>Ga0208826_1002724_pt1 | contig 12926 bp, 12 predicted proteins | sample AD_UKC115_MetaG_FD_184451 | JGI IMG/M metagenome (GOLD analysis project Ga0208826, IMG submission 184451) | Active sludge microbial communities of municipal wastewater-treating anaerobic digesters from Hong Kong - AD_UKC115_MetaG (SPAdes)... | ecosystem: Engineered > Bioreactor > Anaerobic >...
AAGGGCCAACTGCAGGAGGCGCGCTGGCTGATCAAGAGCCTGAAGACCCGCGCCGAGACCATCCTCAAGGTGGCGCAGTCCATCGTGCGCGCGCAGAGCGCCTTCCTCGACTACGGCCCGGAAGCGATGCGCCCGCTGGTGCTCAAGGACGTGGCCGAGGAGATCGGCATGCACGAGTCCACCGTCAGCCGCGTCACCACGCGCAAGTTCCTCTACACCCCGCGCGGCACCTTCGAGTTCAAGTACTTCTTCTCCAGCGGGGTGTCGACGGTGGATGGCGGCAGCGCCTCGGCGACGGCCATCCAGGCCATGATCCGCAAGCTCATCGACGCCGAGACGCCGGCCAAGCCGCTGTCGGACCAGGCCCTGGCCGAGGAGCTCAACCGGCGCGGCATCAGCGTGGCGCGGCGCACGGTGGCCAAGTACCGCGAGGCCCTGCACATCCCCTCCTCGAACGATCGCTGTCGCCTCGGCTGAGGCTTGTGTTCTCCGGCGCGGAACCCCAGTACTGAACCATGGTCGTATTTCCAGCACGCTGGCAAACGGGAGGATTCAGGCAGTGACACGGGGAGGCGTGGCCTTCCCGCACACGGAGGGTGCAGCCGCCCGCGCGCCGAGGGGCACGCGGCGGAACGACAGGCCCGGACCTCCGGGACAGCGCGGCACCCGGACGGAGCTCCGGTCTGCCGTATCGTTCGAGGAGAACCTCTATGCAGATCAACGTCAGCGGTCACCAGGTCGAAGTCACTGCCGCGCTGCGCGGCTACGTCGAAACCAAGTTCGACCGCATCCTGCGCCACTTCGACCAGCTCCACGAGGTCGCGGTCACCCTGGCAGTGGACAAGCTGGCGCACAGCGCCGAAGCGACCATCCGCGCCGCCGCGGGCAAGACCATCCACGCCGAAGCCGTGGCCGAGGATATGTACGCTGCCATTGACGCGCTGTCCGACAAGCTCGACGGCCAGATCCGCAAGCACAAGGAAAAGCTCACCGATCACCGCAAGCTGGACGCGGCGCGCGTCGCCCGCGCCGAATGAGCCAGCGGGGCGGCCCGGCAACCGGGCCGCCCCGCTCCTGGAGTTCCGCCTCGGATTGCCGCGGCTAGACTGGGCGCCCCGCCCCACCCTGCCATCGCATGCGGCTGATTGAATTGCTCACCCCCGAGCGCGTCTTCGTCGACCTGCGCGCCTCCTCGCGCCACGCCCTGCTCGAAGCCCTGGCCCGCCGCCTCGCCCCGGAGGCCGACCTGGCCGTGCTCGAGGCGCTGACCGAGCGCGAGGCGCTGGGCAGCACGGCCCTCGGCGGCGGCGTGGCGCTGCCGCACGGCCGCTGCCCGCTGCTGAGCCAGCCCTGCGCGGTGCTGGCCCGGCTGGCCCGCCCGGTGGATTTCGACGCCGCCGACGGCCGACCGGTGGATCTGGTCTGCGCCCTGGCCACGCCCACCCACTTCACCGACGCGCATCTGGCCCTGCTGGCGGATGTCGCGACGCATTTCTCCGACCCAGCCTGCGTCGCCGCCCTGCGCGCCGCGGCCGATGCCCCCGCCCTGCGCGCCGAGCTGGCAAAATGGGCCTAGACATCGCCCGAGGTCCCGCCGTGGATCGCCTGACTGCCCGCCAGCTCTTCGACAGCGTCGCCGAACGCCTCGCCCTGCGCTGGGTGGCGGGGATGCGCGGCGAGAACCGCACCCTGGAGCCCGGCGAAACCCTGTCGCGGCGGCCCTCCCTGGTCGGCTATCTCAACGTGATCTATCCCAACAAGGTGCAGATCGTCGGCACCGAAGAGCTCAAGTACCTCGACGACCTGGATTCGCGCCAGCGCTGGGAATCGGTACAGAAGATCATCAACTACCGTCCCACCGCCCTGGTCATCACCAAGGACCAGGCCATTCCGGCCGACCTGCGCGAGGCGGCCAACGAATCCGACGCGCCGCTGTGGGTCAGCCCCAAGCGCGGCCACGAGATCCTCACCTTCCTGCATTACCACCTCTCGCGCATGCTGGCGCGCAAGGCGACGCTACACGGCGTGCTGATGGAAGTGTTCTCCATCGGCGTGCTGATCACCGGCGAATCCGGCTCGGGCAAGAGCGAACTGGCGCTGGAACTGCTCACGCGCGGCCACCGCCTGGTCGCCGACGACGCACCGGAGTTCACCCAGATCGCGCCCGATGTGCTCGACGGCCACTGTCCGGAAATGCTGCAGGACCTGCTGGAGGTGCGCGGCCTGGGGGTGCTCAACGTGCGCGAGATGTTCGGCCACACGGCGGTGAAGCCGTCCAAGTACCTGCGCCTCATCGTGCACCTCAAGCCCCTGGTGGAGAGCGAGATTTCCGACGGGCTCAAGCGCCTCACCGGCGACGTCGGCTACCGCGAGATCCTCGACGTGCAGGTGCCGCAGATCTCCATTCCGGTGGCACCCGGACGCAACCTGGCCGTGCTGGTGGAGGCGGCGGTGCGCAACCACATGCTCAAGAGCAAGGGCATCGACCCGGCGCAGACCTTCATCGATCGCCAGGCGCACCAGCTGCGCCGGATGGCGCCGTGGTGAACGAGTCCGCGCCCATTCGCCTGGCGGTGCTGAGCGGGCTCTCCGGTGCGGGCAAGACCATCGCCCTGCGCACGCTGGAAGATCTCGACTACTACTGCGTGGACAACCTGCCCGCGGCGCTGATGCCCGAACTGGTGCAGGCCGTGTCCGGCGGCGGCCACCGCCGCATCGCCGTGGGCGTGGACGTGCGCAACCGCGCCGAGGACCTCAACCGCCTGCCCGAGGTGCTGGCCGAACTCGCGCGACGCGGCATCGACTACCAGCTCATCTTCCTCGACACACGCGACGAGGTGCTGATCAAGCGCTATTCGGAGACGCGCCGGCGCCATCCGCTGTCGGCCGAGGGCTTGCCGCTCAACGACGCCATCGCGCTGGAGCGCAAGCTGCTGCGCCCACTCGCCGCCATCGCCGACCGTGTGATCGATTCCAGCGAACTGAACGTGCACCAGCTGCGCCGCCTCATCGCCACCGAGCTGGGCATGGCGGGCCGCGAGCTGTCGCTGCTGTTCGAATCCTTCGCCTACAAGCGCGGCCTGCCCGCCGACGCCGATTTCGTCTTCGATGCGCGCTGCCTGCCCAATCCGCACTGGGATGCGCGCCTGCGGCCGCTGTCGGGCAAGGACACACCGGTGCGCGAATGGCTGGAAGAACGGCCCGAGGTGGGCCGCTTCCTGGCGCAGCTGCGCGGTTTCCTCGACGAATGGCTGCCGCGATTCGAAGCCGAAAGCCGCAGCTACGTCACCATCTGCATCGGCTGCACCGGCGGCCGGCACCGCTCCGTCTACCTGTGCGAACGTCTGGCCGAACACTTCCGCGCCAGTCGTGACCAGGTTCTGTCCTTTCACCGGGAGCTGGAATGACGCCCCCGGATGCGATGCGCTGCCAATGGCAGGCGCTGCAAGGCGGCACGGCGACCGCAGGGCGCCGCCGCGGCGGTCCCGGCGCCGGGCGCGGCCCTGGTCACGGCGCCTGGTGCATCGCGCCGCGCTGCAGCGGCGTCCGCCTTCCCTTCACAGACTTTTCTTGCGTGCCATGAGCGTCGGCGTCCTCCTCCTCACCCACCAGGCCATGGGCGATGCCCTGGTCACCGCGGCCCACCACGTGCTGGGCACGTTTCCGCTGCCGCTGGAAGTGCTGGAGGTCGCGGCGGATGCCGAGCCCGACAGCGCCCTGCGCGACGCCTCACTGCGCGCGCGCGCGCTCGACCAGGGCGACGGCGTGCTGGTGCTGTCCGACCTCTATGGCGCCACGCCGTGCAACGTCGCACAGCGCCTGGGCAGCCTGGGCTTCCGCACCCATTGCGTGAGCGGACTCAACCTGCCGATGCTTCTGCGCGTGCTCAACTACCCCGAACAGGACCTCGACCAGCTGGCGCAGACGGCGGCCAACGGCGGGCGCTGCGGCATCTGCATCGACCAGGCCTGAGCGCGCCCATGCTCGAACGCGATCTCGTCATCAGCAACAAGCTTGGCCTGCATGCCCGTGCCTCGGCCAAGCTGGTGCAACTGCTGCAGGGCTACAAGTCCAATGCGTGGCTGAAGTGCCGCGGGCGCGAAGTCAATGCCAAGAGCATCATGGGTGTGATGATGCTGGCAGCGGGCTTGGGCACGCCGCTGACGCTGAAGGTGGAAGGCCCGGACGAGGAGCTCGCCCTGGCCGCACTGGTCGATCTGTTCGAGCGCAAGTTCGACGAGGGCCAGTAGCCGCGGCGGACCGACAGCGGGATCGGGCCGAGCCGCAAGCGGGCGGCGGGGACGGTAGCAGGATGGCAAGGACCGGACGAAAAGGGATGGAAGTCGCGTGAGTATCCGCTGTGTCATCGCCGGAACCGGGGCCTCGCGCGGCATGGCGCTGGGGCGCGCACGCCTGGTGCAGCCCAGCCAGTACGTCATCGACGAGCGGCCGCTCGATCCGGAAGAAGTCGAGGCCGAAGCGCAGCGTCTGCAGCTGGCGCTGGACACCGCGCGCACGGAACTGAAGTCCATCCGCGACAAGCTGCACGGCGCGCTGGCGCGCGAGGTGGGTGAGTTCATCGACGCCCACAGCCTGCTGCTGGAGGACCCCGAGCTCACCCACGGCCTGTTCGACCTGGTGCGTCGCGGCCGCTACCGCGCCGGGGCGGCGCTCAAACTGCAGCGCGACCGCCTCGCTGCCGTGTTCGAGGCCATGGACGATCCCTACCTGCGCAGCCGGCGCGAGGACATCGACCACGTCATCGGCCGCGTGCAGGCCGCGCTCACCCGCGACGTGACCGCAGCGGAGCGGCAGATTGCCTCGCGCGTCGGCACCGTGCTTATCGGCGACGCCATCGCCCCAGCCGACATGACGCACCTGCCGGCGCAGGGCGTGCTGGGCCTGGTCTGCACCGGCTCCAGCCCACTCGGCCACAGCGCCATCCTGGCGCGCAGCCTGCGCCTGCCCATGGTGGTCGGGGCACACGACGCGCTTGCCGTGCTGCGCGACGACGACCTGGTGCTGATCGATGGCGAGCGCGGCCAGATCGTGGTGCACCCGACCGCGCAGGATCTGGCGCGCTATCGCCAGCAGCAGCGCGATGCGCAGCGCGAAGGCCAGCGCCTGGCGCAGCTCGTGCACGCCGAAACGCGCACGCGCGACGGCGCGGACATCCGCCTGCATGCCAACGCCGAACTCCCCGACGAGGTGGCCATGGCGCGCCACTGCGGCGCTGCCGGCATCGGCCTGTACCGCACCGAGTTCCTGTTCCTGCAGCGGCGCGAGTTGCCGGACGAGGAGGAGCAGTTCGACGCCTACCGCAACCTCGTCCTTGGCATGGGCGGGCTGCCGGTGACCGTGCGCACGCTCGACCTCGGTGCCGACAAGGCGCACGGCACCGGCCTCGGCCTGCGCGAGGAAGAGAATCCGGCGCTGGGCGTGCGCGGCGTGCGCCTGGCGCTGCGCCGGCCGGTGCTGTTCGCCACGCAGCTGCGCGCCATCCTGCGCGCCTCGGCCTACGGGCCGGTGCGCGTTCTCGTGCCCATGGTCACGGGGCCGGAGGAGATCCGCGCCGTACGCAGCCTGCTGCAACGCTGCGCGCGCGACCTGCGCAGCGAGGGGCACGAGATCGCCGATCAGGTTGAGCTCGGCGCCATGATCGAGGTGCCGGCTGCTGCCATTGCCCTGCCCAGCCTCATCCGCCACATCGACTTCGCCGCCATCGGCACCAACGACCTGGTGCAGTACACGTTGGCCGCGGACCGGAACAATGACGCACTTTCCACCTTGTACGATCCGCTGCACCCGGCCGTGCTGCGCCTGCTCGCGGGCATCCTGGCCAGCGGTGCGCGCGCCGGCAAGGCAGTGAGCCTGTGCGGCGAGATGGCCGGCGACACGCGCCACACCGCACTGTTGCTGGCGCTGGGTCTGACCGACTTCAGCATGCACCCGGCCAGCCTGCTGCAGGTACGCGACGCCCTCTCGCGCTGCGACCGCGGGCGCCTGCGCGCGCTGGCACCGCGCCTGCTGCGCGCCGCGGACCGCGCCGGCATCGAGCGCGTGCTGGCCCGGGCGGACGCCTGAGCCGTGCCGGCCGCGCCGGCACAGGGCCCGCGCTCCTGGCTCGTGCCGGCACTGCTCGGCCTGGCCATCGCCGCGTTCGGCGTCCTGGCCGTGGCCCTCGGCCAGGGCAACGGCTGGGACCTGCGCAACTACCACCTCTACGATGGCTGGGCCTTCTGGGCCGGACGCCCGCAGGACCTCGCCGCCGCGCAATTGCAGACCTGGTTCAATCCGCTGCTCAGCAGCGCCACCTGGCTGCTGTTCGTACACACGCCGCCGTGGCTGTCGAGCCTGCTGCTCGGCCTGGTGCAGGGGGCCAACCTGCTGCCGCTGTACGCCCTGGCGCGCGGCCACCTGCCGCGGACGCTGCAGGCCGGCGGGCCCGCATGGGCGCTCGCGGTGGCGGGCGTGGGCGCGGCCGGCGCCACCCAGTTCGGCGAGCTCGGCGCCAGCATGGGCGACACCCTGGTGAGCCTGCCGCTGCTGTGCGCCTGGGCGCTGGCCTTTCGTGCGGAGGGCCCGGCGCGTCCCCTGCTGGCCGCGGCCCTCGCCGGCGCCACTTGCGGGCTCAAGCTCACAGCCGCGCCTTTCACTCTCGGCCTGGTCGTGGCCCTGCCGTTGACGACCACCGACGCGCGCGCGCGGACGCGGCTGCTCGTCCTGGGCCTGCTGGCCGCCGGCCTGGGCTTTCTTGCCACCGACGGTTTCTGGCTGTGGCGCCTGTGGCGCGAGTTCGGCGATCCGCTGTACCCGCTCGGCGGCGCCCTGTTCCCGGGCGACTACAGCGCCCCGGTGCCCCTGCGCGACACGCGCTGGCCGCCGCGCACGACGTGGGAGTGGTTGGCCTATCCGCTGGTCTGGGCCACGTCGCCGCGGCGCGTGTCCGAGCAGTGGTTCCTCGACCTGCGCCTGGCGTTCCTGTGGCTGGCCCTGCCGCTGCTGGTCTGGCGCGCGGCGCGCGGCGCGATCGCGCCCCCCCGGGCCACGGCGCCGCTACCTGCCGCGACCCGCGCCCTCGCCATCGCCTCCGCGCTGGCCTACCTCGCCTGGCTCGCGGTCTTCGGCTACTACCGCTACCTGGCACCGCTGGAGATGCTGGCACCGCTGCTGCTGGCGCTGCTGCTGGTGCGCGACGGCGCGCGACCGGCGGCGCGCCTGCTGCTGGGCGTGCTGCTGGGTCTGCTGCTGCTCGGCACGCGGCCGCCGCGCTGGGGCCACCTGCACGAGCGACAGGACGTGTTCCTGCGCGTCGAGCTGCCGGACCTGCCGCAGTTGGATCGCGCCACGGTGATCCTTGCCGAGAACGAGCCGCTGGCCTTCCTGGCCCTGGGCTTTTCTCCCGAGGTGCGCTTCGTGCGCATCGGCGGCAATCTCATGGGACCGCCGCTGCCGGCCTACGGCCTGGACCGCGAGGCGGCGCGACGCATCGCCGCCGGCCCGGGCCCGCTGTATGCGCTGCTCGCCGATCCGGCCTCGCCGGCCGCGGCAGCCGCCCTGCAGCGGCAGCGCCTGCATCGTGCCGGAGACTGCGCCGTCGTGCGCTCCAACCTGCTCGTGCCCCCGCTGGCGGCGTGGCTGTGTCCCTTGCGCCGGGACGAAGACTAGCGGGTGCTGTGGCAAGCTAGGCGCCTTCCCGTCGGCCCCCGCTCCATGCTGAATCCCGATCTGTCCGCGCGACTGCCCGCGCTGGCGGCGCAGTTCCAGCGCCGCGAACCCTTCCGCCACGTCGTCATCGACGATTTCTTTGACCCAGCCACCGCTGCGGCCCTGCTGGCGCAGTTTCCGCCCTTCGAGCACGGCAACGCGCGCAACGAGAACGGCGAACTGGGCGGCAAGTCCACGGTGGAGAAGATCCGCGAGCTCGGGCCCGCCTACGCGGCCCTGGACGACGCCATCCAGACGCGCGCCTTCCTCGACCTCGTCGGCGCCCTCACCGGCATCACCGACCTGCGCTACGACCCCTGGTATTTCGGCGGCGGTACGCACGAGAACCGCGCCGGCCAAGACCTCGACGCGCACATCGACTTCAACCGCCACCCGGTCGAGCTCTGGCATCGTCGCCTTAACCTCATCGTCTACCTCAACTCCGAGTGGGACGACGCCTGGGGCGGGTCGCTGGAGCTGCACAGCGACCCGCGCAGCCCCGACGACCGCGTCACCACGGTCACGCCGCTGTACAACCGCGCGGTGATCTTCGAGACCACGGAGTGGAGCTGGCACGGCTTCAGCCGCATCGCCCTGCCGCCGGAGAAGGCCGCGCTGACGCGCCGCTCCATCGCGCTGTACTTCTACACCACCGACCGTCCGGCCGAGGAACTGGCCGACCCCCACTCCACTGTCTACGTCGACCGCCCGCTGCCGGAGCGATTCCGCTCCGGCCACACCCTCGACGCGGCCGACGTGCAGGAACTGCGCGTGCTGCTCGCCCGTCGCGACCAGCACAACCAGCGCCTCTATGGCGAAGTGACCAGCCTCAGCCGACAGCTCGGCCAGGCCCAGACGGCGCTGCTCGCAGGCTGGCCGGGAAAACTGCGCTACGTGGCGTGGCGCCTGCTCGGGGCGATCCGGCACCGCTGATCGCTGCGCGGGCCACCCACTTCTGGACTTCGGCGCAAACGCATCGCCTGCGGCTACACTAGCGGCTTTGTGCCGAGACGCCGTCGCCGTCGATGCTGTTCAACTCGTTCCACTTCGTCGTGTTCTTCCTGCTGGTGCTGGCGCTGAACCAGGCGCTGCGCCGCTGGCCCACGGCGCAGAAGCTCATGCTGCTGGCGGCCAGCTACTACTTCTACGGCCAGTGGAGCTGGATCTACCTGGGGCTGATCCTCTGGTCCACCCTGCTCGACTACGCCATTGGCCTGGGGCTGGTGCGCGTGTCCCATCCGCGCCGACTGCTGTGGCTGAGCCTCGCCACGAACCTTGGCCTGCTGGCCTTCTTCAAGTACGCCAATTTCCTCATCGCCAACTGGAACGGCGTCGCCACGGCCGTGGCGCCGACCTGGCAGCTCACGCCGCTGGATGTGCTGCTGCCCGTGGGCATTTCCTTCTACACATTCCAGAGCCTGTCCTACGTCATCGACGTGTACCGCGGCACCAGCCGACCGCGCCGCAACCTGCTCGACTACGCCCTATTCGTCGCCTTCTTTCCGCAGCTGGAGGCCGGGCCGATCGTGCGTGACTACGAATTCTTCAGCGAACTGGACGGGGACCGCCGCGTCGACGCGGCACGCGTGCAGGAAGCGCTGGTGCTGATCGCCTTCGGTTTCGTGAAGAAGATGGTGTTCGCCGACAATCTGGCGCGCTTTGCCGATCCGGTGTTTGACGCACCGGCTCAGCACGGCTTCTGGGACGTCCTGCTCGCCGTGTACGCCTTCGCCTTCCAGATCTACGGCGATTTCTCCGGCTACACCGACATCGCCATCGGCTGCGCCCTGCTGCTGGGCTTCCGCTATCCGCAGAACTTCAACTACCCCTACGTCGCCCAGACGCTGCAGGATTTCTGGCGCCGCTGGCACATGAGTCTGTCGCGCTGGCTGCGCGATTACCTCTACATTTCCCTCGGCGGCAACCGCCACGGTCCGATGCGGACGTACATCGCGCTGATGCTGACCATGCTGCTGGGTGGCCTGTGGCACGGCGCGAGCTGGAACTTCGTCCTCTGGGGCGGTGTGCACGGCGCGTGGCTGGCGCTGGAGCGCGGCCTGCTGCAGCGGTCGGCGCTCTGGCGCAGCGAATCCGCCCCGGCGCGCGCATTGCGCTGGTTCGTCACCTTCCAGGTCGTCTGCCTGGCCTGGGTGTTCTTCCGCAGCAAGACGCTGGCCGACGCCCTGACCATCTTCTCCACGCTGGCCGCGCCGACCGCGGTGGCCTTCGATCGCGCCAACCACGGCGGCATCGCCCTGCTGCTGGCGGGCCTGCTGGCCGCGCACCTGCTCGGCGGCACGCGCGGCACCAAGACGCGCCTCGCCACGGCCGGCGCCGGGCCCTACGCCACCGCGATGGCTGCACTGGTGCTGCTGCTGGTGCTGTTCACCCCGCAGACCAGCGCACCTTTCATCTACTTCCAGTTCTGAGCCATGCGCGCCTTGCTCAAGCTCCTGCTCGCGCCCTTGCTGCTCCTGCTCGGCGTCGAGGCGCTCTTCCGGGCCGGCGCCTGGGAGCCCTTCGCGCGGCCGGACAGTCACGCGGGTACGAGCATCCTGCGCAAGCGTGCGCTGAGCTCGCCGGCGTACCGCCGCATCGACTACGTCACGCTCGGCAGCTCGCGGCCCGAGTACGGTCTCGACCACGAGGCCCTCGCCGCGCTGGCGCAGCGACACGGTCGCGTGCACGCCAACCTCAGCATGCCCGGCTCGCACTGGATGACGCTGGACGTGCTGGGCGACTGGCTGGCTCGGGCGCACCCCGAAGTCCGCGGCGGCATCATCGCCCTCTCGATCCAGGACTTCCTCTTCGCCGGCAACGGCGCCTACGAGCTGGGCATCGTCTACCCCTTCCATCGCCTCGCCGACGTGCGCGGCATGGCGCAGCATGTGCCATTCACGCGCGAGGATCCGGCGACCTGGGGTCTGATCTCGGCGCTGTTCGAGTACCGCGAGGACGTGCGTGACGCGCTCCTGCATCCGCGCGAGCGCCGCGACAGCCTGGCCTGGTGGCACGCCCGGCCCGCCGAGGAACTGCTGCGCCAGAATACCCACCGCGATGAAGACATGTGCGCCTTCGGCCTGGACGCCCTGGATGCGTGCGACAAGGTGGAAGTCGCCGGCGGCGAGCGCGCCGCGGGCCTGGCGCGGCAATGCCGCGAGCTCCGCAGCGGCGCCAAAGGGCGCTTCGACCTGACCGCCATGACGCGCCAGCAGCCGCAGCCGGAGTTCCTGCAGCTCACGCGCGACCTGGTGCGCGCGCGCCTGCGCAGCCTGCGCTGGAGCACGCCGCCCATCGTGGTGCTGATGCCGGCACCGCGCGTGTGGCAGGACGCGGTGAGCCCAAGCGGCTTGCACGACTGGGCGCTGGACGTGCTGCGCCCACTGACCGAGGACGGCAGCATCCACCTCATCGACGCGACCACCGCGTTGGAGACCGACGGCCGCACCGACTGCCGCCTGTTCTTCGACTTCTACCACCAGAACGACGCCGGGCGCGCGCGACTGATGGAAACGCTGCTGCCGCAGATTGCGGCACTGCTCTACGATGCGCGCGCTGCACCGGCGCCGCCATAAGGCATACCGCCATGGAGAGAATTACATGGATGATTTTCGCTGGACGATGCTCGGCCTCGTCGCGCTCGCGGCGTTACGCGCGATGCGCGCTGGCGGAAAGCCGAGACCGCCGGGACCAGCGGCGCCCACGCGGGAGCCGCGTTGGGCCACGCTGGCCACGGCTATGCAACGGCCCGGCGACAATTTCCTGCTGATCCGTTTGCTGGCGGCTGCAGCCGTCATTTACGGCCACAGCTACGCCTTGTGCGGAATTCCCGGCGCCGCCGACCACATCGCACGCCTCGGCCTCGGGCACGGCCTGTATTCCGGTTCGATCGCCGTGGACGTGTTCTTCGTGGTCAGCGGCTTCCTGGTCACCGGGGCTTGGCTGCGCCGTCCGGACCTCGGCTTCTTCCTGTGGTCGCGCGCACTGCGCATCCTGCCCGCCTACCTCGCCTGCCTGATGCTCTCGGCGTTCCTGTTGGGGCCCTGCTTCACTACGTTGACGACGGGCGAATACCTGCGCCACCCCGAGACCTGGCGCTACGTCGTCGTCAACCTCCAACTCTCCACCGACCTGCGCTGGTCGCTGCCCGGTGTTTTCCATACCAATCCCCATCCGGACACACTCAACGGCTCGATCTGGACCTTGCCCGTGGAGGCGCGGATGTATGCCTGGCTGGCGCTGTTCGGCCTGCTCGGCCTGCTCGAACGACGCGAGCGCTGCCTCTTGGCGCTGATCGCTCTGGCCGCCATGGCCTACGCAAAGAATCCGCTGCCGATGCTGCCGCTGGACGACTTCGTGAGGCTGGCCGGCTTCTTCGCGCTGGGCAGCCTGGCGTGGCAATGGCGCGAACGCATCCCCTTCCACGGCGCCATCGCCCCATCTTTGCTGCTGCTCAGCGTGGTGTTACGCCAGCATGCCCTGTTTGCGCCGCTGTTCGCCCTGGCGCTCGCCTACGCTGTGCTGTGGTTCGCCTACGTGCCAAAGGGTTTGCTCGGCTTCAACCGCTTGGGCGACTACTCCTATGGCGTTTACCTGTGGGGATTCCCGCTGCAGCAAGCGGTGGCGCAGGCGCTGCCGTCGCCGACACCGACGCTGATCACCTTGTGCAGCCTACCCTTGGCCCTGACGCTTGGCGTCCTCTCCTGGCATCTGCTGGAGCACCCGCTGCTGCGCCTTAAGCGGCCGCGCCGCCCGGACGCGGCGACCACGATGCCGCCCCTTTCCGCGCACACGGCAACCTGAAGCTGCGGCGCAGCCGCGCCGCTGGCGGCCGCTGCGCGCGACCGGGATAATCCCCGCGCCTTCCCGGGAACCGCGCATGGCCGACACTGCCCGCCACGACAAGACCGCCAAGCAGCTGCGCCTGCTCGACCAGGCGCTGGACTCGGGGCGACTGGGGCCGGTCAAGCGCCTGGTGAATACGCTGGCGCCGGCGGAGATCGGCAACCTGCTGGAGTCGCTGCCGCCGGCGCGCCGCCGCATCGTTTGGGGCCTGGTCGACCCCGAGGACGACGGCGAAGTGCTGGTGCAGGTGGGCGAGGAGGTGCGCGAGAACCTCCTGCGCGACATGGACCCGGACGAAATCGTCGCGGCGGCCGAAAGCCTGGACATCGACGACCTGGCGGAATTGCTGGAGGATCTGCCGCAGACGGTCATCG
>Ga0208826_1002728_pt1 | contig 12914 bp, 10 predicted proteins | sample AD_UKC115_MetaG_FD_184451 | JGI IMG/M metagenome (GOLD analysis project Ga0208826, IMG submission 184451) | Active sludge microbial communities of municipal wastewater-treating anaerobic digesters from Hong Kong - AD_UKC115_MetaG (SPAdes)... | ecosystem: Engineered > Bioreactor > Anaerobic >...
AAGAATTACAGGAACGGCTCGAACTTTCACACAAAAATAAACGTCCTTTGCTGGCTCAGCGCCAGGGAGAAGAATTGTTGAATTTTATTCGCAAAAATTTATCGGAGCGGGAACCTTTTTATCGTAAAGCAGCTTTTGTTGTGAGTGGAACAGATGAAGAAATGCTCCAGCAAATTCTTTCATTTTTGAGAAAAGATTCTTTTTTTGATAAAAGAATTGTTTCATAAGAGAATAATTAGTTAAAATAATTTAATTTTTTCGTTCAAGATAAGCATAGAAATAAATAAATTCTTCATTTTTGTATTTTTATAAATTATTTTTTCTGATTGTTCCACTAAAAAGCAAATCAAATTTATGTTTAAAAATCATCCCAAAGGACTTATTGCAGCTTCCCTTGCCAATATGGGTGAGCGTTTCGGATTTTATACCATGATGGCTATTTTGTCGTTGTTTTTGATGGCAAAATACGGATTGGATGAAACAAAAGCGGGCTTGATCTATTCCGTTTTTTATTTTTCCATTTATATTTTGGCATTTGTTGGGGGATTGATAGCCGATAAAACCAGAAAGTACAAGGGAACTATCTTATGGGGTTTGATATTCATGTCCATCGGATATTTTCTTGTAGCTTTTCCAACGCCTACGCCTGTTCCTGCAGGTAAATATAATCTTTTTTTGGGATTAACCTGTTTGGGATTACTGGTAATAGCTTTTGGCAATGGGCTTTTTAAAGGAAATTTACAGGCATTGATAGGGCAAATGTATGATGATCCGAAATACGAAAAAATGCGCGATTCGGGTTTTTCGTTGTTTTATATGTTCATTAATGTTGGCGCCATTTTTGCTCCATTTGCTGCCATTGGCGTCAGAAATTGGTGGTTAAATTCTCATGGTTTTGCCTATAATCCCGATCTTCCCGCCTTGTGTCATGATCAGATGAATGGTGTTATTACACCAGAAGCAGCCCAGCGAATGCGCGAATTGGCCATCAATGCCGGTTACACAGGCTCAGACATGACTGCTTTTGCCGGTCAGTATCTGAATTTGTTTACCACAGGCTTTCATTATGCGTTTATGGTTGCCATTGTCGCCATGCTTGTTTCTTTAATTATTTTTGTAGCCAACAAAAAATTCTTTCCACAACCTCGTAATTTGTCATCAACAGCAGCAGAAACTTTGGATGAAAATGGGAATGAAATTGATACTAAAGAAATTAAACAGCGTTTGTATGCTTTATTAGCCGTTTTTGCAGTGGTAATTTTCTTCTGGTTCTCCTTCCATCAAAATGGTTTAACCTTGACATTCTTTGCCAAAGATTACACCGACTTAAGTAAGGTTTCCGTTAATCTTGGATTTACTACCTTGCAGGGAGCGGAAATTTTTCAATCTATCAACCCGTTTTTTGTGGTATTTCTCACTCCTCTGGTTATGGCATTATTTGGATATTTGCGCAGTAAAGGCAAAGAGCCATCTACTCCGCGAAAAATTGCCATTGGTATGGGTATAGCAGCATTGGCTTACGTGGTAATGACGCTGGGTTCGCTGGGTTTGCCATCAAAAGAAGAAATTACACTACGTGGTGGACTGCCTGATGCAGAACGCGTTACTCCATTACTGCTATTGGGAACTTATTTTATTTTAACGGTTGCCGAACTGTTTATCAGTCCATTGGGAATTTCTTTTGTTTCAAAAGTGGCGCCACCAAAATATCAGGGAATCATGCAAGGAGGATGGCTGGCTGCTACAGCATTGGGAAATCAGTTGCTTTTTCTTGGTGCATTGATGTACAAGAATATACCAATTTGGATGACTTGGAGCGTTTTTGTAGGAGCCTGCCTGATTTCGATGTTCACCATGCTGGCCATGTTGAAATGGCTCGAGCGTATAACCGGTGAAAAGCACGCATAAATAGAGGCTTTTCCAATAAAAAATCCACTCTTTGCGATTGAAGTTTTCAACTCAAGAGTGGATTTTATTGTTTTTATTGAAAAGAAAAATTACATTTTCAAGTTTTGCAAATAATGAATGATATTGTTTTCGATACGTTCGGTAAGATTTTTGGTTTCGGTTTTCTGGAAAGGTTCGCCGGTAATCTGTTCGTAAAGTTCAATATATCTTTCACTGATGCTGTTAACAATCTCGTCCGTCATTTCAGGAACTTTCTGTCCTTCTTTTCCCTGAAAACCATTTTCCATCAGCCATTCGCGTACAAATTCCTTTGAAAGCTGTTTTTGTGGCTCACCCTTTTCGAAACGTTCTTCATAACCTTCAGCATAAAAATATCGTGAAGAGTCCGGTGTGTGAATTTCATCAATCAGATAAATGTTTCCGTTTTTTTTTCCAAATTCATATTTGGTATCTACCAGAATTAATCCTCTCTCGGCAGCTATTTGAGTGCCACGTTCAAAAAGAGCCAGTGCATATTTTTCGAGCAAATCATATTCTTCAGGTTTCAATAATCCTTTTTCGAGAATTTCCTGTCTGGAAATATCTTCATCGTGTGTTCCCAATTCTGCTTTGGTAGTTGGTGTAATGATGGGCGTTTCAAAACGTTGATTTTCCCGCATGTTGTCAGGAATTTTAACTCCGCAAATTTCACGAACTCCATTTTTGTAAGCGCGCCATGCACTGCCGCACAAGTAACCTCTTACAATCATTTCAATGGGAAAACCTTCACATTTCAATCCAACGGTTACCATTGGATCAGGGCAAGCAAGTTTCCAGTTAGGAACAATGTCGGCCGTTAGATCGAGAAATTTGGCTGCAATTTGATTTAATATTTGTCCCTTATAGGGAATTCCTTTGGGTAAAACAACGTCGAAAGCAGAAATTCGGTCGGTAGCAACCATTACCAGCAGGTCATCTTTTATAAAATATACATCGCGAACTTTACCATGATACACATTGGTCTGTCCTTCGAAATGAAAATCGGTACGAACAAGGGCATTCATAATTTTTAGTTTTGAGGGTTGATAAAATTATAAATAAAAGGGAAAAATACGAATTGTTCATTCGGTCATTCATCCTTCTTTGTATTTTTTTGTTTTTCATTCATTGCTCGATTGTCATAAGCCTGAACGATTTGCTGAACCAGCCGATGCCGAACAATGTCGTTGATATCGAAATCGATACGCGCAATGCCTTTGATGTTTCCAAGCAAATTGAGTGCATCAATCAAACCCGATTTCTGGTCGCGAGGTAAATCTATCTGGGTAATATCACCGGTAACTATCATCTTGGTATTCAGTCCCATGCGGGTCAGGAACATTTTTATCTGCATGATGGTCGAATTTTGAGCTTCGTCCAGAATTACGACTGCATCGCTCAAAGTTCGACCACGCATAAAAGCAAGAGGAGCAATTTGTATGGTACCATTTTCCATATATTCTTTCAGCTTCAGTGAGGTAATCATATCCTGCAAAGCATCGTAAAGCGGTTGCAGATAAGGATCGATTTTCTCTTTCATATCGCCCGGAAGAAAGCCGAGTTTTTCGCCTGCTTCCACTGCCGGCCTACTCAAAATAATTTTTTTGATTTGTTTGTTTTTCAGGGCTCGAACGGCCAAAGCAATAGCTGTATAGGTTTTTCCGGAACCGGCAGGCCCAATGGCAAACAGCAGGTCGTTGTTTTCAAATTCGTCTACCAGACGTTGCTGATTTTTGGTGCGTGCAAAAATTGATTTTCCTCCCACACCGTGCAATATCAGGTTTTGATACGAAATTTCCTTCGGATTTTCGCCCTTAATTAATTCGATGATGTTTGTTTCAGTAAGCCGATTGTTGTCGATGCTAAATTTTTCCAGCTTCTGCAAATTGACAATAAGTTTGTCTGCTTCCTGCTGATTTCCAATAATTTTGATAACATTTCCTCTTGCCACAATACGTAAATTGGGATGTAAATTTTTAATCAACTGCATATTGGAATTGTTTATTCCGTAAAATACGGCAGTATCGGCTAAAGAAGAAAGTTCAAAAACAATTTCAAACATAATATTGGAGCACCATAAAAAAGATTTTTTTTAAAATTCAAAATTAAATATCTTCAACAGAAGAATTAATAATGTTGTAAAAATTTGTGAGAAAATTAGCAGAACCTATATCAATGCATTAAAAATACTTCGATTCTAAAAGATTATTTTTCCACAGCATTCTCAATCCATTTCCCGACTTCTTCTTTGGAAGGATTGACCAATAAAAGTTTGTTTTTTTTGTTGAATCCGCAAATATCTTGATGCAATTTATTGGGATTCAATTCTTTCAGCTGTTCAATTTGTTTTATTCCCATTTTTTGAAGCACGTCAACCCAAGCCTCGGGAATGCCTAATTCCAAAAATTTTTCCTTTGTATCGACTTTTTGTGTCTTTTCAGGTTTCATCAAAGGGAAAAGTAAAACTTCCTGAATAGCTTGCTGTCCAGTAAGCAGCATCACCAACCTGTCCATACCAATGCCCATTCCTGAAGTGGGAGGCATTCCGTATTCCAATGCCCTGACGAAATCCATATCAATAAACATGGCTTCATCATCTCCCTTTTCACTGAGTCGAAGTTGTTCCTGAAATCTTTCCAGTTGGTCAATCGGATCATTGAGTTCGGAGTAGGCATTGGCCAGTTCTTTTCCGTTTACCAGCAACTCAAAGCGTTCCGTGAGTTCAGGATTATGACGATGACGTTTGCACAACGGACTCATTTCCAAAGGGTAATCCGTAATAAAAGTTGGTTGAACATAATTGGCTTCACACTTTTCTCCAAAAAGTTTGTCGATAAGTTTTCCTTTCCCCATCGTTTCGTCTACTTCTATTTGTAAATCTTCGCAAACTTTTCTCAATTCATTTTCATCCATTCTGCTAATATCAATGCCGGTATTTTCCTTAATAGCATCAATCATGGAAATTCGCTTGTAAGGCGTTTTCAGGTTTATTGTTTTATCGCCTGTCTTAACTTCGGTTGTTCCATTTACATCCAGACAAATCTTTTCTATCATTTGTTCCGTAAAGTCCATCATCCAGAAATAATCCTTGTATGCCACGTAAATTTCCATCGCTGTAAATTCAGGATTATGAGTGCGATCCATGCCTTCATTTCTGAAATTTTTTGAAAATTCATATACGCCTTCAAATCCGCCTACAATTAATCTTTTCAAATAAAGTTCATCCGCAATTCTCAAGAACAGCGGCATATCCAATGCATTGTGGTGAGTAACGAAAGGCCGGGCAGCAGCACCGCCGGGTATGGGTTGCAAAATTGGAGTTTCAACTTCTACATAGCCGCGAGAATTGAAAAATTCGCGCATGGACTGATAGACTTTCGTTCGTTTGAGAAAAATATCTTTCACACCTTCGTTGACAACCAAATCAACATAGCGCTGTCGGTAACGTTGCTCGGGATCGTCAAAAGCATCATAGGCAACGCCATCCTTATATTTAACAATAGGCAGTGGACGAAGTGATTTGGAAAGTACCGTCAATTCTTTTGCATGAACACTAATTTCACCTGTTTGGGTACGGAAAACATAACCTTTGATACCGATAAAGTCGCCAATATCCAACAGTTTTTTGAAAACCGTATTGTACATTTCGGGTTGTGTTTCGGTGTTGATATCATCACGGGTAATATAAATCTGAATACGTCCTTTTGCATCCTGTAACTCAACAAATGATGCTTTTCCCATTATGCGCCTGCTCATAATTCTACCTGCCACGCAAACTTCCATGCGGTTGGGATTGTTTTCGTCAAAGTTAGATTTTATATCTACCGAAAAGGCATTGGTTGGATAAAGTGCAGCTGGATAAGGCTCTATGCCTAAATTTCGTAATTCCGTGAGGCTTTGTCTCCTAAATTGTTCCTGATCGCTAAGTTCTATATTCATTTGTACTGAGTAATTTCAATTTTCATGCAAAGTTACATGATAATTTTCAATTCTCACACAGTGAGGCTTGGCAAATCAACCGTGCTTGAACTTTTTATGAAAAAATTTCCAAACTTGAAAAAATTAAATTCAGAATAAATCAAAATATTCAAGCATGATTTCAAGTATTTCTTTAAAAAAGTTATAAACAGCTGTTGAAAAAAATTCTGTCTAATTTGGGAAAATAGTTGTACTTTTGAAGAGTGAATCAATAAAGATATCATCGTTTAGAATTAGAATCAATGGCCGAAAAGAGAACCTATAACAAAAAACAAAATAGTGCGCCGACTGTAATAGCTCCAAACGAAATGGGAAAACTTCCGCCTCAGGCGATTGAACTGGAAGAGGCTGTTTTGGGAGCCATAATGATTGAAAAGGATGCTTATTTTTTGGTTTCGGAAATTTTGAAACCGGCGTGTTTTTACAAGCTTGCTCATCAGAAAATTTATGAAGCCATCATGTCGTTGGCTTTGCATCAGGAACCTGTAGATATGCATACCGTGACGGAGCAGTTGCGTCGGGATGGCACCCTCGAAGAAATTGGAGGTCCTTACTATATTACGCTGCTGACGGCAAAAGTTTCTTCGGCTGCACATTTGGAATATCATGCCCATATTATCCTGCAAAAATTTTTGGCGCGCGAACTAATTCGTATTTCCAGTGAAATTCAGACCAAAGCTTTCGACGACAAAACCGATGTAGATGATTTGATAGAAGAATCGGAAGAAATGTTGTTTGAAATTGCCCAGCGCAATCTCGAAAAGGAAGTTATTCAAATCAAACCAGTGATTGATGAAGCTATTCAGCGCATACAAGCGGCCGCCAACAAACAGGGAACAAGCGGTGTCCCCAGCGGCTTTCACAGTTTGGATAAAATAACTTCGGGCTGGCAGAAGTCCGATTTAATTATTATCGCTGCCCGACCTGCTATGGGAAAAACTGCCTTTGTACTTTCTATGGCTAAAAATATGGCGGTGGACTATAATGTTCCGGTTGGTGTTTTTTCGCTCGAAATGTCCAGTGTGCAATTAGCGAACCGCTTGATAATGAATGTCTGCGAAATTGACGGTGTAAAAATAAAAAATGGCGACTTAAGTTCTTATGAATGGGATAAACTTGATAAAAACATAAAAGATTTAATTGATGCTCCTGTTTTTATTGATGATACTCCAAGCTTATCGATTTCGGAATTGAGAAGCAAGGCGCGAAGGCTGGTCAAGGAACACAAAGTGCAGTGCATTTTTATCGATTATCTGCAATTGATGAATGCAAGTGAAATGCGTTTTTCGAGTCGCGAACAGGAAGTTAGCACCATTTCCCGTTCTTTGAAAAGTCTGGCTAAAGAATTGGATATTCCTATAATTGCACTTTCGCAGCTGAATCGAAGTGTAGAGGGCAGAACAGGAGCTGATGGCAAGCGTCCGCAATTGTCTGATCTTCGAGAGTCGGGAGCCATTGAACAGGATGCCGACGTGGTTTGCTTTATCCATCGTCCCGAATATTATCACATAACTGCCGACAAGGATGGTAATTCTTTAGTTGGGATTGCCGAAATTATTGTTGCAAAACACCGAAATGGAGCTACCGATACTGTTCATTTGAAATTCAAAAATGAATTTGCCAAGTTCTTGAATCTCGATGATATCGGTTCGGATGATATGTTTGGTGAAAATTATCAGGTTATTTCTTCCAAAATGAACGTACCAGATAGCGATTTTTTTGAAAAAGAAGGTTCTTCTGCTCTGGAAAATTTATTGAAAAATAATAACGAAGTTCCCTTCTAAGTGAATTAAACCTTGTTTTTCATTCAAAACTTAGATAGGGTTCGATTTTTTTCAATTGATCTTCAGTAAACTCCGGCAGATTCTTCAACTCATCAAATTGATGCAGTTTGCCTTTTTTACGCCTTAGTTCATAAATAGCTTTTGCCTGGTAAAAACTAATATAAGGATGTCTGTTCAATCGGTCGACTGAAGAAATATTAACTTTAATTTTTTCAATCAAATCCGGATTAACGGTACAGTAAGGTTTAATTTTCTCGACATTTTCCGGTGTCATTCCGTATATTTCCGATAGTTGTTCCACAGAAAAGAAGCCACCCGTATTTTGCCTGAATCGAACTATGCTTTTTGCAAAATATTTTCCAATTCCTTTGACTTGCATTAATTGGGTGGTATCGGCAGAATTTAACTCAATTGGTGAGGACGGATTTTCTTTTACCGCTTTTATATCGGAGCGTGAAGATGATGCAGCAAATTTTTCATCGATTCGAATATAAGGAAGCAATTCGTTTAGTTTATCAGGTGAAATTCCATAAATTTTCGAAAAATCTTCTGTGTTTTTAAAACGACCGCCTTTGCTTCGATATTTCAAAATATTGGAAGCCACGTAAGATTTTAATCCAAGTTGAACAAAAGTTGCAGAATCAGCCGTATTGGGATCGAAATAAAAAAGAGAATAATGCGCAGTCTTGTTGGAAAAATCTTTTTGATAGTTAAATTTGAAGGCCCCATAACGTTCTTCAAATTGGCGTTGACGTTCAGCTTGTTGAATGCTGTCGAGCGAAAGCAGTGATTTTTTGAAAGTTTCCGCTTCCGCTACAAAAGTTGTATCGAAAGCATCGGAACTGCTTGGCAATAAGAAGGGAAGAGTAATTCGTAAAGCCACAACCAGCAAAATCAATACCAACAAAACAATAATGCCTGTTTGCTGTCCTTTGGAAAAATAGAAAAAATCTTTCCACATAAAGCCGTATTTGAGTAAAATTTATTAGAACCTGTTGCAAATTTAAAAAATTTTTTATCAAATACGCCAATTTTCTATAAAATGAAATAGTTCCATTTTTAATTCCGTTAATTTTTTATTATCCAATTCAGAAGTCTTAAGAGTATTTTTGCAGTTTTAGTGGAGGATATTTACTCTCTATATTTTTTAACAAATTAATGGTTGTAAATTTTCTAAAAGTCAACTTTTTTTATGATTTTTATTATCTTTGTGGAGACTAAACAAAACGGACTTTTTCCGAAAAGAAAGTGATTTTTTTATTCTTAAAAACAACTTATGACCTTTTTAAATAAAGCGTATGAAAAACGAATTGCTAAAAAAAATTGAAAACAGAGAAATTGTAGTTGGTGTTGTTGGTTTGGGTTATGTGGGTTTACCTTTGGCTGTGGAAAAAGCCAAAGCAGGTTTTAAGACCATTGGTTTTGACGTTCAGCCGCAGAAAGTTGAAATGGTCAATGCCGGACATAATTATATTGGAGATGTTGTGGACAGCGATTTAGATGAATTGGTAAAAAAAGGCATGCTTTCGGCAACTACTGATTTTAGTTTTGTGAAAAATGTCAATTTTATTGCGATATGTGTTCCGACTCCACTCGATGAACATCAACAACCTGATATTAGTTATGTAAAAAATTCTGCCGAAGCTATTGGCAAGTTTCTAAAGAAAGGAACTATTGTTGTTTTGGAATCTACAACTTACCCTGGAACAACAGAAGAATTGATAAAACCGATTCTTGAAGAGGAGTCGGGATTGAAATGCGGTATCGACTTTTATTTGGGCTTTTCTCCCGAAAGAGTAGATCCCGGAAATTTGATTTATAAAACCAAAAATACGCCCAAAGTGGTTGGGGCTATTGGGGAAGATGCATTGGAAGTGATTGCCGCCATGTATAGAGCCGTATTGGAAGGTGATGTTTTCACCGTTTCAAGTCCTGCTGTGGCCGAAATGGAAAAAATACTCGAAAACACCTATCGAAACGTAAATATCGGGTTAATAAATGAACTTGCCATGTTGTGCCATAAAATGAATATCAATATTTGGGAAGTGATTGAAGCTGCAAAATCCAAACCTTACGGTTTCCAGCCTTTTTATCCAGGCCCGGGTTTGGGAGGACACTGCATTCCGCTCGATCCTTATTATCTTTCGTGGAAAGCTCGCGAGTACGGATTTCATACTTCTATGATTGAATCTTCAATGATGATCAATGACCGCATGCCTGAATATTGCGTAGAAAGAGCCAGTAAAATACTTAATCGTTTTAAAAAATCGTTGAACGGTTCCAATATTTTGGTTTTGGGTATTGCCTACAAGCAAGATATCGACGATTACAGGGAAAGCCCTGCATTGGCGGTTATCGATTTATTAAAATCGGAAGGCGTTAATGTTCGCTTTTTCGATTCCTACATTCCTGAATATACGCGTCATGGAAAAGCTTTCATGGGAGAAAAAGAACTTTCTTCTGCGTTGTTGGCTCAAATGGATTTGGTTATCATTACTGCTGCTCATTCCAATGTCGATTATGATTTTGTGCAGCAACATGCCAAGTTTGTTTTTGATACCAAGAATGCCATGAAAAATGTTAAAAACAAAACGAATATAGAAATATTGTAAAAAAGGGAATGGACAAAAAAATTTGTGTTATTGGAGGTGGAAAATGGGGACAAAACCACATTAAAACGCTTTATGAACTGGGAAATTTAAGTGGTATTGTAGAAGCCAATGCCCAGCGGTTGAACGAATTGTTGAAAATATATCCGGTAGAAGGATTTACAGAATTGGAACAGGCTTTGGAACGTGATTTTGACGGGTTTACAGTTGCGGTGCCCGCTCCTCTGCATTACGAAGTGGCAAAAAAAATTATTGAAAGTGGAAAGTCGGTATTGGTTGAAAAACCCATGACTTTGTCTGCTGAAACTTCAGCGGAATTGGTTCAATTGGCTGAAAAAAATGGTGTCCAACTGATGGTGGGACATGTATTACTTTTCCATCCGGCTATACGAAAAATAAAGGAAATAATTGACAGTGGAGAATTGGGAAATCTTTACTATCTCTATTCCAATAGATTGAACCTTGGAACGGTACGTACGGAGGAAAACGTGTTCTGGTCATTTGCGCCACACGATATTTCGGTTTTGGATTATTTTGTGGGTCATCCGGCTGAAAAAATTGTTTCAAAAGGTTCAAAATTTCTTCAGGAAAATGTGTACGATGTGACTATTACCCAATTGGACTATCCTGATAATGTTCACGCCCATATTTTTGTATCGTGGCTTCATCCGTTTAAGGAACAACGGCTGGTTGTCATTGGTAGCAAGGGAATGGTTTCGTTTGATGATGCTACGGCAGAAAAAGAGATTAAATTTTACGACAAACGGATTGATTTTGAAAAGGGTATCCCCGTGAAAGTTGAAAATCCGACAAAAATTATTTCTTACGAGCAGAAGCAGCCACTCACCGAAGAATTGAAATATTTTATCGAACATCTCGATAAAAAAATTGAAATTGCTGATGGCCGTTCTGGTCTGGAAGTGGTAAAAGTATTAGAAGAAGCCGAGAAAAAGATACAGGAAGGATAGTTAGTAGTTCTGAGTTTTGAGTTTCGAGTTCTGAGTTTCGAGTTCTGAGTTTCGAGTTCTGAGTTCCCAATTTTAACTTATAAAGATGTTTGTCAATGACTTATACTCAATATATCACATAATAAAAAACCTAAATTGTTGAATAAAAACAAAATACAACATGGAAAAAGAATATTTTGTACACGAAAGCAGTTATATCGATGAACAGGTAAAGATTGGCAAGGGAACCAAAATTTGGCATTTCTGCCATGTGCAGAAGGGCGCAGAGATTGGTGAAAATTGTTCGTTGGGACAGAATGTAAACATAGCCAACAATGTAAAAATTGGCAACAATGTCCGTATTCAGAACAATGTTTCAGTTTACGAAGGCGTAGAGCTGGAAGATAATGTTTTTTGCGGACCGTCCTGTGTGTTTACCAACGTAAAGACGCCCCGCGCTCATTATCCGGTTCATGGCATTTACGACAAAACCTTTATCAAAAACGGAGCTTCACTGGGTGCAAACAGCACGGTCGTTTGTGGACATACGGTTGGCCGGTCGGCAATGGTAGCAGCCGGAGCTGTCGTTACAAAAAATGTGAAAGATTATGCTCTTGTTGCCGGCGTTCCAGCTCGACAAATAGGCTGGGTGTGCGAATGTGGAGAGCGATTGTGGAATGATTTGGTTTGCAATAAATGCGGAAAAAAATATCAGGAAACGGAAAACGGATTAATGGAGATTTAGTCTTGAGTAACGAGTTTCGAGTTCTGAAGTAATGAGAATAGAAGTACAAATTTCGAATGAATGACTTCTGAGTCAATATAATAATAAAAATTGATGATGGAAGATAAATATAAAGATTTTAGAAATTTATTGGCTTATCAAAAAGCTTTTGATCAAGGTTGTAAGATTTTTGAAATATCTTTATCTTTTCCACAAGAAGAACGTTATTCATTAACGGATCAAATTCGCCGTTCATCTCGCTCAGTATGCGCCAATTTGGCTGAAGCATATCGCAAAAGAGATTATCAAAAACATTTTTTGCTTAAAATAACTGATTCAATGGGTGAAAACAGTGAAACATTGGTCTGGCTTGATTTTGCGAAACATCACAATTATCTTTCTCTGGAAAAATATATTGAACTTTTTGAGTTAAATGAAGAAATAACAAAATTATTAAAATATATGTATAATAATCCATGTAAGTTTGGAGTAAGAAATAATTAATGTAGAAGTCAGGAGTAAAGAGTCAGGAGTAAAGAGCGTAGAGTTGGGAGTTATAAATTACTCAATACTCTCTACTCAAAACTCAGAACTAAAAACTAAAATAAATAAATTATGCAATTTCGTGATTTAAAAAAACAGTACGAAGTCCTGAAAAAAGATATTGATCAGGCAATGTTGGAAGTGGCTGCTTCCGGTGCATTTATTATGGGAAAACAAGTGAAAGAACTGGAACAGCAGTTGGCACAATATGTCGGCGTGAAGCATTGCGTTTCCTGTGCCAATGGTACGGAAGCTTTAACGTTGGCTTTAAAAGCTTGGGGAATCAAAGCCGGTGATGCGGTTTTTGTTCCCGATTTTACTTTTTTTGCTTCTGCCGAAGTAGTATCGCTCGAAGGGGCTACACCCGTATTTGTGGATGTGGATGTCGATACGTTCAATATCG
>Ga0208826_1002730_pt1 | contig 12911 bp, 10 predicted proteins | sample AD_UKC115_MetaG_FD_184451 | JGI IMG/M metagenome (GOLD analysis project Ga0208826, IMG submission 184451) | Active sludge microbial communities of municipal wastewater-treating anaerobic digesters from Hong Kong - AD_UKC115_MetaG (SPAdes)... | ecosystem: Engineered > Bioreactor > Anaerobic >...
GCGTATGTCTCCTGCCTCCGCCGCTTCGGTCAACTGGAATCCGCTTTACGGGAGTAATGCCGGCGAGGGGCGGATATATTTTACTCCGAAATGCCCGGCTTGCTTTTTGAAAACAACGGCATACGCGGCCGAAAGGGCAAACTTCGGCTTCGGAGGCCTCCGGGAAATAACGGGGCGGAGACCCGGCTCCGGGCCGCCTGCGGGGTTCGGAGAAATTCTATATAAAATAAAAAACAGCGGAAGTGTAAGGCCTCCGCTGTTTTTTTTATCTTATCCTGTGCGCCCGGCCCGGGAGAGTCTTTACAGGTCCCGGCAGGCCACGATGTCGATGCCGGTGCCCAGCACGTCGGGCAGCAGCACGTCCCCGCATTTGACCGGCGAATGGACGGAAATCTTATCGATCTCCCTCATCACGTCGAAGATCTTCTCCTTCGGGATGTTGCCGTTCGTCTTGACCGGCAGACGCGGATGCGCGCCGCCGATCAGCTCGACCGTGGAGGAGATCGTGCGCGTCGGGCGGATCAGCTCGTTGATCGCGTATTCCCGGCCCTGCAGGCAGGAGAAGCCGGTGACGGATTCTTCCGGGTGATCGGTGTCGAGGGTGACGATGCAGCCCTTCGGGCAGCAGATGCAGGTGATCTTCTTCAGCATTTCACTTCACCTCGCTTTTTTCTTTCAGCGCGCTGACAATGATGTCCCGCCCGGCCGCCTGATCAAGCATCTTTCTGGGCAGGATGAGCTTCTCCATCTCCGCGGGGAGCATCTGGTCGCGCGTCTTCGTCATGAGCACGTCGTCGCCCGCCCGGACAACGACGGTCGCGTTGTTGAGCACGGCCTTGACGCGGAAGAGCACCTCGATGAATTTATCCACTTTGGAGACCGTGACTTTCTGCGGCACGGTGTAGCCGACGTTTGTGCCGTTCAGGAGCCGGATCGGGGTCTCGGCCGTCCCGGCGGTGCCGCTCTTTTTGGCGGCGAGGTAGGCCGCGGCGGCGCGTCCGGCCTTTTCGGCCTCGTTGGTCACGAAGTCGACGAGGTCGTGGACGTGTAGCACGTTGCCGCAGGCGAAAATACCGTCGACGGAAGTCATCATATCCTCGGAGACGACCGCGCCGCTTGTGCGCGGATCGATCTCGACGCCGGCGGATTTGGAGAGCTCATTCTCCGGGATCAGTCCGACCGAGAGCAGCAGAGTATCGACATCAAACGCCATCTCCGTTCCGGGAATCGGATCAAAGCCGTTGACTTCGGAGACGACGACTTTGGAGAGGCGGTTATTTTCGCTCTTGATGTCGGTGACGGTGTGGCTGAGGTAGAGCGGGATATTATAGTCGTCAAGGCACTGGGCGATGTTCCGCTTGAGCCCGTTCGAATAGGGCATCAGCTCGACCACGGCCTTCACCTCGGCGCCCTCAAGCGTCATGCGGCGCGCCATGATGAGGCCGATGTCGCCCGAGCCGAGGATCAGCACCTTTTTGCCGACCATGTATCCCTCGATGTTGATGTATCTCTGGGCGGTTCCGGCGGTGAAGATGCCGGAGGGACGGTCGCCCGGAATCGCAATGGCGCCGCGGGTACGTTCCCGGCAGCCCATGGCAAGGATCACGGCGCCTGCCCGGATGGCCATGTAGCCCTTTTCGGCGTTCATGGCGAAGACGGTCTTGTCCGGCGAGATGTTGAGGACCATCGTGTCGGTCATGACGTCAATGCCGGTGCCCGTAAGGCGGTCGATGAAACGCTCCGCATATTCCGGCCCGGTGAGCTGTTCTTTAAAGACGTGCAGGCCGAAGCCGCTGTGGATGCACTGGTTCAGGATGCCGCCGAGCTCCTTATCGCGCTCGATGATGAGCACGGAGCCGGCGCCGTTTTTCTTCGCTTCTTCCGCGGCGGCAAGCCCGGCCGGGCCGCCTCCGATGACGACGAGATCGTACTCCATCAGCGGTCGCCTCCTTTTTTGGTCTTCCCGGTCAGGATATAGGAGCCGTTCCGGTCGAGAAGCACCTCTTCCGGCCGGATGCCGAGCTCGCGGGAGATGATCTCCAGCACCCGCGGTCCGCAGAATCCGCCCTGGCAGCGGCCCATGCCGGCGTTGCAGCGGCGCTTGACGGCGTCGAGCGTCCGCGGCGTGATCGGCGCGTGCAGCGCGTCGACGATCTCGCCCTCGGTGATGGTCTCGCAGCGGCAGATCACGCGGCCGTAGGCGGGATTTTCCTTGATGAGGGCGGCCTTTTCCTCCTCCGGCAGGTTCTTGAATAAGGGAGCCCTGCGGAAGACGGCGAGATCCGCCTGCTTTTTCGCACCGAGTCGCTCCGCGAGGTGGGCCGCGACGTCCGCGGCGATGGCCGGGGCTGCGGTGAGGCCCGGGGACTTGATCCCGGCAATATTATAAAGGCCGGCGACGGTGCCGCTCGGCCCGACGATAAAGTCGCCGGTTGAGGGCTGGGCGCGGAGGCCTGCGAAGTTGCGGATGTTTTCACGGAAATTGATCGCGGCCGTGGTGCGGCGGCTCTCGGCGATCACATGGCCGAGGCCGGCGCGGTCGGTGGAGACGCTGCCGCGGGCACTGCCGGGGTTGGCGTCCGGCCCGACGATCAGGTTGCCGTGCACGGTCGGGGAGACCAGAATGCCCTTGCCGAGCGGGCCGGGGCACTGGAACAGGACGTGATGAAACAGCGCGCCCTGGGATTTATCGAGCAGATAATACTGGCCCTTGGAGGCGTCGATGGAGAAACTGCGGTCGCCCGCCATTGCGGCGATTTCGTCGCTCTCCACGCCGGCGGCGTTGACGACATACGCGGCGCGGAGGTCCTCCTTATCCGTAAAATGGAGGACGAAGCCGTCCCCTTCCTTTTCGATGCCGGAAACCTCGTGCTCCAGCAGCAGGTCGACGCCGTTGAGAACGGCGTTCTGCGCGAGCAGCAGGGCGAATTCCCAAGGATTGATGATGCCGGCGCTCGGCGCCCACAGGGCTCCCACGACCTCCGGCGAGAGGTTCGGTTCCATTTCCCGGACTTTTTCGCCGTCCAGAATCTCCATTCCCGGCACGCCGTTTTTGACGCCGCGGTCATAAAGGTCCCGAATGGTGCGCATATCATCCTCGCCGAAGGCAAGGACGAAGGAGCCGCAGCGGCTGAACGGAATGCCCAGTTCCTCGGCGATCTCGCCGGTCAGGCGGTTCCCCTCCACGTTGTACTTCGCCATCAGAGTGCCGGGCTCCGGGTCGTATCCCGCGTGAATGATTGCGCTGTTTGCGCGGGTGGTGCCCATGGCTACGTCGTTTTCCTTCTCGATCAGCGCGACCTTTTTGTCGTAGCGGGAAAGCTCCCTTGCGAGAGAACAGCCGATAATGCCCGCGCCGATGATTGCCACATCGTAAGCCAAATTCTTTTTCCCCTTCCTTTTCTTCCGGAGCCATGCCTGTTTTTGCATCGTTCCGGGCAAAATACTCACTTCTACAGTATAGCATCTGAAATTTCTGGTTCAAGCCAAAATTCGATTTGTTTTCGAAAACTTTTCCCGTTTTTCCACGCCGGCAAAAAGCAAAAACCGGAAGGCCGCGCCTTTTTCGGCTTCTTTTTTCGGCCGCGTCCGCCTTTGCCGCCCGCGCAGAATCCAAATCCGGCGCGCTCCCGGCCCTCTGCGGCTGCGCCGAAAAACGGGAATTTGCCGCGCGTTTTTTCCGAAAATGACATACCCCGGAATTTTATGCCGACGCCGCCGGACGGCTGTGTGAATATGGCTGCGCACGCTTTTTTGTCTGGGCGGGATGAAAAACGAAGCTCCGGCCGCAATTTTTCTTGACAAACCGTCTGTTCTGCATTATCATGGTTTTCAGAATAAGAACATATGTTCCGAACGAAGAAGGCAAGGAAATGGATATTGGTCAGAAGCTCGCGATCCTGACGGAGGCGGCGAAATACGATGTCTCCTGCTCCTCCTCCGGCACGGCGGGAAGGAGCGGCGGCAAACTGGGCTCGGCGCTGCCGGCGGGCTGCTGCCATGCCTTCGCGGCGGACGGGCGCTGCATTTCGCTGCTGAAGATCCTGCTCTCCAACGCCTGCGTCTACGACTGCAAGTACTGCCTCAACCGCCGCAGCGCCGATTTTCCGCGGGCGACGTTCGAGCCGCGGGAGCTTGCGGATCTGACGATCGAGTTTTACCGCCGCAACTATATCGAGGGGCTGTTTCTCAGCAGCGCCGTCTTCGGAAGCCCGGACCGCACCTGCGAGCGGATGATCGAGGTGCTGCGGATTCTCCGGGAGGAATACGGCTTCACCGGCTACATCCACGCGAAGGCGATCCCGGGCGCGAGCGACGATCTGATCCGGCGGCTCGGTCTGCTCGCGGACCGGATGAGCGTCAACATCGAGCTGCCCTCCCGCCAGAGCCTCGGCCTCCTCGCGCCGGACAAGACCAAGGAATCCATCGTGCGCCCGATGACGCTTCTGCGCAACGGCATCACGGAGAACCGGGAGGATCTTGTCAAATACCGCGCCGCGCCGCAGTTTGTTCCGGCCGGGCAGAGCACGCAGATGATCGTCGGCGCGAGCCCGGAGAGCGACTATCACATCCTGACGCTGTCGGAGAAGCTCTATCAGAATTACAGCCTCAAGCGGGTCTATTTTTCCGCCTACACGCCGGTCGTGGAGGACAGTCTGCTGCCCTCCGTCGACACGAAGCCGCCGCTCCTGCGCGAGCACCGCCTCTATCAGGCGGACTGGCTGCTGCGCTTCTACGGGTTTCAGGCGAGCGAAATCCTGAGCCCGGAGCGGCCGATGCTCTATTCCGAGATCGATCCAAAATGCGGCTGGGTGCTACGGAACATGGATGATTTCCCTGTGGAGGTCAGCACCGCCGATTACGAGCTGCTGCTGCGCGTACCGGGTATCGGCGTCACGAGCGCGAAGCGCATCCTCCGGGAGCGGCGCCAGCACAGCCTCGATTTTGAGATGCTCAAGCGCCTCGGCGTCGTGCTCAAACGAGCACGTTTTTTCCTCACCTGCAATGGCCGGGCCATGCAGACTCTGCCGGAGACGCCTGAGCAGGCGTTGGAGTGGCTGGTGGGTCCGCGGAATTCGCCCTTCCTGCCGGAGTACGAGCCGGAGCAGCTCTCCCTGTTTCAAAGCAGTGTTTTGCAGGAGGAGGCGCTCCCCTGCCTGCGGGGCGAGTTCTGAGCAGCTGTACCGCGACATATTTCTTTCGGCGCGCGGGGCATGGCAATGAAGAAAGCAAACGGCCCGGCGGCTTTCTGCGGGGGCCGTATTGGAAAAAAGACTGCAAACGCAAGACTGCCCCCAACGGACGGCCCCAAGGCAGCTTCCCGGCAACACAAGGGAAGCCCATGCCGGCAAAATGATTTTGACCCGAGGACGGTTGGCCCGATAGCTTTTTGCGGAAGGAGGCGGCTTTATGACGGAGAAGCAGGTTCTTATCTACGAATACGACGGCAGCTACGACGGCCTGATGACGGTCATATTCGACTGCTTCCGGGAGAAGACGGTTCCCTGCGAGATCCGCGTCTCCGGGGAAGGGGAGGAGAGCTTCTACGAGATCCGTCCCGTCGTGACCGATCCGTACCGCGCGGGCCGTGTCGAGACCGGAATCCGGACCAAACTGGGCCCCGCCGCGGAGGATATGGTCCGGCGCGGCTTTCTCTACGGGGAGGGCGGCAAAGAGACGGCCATTCTCCGGTTTCTCAAAAAAGCCTTTTCCATTGGGCCGCGGGCGGTCTCGATGATCGCGGATCGGGAGATCAACCCGCTGTTCCGGATGGTGCGTGCCGTAAACAACGAGGAGCGGATGATGATGCAGTTTATCCGCTTCAGCGATGTCGGCGGCGCGCTGGTCGCAAAGATCACACCGAAGCACGAGGTTCTGCCCCTGCTGACCGGCCATTTCTGCAGCCGCTACCGGAACGAAAACTTTTTGATCTACGATCAGGCGCACGGGCAGGCGTTCGCCTATGCGGGCGGCCGAAGCGCGCTCTTTGAGGCCGATTCCCTGACCCTGCCGCCGGAGGCCGATCAGGGAGACGCCTTTTATCGCGAGCTCTGGAAGAGCTATTACCGCCATGTCGCCATCGCCGAGCGCTTTAACCCGAGCTGCCGGATGTCTCACATGCCGAAGCGTTTCTGGGCGGATATGCCCGAGGTCGCGGAGGAACTTCTGCATGGCTTCGTCCCGCCGGAGGAGGCCTTCGGCACGGCGAAGAAGGACGGTGGCTATTCCCTGAAGGCCCTGCCGGAGCGGCAGAGGCGGGGGCTGCCGCCGGTGTCGGAGGAAGCGATCTCCCTCGGCGGAGTGCCGCCGGAACCGCCGTTTTCCGCAGGCGCAGCCGAAAAAACGGAATAAAAAAGCTCGAAGCGGTTTTTGGCTTCGGGCTTTTTTTGCAGCAGGCGCTTGTTTTCAATATTGTTAGACTGTTCGGCAGGCGCGGCGGCTTTCCCGAAGGAACGCGGCCCGCAAGACAGAAGAAAAGCCCGGCAGGCCTGCGCCCCGGGCTTTTTTATTTCGGAAGAAGACGCTCGCCCTCGGCGAAGCGCCGCCGCAGAGCTTTTCGGTAACGAAAAAAATTGACGCTCAGATCGAGAAAAAACATCGCCCAGAGCAGCATGCAGGCGTAGAGAAGCAGCGGATATCCGCTTTGCTCCGCCCAGAAGCCCGCCGCCGCAAGAAGTCCGCTTCCGCAGAGGATTCGCGCGAAATACGTCATCGACTTTCCGCGCTGAAAGCGCCGCTTTTCCTTCCGGAGAACATCCGCCGCCTCCGGCAGCGTCATCCGGATCCGGCTCTCCGGGTCGAGGATGCCGAGATCCCGGAGCTGAGCGTGCAGGGCCTCGGCGTCGCCCTCGGTCAGTTCCTGCCGGAATGCATTTTTGAGCACCTCCGGGACGAAACTCTTCCGGTAGGGGGAAAAACCCTTCGCATCCGCCGGGCAGAAGGTGCGGCAGAAGGAGAGCACCTGGGGGCTGTATCCGATATCGGTTGCCGCCGCGGCGGGGAAGCGCTCCGAGACGCCCGGCAGGCTCGCCGCCAGCTCCTTTAAGTCGTTCCCGTCGAGCAGGCGCACGCCGTTCGATTCGGCGAGCTTCTCCGCGGCGCGGGTAAAGCCTCCGCGTGCGGCCGTGATCATCTCGTCCGCGCCGTAGTAGGCTTTTGCGCCGGTGATCTGCTGGATCGCCGCGACGCCGGCTCTGCCGTTCCAGTCCTTGCACTGCACGACGGTTTTCCGTCCGCCGCGCTCGAGGATCAGGTCGGCGCCGAAATCGCCGGTGACCCCCGTCCTTTGGACGGCGTACCCCATGCCGCGAAAAATATCCGCGGCGTACCGCTCAAACGCGCGCCCGTCCATGCTTTTTTCCTCCATGCGGCATCCCCTTTCCGAAAACTGCCTCCATCATAGCATATTTTTATCCGTCTTGCAAACGTTTGTTCGGGTTTGCATTGCCGGCGGGACAATGCTATAATGTTGTAAATTACCGGGAGGGGGAACCGCATGGGGTATTCGGAGATCAACGCGGAGACGATCGACCGCTGGGTGCAGGAAGGCTGGGAATGGGGCGTCCCGATCGGCCATGAGGATTTTCTTGCCGCAAAAGAGGGGCGCTGGTCCGTGAAGCTGACGCCGGTGAAGACGGTGCCCGCGGTGTGGTTCCCCGAGATGCGGGGGATCCGCGTGCTGGGGCTCGCTTCCGGCGGCGGCCAGCAGATGCCGGTCTTTGCGGCGCTGGGGGCCGTGTGTACGGTGCTCGATTATTCGCCGCGCCAGATTGAAAGCGAGCGCATGGTTGCCGCGCGGGAAGGCTATTCCATCGAGACGGTCCGCGCCGATATGACGAAGCCGCTGCCTTTTGCGGATCAGAGCTTCGATCTCATCTTCCATCCGGTCGCAAACTGCTATATCGAGGAAGTGAAGCCCCTCTGGCGGGAGTGCTTCCGCGTGCTCAAAAAGGGTGGCCTCCTGATGGCCGGCCTCGACAACGGCATCAACTTCCTCTTCAACGACGAGGAGGATCTGACCGTCCGCTACCGGCTGCCGTTCAACCCGCTCAAAGATCCCGCGCTGATGGAGGACCTGCGGCGGCAGGACGACGGCGTTCAGTTTTCCCATACGCTGGAGGAGCAGATCCGCGGGCAGCTTGAGGCCGGTTTCTCCCTCCGCGATCTCTATGAAGACACCAACGGCTCCGGTCCGCTCCATGAGCGCGGTATTCCGACGTTCTGGGCGACCCTTGCGGTAAAACCATAACGAATCTTACCTGATGACAGGGAAAGGAAGCATGCGGCATGAAGATTTCCGTCGTCGTGCCCTGTTGGAACGAGGAGGAGGCACTCCCGCTTTTTTATGAGGCGGTCTGCCCGGTCATGCGTTCCATGCGGGAACAATACGGCGTCGGCTTCGAGCTGATTTTTGTGGACGACGGCTCCAAGGACGGCACATTAAATCTGTTAAGACGGTTCGCCGACGACGACGAGCGTGTCAAATATCTCTCTTTTTCACGCAATTTCGGCAAGGAGGCGGCCATTCTGGCAGGCCTCACCGAGGCAACGGGCAATTTCACCGCGCTGATGGACGCCGATCTTCAGGATCCTCCGGCGCTGCTGCCGCAGATGTATGAAGCCGTCACGCAGGGCGGATACGACTGCGCGGCGACAAGGCGCGTCACCCGCGCCGGCGAGCCGAAGCTCCGCAGCCTCTGCGCCCGCGCCTTTTATAAGCTGATGCACCGCATCTCCGACGCGGATATCACCGACGGCGCCCGCGATTACCGCCTGATGAACCGAAAAATGACCGACGCGGTGCTCTCGCTCGGCGAGACGGGCCGCTTCAGCAAAGGCATTTTCGGCTGGGTGGGATTCCGGACAAAATGGCTTGCCTATGAGAATATCGAACGCGCCGCCGGGACGACGAAGTGGTCGTTCTGGAAGCTCGTGCGTTACTCGATCAGCGGCATCACGGCGTTTTCCGTCGTGCCGCTCGATCTTCCGTTCGTGCTCGGGGCGGCGCTGGCCGGAATTTCCGTGCTCGGAGCCGTGCTCACGCTGATCCTGGGCGGGAACCCGTACTGGTACCTTGCGGAGCTGATCGGATTCTGCGGCGGGCTCAACCTGCTGTGCGTCGGCATCCTCGGCCAGTATCTCGGGCGCACCTTCCTGGAGGTCAAACACCGCCCAGTCTATATCATCAAGGAAAAAAGCAAAGAGAATTTTTCCTTCTGAGACTACCCAAAACCATAATAAAAACAGCGTCCCGCGCACGGGGAATCCCCGCGGCCGGAGGCGCTGTTTTGTCCGTTCCGGGGGTTTCCGGAGGCGCAGACGGGCCGGGATTCCGGGGCCGGGATCTTTGTTTGATATCGCGGGCTGATCCGTAAGGAAACCGGGGGGCCGGAACCTGCGGATGTACCGCTTTTTTCCGCTGCATGCATATTTTGCGATCCCGGTCGCTCCGCTTCCGGGGAAAACTTTTTTCGGAAAGGAAGCCTTCCATGAAAAAGAAGCTTAAACAGCTTACTCCGGCGATGACGTTCATCCTTTTGATGGGCATCATCAGCATGTTTTCCGATATGACGCACGAGAGCGCCTCCGGCATCCGCGGCGCCTATCTCTCGCTGCTGGGCGCGTCGGCCGCGACAATCGGCTTTGTCTCCGGCCTCGGCGAACTGGTCGGCTACTCGCTGCGCTTCGTGTTCGGCCTGATTACCGATAAGACCAAAAAATACTGGGACCTCACGATTCTCGGCTACGGGGTGGATATGCTGGCGGTGCCGGCGCTCGCGCTGGTCCGGGAGGACGGCTGGATCTGGGCATGCATTCTGCTGATTGTGGAACGCACCGGCAAGGCCATCAAGAAACCGGCCAAGAATACGATCCTCTCCTTTGCCGCGTCGTCGGAGGGCGTCGGCCGGAGCTTCGCCATCCAGGAGGCGCTCGATCAGATCGGCGCCTTTATTGGGCCGCTGATGCTCTCCGCGGTCATGGCGCTGAAGGTCGGTTCCTCCGAATACGAGAGCTGCCGCTTCGGGTTCTCGCTGCTGCTGATCCCGGCTCTGGTGACGCTCGGGCTGCTGTTTTACGCAAGAAGAAAGTATCCGGCCCCGGAGGATTTTGAAAAGGCGGCGGAGGAATCGGAAAAATTCCGTTTTCGCCCGTCGTTTCTGCTCTATCTCGCGGCGATCGGTCTGTTCGCCTTCGGCTTTGTGGATTTCTCCCTGATCTCGATGCACGTTTACAACAACGGTCTGATCCAAACGGAGCAGGTGCCGCTGCTGTATGCCGGGGCGATGCTGGCCGACGCGGCGGCGGCGCTGTTTTTCGGTCGCATGTATGATAAGACCGGCTTCCGCGCGCTGACGATCTCGACGGCCCTTTCCGCGCCGTTTGCGCTGTTCATATTCGGCTTCCATTCCCTGCCGCTGACGGTCCTCGGCGCGGCGCTTTGGGGCATCGGTATGGGCGCGCAGGAATCCATCTTCAAGGCCGCGGTCTCCTCCATGGTTCCGAAGCAGAACCGCGCCGCCGGGTACGGTATTTTTGAGTGCGCGTTCGGATTCTTCTGGTTCCTCGGCAGCTGGCTCTGCGGCGTGCTGTATGATGTGTCGCTGCCTGCTTTGATTGCCGTTTCCGCCGGTGCGCAGGCCCTCGCAATCTTCTTCTATGCGTTCTCCGCCTCTGCGGCAAAAAAGGAAAAAGCCGCATAAACGAAGAAGCGCGGCCTTCCGGGGGATGCTGCATCCGGCAAAATGGCCGGGGCAAGGGAAATACGCGAAGTTTTCCTCCTTTTTGCAAATCCGGAGGGAATCGTCTGCGGCGCGGGCGTGGCCTTAAAAAAGGGCACTTAAAAACGAAAAGCATCCTCCACAAAAACGTAAAAAGCCGACCGCTTTTCGGATTTATAAAAAGACGCGCGGTGAGCCCGCAGCCGGGTTCACGGCGGATCGGGGCCGGCGCCTCAAAAAGCCCATATAAAAGCCCTTCGGAGCGTTTCCTCCGAAGGGCTTTTTTGTGTCTTAGTTTTCCGGCGGATGTTCCCCGAGGCAGGCATCCGGCAGACCGGCCGCATAGCCGACCGGTTCCTTGCGTGGGCCGTTCCTCAAAGAAGGTTCTGTTCCGCGGCGCGGGGACGGGGCCGCCTTCCGCTCCGGGGTTTGCCGGGAAAAAAATCCCCGGGGCAGGGATGCCCCGGGGAAAAGCGAACCGGCCTTATCCGCGGTACTCGAAGTGGGCTGAGGTCCATGCCTCGAATTCCTCCGGGGTGGCGAGAACCTTGTGCGTGCCCTCCACGGTCCGGAGTTTTCCGGAGAGATAATCGATGCCGCTGGTATAGTAGTTGTAGGTCTGGGCGACGCGTTCCCGCTCAATTTTGGGGTTCGGATGCGGGATCGCGGAGAGCAGGCTCTGCGTGTACGGGTGGATCGGGTTCGCAAAGATTTCATCCGTCGTCCCGGTCTCGACCAAGTGCCCCAGATGCAGGACGCCGATGCGGTCGGAGATATATTTGACCATCGAGAGGTCGTGGGCGATGAACAGATAGGAAGAACCGGTTTCCTCCTGAATGTCGCGCATCAGGTTGACGACCTGCGCCTGGATGGAGACATCGAGCGCGGAGATGCACTCGTCGGCGATGATCAGTTTCGGATTCATGATCAGGGCGCGGGCGATTCCGACGCGCTGGCGCTGTCCGCCGGAGAACTGATGCGGGTAGCGCACGGCGTGCTCCGGCGCGAGGCCGACCTTTTCGAGGATGCGGGCGATTTTTGCGTTGCGTTCCTCCTCGTTTTTGCACAGGTGATTGATGTCGAGGCCCTCGCCGATAATGTCGGCGACCTTTTTCCTCGGGTTGAGGCAGGCCATCGGGTCCTGGAAGATCATCTGCATCTCGGTGCGGAGCAGGCGGTTGGTGTCGTGGTCCATCTTTCCGGAGATATCCCTGCCGTCGAAAAGGATCTTTCCTGCGGTGGGATCGTACAGGCGGATGATCGAGCGGCCGATTGTGGTCTTGCCGGAGCCGGATTCGCCGACGAGCCCGTAGGTCTCGCCGGAGTAGATCTCAAAGGAGACGTCATCGACGGCCTTGACGACGTATTTTTTGCTGATCGGGAAGTACTGTTTCAGGTTTTCCACCTTCAGGAGGGGTTCTTTGGTGTAGTCAATCATGCTTCTGCACCTCCTCCTTCAGCATTCTGTCGATTCTCGCGCGAAGCTCCGGCGGCATCTCGACCTTCGGAGCCCTCGGGTCGAGGAGCCAGGTGGCGGCGTAGTGCGTATCGCTGATCTTAAACATGGGAGGCTCGGCGTAATCGTCGATGCGGAGCGCAAATTCGTTTCTCGGGGCAAAGGCGTCGCCATGGACCTCATGGAGCAGGTTCGGCGGGCTGCCCGGGATCGTATAAAGGCGCTCGTCGTGCGTCTCAAGGTCCGGCAGGGCGGAGAGCAGCCCCCAGGTATAAGGATGGCGCGGATCGTAGTAGATCTCGTCGATCACGCCCTTTTCCACGATTTTTCCGGCATACATGACGTAGACGAAGTCGGCGACTTTTGCGACAACGCCGAGGTCATGGGTGATGTAGATGACGGAAATGCCGAGCTTTTCCTGAACGTCCTTGATCAGCTCGAGGATTTTCGCCTGGATCGTGACATCCAGAGCGGTGGTCGGCTCGTCGCAGATCAGCAGGTCCGGGTTGCAGGCGAGGGCGATCGCAATGACGACGCGCTGCCGCATGCCGCCGGAGAGCTGGTGCGGGTAGTTCTTGATCCGCTTTTCCGGATCGAGGATGCCGACCAGATCGAGCAGCTCAACGGCGCGCTTTTCCGCCTCCGCTTTCGGGGTGTTGTAGTGAAGGATCAGGCTCTCCATGATCTGGCTGCCGATGGTCATGGTCGGGTTGAGAGAGGTCATCGGGTCTTGGAAG
>Ga0208826_1002731_pt1 | contig 12907 bp, 12 predicted proteins | sample AD_UKC115_MetaG_FD_184451 | JGI IMG/M metagenome (GOLD analysis project Ga0208826, IMG submission 184451) | Active sludge microbial communities of municipal wastewater-treating anaerobic digesters from Hong Kong - AD_UKC115_MetaG (SPAdes)... | ecosystem: Engineered > Bioreactor > Anaerobic >...
GGTTGGAGAGATTGAAGGGAATTTGTTCTCAGAATACAGAAGATTGGAAGCGGATACACCCATTGAAAAGGTAAAACTGTTGTCTCCGCTTATTCCGGGAAAAATTGTTGCAGCGGGATGGAATTATATTGATCATGCCCGTGAGTTTGATCGTCCAATCCCTGATTTTCCGACCATTTTCTTGAAACCTCCCAGTTCTGTTATCGGGATGGGGGATGGCATTATTCTTCCGGAAATTTCCCGGCAGGTGGAGCATGAGTGCGAATTGGCTATTGTTATCGGTAAAAAAGCGAAGATGATTCTGCCAGAGGATGCGTATAGCTATATATTTGGTTATACTGCTGCTAATGATGTCACAGCCAGAGATCTGCAGAAAAAAGATGAGACCTGGGCACGGGCGAAAGGATTTGATACGTTTTGCCCATTAGGTCCGTGGATCGTAACCGATTTTGAACCAGCCGATGCAATGCTGACTTGCAGAGTTAATTCTGAATTGCGACAAATGGCATCCACGCGGGATATGATTTTTCCGATTCCTTCCATCCTTGCTTTTATTTCTTCAATCATGACATTGAATCCGGGCGATATTATTTTAACCGGTACACCCGCAGGAACTGCTCCTTTGGAAGCCGGAGACGTAGTAGAAGTCCAGATCGATGGCATTGGAAGTCTTACAAATCCGGTGGTGAAACAAATGTAATTTGGTGAAATATGCCGGTGTTTATGCAGTAATTTGAAATAAGGAAAGTATTTATGGATATGACGTTGTTATTGTAGAAAACGCAAAAACAACACAACGGCGAATAATCCTTCCTATATTTCGTATATCATTGGTCAATATGGTAAAATATTTCACATTATTAAAAAAAGTGTATAATTTATCAGTCAGATATCAATGCAAATCAGTAAATCAATGCTCCGATGGGCATTTTGATTTTTGAATCTAATCTAATTTGAAGGAGAATGAAATATGTCAGGCCATTCTCATTGGGCTACAATTAAACGCAAGAAGGGCGCCGGCGACGCAAAACGAGGCCAGGTATTTACAAAGCTGGCTAAAGAGATCACGCTCGCAGCACGTGAGGGCGGTGATCCTACTATGAACTTTAAGTTGAGAATCTGCGTAGACAAAGCGCGGAGCAACAACATGCCGAAAGACAGTATCGATCGGGCAATAAAACGCGGTACCGGAGAATCGAAAGATGGTTTTGTTTTTGAAGACGTGATGTATGAAGGATATGGCCCAAAAGGAGTAGCTTTCATCATTGAGTGTGTCACAGAGAATAAGAACCGGACGGTGGCAGAGGTACGCCATGCGCTTTCTCGTTCTGGAGGGAGTTTAGGTGAAAGCGGATCGGTAGCCTGGCAATTTTCCCGAAAAGCTTATTTCCTTATATCCGGAGAAAAGCTGGATTTCGATAAAGTCTTCGAACTCGGATTAGAAAAAGGCGCTGATGATGTTCAGGAAACTGAAGATGGAATTGAAGTATTCGCTGGTGTTGAAAATTTCAAAGCGTTAAGCGATGCTTTCTATGCAGCAAATTTGCCGATTTCTGAAGCAGAAATTCGATATTTCCCCAATCAGGAAATGGATTTGTCCACGGAAGAAACGTTACAGGTGCTTCGGGTTGTCGATTCTTTGGAAGAACTGGATGATGTTCAACAGGTTTATCATAATCTGAATGTCAGTGACGAAGCAATGGCAGCGCTGGAAGGCGAAGAATAAGCTTACATGGTTGTTTTGGGAATTGATCCCGGAACTGCTTTGACTGGATATGGATTTATTCGTTTAGCAGAAAACGGGGATCTCTCAGTCATTGATTATGGCGTGATATCAACTCCAGCAAAAACAGCGATGGAAAATCGACTGGTTCAGCTTTACCAGGAAATCAATGAAAAAATTCTTCTCCATCACCCCGAAAGGGGAGCGGTGGAGAAGTTGTTTTTCCATACAAACGTCACTACTGCGATTTCTGTCGGACAAGCACGCGGTGTAATCTTGCTTTGCATGGCACAAGCGGGTATCGATATAACCGAATTCACCCCGATGGAAGTAAAACAAGCAGTTGTCGGTTATGGCGGCGCAGATAAACGTCAAGTCCAACTGATGGTGAAAGCGATCTTGAACCTTCAAGAGATTCCAAAACCGGATGATGCTGCAGATGCATTAGCAATTGCGATCTGTTGTGCGAACTGCAACAAGTATTTTGATTTACGGAAAAGTCTGAGTTAAGATGATTACCAGCAAAGCCAATCCTCGAATAAAAGAAATTCGAATTCTGAAAGATCCGAAATTCATAAAAAAAAGCGATTCTTTTTACATGGAAGGCTTGCGTATTATTGGCGAAGCATTACAAAAGAATTCGGAGATTGAAACGGTCATCAGTTGCCCTGAAATCTTAAAAAATGGGTTCGGTTCCCAACTGGTTAACCTTGCAAAAGACAAGGGCATTGAGATTTTGGAAGTTTCTAAGGCGGTTTTTGAATCTTTTTCGCATAAAGAAAACCCGCAGGGGTTGGCTGCGATCGGGAAACAGCATTTTTCGCAGCTGGAAGAGTTAGAAATTAGCCACGGACTCATCATCGCATTAAATGAAGTGGCTGATCCTGGGAATCTGGGTACAATCATCCGAACAGCTGATGCGGTTTCCTGTGAAGGTATATTACTGTTGGGAGATACCACCAATCCGTACGAACTGAACGCAATTCGGGGCTCCATGGGAGCAATATTTTCTCAAAAAATTGTAAAGACTGATTTCCAATCCATGCTGACCTGGAAAAAAGAACATGGATTATATTTAACCGGAACCTCAGATAAAGCAGCAGCTGATTATGCTTATATTGACTATCCTGATCCGATTATATTATTAATGGGAAGCGAGCGTCAGGGGTTGAACAATGACGAGATGAAAGCGTGTGATCTCAATGTACGTATTCCGATGATGCAAAGCAGCGATTCTTTGAATCTGGCTGTTGCGACCGGGGTTATGCTCTATGAGATTTTTAATAATCATCGAAAGAATATCAGCAGGAATAACCTATGATTGCCTATCTGGATGGTACTATTCTCGAGAAAGAATCCGATTCAATCGTTGTTCTCATCGGTGGCGTTGGATTGCGTGTTTATGCAACACGGAATTATCTGTTATCTGTTGAATCAGGACAGCGAGTAAGGCTGCATACACATTTGATTGTGCGTGAAGATCTCCTGGCTCTTTATGGCTTTGATACACAAGAGGAAGTTCGATATTTTTCTCTGTTGATGGGAGTCAGCGGTGTCGGTCCGCGATTAGCTTTGAACATCCTTTCTTCTGCCGGAGTGGATACGATACGCAGAGCTGTTGTGCAAGAGCAGCCTGACTTTCTATCGCGAGTTCCCGGCGTCGGAAAGAAAACGGCACAAAAAATCATTCTTCAGTTGCAAGGGAAAATTTCAGGCACTGGGGAAGGGCAAGATTTTCAGGCATATCAACCGGTCGATTTTGAAGTAATTGAAGCGTTAACTGCTTTGGGATACAGTATTATTCAGGCGCAGACTGCGGTTCAGTCAATCCCTAAAGATACTCCCGATACTGTTGAAGATAAGCTTCGGATGGCGCTTCAATCGTTGGCGTAAAGACGCCCCAATTTTGCAATTTTTCCCCTCTTTATTCAATTAATTGACATTTGGCTGATTTATCGAATTAAGATGGGCGAATTGCCGTTTGTTATTTTTTTTTGCTCAATATAAAAATAAATGAACTGTAAAAAATGCTTTTCATATGTCGAATCACTATTCTATTTTAAGAAAACCGATCGAAATTTCGAAATACAGATCAAGATGAGGTTTGATGGTTGATAATAATATGATTCGTGTCATTGGGGCACGTGAAAATAATCTTAAAAACATTTCTGTGGATATACCACGGGATAAACTGGTTGTCATTACCGGATTATCCGGTTCGGGTAAATCATCACTGGCATTTGATACGATTTTTGCAGAAGGTCAGCGCCGTTATGTGGAATCGCTTTCCTCTTATGCGCGTATGTTTTTAGGCCAAATGGATAAGCCGGATGTCGATTCGATCGAGGGATTATCTCCGGCGGTTTCGATTGATCAGAAAGGAACTTCCCGCAATCCACGTTCCACTGTTGGTACAGTAACAGAAATTTATGATTATCTTCGTCTTCTTTTTGCACGGATCGGAACACCTCATTGTCCTGTTTGTGGGAGAGTGGTTGTTCAACAGTCATCCGATGAAATCATTAATAAGGTTGAGCAGCAACCGGAAGGAAGCCGCTTACTGATTCTGGCGCCAATTGTACGGGCAAGAAAAGGTACTTACCAGGCAGCTTTGGATGAAATCCGTAAAAGCGGATTCATTCGTGTCCGTGTCGATGGAACAGTTTATTCTTTAGATGAAGAAATCAGTCTTGATCGCTATAAAATTCATACGATTGAGGCGGTTGTTGATCGTATTGTAATTCACCATGATGACGATGAGGAAAACGCCCGACTGAATCGTTCCAGGCTGGCTGATTCGATAGAAACGGCACTAAAAGTCGGTGAAGGATATGTCACTGTGAGTAATCTATCTGCTGAGCCAGCAGAAGATATGCAGTTTTCGGAATTCCTGGCTTGTCCGGAACATGGTGTCAGCATACCGGAAATTGAACCGAGAACCTTTTCTTTTAACACACCGCATGGCGCATGCCCCGCATGTCAAGGTTTAGGCATTCGTCAGGAAATTGATCCGAATTTAATCATTCCGGATCCATCACGATCTTTGAATGAAGGTGCAATTTCAGTCATGGAATGGAATCACTCAAAGGCTGAAAATGGCTATTACTGGCAGCAATTGGAAACCGTAGCAAAAGAATATGATATCAATATGGATAAACCCTTTTCCGAGTTAACTGAAGACCAGCGAAATATCATACTCTTTGGATCCGGAGGGAAAAGCCTGAAAATGGAATTGGTCGGTAGAAATGACCGCGTTTCATCGTATCAGGCACCTTTTGAGGGCGTCATCCCGAATCTAAAACGCCGTTTTGATGAAACGAATTCCGATTTTATCCGCGATAAAATTGCAGAGTATATGGTTGATAAGCCGTGCCACGTCTGCAATGGAAAGCGATTGAAACCGGAAACACTTGCCATAACCATCGATAATCTCAATATCATCGATATTACTGAAATGCCTATTAATTCTTTACTGATATGGGTAAGGAAAATCCAGAGTGATCAAACCTTATTATCGGATCGTCAAAAGATCATCGCTGAAAAGATATTAAAAGAAATCGTTTCCCGACTTGAGTTTCTTGTCAATGTGGGGTTAGATTATCTTACATTGCAGCGTTCTGCATGCAGTTTATCCGGAGGAGAATCGCAGCGCATTCGTTTAGCGACGCAGATCGGTTCGCAATTGATGGGGGTTTTGTATGTATTGGATGAACCTTCGATCGGATTGCATGCCCGTGATAATTCGAAATTATTAAAAACCTTAAAACAGTTAAGAGATATCGGAAACACAGTCCTGGTTGTTGAGCATGATGAGGAGACAATTCGCGCAGCCGATTGGATCATCGATATGGGACCAGGTGCGGGAATTCGAGGCGGTGAAGTAGTTGCCGCAGGTTCCATCGATACAATTCTCTCTAGTAAACAATCTCTGACAGGCGATTATCTTACAGGCAGGAAATTTGTTCCAATCCCGCAGAAACGAAGGAAACCAGATGACCGATTTCTGGAAATCATTGGTGCCACTCAAAATAATCTGAAAAATATTGACGTGAAAATTCCGCTCGGAATGTTGGTTTGTATCACTGGCGTTTCCGGAAGCGGAAAATCTACCTTATTGAACGATATATTGTATAATGTTTTGGCGCACGAGCTGAATAGAGCGTATACAACTCCTGGGCAGTTCAAAAAAATTAATGGGATTCAGTTTCTTGATAAAGTCATTAATATTGATCAGTCACCAATTGGAAGGACACCTCGCTCAAATCCGGCAACTTATACGGGCGTTTTCGATGAAATTCGCAAGCTTTACGCAGAACTTCCGGATAGCAAAATGCGCGGATACAAACCAGGACGTTTTTCATCGAATGTCCGCGGCGGGCGTTGTGAAACTTGTCAGGGTCAGGGGCAGCTTAAAATTGAAATGCAATTTTTACCGGATGTATATGTACCTTGTGACGTGTGTCATGGATTGCGCTATAACAATGAAACATTGCAAGTGAAATTTAAAGGAAAATCGATCGCTGACGTTTTGGACATGGATATTGATGAGGGCGTTGAATTCTTTTCTGCATTTCCAAATATTGTCAATAAATTGAATCTTCTTCAGGAAGTGGGGATGGGCTATGCCAAAATTGGTCAGCCAGCTAATACACTATCCGGAGGTGAAGCGCAGCGAGTTAAATTATCCAAAGAATTATCAAGGCGTGCTACCGGAAAGACTTTGTATGTTTTAGATGAGCCATCTGTCGGTTTGCATGCAGCAGATGTCCATCGCTTAATTACTGTACTGCAAAAACTGGTCGATCAGGGCAATTCAGTGATTATTATTGAGCATAATTTGGATATCATCAAAGTATCCGATTATATTATTGATCTCGGACCAGAAGGTGGCGATCGCGGCGGTAGGGTTATTGCTGTTGGAACGCCTGAGAAAATTGCAAAATGCGAGGCTTCTTATACCGGGCAATATTTAAAAGATATTCTTCAGAGATAGCGGTACTGGGAAAAGAGCTGGTTATGAATCTATAACTGGCAGCCACAAACTTGTCAGTATTCCGGGATCTTGTATGTTCATTTAAATAACGAACGGAAAAAGAAGTAATAAGAACTATAGGCTTACTATTCAAATCAATCAGGAAAACCATGACTACAACAAAGAATCCTACCCATATTTAGAAATGCTGCGAAAAAAGCCCTCTTTTTGCACAGCGTGCTTTTTCCGTGTACAATAAGAATAAATTTGACGAAAACAAGATTTACGAAGAATGATTGATCTGAAATGAAAGGAAATATGCGATGGCAAGAAAAAATTCGCCTCAATATGTTATCAATTCCTATCAAAAGAAACAAAAATTTTTACCATTCATTATTTGGAGTATTGCAGCGATTATTTTTGCACTGGGAATTATTATTTTAGTGATATGGTTCGCCGGAGACAGCGGATTTTCAATCGGCAGTCTTTTTGCTTCGGATACGCCGACGCCAACGCTGACGGCCACTGCGACAGCTACCGTTCCAACCAATACGCCAACCTTAACTCCGACGGAGACCATAACTCCTTCTCCGACGGTTTCACCAACACCAGAAGGACCTCAAATGTATACAGTTGTTGAGGGAGATAATTGTTGGGATGTGGCTGTCAATAAATTTAAAGTAGGAATTGATGTGTTCCTGGCGATAAATGGCTTTCAGATGGATACTTGTAATTTGACACCCGGTCAGGAAGTGATCATACCTGGTCCGGATACAAAACTTCCGACAGATACTCCGGTTGCGCTTGATGTTTATACTGCCGGTCAGCAAATTGAATATAAGGTACAGCTTAACGACTCAATTCAGGATATTGCTTCAAAGTTTTTCACTACCATCGATTCCATCGCGAAATTGAATAAGATTGAAGATACAACGGTGCCTTTGAAAGCCGGAACCAGTCTGGTGATTGCAGTGAAAATTGTGACTCCGACACCATCACCTGTACCGACTTATACTGCGATGCCGTAAATCCCATCAATAAAAAAATTATTCTTAGAAAATAATTGAAAAGGTTCCTTTTTCTTATAAAATGAAGGAACCTTTTTTTACTCGTGTAATACCTGTCTCTATATACTACCTGTTTTTCTCAAATATTTTTCCTGGAATCTCCAGATTTGAGCGTAAAAAGGGGCGATTTTTCAAAAAGTGAGAAACTCAGCTATCCTCCTAACGTTGACAAATTGCCATACGAGCCCATACAGTAGTGAGAATTCTGTCATTGCGAGTCCCGAAGGGACGTGGCAATCTCCCAGCCCCATTATGTAAAGAGTGCCACACGAAAAGAGATTGCTTCGCCGGGCGGCTGGCGCCCTCCTCTCAATGACAGATCGCCGTACAAGCCCCGTTGGGGTGATATATTTCCTTGCGAGTCCCGTAATGGCGAAGCAATTCACTATCGCATTAGGGAAAGAATGCCATACGAAAAAAGATTGCTTCGTCGGGCTGGCGCCCTCCTCGCAATGACAAATTGCCATGTGTGTCCTCCTGAGTATCTCGAATTAGTTCTTTGAAATCTCCAAATTTGTGCGTAAAAAGGGACTTTTTTTCAAAAAGTGAGAAACTCAGGTATTAGCGTAAAACCTTAGCCGCTTTTAGCTAAGTTATGCAGGGCATTTCTGATGTTTCGTTTCAGCCCGGAATTTTTTGTACGCAGTATTGGTGTTTCCTGATATTTTTCTTTGAATTCAGCATCGGATAAATCCAGATCTTTCATCTCTCCAATTACGATATGATGTAAAGACAATGGCGTTTGGTTAACAAGATTCTTTTGATTCCAGGGACAAATTTTTACACATACATCGCAGCCGAAAATCTGATTGCCGCATAAAGCCGCAATTTCCGGTTCGATTTCACCATGATTTTCAACAGTCTGGTATGCGATGCATCGGCCGGCATCGATGGTTCGAGTATTTGGATCGATACATTTTGTTGGACAAGTATCAACACAGAGACGACACTTTCCGCATCTGTCATCATTGTATGGCGGATCGGGTTCAATTTCGATATCGAGCAGACATTCCGCTAACAGCGTCGTTGAACCATATTTGGGATGAATCAGCATAGAATTCCTGCCAATCCATCCTAATCCAGCCTGAACTGCAAGTGACCTTTCCAGAATGGGGCTTGAATCGGTACAAATTTTTGCATGGACATCCTTACAAAGCCTGCTGGAGATCCGATCAATTAATTTCCCGCATAGCTCGGTAATCTGATGATGATAATCCCAATATCGGGCAAAGGATGCAACGGAAAAAAACGATGGCTCGAATTCATAGCAGATAGAAATTCCCAGTACCAGAATGGAGCGGCAATCTGGATATATGATTGCCGGATTTTTCCTTTTTTCGATGTGATCATGTCTTGCGAGATAATTCATTCCCGCATACTTGCCTGCTTCTATCCAATCCAGGTAACGCGGAAAATGATCTGGTTTACGAGGATCTGTAAAACCGGAAAAACAAAAGCCGAGCTTTTCAGCTTCGGCTTTTATGATTTCTTTTTCGGATGTTTGATTCACTATTTCGGATTACTAAAAAAAATATTGGTTTATCAGTCCCGAACTTGCACTGCGACAAAAATATTGTCTAAAATGACAGCGCCATCATTGTCAATCAGTTCCCAATAGGAATTATAAATTCCAGGATCATCCTGAGCAGGAAAATGCAGTGTAATGCTTGCAGTCTCCCCTTTTGGAACGGCTGGCAGATAAATTACTTTCCCTTCGTTGGCTTCTACACCTTTATAATATCTGAGATAGAATTCATTGGTCCAATCCAATGGCCCGACATTTTTGAATGTCCAGGTTACATCCCAGTCTTCTCCCGGATAGATCAGCATGTAATTTTTATTTTGCTTATCCAATTTTGCCATATAGGAATAGTAAGTCGGTGTAGGTTTCCAAAAACCTGATCCTGATCCGCTGCTGATGACTCCTGATCCGGAAGTAGTCGGTGCAGGTGTCGCTTGAAGTGTCGCTGCAAATTGAGCCTGAATGGTGGAATAAATTTCAGCATATACTGTTGCAGCGATCTGTGTTCGCAGTGCGCTCATGTCAATCGTTTCCTGAGCCGAAATACCACTGAAGCCAGCGATCATCACAAGAACGAACAGACTGATAAGAATAATCTTCTTCATTTTAAAAATCCCCTTTAATCAACCACGATTGTAAAATCTACAATATAGAAATTACTATCGTTTTCATTGGACAGCACCCATGACATCTTATATTCACCTGGTGTTGTAGGTGCAACAAAGTCAATGGTTATTGATGCGGTTTGCTGGGGCGCTGTGGTTTGTGTCAGATAGTATCGCGTGTTGCCTGCTTTTGCGAAATTCGTCCCGGTAAAAAAGCGCAAGGAATAGCTGGTTGTCCATGTGGTTGTTCCGATGTTGGTGATGTACCAGATCAGATCATCCGATTCTCCGGGGGAGTAATGTGTACCATCGGCAATGCTTTGATCAGCCCAAACGGCTTTATCTCCAACTGAAGCCAAGGTGGCTGTCGGTTGCGCTACTGGCAGCGCTGCTGAGGTGACTCCTCCGGCTGGGACTGCCAATGTTGCTACTGATGAAGAAATCGAATTTCCTGAGCTGGCGGTCGGTAAGGAAATTGGAAGCGAAGCGGTTGTTGGGGTAAAGGATACTGGCGTATAAGTGGGTTGAGGCGTATCAGTCGGTTTTGCTAATGCGGTTTCCGTTGCACGCGCTTCAATTGTTTGAACGGCATTCGTCGCAATCTGATTGACATCGATGGTTGGTTCCGGTGTTGCACGTGTTCCACAAGCTGATAGGACGACAGTAAAAATGATGATGAACGCGCACTGCGCGAAAATTTTCTTCCGATTTAACATAAAAAACCTCCATGAATCTGTGATCATTAATGTTATTGTACCAAATTATTACGCTGTCGAATTCAATAAAGTTCCAGTTGATGATGTAATTCAGCAGCGGTTCGAATTATGAGCGGGATTATTTGATGTTGTGTTGTTTTTGCTCGGAGCGCAAAAACAACACAACATCAAGTTTTCTCTTTTTTCTCAAAAGGTTTTTCAAAATTACGAATTAATGGTAATTCAGCAGTAATTTGTAATTAAGATAGAATTTTTGATAAGAGAGATAAATTCCCGTATTATTTCAGAATCCTGCGGCATTCAATATAAAAGCGCTTTTCATGCGCTTCACCCATCGAAAAAGTCTTTCTTGGAAGGGCTCCATCTTTAATAATGCTCTGGAAGAATCCGTTTTTTTGAACAGGCGGAAGATAGAAGCTGGCATTATTTTCGGATTGCGCAATGTTGATGACATCATCAGTTCCGTGAATATAATCAATCTCCTCAAATCCACCCTTTGCTTTCCAGGTATCGAGAAACTGCTGTACTGAACCGACACATAAACCTGATGGTGGATTGAGAAATGTTGCTTTATAAGCTTTCCCGTTTTCCAGAATGCCAAATGATTGAATGCCTTCGGGCGTTGCATCGATATCTTTAAAAAGTGATTCATGATCAACATGTGTGACAATTTCAATATCATTTCCATATTGATGTTCCAATTGTTTGACTACAGAATTCTTCTTGTTAAAAATAACGCGATGAATCGGTTCAAATAATAAAGCAGAATCATGCAGGTTTTCGATTTCAACCATCGCATAGCGCGCTGGATGATCCATTCCCCATTCTTGCTTGTGATTTTCCCAAATTGCTTTTGCAGTTGCTAAGGAGTGATTTCCGTCTCCGATGGCGAAAATGATCCGACTGTGGTCATTGACCGAACCGTACTTTCGTTCAATTGAATTGTCCGATTGTGCTTCGGCAACAACAGACAAGATTTGATTTTCTATCTTCGGATCTGCCAGAGAATATCCGCGTACGTGGCCACTGTTCATCATTAAATCAAAATCATAGAGAACCGGTAAAGTATCTTTTATTGAAATCAATGGCTCAATCAGTTTTTTTTGATCGTCGTCAATGAGAACCAGAATATGAGGAATTTCTAACGGGGCGCCTTCACGAATCTTGATACGCGGGGGAATGCGTTCTGCGACTGTGCCTTCAGTAGCCCGTATCCAGCTCGTGGATGTCCGTGTGTAATCATAATCCTCAAGGTCGATTGCTGTCAGGAGACCATACCGGGTTCCATGGTCGATTTCCCGTTCAACGAGAATCATACCGTGATGTAAAACGAAAAGATTTTCTTCGAGATATTTTCCCATTTCGTGATGGATGTCCTGGATTTTTCTGGCCTCGTCAATTTTTCCTAAGTAAAACTCTGGAAATGTAATTTTTAGTGTCGAGGGATGATCACCAACTTCAGATGCAACCTGATCCCAATATGATTGATTGGATGTAAATTGATCACAAGCAATTGTTGCCCATTTTTTCATGTCTACTTTATTACAAGGGAGTAAAATCTCAGGAACTTTGAGGATACTGACAGATTCTTTCAACATTTTTTCTCCTAATTCTTTATTGATGAGTGGTTTTATTTTATCGTAAACTATTAATTCGTAAAGAGACTGAAATCTGAATCACTCATCTATAAAATACTTGAGTTACTGGATAAATCAGCCATTTGAAATATGAATCTACTGTCCAAATCTCAAAGGTGAGAAAAAATTCATTTCCTTGTAAAAATAATGAAAGGTGGATTATAATAGAGAACGTTGTTCGGGGCGTGGCTCAGTCCGGATAGAGTGCACGGTTCGGGTCCGTGAGGTCGAGCGTTCAAATCGCTCCGCCCCGACAAAAAATTATAGTGGTCAATAATAATGCCATCAAATATGAATAAAACAATTCATGTCTGATGGCATTATTATTTTAACTTTTCAATTGGCTCATTTTGAAACCAATTCGAAAATTACCCATGAATTATAAAAATTGGCATAAATCATTATTTATCATTAACATTATCGTTATTAATAAGTCTTACAAGTATTAAGCAATAAAAAAATTTGCAAAATACTCTTCGATTTATTTGATTGAAAAAAATCTTCTCCTGTTGTGTAAAATTTATTATTTATTACTATTATTGAGAACTATGGATTCATAGTAAAAGTAAATATGTATTTTATTATTGGCTTTGAAATTAATAAAATGACAGAGAATTGCCCAAATAATATTCTTTATTAATTTTACAATATTGACTATAATTACA
>Ga0208826_1002734_pt1 | contig 12891 bp, 13 predicted proteins | sample AD_UKC115_MetaG_FD_184451 | JGI IMG/M metagenome (GOLD analysis project Ga0208826, IMG submission 184451) | Active sludge microbial communities of municipal wastewater-treating anaerobic digesters from Hong Kong - AD_UKC115_MetaG (SPAdes)... | ecosystem: Engineered > Bioreactor > Anaerobic >...
CTTGTTTGGAATTTAAGTTTTTTCACTTCAATTTATACTCATATCTTATACTTGATGCCGAAATGGCATTTTTAAAAACCCTTCAAATTGGGTTTAGTGTTAAATTTATTTTCATGCGTTTACCGTGGCTAAGGAGCGGAAAAGCTTGAAGTTTATTGCACATTTATTTGTCGCAATTGCACTAAATTATCATTTTGCTTTTAAAGGGTGTAAACTCGCTACATGTCGAATAAAACTCGCTTCGCGAAGAAAAGTGATTCGACTTTTCCTTTGCTTCGTAAACATTTTCAACAGCCTTTACGTAATGTTCTTTCCATAATATAGTATGCTATAAGAATATGCATCAGTTTTTAATAAGGTTTGATTAAATTTCAAAATCTGGACATAATAATAATAAAAAGGATTCTGTCAATTTATGTATATAGTGGGTTGATATATAATGTCTATAATAGGTAATATACTTTTGTTTGTCAGAATATAAGGCTATTGATAGCAATTGTTCTGAGAGAAAAAGAGATAAACAAAAAGAGGTGATAAAATGGGTTTTTACTTTAAAAAGTCACTTAAATTTGGTCCTATGAGAGTAAACTTATCTAAATCTGGAGTTGGTTTCTCCGGAGGGGTTAAAGGGCTAAGAATTGGAAAGGGTCCTAAGGGTAACTATATTCATGCTGGTAGAAATGGTTTTTACTATAAGAAGACTTTCGGTAACAGGAAGCAAAAGGCCTTGACACCCATACCTCAACCACAAGAAAATAATCAAAATATTTACGACTTCAAAGACATAGAAAACAAAGATATTTCTAATCTTATTGACTCGTCATCAGACGATCTGCTTAAGGAAATTAATGAAAAGAATAAGAAAATCCGTTTATGGATAGTCTGGACAATTATTTCATCATTACTGTCTGTTATTAATCCTGGTTTTATAGCATTTTTCGTTTTACTCCCAATCTTTTTTTATATTGATAAGAGACGAAAATCAGTCCTACTTGTATATGATATAACTCCAGAGAAAGAGAGACAGCTTCAAAATTTCTATGATGTTTTTTGGGAAGTAGTTAATGCTAATAAGAAGTGGCATGTCCAATCATCGGCGAATCTGAATACAATAAATCAAAGGAAAATCAATGCAGGAGCGGGGAATATAATGAGAAGAAATGAGATAAAAATCAGTTTTTCTTCACCGCCATATTTTATCACAAATGTACAAATACCAAAGATACCTCTAGGGAAAAAGACCTTATACTTTTTTCCTGACAGAGTTTTAGTATTTCAGGGAAAACAAGTGGGTTCAATTATGTATTCTTCTCTAAAAATAAACTATTCCAATACCAGTTTTATTGAAACTTCAATTGTTCCACGAGATACAAGGATTATAGGTTCAACCTGGAGATACGTAAATAAAGACGGAGGACCTGATCGCAGATTTTCAAATAATAGACAATTGCCCATTGTGGAATACTCAAGTTTATTATTTTCAAGTTTGTCTGGATTAAACGAGATGATTCATGTTTCAATACCTGATATTGGAATAAAGGTGGTTAATGCATTAGAATCAATGAAAGTTAATGAAGTATAGATTTCGCCATTACCAAATATTGCATTTTGATAATAATTGCTATATAATTACTATATTAACAAATAAGGGAGTGATTCATTTGAGAAAACTGCGTAAAATGGTTAAGTTTATTTTCATATCCTCAATCTTAGTGACTTTACCCAGATAAATAATTACTTTGGAAAGCTGAAAATATAGCTTCGGTTATTATTTTAGATCTAGCCTTAACATAAAAAAACTGATAGCTTTCTATATTAAAGAAATCAATATAGCAAACTACCAAGTTTATTTCTTAGCAACCTTATAAATTATAACAATTTATACTTTTGCCTATGTTTACTGTAATGAGACTTATTTTAGCTCAACAACTTTTCCGTTAATGCTTACTTCTTTAACATTCATAACCTTAATAGGTTCAAGAGACATAAATTTCCATGTGAATTTGCCGTTTTCATTATTTCTTACGGATGAATTCAAGGTATAAACGCTACCATTTAGCATTTTAACTAACACACTAATATCCAAAGTTGTATCGCTCATGTTTCCTGTTCCTATTAACGTAACACCAATTGGTGAAACGGAAAGCTTATTAACTTTAAGTTCCCCAAAGTCCATATCAATATCTACTTCTTTATCTTTTTCCATTGCTTCAAGCTTAAATGTGTTCTGCCATTTACCCTCAGTATAATGACCATAGGTCGTAAAATGATCTGCAAATAGTTTATATTTACTGATTTCTGTTTCTTTTATTTCAAATATAAACTCAATATAATCTCTGCCATATATAGCCTTTCCATTTTTATCAATACTGAAATAAATGCTACTTGGATATGTTTTATCTCCCGAATCATTAGCCAGGATAAAAGTACCATGATCATCAATTCCTTTACCTGCCCACTTTGTCTGGACATGAAGTTTTCCGTCAACGATTCCAATATTAGATATATGTGCAAAATTAATATTTGGTAAAGCAATATTTGTTTGGTCAGTTTTTAAAACGTTAATATTACCTCTTTTGCGAAACTCTTCAAACAAATCACCACTGCCACCACTAACAATTTTCATGTCAAGTGGAATTGTCGATATTGTAGTGGAGCTTATAACCTTCTTCAAATCTATACCTGTGTCAAATAACTTATAACTTTGCTTATTACTTAAAAATGAGTCCACTCGAAGAGTTACTATTTTACCTTCAAGTTTCTTACCTCCATTCGCAAGCAATTTTATGATTGCAGTCTTCGATGCCGCATCATACGATATCACTTCGCTTGTAAACGATTCCATTGTACTAATGCTGTAATTATAAAGGTTAATACTTTCATCAACTCTATCGGCAGTAAGATCTTGTATTGAGATATATGCAATAGTAGTATTGCTATCGCTCATTGCTGCAAGCACCTCCATTTTTATTCCATTATCTTCTGAAGAGAGTTTTATTGGCTGGAGGTTTTGTTCAACCTGCGGGCTAATTATAGATAAAAGCTTATCAAAATTTGTAATAGCTGCTGCCATTACACTAACTGATAGCATAACTAATATGGCCACAGCAACAACTACAACAGATGGCCTTTTTCTTGTTGATCTTGTCTTATTTGGATAATCAATTATTTTGTTTTCAAGTTCACTGCTAATCTTAATATCCGCAAGCCTTGTATCAATTGCTTTCTTAATTGTTCTATTCATCATAATACCATCCTTTCAATTTCTTTTTTAGAATTTCTCTTGCTCTCAATAACCGTACAGATACGGTGTTTTCCGGAATATTCAAAATCATTGCTATTTCGCGGATTTTCATACTTTGATAGTAAAACAGCAGGATAACTTCCTTGTATTTTGGGGATAACTTCATGATTTCCAATAGAAGTGCCTCATCCTGCAAGGTATCGGTGCTATTACCCACAGTAATATTTTCTAAAACCGCTGCTTCATCAATACGCTTCCACCAGGAGGAACGCAAATAATTCTTACAAACATTTATAGATATCCTAGTTATCCACGTTTTTTCTTCACAATCGCCCTTGAAGTTCATGTAACTTTTATACACCTTTAAAAATGTATCCTGTACAGCATCCTCTGCCATATGTAAATCTTTAAGATAAAGAAAACACATTCTAAGAAGTGAATCTCCATATACTTTAACAAGCTTATTCATATCTGGTGTTTTTTTTCGATTCGGTACCGAAACATGATTCATCTTTCAACCTCCTTTTAAGCATTAGACACATTATAACAAAGAAATCTTTCATAATTAATTTGACACATAGATAAATCTTGAGCAGAATACTTAACTGGCTGTGTCAACAAGCTTTTAAGTAATCCAGGAAGATTTCTGCTTATTTAAGAAATGAGGTAATATACTATGTACCTATTTTTATGGTCATTGTCAGCAAAAATAATGTTCATAAAAATTACTCTCCTATCCTAGAACAAGACTGTTAGTTGCAGCAAGAATAAGTTCTGAGTCAATGTTTTGTTTTTTCAGTTGTGCACCAAGTATGAGTGCATTTGTCATAACAGAATTGATGATACGCGGTGTTCCCTGGCAATAGCCTGCTATTGCGTGAACAGCTGATTCATCAATTATGGATTGGGATCCTCCGGCAGCTTCAATGCGGGAATAAATATATTCTGCTGTCTCATCAGCTGACAGACCTGTATAATTGTAATGAACGACAATACGTTGTTTTAATGCTTCATGAATTGGCTTTTCCAAAATACTATTCATATGAGGAAGACCAACCATAACAAGGGCAAAGCAATCCATAGAATCATAATCCTGGTTCATGATAAGTTTGAAATCCCGAAGTATTTCAGTGTTAAGATATTGACATTCATCAACAGCTATAATAATTGTTTTATGCTTATCTTTAATCAAATAACGGACTCTGTCCTGAATTGATTTGAACATGTCTGTTTTTCGACCAGACTGCTCTAGTCCCAGTTGTGTGCATAACTGGCGATAAAATTCTGTGACACTGATTGTTGATAGGCAAGTGTAGCTCATCTGACAGAGATTTGGATTAAGATCTTCTGCAAAACAGCGTAAAGCATGGGTTTTCCCCATCCCTGGAGGGGCAGTAAAAAGTCCTATTCCCCGTGTGTTTTTGAGAAAAGAAAGTCGATTTTGCATTTCAATATAATCCCTTGATTGAAATGCTGTTTTAATGGGTGCGGATTTGTCAAAGGGATTAAAAGTTAGACCATAATACTGATTATACATCTTTAAGACCTCCGTTCATTGAATAGTCGATCGCAGGAGTATTTTCACGCTTTGTGCGGGAATTCTCCAATTTGTTTGTAGACCTTATGTAGTAACATTTACCGTCATGTAAAATATAAGCATTTTTCATATCGTCAGGAAGATACCGGATTTCTACTTTCATACGAATAAAATGCATTGGAACATCATATGAAACAGAATCTATTGAAACGGTTGAATCATTGTTAACTTTACGTATTGTACGGTTCATGAAACATTCATCAAGCCATTCACGGCTTTTAGGGAAGCGGATTCGGTTAATGTGTAGTGAATAACGTTCCATAGGTGTTTCTCCAATACTGCGGTTGGTAGAAGTGTTGCGTTTTCTTACATAATCGGCCAGCAAGAGATTTAATTCTTCAAGAGATTCTACTCCTGAAGGATCAAACCCATTTAGCCAAGTATCTTTAATGGTGCGAAAAGTCCTTTCAACTTTTTATACGAATATTCGTATAAAAGGAAAAACGCTTATAGTGTAAGAATAAGAAAGTTTCTCCAGTATCTTGGAGAAGCTGGCTTTCTTAGCAATCCAATGCTTTTTGCAGCTCTCCCGCGTGTCCTAGCACCAAAAGAAACTATTGTTGTTATTTTGACTGAAACAGAAATGGCACAGCTTAATGAAAAACTTCAGGATCAAGATTCTGTACTGTCGCTTAGAAAAAAGGCAATGATATTGCTTGGTCTAAAAATGGGGCTCCGATCATCTGATATAGCGCATCTTAAATATGAAGACATTGATTGGAAGAACTCTTCCATACGATTTATTCAGGACAAAACAGATGTAGAGATAACCTTGCCAATGCCTACAGAGGTTGGGAATGCCATATATCTTTACATTACAGAAGAGCGACATACAAAAGATCACCAAAATATTTTTCTGAGTGAAAAAGCTCCGCATAAGCCTGTTGGAAGATCTGTATGTGGTCGAGCTCTTGAAACAGCACTTCCGGACAGAAATGTTGAGGGATCCGGTTTTCATGTGACAAGAAAAACCTTTGCAACAAATTTGCTTAGAAAAGGAGTCGGTGCAAACACAGTTTCGGATGCACTTGGACAGCGCGGCACCTCTTCGGTACATCGTTATCTTTCACTTGATACTGACAGAATGCGAATGTGTTCCCTAACACTTAAGAATTGTGGAATTGGAGGGTGGCTCAATGGGTAATAATTCAGAGTTCAAGAGTATTATATCTAATTACATAACAGGAATGCTGCAAGAAAAGAGGTCTAATGGCTATTCATATGACTCAGAAGAAAAAATTCTAAAACGGTTCGATAGATATTGTACTGATAACTGTCTGGATAAATTAGAAGTAAATAAAGTATTTCTCGAAAAATGGATGGAACGTACAGAGACAGAAGGAAACTTTAATCAGGGAAAACGGATTTCAGTTGTACGACAGTTGCTCTTATATATGGCTTCGTGTGGGATTATTGTATATATTCCTCATGATTTCTGTCACTTCAAAAAGGCACAACCACATATATTTGACAGCTTCGAGATACATGATTTTTTTAATGTAGTTGATGCTTACCGGCCAGAACATAGACCTGCATATGAGGTAAGACTTGCAAACGAATATCGGCTCATCTTCAGATTATACTGTTGCTGCGGATTAAGAAACGCAGAAGTGGCGGGCATTGCCAAAGAAAATGTTAATCTTGAAGAAGGGATACTTACATTACTCAATTCAAAAGGAAACAAAGACAGACTTGTATACCTTTCTGAAGATCTCCGTAAAAATTGTATTGAATATTTTTTATACATACGTAGCACTCTTGGGTTTTCGCCAAAATGGTTCTTTCCCGCAAAAGATCCTGATAAGCCTATAAAAAACACTACTATGGATAAAGTATTCAATAACTTTTGGGGGAAAACTAAATATGCTCTATGTAATAATAAACCAACAATTCATGATTTCAGGTTCACCTTTGTTGTTAATCGTATGAACATATGGGCTGAAGAAAGTGTTGATCTTAATGTTATGATGCCATATCTCAGCAGATATTTGGGACACAAAAGCATAAATGAAACCTTTTACTATTACTATCTGGTCAGCGATGCGTACAAAACTTTAGCAAAAAATGACACCGTTGCCGGTGCTGTAATACCGGAGGTAGTGTCTTATGAGTAATGGGACAGAATTTAGGGAACTTTTCTTTTCAAAGACAAAGGACTTTCTTGATGTTTTTCTTCCAAGGCAAGAAAATAGAAGTCCTGAAACAATAAAGGCATTCAGGCTTTCTCTGACGTGCTTTTACAACTACATTACGTCTGAATGCAAACGTAGTGCAATTACCTTTTGTTTTTCAGACTGCACCTATGATTTTGTGCTCAAATACTCGCAATATATGCAGGAAAAGAAGAACCTTGCAAACAGTACTGTGAATCAACGTCTTGCAGCATTGAAATCATATCTCAAGTATGTATCTGATGGAAATATAGCCTTAATGCAGGTACATTTAGGAGTTCAAAAGGTACCACTTCTGAAAATTTACAAACTTCAGCGGTCTATAATTGAAAAGGATAGCCTTGTAATGATTCTCAACAAACCATCAAATACAAAGATAGGAAACAGAGACAGGATGATACTTATTATTCTGTTTGATTCAGCGATCAGAGTATCTGAATTGCTAGATATAACCCTCGGGGATATATCGCTTGAGATATCGGCACCTTCTATTCTCATTAATGGAAAAGGCAAAAAGCAACGGGTTATTTCATTAAATGATAAAACTATAGGACACTTGCGGGAATATATCAGGATTTATCATGAGAAAGATAGCCCAGCAGATACTCATTTATTTTACACTATAATACATGGAAAAATGAATAGAATGTCTGAAAGGAATGTTGAAAGAATTGTAAAAAAGTATGCTGACCTTGTGCACAAAGAAAATCTCAGTTTTCCTGAAAGTTGTTACCCCCACATGCTAAGAAGAACACGGGCAACAGGTTTATACCGGGATGGTGTACCGCTTGAAATGATATCAGCAATACTCGGTCACTCAAGTTCGGAGACAACTAAAATTTACGCTATCCCTTCCGTTGAACAGATCCGTGAAGCACTTAAAAAAGGCCAAGAAACAAATATAACCATAGAGAAACTGTGGGAAGGTAAAGATAATGAAATCCGCCGGATGTTTGGACTGAACTAAATATTTTATCCGCATCTTTTTAAACAAAACACCTTATTTATACAGCTTTTTTGAAAAGATGCGGATAATAAAAAGCGTCGTATAACACTTTGGCTTTGCTGGCACCATCCCTTACAGGTGCATGTATTTCAATAATTCCAAGGGATCCGAGAATAAGACTCAATTGCTTGTTGGTGTAGGGTGCACCATTGTCGCAATAAAGCTTTTTACAAAGCCCATGGCGAGCTATGGCATCTTTCAAAACCAGTTGAAAGTTATAGGCATTATCATTATAAAAGAAACGTGCACCAACGATTAGCCTTGAATGGTCATCTACTACGTGAAACAAGTAAGTTTTGCGTTTTACGCCATTTTCCGTAATATAAATACTGTGGCAGGTATCTGCTTGATACATATCACATGGAAATTCTTCTTCAAAGGCTTTACGGTCTTTCATGTTAGGATTCCTTGCAGACTTTAGATCATTCTTTTTAATGAATCGCTGTACTGCAGAAACAGACACTTCAGACTGTTTTATATATCCTTCTTCAATAAGCTTTGCATAAATCAGAGTTGCATTAATTCTCGGAAAGAGCTGTTTTATGCGGAATATCTCTTCTATGGCAGTATCAGTCAAAACACGGGGTACTCCTGAATCACAGCGGGCCTTTGGCATAAGCCCGTCCATGCCATACATTTTATAGCGGCCTTCCCATTTTTCAAATGTATTGTAGTTGTAAAATACCTTTCTCCCATTTGGCATTTTAAAAGGTTTCTCAGCTATCTTTTTGTAGTAGGCTGTTTTTGTAGGCTCGGTAAATAACCCCTGTATTACAGGAGCTATGGCACCAAATCGCATATGTGCAATTTCTACTGCCTTACTATAATTTTTGTCGTTAAAAGTGTCTTTCATGACACAAATCACCTCCTGTCCAAATCATAACAGTGGTATAAACAGAAAGGAATTTCGATATTATGTGAATGATTGAATGCAAAAATATTAATATCTTATGGCGGATTATATTTAGCCTTTTTAATATGTGATCCTTGCATAAAAGATTTATTTGATATTTGAAAAAACTCATCAAGAGAATATAACAAAGCTCCTGGAAAGATGGAATCAACAAATTTCATTGAGGATGTACAAGCATCTTCAAGCAAACCAAGCCAGAGCTTTTTGTGATCTAAAAATAGTTTTTTCCAAGAATAGAGGGTAGAAACAGATATGTTGTATTTGTCACATATATCTGTTACAGTAAATGATTTGCTGAAATAATCCCTCATAACTGCAATAATGAAAAGAAAGCTGTAGCAACTGTATGGAATTATTGATTCCGGAAGTACTGCATGAGTATGTCCACAAGATGAACATTGGTATCTTGCAACGGTAATTTGATAGGATATAACACAGCCATTTTCATAAGATACAAGATATCTATTGTACTCAGAATGCCTCTTCCAGTCGGGGTGTTTAGTATTGCAACAAGGGCATTTATACTCTGATATCTTGAACCCCGACATGGATTTAAGAAAAAATCCTTAGCCGAAATATTTATAAAATTTATCTTGCAGAACATCTTAAAAACTCTTATCATTATATTGTACCTTTGATGTTATATTTTATAGCATCGAGAGAAAGAGAAAGAGTTGCTGTGGTAGGTGCTTCTTTCTCTTTTTTGCTATATTTACCACTATAAAAGATATGGAAATAAAGGTCAATAAGTAAGCAGATAAAAAAGGGCTGTAATCTACGACATAGAAAAATCAGATGTGTGTTTGAAAACCAGATATTAATTTGAAGTAATTGCTTGAATTTATAAGAATTTAAAATGCCGTACTACAGAGGGATTAGGCTTATCAAGCCGGTATAGATTTAACTTAATTCAAAAACTGCTTAACCATTCAGTTCCCAGCGTGACATTAGCCTATATTGGTATTACTCATGAACAGATGGATGATGTTTATCTGAATTTGAATTTATAAGTAAATCAAACTGCCTTTAAAGCATTCATTTTCAGAATTGTTTTACAGTTAAAGAAGATTTGGTTATATATTTGATTCGCAAGAAGTGCACTTTTAAAGATATATTCGATTAATGGCTTACACTCTTTGTTCAACTTTATTGGAAATTATGATAAAATTACTGTAGGTAATGGACTTTTACTATTAAAGCTGAATATTCCGTTGAAAATAAACACTGTTGTAATATGTGCGGTTAAAGTGTTAAATCTGGTGCGCAGTATTAATAAAATTAAGCATGATTTGCAAATAAGAAAAGTCAAACTATAGCTGCATAGACGAAATTAATCCAGATACGGAACGTTAGCCAAAATACACCGAAGACCGCACATCCATGTGCGGATTTTATGAGAAGTTCTCTGTAGTATATATACTTTTAAGTTTTAGACACATTAATTTGTTTGGGAGATATTATGATAAGGACATGGGATGAAACTTGTAATGTATTTGAGAAATTAATAAACAAAGATAAAAAGTTTTTATATATGTACAATTTAGTAATTGCTTTAAGAGATTCTAAATATGCAAATTATATTTATGGTTGGACTTCAGTGAATGATTTATATATTGTACAAAATGAAGTAGAATATCCTTATGATGGACCACGATTATTAATAAGTCCATTGGAAAATGACAAGTTTGAGTTTAGATTTATTGACACTGATAAGTACGAGAAACAGTGGAAAAGAATATATAGTGCAAGTGAAGGATTTAAAGAATTAGAAAAGTTTTTTTTTAATATTCATTGGTTTTATCCAAATTTTATAAAAGAGTAAGGTGTTCAGTGAGGCTTTATTCCTAAAGTTTTACTATACAAGGGGCCGGTGTACTTCGGCTAACAAGTCCATTTGAGTAAAGGGCATTCTTACGGGTCATCCTGCCTATATCGATTCATCGGGCTAAAGCCGCTCACGGGTATTCCTCACGGGTCCGATTCATCGACATCTCAAATGGCAAGACGTTCTGTGCAATACCACGCATTGCCGGCCATCCATTGCTGGAGTTATAGGGTAAGGCTTCGAAGGAAATATTGAATTTTTAAGGGGATGATTAAAATAAAAAAAGGGTTGACAAAAAAACTATTAGTAGGATTTGGAGTACTCTTATGTGTTTGTTTATTTATCTCTTATATTTATACGGAGTTTATAGCTAATAATACTTTTACATCGTCAATTGCGATTTTGCGGATAAATGTTAGCGATAGTGTTTTGGAAATTGAGGGAGATAGTTTAACCAGTGCTGATGGATTTAAAGGATATACATATAAGATTTCAGAAAATAATTTATATGTAAAACCACGTTATTTTATTGGTGGATTGTCAAAATTTACAATTGAGATAAAAGGTGATATATATAAAATAGACAATGTTTATATTCAAGGAAAAGAGAAGAATGATATAAAACAAATTTGGAAAAGAGAAAGATAGAAGAGTATAAGACCACGGCATCCTTGCCGTTCTTGCTTTGCGGGGCGTGGTACTACACAGAACAACACATTTGCATAAAGAGCAAAGCATGCAGTATGTCGTTGGAGTAGGGCATGAGGGCATCCTGCCCAAATCCATTCGTTGGGGGCATAGCCCCGCCAAAGAAGAAAGGCTACGAGGGTCCAACTCATGGATTTTACAAATGTACATGTTCTCTGAAATGCGGCGGATTGCGTGCCCATCCGTGGACACGCTTTGTGAAAGCAGGTCTTTGTAGGTTGTAGTACAGTTATAATTTGTAATAGATAAAGTTGTAAAAAAGATTTATAAAAATAAAGAAATATCAAAGGGGATATCATTATGATTTTATCAGGGAAAGAGATAAAAAACAAAGTTGGAAAAGATATTATTATAGAACCATATAATGAGAAATTAGTTAACCCAAATAGTTATAACCTTAGACTACATAATGAATTGCTAGTTTATGAAGAATCAGTTTTAGATATGAAGAAAGCAAATAAAACAAGAAAGTTGGTTATTCCAGAAGAAGGCTTGGTTCTAGAACCAAATAAATTATATTTAGGAAGAACAGTTGAGTATACAAAAACCGATAATTACGTGCCAATGCTAGAAGGACGATCATCAATTGGAAGGTTAGGATTGTTTATTCATGTGACAGCAGGTTTTGGAGATGTTGGATTTAGTGGATACTGGACATTAGAAATATATTGTATACAACCTATTATGATTTACCCAAATGTTGAGATTTGTCAAATATATTACCATACAATAGAAGGCGATTATGATAAATATGCAAGCGGAAAGTATCAGAATAATAGTGGGATTCAGACAAGTCTTTTGTATAAGGATTTTGAGTAAGGATTGATATAGTGCAGCATCTGTGCTGCTCTAGCTTCGTGGGCCCGCTGCACATCATAGTACAATGCATGGGAGTGAAGGTGCGGGTTAGAAGTTCACGGAGTAAATTCTCTGGAGAAGGAGCATGAAGCATGCCGCACCAAATTCCATCGCCGGTGCAAGCACGCTCACGGGTCTTTCTAAAGGGTCCGGCTCTGGAACTTCTCCCATGCCGACGTGTGCGACACGAAGTCGCACAGATAAATGTTTAGCTACTTAGAAGTAGTATAAACCTGTTATTCCTTTAACAGTAATCTGACAACGGTGCGTGGGTGGTAACACCCGGGTTCTAAGCTGTTGTGACAATGCAACCTTTTCTCGAAAGAGAAGAACCGGAATCTGTGAGGAATCTGGAATTCTGCTAGCACTAAGGCGGTTAGGGAGCTAGGCTGTGGATGGTATGGTTAATCTAAATAAATTGCATATAAACGTCGTAAATGGGTGTTATTGTCAATAAAAATTCCCCAAAAAGGGGAAAGATTTTTCCCCACCTTAAAAAGGTCAAAAAAACGCTAATCTAACAAAGAAAAAACTTTTTCAAGAATCCAGTTGACAACAAGCCTCCCCCA
>Ga0208826_1002736_pt1 | contig 12885 bp, 14 predicted proteins | sample AD_UKC115_MetaG_FD_184451 | JGI IMG/M metagenome (GOLD analysis project Ga0208826, IMG submission 184451) | Active sludge microbial communities of municipal wastewater-treating anaerobic digesters from Hong Kong - AD_UKC115_MetaG (SPAdes)... | ecosystem: Engineered > Bioreactor > Anaerobic >...
CTTCACGTGCATCTTGGTGTGGAAGATGTTTTCCTGGTACACGTTGACGTCGAACATCTCGTAGCGGTTGCGGATGTGCTTGGCCAGGTATTCCTGGATCGAATTGATGCGGTGGTCGATGTAGTGTTTCTTGCCTTTCACGTCGCGGGTGAAACCGCGTACGCGATAGTCCATCGTGACGATGTCCGACTCGAAGCTGTCGATCAGGTAATTCAACGCCTTCAGCGGCGAAATAACCCCACAAGTGGCCACGTCGATGTCGGCGCGGAAGGTCGCAATGCCGTTGTGCGGATGCGTTTCCGGATAGGTATGCACCGTGATGTGGCTTTTGTCGAGATGCGCGACGACGGCATCGGAAATCAACTCGCGACCGGCGTCGCGCTTGTCGATGATCGGCTGCTCGGAGATCAGGATCGTCACGCTCGCACCCTGCGGATCGTAATCCTGGCGGGCGATGTTGAGGATGTTCGCACCGATGATGTCGGCGACGTCGGTGAGGATCTTGGTCAGACGATCCGAATCGTACTGCTCATCGATGTACTCGATGTAGCGGTCGCGCTGCTCGGGCGTCACCGCGTAGCAAATATCGTAAATATTGAAACTGAGCGCCTTGGTCAGGTTGTTGAAGCCTTGCAGCTTCAGGCGGGGGATGGGCTTGACCATGGTGAAAATCCTCGCAAAAACACACGGGTGGACGCGGTAAGGGGGGCGAATTATGGGCCAATCCGGCGGCACGGGAAACAGCCCGCCTTCCACGCGAGGCGCCGCCACCGCAGGACGGGCGCCATCCGCCTCGCGGCGCCGTGCCGCGCAGCGCAGCGCCGTCGCATTTTCGCACAGGATGTTTGCGTGCTGCGCATCACGGTATTTTTCGACTACTATGCCGAGGTCGGCCCAGGGGGCCTTGCCGAATTTCATCCGCTGCAAGGGCTGCCGACGGACAATCCAAATCATCGAGAACGAGGTCGAGCGTGCCCCATCTCTTGCGTTATCCCCTGCAAAAAGCCGTCGCGCGCGTGCAAACACCCCCTGCCCTGGTTTTGGATCAAGCGGCCTTGAGCCGCTTTCTGGAGGATTGCCACTTGCGCCACTACCCGCGCAAGACGGTAATCATTCGCCCGGGCGATTCGGCGAACATTCTCTACTTCATCATCGATGGCTCGGTGACTGTTTCCTCCGAGGACGAAGAGGGCCGCGAGCTGATCCTCGCCTACATCAACGCCGGTGAATTCATTGGCGAAATGGGCCTGTTCGTGGAAACGCCGCAGCGCGAAGTGACCGTGCGCACGCGCACGCCCTGCGATCTGGCCGAAATCAGCTACGAGCGACTGTTTCAGCTCGCCGAGGGACCGCTGCGCGAAGATATGCTGAAAATCCTGTTCACCATCGGCACCCAACTCACCAACCGCGTTCTCAACACTTCGCGCAAGGTCAGCCGTCTCGCCTTCATGGACGTGACCAGCCGCGTCGCCAAAACCTTGATCGACCTGACCCACGAGCCCGATGCGATGTCGCATCCCAAGGGCATGCACATCCGTATCTCGCGCCAGGAAATCAGCCGCATCGTCGGCTGCTCGCGCGAGATGGTGGGCCGGGTGCTCAAGCAGCTCGAAAGTCAGGGCATGATTTCGGTGTCGGGCAAAAACATGGTCGTGTTCGATTCGCGTTGAGGCTGACGAGGCGCTTTTCTTGTGGCGCAATCGGAATGCGCTCTGGCACGTGCGGCCATAGCGCAATCGGCAAACCCACGGCTTACCACTCCACGATCGACAGACGCTGGCGCAGACGCGACGACAATTTCGCCAGCAGGGCGCGGTCCGGATTGACGAGCACGGCCGAGCGCGCGGCCGCGAGCATGTCCAGATCGGCGAATGAATCGCCGTAGGCCACATCCCACGGCGCGCGCACTCCACGCAGGCGCAATTGATGCGCTTTTTGAAAACCGACGTTGTGTACGCCCACCCTCAGACCCGGTCGACCCGGTTTGAGCGAGGAGGCGACGAGTTCGATATCACCCAGACCCAGGCCATCGAGCATGGCGCGCGCCAGGGTTTCTTCGCAGCCGGTGACGACGACGACGCGTGCGCCCTTATGCCGATGGGTTTTCAGCGTATCCAGCGCCGGGCGCGAGAAGCGCCGTGCATCGCGCGCGCGCGCGCAGCCAAACTCCTGCGCGAGTTGGCGATAGCGCGACAGCGATACGCCGAGCAAGGCAAGCCACACGAGAAATATCCTGGCGCTTCGTCGCGTTCGCCGCATCGCCATGAAGGGCGCGGCCACCAGCAACACGGGGGCCGCCAGCACCACGCGCCACCACTGCTGCCGACAATGCGCGCGCAGAAATTCGGCGAACGCATCGCCACGAAACAGCACTCCGTCGAAATCGAACAGTACGACGGGTACGGAAAGGCTTTTTGTCGCTTGGATCGTCACGGAAATTCTTGCGAATGCGGAACCTTGCAATGTGCTCTCCGCCATTGCCGGCAGCGAGAATGGGGTCAAGTCGTGCGGGCTCGGGCGATGCCGGCACGAACCTCTCAGAAAAACAGTCGCCGCAACTCCGCACCCGGCTCCTCGGCACGCATGAACGTCTCGCCGACAAGAAACGCCTGCACACCGGCGTCGCGCATTCTCGCGACATCATCGCGCGTGACGATACCGCTTTCGGTGACGAGCAGCCGATCGGCGGGCACGCGAGCGCGCAAGTTCAACGTGGTGTTCAGGGTGGTCTCGAACGTGCGCAGATTGCGGTTGTTGATGCCGATCAGGCGCGCCGACGTCGCCAATGCGCGATCGAGCTCCTCGCCGTCATGCACCTCAACGAGCACGTCCATGCCGAGGTCGTGCGCCAGCGCGGACAATTCCCGCAAGGCGGCATCGCCGAGCGCCGCCACGATCAGCAAAATGCAATCGGCACCGAGCACGCGCGCTTCGTGGACTTGATACGGATCGATCGTGAAGTCTTTGCGCAACACGGGCAAGTCGCACGCGTTGCGCGCTTGCCGAAGGTACGCATCCGCGCCCTGGAAAAAATCGACGTCGGTCAACACCGACAGGCAGGCGGCGCCGCCCGCCGCGTAGCTGCGCGCGATCGCCTCCGGATCGAAATCGGGCCGGATCACGCCTCGCGAAGGGCTCGCTTTCTTGACCTCGGCGATCACCGCGGCATGCCCCGATGCGATCTTCGCATCGAGCGCCGCGACAAACCCGCGCACCGGCGGCGCGTCAGTCGCGCGCGCGGACAGTTCACGCAGCGATACGCAGTCGCTGCGTTCGCGGATTTCCTCCGCCTTGCGTGCGAGGATCGTTTTTAGAATATCGCTCATTCGCGCTCCGGCCCACCATAGGCGCGTTCGACCTTGGCCACGCGCACTTCGAAATGCTCGTACCACTCGCGCCTGCCGCGTTCGCGCGTGGCGGCGTGTTCGACGTGATTGCGCCAACGGAGAATGCTTTCTTCGCTGTCGAAATAGGCGACCGTGATGCCAAAGCCTTCGCCATCCCGTGCGGACTCGGCGCCAAGAAACCCTGGCTGCACCTGCACGAGATCGAACATGCGCCGGGCGGCGAGCGCGTAGTCCGCCTCGCCCTCGCCATTGCGTCGCGAGGTGAAGATCACCGCGTAGTACGGCGGCTTCGGCGTGTGCGCAAAACCGGTCGCGCTCATGCGCCCGTTTCCTTGAGCCGCCGCGTCGCCGATACGAATTGATCGAGCTTTGCGCGCGCCGCGCCGCTGGCGATCGCCGTTTTCGCCGCTTCGACGCCCGCTTCGATCGAGGCGACCTTGGCCGCTGCGTACAGCGCCGCCCCCGCATTGAGCGCAACGATGTCGCGCGCCGCCCCTGCCTTGTTTTCCAACGCTTCGAGTACGCGCGCCTTCGATTGTTCGGGGTTTTCCACGCGCAACACCGCACTCTCGACCGTGGCGAAACCGAACCGCTCCGGTGCGATCTCGTATTCCTCGACCCTGCCATCGCGCAGCTCGCCGACCAGGGTCGGCCCGGCGAGCGAGATCTCGTCCATGCCGTCGCGACCCCAGACCACGAGCGCATTGCCCGCGCCGAGCCGTTGCAGCACGCGCACCTGGATGCCGACGAGATCGGGATGGAACACGCCCATGAGGATGTGCGAGGCGCCAGCCGGATTGGTCAGCGGCCCGAGGATGTTGAACAGCGTGCGCACGCCCATTTCCTTGCGCACCGCGCCGACATTCTTCATCGCGGGGTGATGATTCGGCGCGTACATGAAGCCGATACCGGTTTCGTCCAGGCAGGCGGCGACCTGCGCGGGCGCGAGATCGATCGCGGCACCGAACGCTTCGAGCACGTCCGCGCTGCCCGACTTCGACGAAGCGCTGCGATTGCCGTGCTTGGCCACGCGCGCGCCCGCCGCGGCAACGACGAACATGGCCGCGGTCGAGATGTTGAACGTGTTCGAGCCGTCGCCACCGGTGCCGACGATGTCGATCAGGTGGCGATTCGCGGCGGCATCCTGCGCCAGCGGCACCTTTGCCGCCATCTCGCGCATCACGCGCGCGGCCGCGGCGATTTCGCCGACGGTCTCCTTCTTCACGCGCAGCCCGGCGAGGATCGCGGCGGTCATCGTCGGCGAGACCTCGCCGCGCATGATCTGGCCCATCAGCTCGACCATTTCGTCATGAAAGATTTCGCGATGCTCGATCGTGCGCTGCAGAGCTTGTTGCGGGGTGATCGCCATCGCTTACGCCGCCAGCTTCGGTGCCGATGTGCGCAGAAAATTGCGCAGTTGATCGCGCCCGTGCTGGGTCATGATCGATTCGGGGTGGAATTGCACGCCCTCGATCGGCAACGTCTTGTGACGCAGCCCCATGATCTCGTCGACGCTGCCGTCGGCATGCTGCGTCCACGCCGTGATTTCCAGGCAGGCCGGCAAAGAACCTTTTTCCACAATGAGGGAATGATACCGAGTTGCCTCGAACGGGTCCGGCAAACCGGCAAACACGCCGACATTCTTGTGCCAGATCGGCGAGGTCTTGCCGTGCATGATCGCGCGCGCGCGCACCACCTTGCCGCCGAACGCCTGCCCGATCGCCTGATGGCCCAGACACACGCCAAGTATCGGCACTTGGCCGCCGAGCTGTTCGATCACGGCCAGCGACACGCCCGCTTCGTTCGGCGTGCACGGGCCTGGCGAAATCACGATTTTCTCCGGGGCAAGCCGCGTGATATCGGCCACCGTCAACTCATCGTTGCGCACCACGCGCACGTCCTCGCCCAGCTCGCCCAGATACTGCACGATGTTGTAGGTGAAGCTGTCGTAGTTGTCGATCACCAAAAGCACTTTTCTTCACCCGGTTGATCAATGAGGAATTCCCACGGCCTTGGCAATGCCGTCACATGCATTTCCACATACATCGGCAGCCGCCAGACAGCTCGGGGGGCATTATCCGATGAACGACACGACTCGGACAGTCCGGCGCGACAGTTCCGGCCGCTCAACCCTCCCGCGCGCCAGAATTCGAAGCGGACGATCAGGCCAATTTCTCGCTCTTCGGCGCCTCCCGGAACATCCCTCGGAGCCATCCGAGGGCCGCAAACGGTTAGGGGGAGGCGTTCGCGCTTCGATCGGAATGGCGCGATCTGTCTGCGAGCAATTCGTCCAGCTGTGCGAACTGCTCGGGCAGGCCTTCCGCCGAGCCGGTGAGGGCTTCGTCCAGGGCCGCTTCCGTGGGGTAGCGTTCGTGGAAGGTAACCCGCGTCTTGCCGGCGTGTTCCTCGAACGTCACCGTGGTCACGGCACCCTGATCGCTTTCCTCGTTCGTCCACACGATGCGTTGGTTCGGCGTCACTTCCCGGTACGTGCCGAAGAACGCCATCGGCTGATCGAAAGCCGGATGGCTGAACACGAGGCGATACGCGCCGCCGGTGCGGATATCCATCTCGCACGACACCAGCACCATGCCCGCCGACTTCGGAATCCACCAGAGCTTGAACAGTTCGGGCTTGCTCCATGCCTCGAAGACGAGGTGCACGGGGGCATCGAATGTTCGCGTCACCACGAGTTCGCGGTCGGATTTGCGTTCCACGACGGTGCGGTGCGTGGCGGCGGAACTACCTTCTCTTGCGTTTGGCATCGGTCTTCTCCTTGCGTTTCAGATGCTCGACAAGTTCGTCGAGTGCGTCGAAGCGTGCGCTCCAGAGCTGGCGGTGCTGCTCGATCCAGGCAGCCTCTTCCTCCAGCCGGCGCAGTCCGAGCCTGCAGGTTCGTACGCGCCCGATTTTTTCCGTGGTCACCAGCCCCGCCTGCTCCAAAACACTGACGTGCTTCTTCATGCCCGTGAGGGTCATGCGAAATTTTTTGGCAAGATCGGTGATGGAGGCGTCTGAACTCCCGAGACGCTCCAGCATGCCGCGTCGGGTGACATCGGCAAGCGCAGCGAACGTTGCGTCGAGGCGGGCTTGATAGTGAACCATGTGGTTCATTGTATGGCGCGCATGACCGATTTGCAAGCGGACGACCCAGCTGGCGCAGATCGCACGCAAATCCCTTCCGCCGCGAAGCCGAACCGCGCATGCCGAGCGTAGTCGGCGTGCCGGCCGGCGGCCTTGTGGCAGCCAGGTCAAGGCATCGCTTGCGTGGGCAGCACGAAATACAGAATCGAGAAATAGTGCAACACGCTGCCGGCAAGCACGAACAGATGCCAGATGGCATGGTGATAGCGCAGCGATTTCATTTTGTAGAAGACGACGCCCAAGGTATAGGCCGCACCGCCGCCAAACAGCAGCCACAGCCCGCTCGGTGCGAGCGCAGCAGTGAGCGGTTTTATCGCAACGAGGCCGACCCATCCCATGCCGATGTACAGCGTAACCATCGCGCCGCGAAAGCGACGCAGCGAGGTCAACTCGAATAGCGTGCCGATCGCGGCTAGCGACCAGACGATCGCGAACAGGCTCCAGCCCCAGGCGCCGCGCAGTGCGAGCAACACATAGGGCGTGTAGGTGCCTGCGATCAACAAAAAAATGGCAATGTGGTCGAACGCGCGCAGGCGTGGCCGTGGCGGCGCGATGCCGCGCACATGCTGAATGCCGGCAGCGTGGTACAGGGTGGAGGCGAAGTAGAGCACGATCATCGTCGTCGCGTACACCGCGCAGGCCACCACCGCACCCGATGCGGCGCCGGCCTGCGCGGCGTGCAGCAAAACGAGGGTGCCGACAATGGCGAGCACGATGCCGAAGCCGTGAGTCAGGGTGTTGGCGATTTCTTCATGGTCGGCGCAAGGCACCGCGGTCGAGTCATTCATGGTGCGACCTTAACCCGAGTTGCGTTTGAAACACAGTGGTCGGGTACGGCACCTGCAAATTCCGGCAGGAGTGCGAATCGCACGGGTCGATTTTTCCCGGCGGGTCCCGATGACGCGGATTGCACGGACGCCGCATCGACACAAACAAACACGGCCTCGCAGGGCTTGAAGCCTTGACGCTCAGTTGGAATCCCGGTTAACGCAATCTGGATTGAGCGAAAATCGCGCGCATCCTGACGGAATATTTAGGCTCCGCCGTTCGCGCTTTGCACGAACGCACCCAATCCCGCGCGAATACGGCGGCGGTAGCCAGCGCCTCATTACGCGTGAGCATTTCGACGCGAGCTTGGATACGTTGAAAGCTGAGATTGGCAAAGGGCGTGACCTCTTACTTCGTGCGCGTGATCGTGAATTTGCCGAACGAGACACCGAGATCGATGCCCTCACCAGCACCGGAGAGTGCCAGTGTCGAGGTGCCCTTGGTCAGCACCTGCGCCGTGCCGGACTTGATCAGGCCGGCATTGGCTTCGCCCTGCGCGTAGCTGCCAAACAACTGATCCGTGTTCGATACTTCGGCGAACTTGCCCTTGCCGTTTTCGACCTTGTACTTGCCGGCGGTGAGGCCGCCGCCGACGGCGGTGATGTGCACGTTGAAGCGCTTGCCGTTGTCGCAGGTGATCGTGCCGTTGCCTTCGGCGTGCTTGTAGATCGCGGCCCAGCCGGACAGGTTGAAGCGCATCTCGCAATCGATCTTGCCCGCCGCCTCGGTGCGGGACGAATACAGGCCTGTCAATGCGAAGACAAGCAGAGCGAATCCGACGGAGGGGGATGTGCGCATGACCAACTCCTTAGTTTCCGATGGAGCCCGATCTTACTCGGTGAGGCACAACGGAAAGGTGAAATTTGTGCTACGTTTTCCCTGCCATCGCATGACATTAGCAACGTACGACACGACCGCCGCCGAAAAGCGTAAGCTTGCGCCACGGACAGAACCGGAGAACGCGCGCATGGCCCGCTTCGACATTCTCGTTCACATGCGTCGCTGCGAAGGCGACTCCCTCGCCGCCAACGTGGCGTTGTCGTTGGCGACGAAGCTCGACGCCTATCTGTCCGGCCTGTTCGTCGCCTCGCTCGGCACGGTGGCCTATTCGACCCTGGAAACCGTCGTCTTCCAGGTGCAGGAGGCGGACGAACTTTACGGCACCGCGCTGGCGCAACGCGAAATCTGGATGCGCCGGCTTGCCGCGGCCGGGGTAGCGGGCGAATGGCTGGTGGCACAGGGCGAGCCGGTCGAAGCGATTTGCCACGTCGCGCGCTGGTGCGATCTCGTCGTGGCCGAGCGACCACAACTCATTGCCGACGCGCCGACCGGCTGGGGCATCGTTTCACGCACCGTATTCGGCGCCGGCGTGCCGGTCGTCGTCGTGCCCGAGACCGCGAAACCGGCGGGCGTCGGCGAACGCATGCTGGTCGCCTGGAACCACAGCCGCGAAGGCGCACGCGCCATTCACGACGCCATGCCGCTGCTCCGCCAAGCTCGCGAAGTGTTGGTGCTCGACGGCGCAGAACCGATGAATCCGGTCGGCGCACGGCATCTTCCCGCACTGGATATCGCCGCCTATTTTTCACGTCATGGCGTGAAAGCGGAATTCCGCAAATTCGATGCGTCTGGCAACTATGGTGCCGGCATTCTCGACGCCGCCCACGCGGCAAAATCGGATTTGATCGTGATGGGCGCCTGGGGCCATTCGCGCATCGCCGAACTCGTTCTCGGCGGCATCACGCGCCATTTGTTCCAGCACAGCGACATCCCGCTGTTCGTTGCGCATTGAGTGCGGCCCAGCGTCAACGCTGGCACACCGTGGGCACTTGCGGCATGCTGATACGATTCCCGCCGAGGCCTGCGCATGTCTCCGACCGCCGCCACATCCCGCACTTACCGCTACTACGATTTCATTCTCGGCGCGTTCGTTTGCGTCCTGCTCTGTTCGAACCTGATCGGCCCGGCCAAGGTGGCCACCGTGCAGCTGCCGATCATCGGCGATTTCACGTTCGGCGCAGGAGTGTTGTTTTTCCCGATCTCCTATGTGTTCGGCGATGTCTTGACCGAAGTCTACGGCTACGCACGCGCACGTCGGGTGATCTGGTCCGGCCTGACTGCACTCGTGTTCGCCTCGATCATGGCCACCGTCGTGGTCAAGCTGCCGGCGGCGGCAGGCTGGCACGGTCAGGAGGCTTACGAATCGATCTTCGGCCAGACCCCGCGCATCGTGCTTGCCTCGATCACGGCCTTTTTTCTTGGCGAATTCATGAATTCGTATACTTTAGCAAAAATGAAATTGTGGACAAACGGCAATGCCCTATGGTCGCGCATCATCGGCTCGACCATCATCGGCGAAGGCGTGGATTGCCTGGTGTTTTACCCAATCGCATTTTTCGGCGTCTGGGAAACCCGGTTGGTCGTCACCGTGATGTTGTCCAACTATGCACTCAAAGTGCTGTGGGAAGTTCTCGCCACACCGTTGACATATCGCCTCATCGCAGCCCTGAAGCACGCGGAGAATGAAGACTATTTCGACAGGGAAACGGCTTTCACGCCTTTCACGTTGCACACCTGAGTTTGCGCGGTGTCGCCAAGTAACGAAAAAGGCCGCAATGCGGCCTTTTTCGTGCAGCGGTGCGGATCGCGGTCATTCCAGATCGAGGAACGAGCGCAATTGCTCGGAGCGGCTCGGGTGGCGCAACTTGCGCAGCGCCTTGGCTTCGATCTGGCGGATGCGCTCGCGGGTGACGTCGAATTGCTTGCCAACCTCTTCGAGGGTGTGGTCGGTGTTCATGTCGATGCCGAAGCGCATGCGCAGCACCTTGGCCTCGCGCGGGGTCAGGCCGCCAAGCACGTCGCGCACGGTTTCATGCAAGCCCGTGCCGGTGGCCGCTTCGACCGGCGATTCGACCTGGGTGTCTTCGATGAAGTCGCCCAGATGCGAATCCTCGTCGTCGCCGATCGGCGTTTCCATCGAAATCGGTTCTTTGGCGATCTTGAGCACCTTGCGGATCTTGTCCTCGGGCATCTCCATCTTCACCGCCAACTCTTCCGGTGTCGGCTCGCGGCCCATCTCCTGCAGCATGCTGCGGCTGATGCGGTTGAGCTTGTTGATCGTCTCGATCATGTGCACCGGGATGCGGATGGTGCGCGCCTGATCGGCGATCGAGCGCGTGATCGCCTGGCGGATCCACCACGTCGCGTAGGTCGAGAACTTGTAGCCGCGGCGGTATTCGAATTTGTCCACCGCTTTCATCAGGCCGATGTTGCCCTCCTGGATCAGATCGAGGAACTGCAAACCGCGATTGGTATACTTTTTCGCAATCGAGATGACCAGACGCAGATTGGCTTCGACCATTTCCTTCTTGGCGCGGCGGGCCTTGGCCTCGCCGATGGACATGGCGCGGTTGATTTCCTTGACGTCGGCGAGCGAGAGAAACAGGGTTTTCTCCAGCGCGACGAGTTTTTCCTGCTCGGCGAGAATATCGTCCTTGTGCGCCTTGATCGACGACGCCCATTTCTGTTTCTTGCGGATGATTTCATCGGCGAATTTCGGGTTCGTCTCGTTCGAGGGAAATGCCTTGATGAAATCCTTGCGCGGCATGTGCGCCTGCTTGATGCAGATGTCCATGATCGTGCGCTCGTGCTGGCGGACGGTAGTCACCACCTCGCGCAGCTTCCTCACGAAAGCATCGATCATGATCGCCGGCAACTTGAGCTTGAGAAATGCCTCGGCCATCAGATCGCGGACTTTCTGCGTTTTTTTGTCGTCGATGCCGACCTTGGCCGCACTCTTCTGGAATTTCACGTAGAGCGTGCGCAGTTCTTCCATGCGGCGCGCAACTTCGACCGGGTCAGGGCCGGTTTCGCCGGGGCCGGCTTCTTCGGCGTTTTCGCCGCCTTCATCGTCGTCGTCTTTGTCGGCTGCGCTGGACTCTTCGGATTCGAGAATCGTCTCGTTGACCGGAGATTCAGGCGCTTCGATGTCGAGAAAACCGGTCAGCACTTCGGACAGGCGTTTGCGGCCCTCGGTGTGCTGGTCGTATTCCTCCACCAGCAGCTGGATCGACCACGGGAAACTGGCCAGCGCCGACTGCACTTGTCCCAGCCCTTCCTCGATGCGCTTGGCGATGGCGATTTCGCCCTCGCGCGTGAGCAGCTCGACCGTGCCCATCTCGCGCATGTACATGCGTACCGGATCGGTGGTGCGGCCCACCTCGGCATCGACGGCGGACAACACCGCCACGGCTTCCTCGGTCGCGGTTTCATCGTCCGTCGCCACGGGCGCATCGGGCAGGATCGTATCGCCTTCCGGCGCGACCTCGTGCACCTCGATGCCCATGTCGTTGATCATGCCGATGATGTCTTCGATCTGCTCCGGATCGACGATGTCGTCGGGCAGGTGGTCGTTGACCTCGGCGTAGGTCAGGAATCCTTGTTCCTTGCCCTTGATGATCAGGGTCTTGATTTCGGACTGTTGCTGGCTGCGGGCGTCTGCGTTCATGGAGTCGGCGGCTTGAAACGAAAGAGTTTGAAAGTATAGGAGGGGTGTCAAGGACAACTGGGTGCGCGGGTGGCGGAGCGGGTTTTCGCGCCAACTTGACCCTTCACGCGTTGTTGTTTGTTTCCAGCCAGAACGTCACCGGGCCGTCGTTGACAAGGCTGACCTTCATATGGGCGCCAAAACGACCGATTTCCACGGGCGAATGGTGCTCTTTGGCCAATTCGACCAGTCGATTGAACCAATGCTCGCCGTCGCCGGGAGCGGCGGCGGTGGAAAACCCCGGACGCATGCCCGAGCGCGTGTCCGCGGCCAGCGTGAACTGGGAGACCAGCAACAAGCCGCCTCCGGTCTGGGTCAGCGACAGATTCATCTTGCCGTCGGCATCGCCGAACACGCGGTAGCCAAGCAGACGGTCGAGCAGTCGTCGAGTCTGCGCCTCGCCATCGCCGCGCTGTACGCCGATCAGGGCAAGCAAGCCAGGGCCGATGCGACCGATGGTTTGGCCGTCGACGTCGACGCGGGCCTCGGCAACGCGCTGGATGAGGGCGATCATGGGTATCCGATGAGGGGGTGGGCGGGCACGATGGCGATGGCATGATGGTCGCGGTTGGCGCGAATGTGGTCAATCGACGGCGGCGCATGTCGCTACAATGCCGGGTTTCCGCGATGTCGATCGAGATGCGCTGGTACATTCGTGTCGTCTATTGGATGTTGTGCCTGCTTGGCTGGCTGCCCTTGCGTGCGCTGCATGCGCTCGGAGCCGCCGTCGGGTGGCTGCTCGCGCGCATCGACAACCCGATGCGACGCAAGGCCGAATACACCCTCTCCTGTATCAATACGGGATTTGGCGAGGAAAAGCGTCATTTCCTCACCGCAACGTTGATCGAAGCGGGCAAGTCCTTCCTCGAAATCGCGAAGATATGGACCCGCGACCCGCAACGCTCGCTGGCCCTCGTGCGGGAAGTGCGCGGCGGCGAACGTTTCGATGCTGCGCTGGCGGCCGGTCGCGGCCTGATCGTCGCCGCGCCGCATCTGGGTTGTTGGGAGCTGCTCAACTAC
>Ga0208826_1002737_pt1 | contig 12877 bp, 7 predicted proteins | sample AD_UKC115_MetaG_FD_184451 | JGI IMG/M metagenome (GOLD analysis project Ga0208826, IMG submission 184451) | Active sludge microbial communities of municipal wastewater-treating anaerobic digesters from Hong Kong - AD_UKC115_MetaG (SPAdes)... | ecosystem: Engineered > Bioreactor > Anaerobic >...
ATGGACGCTGGGCGCGCGCAACGACCGAGGCGAGCCTGGCGATACTGACATCGGCACGAGAGGGCCGCGACATTGATTTGCAATGGCAGGTGCCATGGCGATAATGCCCGCCATGCCAAAACCAACCTCGCTGCCAGCAACCGTTGCAACCGACCGTTCCACAGAAACTTTGCCGACGCGCGCTGCAAAAGATGCGTCCGCCGCCGGGGCAAGCGCTGACATTCAGCCCGTAAGCGACAGGTCCACCGAAGTCATCCTGCGCCACTGGCGCGAAGCGGTGCCCAATGATCGCTTCGCGCACTTGGTGAAAGACGCCACGCGTTCGTTCCAGCGCTCATTGCAGATGCGGCTGGCGAGGTTTGACGTCCCCTTTGGCCACTGGACTTTTCTGCGCGCGCTGTGGGAGCGCGATGGTCTGACCCAAAAGCAGCTGTCCGACGAAGTAGGCGTGATGGAGCCGACCACGCTGATGGCGGTGCGCGCCATGGAAGCGCGCGGTTGGGTGCAGCGCCGGCAGCGCGCCGAGAACCGCAAAAATGTGCACGTCTACCTGACCGATGCCGGGCGCGCCCTCAAGGACACGCTGGTGCCACTGGCGGAAGAGGTCAATGCCAGCGGCGCCAAGGGACTGACGGCAGACGAGATCGCCGTCGCCCGCCGCGTTTTGCTGACGATGATCACCAACCTCGCTGAGGATGCGACGGGGCGGGAATAGGCAGAAAGGGCCTTACGGCTTTTGGCTGAAATTCCCGTCGCTAATGGGCTTAACGCGAGAAACGACCTAAAGTCGACTTGCTTCGTTTTCAGGCTCACGCCCTTATGCGACTGGGGCTACCGGGAAAAGTTGATCGACTCAGTAGCTCGACGGAACGCCTGCCTGCAAATAGTGCAAGTTGACTAGGTGGTGTCCCCGGTCGCGGGGCGAGATTGGTGCCCGGAACGGGGGTCGAACCCGTACGCCCCTTATGCAGGAAAGCGGCGGATTTTAAGTCCGCTGTGTATACCAGTTTCACCATCCGGGCGACACTGCAGTCTGAGATTCTATCGGGCGACTGGCCACGACCCGATCGTGGGGCGTTGCCTTCGCTCAGGGCAGACCAAGCCCGCAGGTAGTGTTGAGATAGCTGCGGATCGCGGCCCAGTCGTTGCGGGTGCGCGGCTCGGCGCCCAGCGCGTTGTTGGTGACTGCGTTGCCGGTGAATCCGGACAACGCGCGAAGCAGCAACAAGCCGTCGGTCGTCGCGTCGCGCGTGCCGTTGCCGTCGAGGTCGAGCCAGCTGTTGCTGTTCAGCACGCCGAGGCGTGTGGTGATGTCGTTCAGATTGCCGTAGGTGCTATTCGGGTTGTAGGCGCCGTTGACGAGCGCATTGCCGCCCAACTGCAGCAGGTTTCGCAGAATCAACAGGCCATCGGTCGTTGCCAGCACTGCGCCATCGCCGTCGATGTCGAGATTGCAGGTGGGCGCCGCGTTGAAGATGATGGTACCGGTGGCGGTGACGTTGCCGTCGGTGGTGGAGGTCGCGCGCACGGTCACGCTCGCCGGCGCGGCGCTGCTGACGGTTGCGATGACCTGCAGGCCGAGGCTGCCGAACGCCGGCGCTGACAGCGGGCCAACCACGCTGACCGGGTTGCCTGCCGCGTTCACGAGCTGCGCGGTCACGGCGCCGGTCGTACCTGCGATGCTGACATTGAATGAGTCGGCGACATTGCCCAGATTGGTGACGATAGCGCGCACCGTGCGGCTGGCCGGCAGGGGGCCAGACACGGTGTTGTTGGCGGGCTGCCCCGTGACTGACACGGCAAGGCGCTGCGGCACGTTGACCGTGGCGCTGGCGGTCGCATTTGCACTCGCTTCGGCGCGCGAGATTGCACGCAAGTCGAAGCGGTTGCTGCCCGGCCGCGCAAAGGCCGCGGCGTCGCCGACTGACAGATTCACGGTGGTAGACGCGCCGCCTGCCAGCGTCACACTGGATGCGCTCGCCGTGACGGTCGGTCCCAGCGGACCCAGTAGCGCGAGGTCGAAGATGTCGCTGGCCGGGCCCAGGTTGGTGATCGTGGCGACGTATGGCGTGCTGGCTGTTCCGCTTGATGGGCTGATACCCACTGTCACGCCGTTGCCAGCCACATTGACCGGCACCGTCACCACGCTGCGGACAGCGAAATTGGCCACCAGATTGACCGCGATGTTCTGCAAGCCAGTGCTGGCGCTGGCGGGCAGCGCGAGGGTGACGAAGAAATCAGTCGACTGGCCGGGTTGCACGAAGACCTCGGGCGGGTCGAGCGTCATCGACCAGTTGCCAGGGTAGCTGTTGGGCGTCAGCCAGTAGCGATCAACCGCCGTCCCGGTGTTGTTCACGCGGACGCGGATTGCCGTGGTGCCGCCACGCGCCGCGGTGGCCGGACTGGGCGTCGCCGATACTGTTGAGCTGCTGACGACGGCAGACGTTTCGCTGCCGATGTCGGCCGCGTAGTAATTGTTGAAGGCGCCGTAGGCGGCGTCACTGCCCGTGGCTGTACTCGCGACCACGCGGAACGGGAAGCGCCCGCTGCCGGTGGCTATGGGCGTTTGCAGCTGCAGCACAGTGCTCGCGGAGCCGCCGGCTGGCACCGTCACCGACGGGGCCAGCGATTTGACCCAGGACGCGGGTATGCCTTCGACCGACAGCGCGTAGGTGACCGGCGCACTCGCAGACGGGTTCGTCAGCGTGATGGTGTGGCTCGCGATGCCGCCAATGTGGAGCAACGGTGATTCGGCCGGCGTCAGCGAAACGATGTGGTCCGAAGTCACCACCACCGGCGCCAGCGACAGCGTGCCCGAGCCCACCGTTGGCAACGTGAACGCCACGCTGCCGCTGCTGACCACGTTGCGGCTGCTGCCGGGCTGCATGGCGGTGACCGTCTCCTGCCAGGTGATGGGCGAGCTGGAGGGTTGCTGCCAGACGTAGGTGTCGCTGCTGCTGTCAGTGACCGTTGTGGTGGGCGCCAGACTGAACGAACCGGGCACGAGAGAGACGCCGGTTCCCTTCGGGATCACGACCGACGCCGTCACCGCCGGGCCGACAATGCTGGTGTAGTCGAACACCAGCACTGAGCTTGCGGTGACCGCATAGAGCAGGTTGCCATCGAGTACGAAGTCGCGGATGTTGTCCGGCACATCGTAGGGGATCACCCGCAACTGTGCCGGCGTGTTTGCGTCAATCAGCGCCAGCACCCACGAACAGGCAGCGGCGTTGTAGGCGCCGACGGCGTAGTAATTGTTGGTCAGCGTGACCATGCGGGTGGGCCCCACTCGCTGCGCGGGGTTGCACTGTTGCGATTCGTTATGAACCAGCCCGGTGACCAGCGTGCTGGCGAGGGTGGGCGACGCGGGATTGCTCAGGTCGAACGCGCTGATGACAAGATTGCCGGTCAGGCCGCTCAGTGCGTCGTAGAAGCCAGCTGTGTCACCGACGGCCACCGCCGACGATCCCTGCACGCCGACGCCGGTGAACAATTTTGCCTGGGCGACATCGACCGTTGCGAGGATGCAGGGGTTGCTGCTGCCGGGGCAATTGCTGTCCAGGCCATCGAGGTCAACCGCAAGCAACCGCGCCACACCAGCGGCAAAGTTGCCGTCGCTCGACGTGGTGCTGGCAAGCAGCCCGCGGCTGGGCGATACTGGCGCAAAGCCGAACGCAAGGTGCGGGCCACCACTGTCGGGCTGGTTGTCAAGCGGCGTGGCTGGCGGCGCAAAGGCATGGAACAGTTCGCCGCTGAGGGCCGGGCTCACCGGCGTCGTGAAATCAAACTTGAGCAAATTGCCATGCTGCTCAAAGATGAACTGCGAGAACGGGTTGTAGTAGTAGATCGCCGTCTGCATGTAAGCGCGTGACCCGGCAAAGGTGAACTTGTTGCCAAATCGCTTGCCGGTATCCAGTGGTGTCGGGTTGAGCAGTACAGGATTTGTCTCGTTCACTCCCGAGATGTCGAATATGGCGACCCGTCGTGACGCGCTCTGGTCGGTGGTGAGGCCGCGGTCGTAACCGAGATAGAGTTTGTCGTTGAATGTCGAGCAGTCCACGTTCTGGTACCCGATGCCGAGCTGTGCGCCAGCGAAAGCGCCAATGACCGCAGGCAGCGACGGGTTACTTACGTTGACGATGCGGACCTGATTGCTCTGGCAGAGGTAGAGATAGTTGCCGTTCTTCGCCACCGTGCTGGCGCCTCCTGCGAGCGCGGTGGTGCTACGCAGTTGCAGGTTGGGCTGTGCCAGCAAACTGCGATCCAGCGTGAGGGCCAGGTTAACCGTGCTGTTGCCCGGTGCCAACGCGGAGGGGTTGACCGCCAGCGTTGCCGCAAACGGCTGCCCGACAACGATGTTGCCGCTGCCGGTGGCGCCGGGAATTGGCGTCTCCAAGGCATCATAGACTGTGACGTCGATGCGGTACACACCGTCGGCGTAGCCGGTCGTGCCAAAACTGCCCAGCGCCACATCGCGAACCCCGTCGCCACTGGCAAACGTGGCGTCGACGCGGGGCGAGCTGTAGGTCAGCACGTTGTTCCGATCGCGGACGACGTAGCGGATGCCAACGGTTCTGGCCTCGTTGACCGCAGAGAGCAGGCGCACGGTGGGTGCGAAGTTACCGCCGGCGCTGGCATAGGCCGGTGTCGGGGTCACTGAAACGACGCGCACAATCTCCGGGCGCACCGACAGTTGCCCAGTGAAACTGCGTGCGCTGGCAGGGTCATCTTCCGGTGTGACGGTGATCTGGTATTCAAATGCCTGCGCGGTGCCGTTGTTGGCAAAGGTGACATAGGTCGGTGGCGAAAGAAATCCGTTGGTGCGATAGTTCGCCGGGACCAGCACACGGGCGGTGTTGAAGGTGGCTGTTACGCCCGCAGGAACGCCCGTTGCGCTCAGCAGCATCACGCGCGGCAGGGCAGTGTCGTTGAAGATGGTGATGTCAATCTGCGCCGCGATATTGGGCAAGGAGGTTGTCACCGACGGTGCCAGCGTCACCCGGAAAGCGCCGTTGTAGGCCGAGTTGAGCGCGTCACGCAGGACGCAGAACTGGCTGTCAAGCGTACCCAGTGCGCTGCCCATGTTGCCTGCCGTCGCGTTGCTCACGCCCGTTTGCGCCGATGCAAATCCTGCTGCCAGCGCTGACAAAAACGGCGCGTTGAGCTGTGTTTGCAGGTTATCCAGACTCGAAAGTACCGCCTGCTTGAGTTCGGCAGAACCGGGCTGTGCAGCCAACTGGCCGATCTGCGCTGTCAGCGATCCCAGCAGTGCGGCGAGCGACGCGCGACCGATGCGGGACGCTGACGTGGTGGCCGGCGCCACGCATTGAGCCACCGCAGCCGTGACCGTGGTCGTCCACGTAGTACGGATGAGGAACGCGGCGCCGAAGTCCGCCTTGACCGATGCCGAGAGATCACTGCCGGGCAATACGCCGCCGCCCACCGTTGCCACGAGTGCAAGGGCGCGTGTTTCTCCGGCAGCGAGCGTCACACTGGCAGGCAATCCGGTCACGCTGAGCCCGGGCGTGGTGGTGAGCGTCAGTGCCGCTGTGGTCGTACTGTTGCCAAACGAGTCGAGAGTCAATGTCAGGTTTCGCGTCGCGCCAGGTAGCGCGGTGTCCGGCCCAGGGGCAATGCGCATGTCGAGCGCCTTTGTCGCGGCGACAGTGAAACTGCCGCTGGTGCTCGCGGTCACCGCCGGCGCCGTCGTGCTGGCACCGCTGATCGTGAACGGCACGGCCGTCCCCGAGGCAGCCAGCGCGCCCTGTGGCCGCATGCACGCGTGGAACTCAAAACTTGCGCCGGGCCGGATGCTGACGGTCGGCAGCTCCCAGTAGGTGTCCTGCATGTTCATGCCAGACCCGCCCCCGGTGGCGGAAAAGCGGAAGGTGTCGCTTTGCGGGCCAGTGTTGACCGCCCGCACCAGATACACCGACAGAAACTCCGCACCTGCGTAGGCGACGCTGAAACGTGAATCCAGTGCGGCAGAAATCGTGAGCCCTGCGTTCACGCCGGGGGGCTGGTCGGCTGGCAGCGGTGGTACCGCAGACGAGAACAGGGTGCGCAGCAAGGGCGGATCGCCGCTCTCGCCGGCGAATGCCTTTTGCATGTCCTCCAGGCCATTGAGCAAGCCAGTCACCATGTTCTTGACAACGCCTGCGCCACCTTCCATCTTGAGTTGCAGCAGCTCGCCCAGCTCAAGTTCCGCCATGATCGCGGCCAGTGCTCCCTTGATGCTGGATCGCAGCGTGGCATTGACGTTGGCACCGATGTTCGAAAACGCGTCGTTGCTGGCGATGGTCTGAATGGTGGCACTCATCAGGGCGACACCAAACACGCCGATGGCACTGACGCGGCCGATGAACTGCGCCTGCAAGTCCTCAAAGTTCGAGAACGACACGCCGAGCAGCGCGAAGACGTATTCGGCAAAAGCGCCGTGCGAGCCGTCCTCCAGCGTACTGATGGTGTAGCCGGTGTTGGGGTCGGTCTCCACCCAGGCATTGACGGCAACGCCGCCGACCGTGACGGCGTCGAGCGGCGCCAGCACCGTGCGGCCGGCGCGCACGGCGTCCTGGATGCGCAACTTCGCTTCGGCGGACAAATTGAGCGTGTTCGCGGCGCCGAGATTTTGCGCCGTGATGGGCAGATAGCGTGAGCCGTCGGTCAGGTTGGCGAAAACGGATGAGATCGAGCGATTGGGCTCCCCCGTCATCTGCGCCAGCACTTCGCCTTCGGCCATGGATTCCGACATGCCGCGCACGTTCTCAAAGGTTCGCGCGTTGACGCTGGAAATGCCGGGCAGCGGTAGCACGCGAAGGTCGTTTTTTCGGATGTCGAGCGAGAGCGCCAGCGCGTTGGTCTTGACCCGAGACTGCGCGATAGTGATGCGAGGTGAGGCGATGTAGGCGCGAGTCAGCGTGCGCAGCGAATGTTCGTCGAGTGTGCGGTCTGCCGCGCCGAGAAAGCTGGCCGCGGCCATTTCGTTGGTGGCGATCAGTGCGTAACGATTGAGATCGATGGCGGTGCGCGCCGTCGCATTTTGGCTGGCGTCGCGCAGGTTGACCGGTGGCAGCACTGCGACCGCCGGGGCCAGGGCAGCAAGCGCTGATTGCAGGTTCTGCAGACGGGTCTTGCGCGCCGTGAAGTCGTCCAGCGCCTGGCGCGATGGGCTGATGGTCACCGTCATCACATCAAGTTCGGCGACGACCGGCCGCGTGAAGCTCTGCGGATCGACATTGACGTTGCCGCCCTGGGCGCGAGTGACGTAGCCGATCCGGTCGTACATCGTACGCCGGAAACTTTGCGTCTGTCCGCTGGCGTCGGTGATGTCGATGACGACGAAGACGCCGGTGACGAGTGTGTTGCCCAGCGGGAAACTGGTCAGCAACTCAATGTAGTCGGTGCCGCGAATCACTTCGTAGGACGATATGTCGAGCCGGCTGTCACCCACCGTTAGATAAGGCGTGTAAGTGTTCTGGGTGGCCCCAATCGCCAGCGACGGTGGTGAATACGCATTCACAAAGTGGCTGACGGATACCGGCTTGTCGACCAGATCGGCGCTGTCAAACGAGCGGTCAAGTACGGTCGTTGTCGCCAGGCCGAAGCCGAACATCGCACTTGCCTGCGAGTACGTCTCGGCCTCGACGCGAATGCGCGTCTGGTGTCTGGCACCGGTAGCAATGGTGGTGAAGGTCTGGATTGCAGCGGCAAACGACTGGCCAGCAGTGGCAGTCGGGAACGCGGAATCCAGTGTCGTGAAACTGCCAGTCGACCCGACGCGGTATTCCACCCAGTAGTGCTGGCTGACCTCGCCAAGCAACTCGCCGCCGTTGACGCGCGGCGAGGGGTTGTCGCAGCCCAGAATGCGCTGCGGTGAACTAAACATCCGCACCAGCAACGTGATCGCGTCGGTGCTGGATAGCGTGCCCTGTACGTAGCGCGCCTCGATCGCCGGATTGGCCGCCTTCAGCAGCGCAATCAGCAGGCTGGCACGATCCAGCGAATTGCCGGCCTTGCTGGCCAGTGTCCCGCGCGCCCCGCGCAGACTGCCGGTGTAGACCTCAATACCAACGTTGTCGCGGACGTACTGGAATATGGTCGTCGGGCTATTGCCGAGGCTGGTGGCCAGGGCCCTGATTCGCGGATCGTTACTGTCGGCGGGATCTGCGTGCGCGAGGTTCACCACCAACGAGATGACCGCACACGCAACAGCCGCTATGGTGCGGGCAACACTCCGTGCGATCGCCATCAGCGATACTCCAATCTGCAGGTGAACAACCCGATTATCAGCAGCGGCTGCAGGCGCAACAACGCGGAGGGGGTTACATCCAGGTGACATGCGAAACGAAACGCTGATCCATACCGCAGGCGATCCGGTGCGCCCTTCGATCGAGGAGGCGCTGAACGCGTTGCGCGCCATCGAGACCAGTGCGCTGTTTTCCCAAAGTGCGAGACACCGGAAGTTCCTGCGTCACTTGATTGAGTGCTGGGCACGACATGACCTGGCCCAGTTGCGGGAAATATCGCTTGGCGTCACTGTGTTCGGACGGGCTTCGGCGACCTTTGACCCGGCGCTGGACAGCATCGTGCGTGTCGAAGCCCGGCGGTTGCGCGCGCGACTGGCGCGCTACTACGCCAATGAAGGCGCCCACGACCCGGTTCGAATCACACTTGAACCAGGCAGCTACATCCCGGGTGTCGAGCATACGAAGGGGGTGACCGAGCGGGGTGGCGCCAGTGACGCCGCTCTGGGGTTGATCCTGAGGTCGGACGGCGATGCTGACTGGCGTGACGTGCTTGCCGAACTGGGCGGTTTTCTGGCGGGCACTCGCCGAATCAATGTGGCAGCAACGGCAGCTGACAGCGCGGTTGACGAGCCATCCCGATACGTTGTGACCCTGGAACGCGAACCGACCGACGATGCCGCAGAAGCAGCGATTGCGCTTCGGCTGGTCTCTCCGGCGGATCACCCGTTCGGCAGACTGCCGGCGACGATCACGCTGCCCGTCGAGCGCGTTGCGCAAAACCCCGTCACCTCTGTTGGTCTTCGCCTGGGCTACTCGCTGCTCGGCGTCGGACTCGCGGCAGGCTGGTGTCCGGAGCCGCCGACAGTCACGCCCCGCTATCTTGACGATGAGCCGAGTCGCGACCGCTACCACCGAGCCGAGCTGGCGTTTCGTCAGCGCTCAATTGCCGGCTATGAGGCGGCGCTGAAGATCTACGAATCTCTCCTTGACGACGGCGTCCATGGCGCTGAGGTTCATGCCGGCTATGCCCGCTGTTGTGTCGCGCTGGCTGGCATGATCGCAATGCCGGTTCGCGTGGCGATGCCGCTCGCCCGCGAGCATGCCGAACTGGCGCTGGCGCTGGACGAGGGCTGCGGGGCTGCGCACTGTGTGGTGGCGCAGGTAGCGTACCTGCATGATCGGCAATGGGAGCAGGCGCTGCGTCACTACCTGCGGGGCATCCAGCGTTGTCCACGACACGCGGCATTGCACCACGGCTTTGCGTTCGCCCTGATGTATCGGGGCGACTTTGATCTGGCAGATCGGGCCTTTCAGACAGCGATCATGCTCGACCCATTCGACCTGCAAATGCGCATCCAGCGCTGGCTGGTGCCCTACTATCGCGGCCACTACGATAAGGCCATACGTGGCTGGCAAGACGTGCTTGCCGCCGCGCCCGAGCATCTGCTGGCGTCAACGCTGGTGGGTGCGGGGCATCTCGCTGCTGGCCGCCCACAGCAGGCGCTCAGCTATTACCACAGCGCCTGCGACCGGCAACCGCAACACCCGATCGGCCATGCCGGTCTGGCCCAGGCTTTTGCGATGCTCGGCGACGAGGCGAAGGCGCGCGAGCATTTGCAGGCGCTCGAGCATAAAGCCAGCGTCGGATACGTTTCGCCGTACCTGTTCGCTATGGTTCACTGCCGGCTTGGTGATGTCGACTCTGCATTTGCGTGGTTGCGCCGCAGTGCCAGCGAACCGGACTTCAATTTCGTTTGCGCGGCCGTCGATCCCACATTCCGGACGCTTCATGCGGAGCCACGCTGGGCTGAATTGTGTGTAGAAACCCGGCTACCACTTTTGCCAGTGCCGTAATTACCAAACCCGGCAATCCGAGGTCAAGCGGGGGTTCGTCCGAGCAGGAACAGGGTGGGCGCCTTGTCGGCAAACGTTGCCCGCAGTGCCGTAGACCATTGGCTAGCCGGCGCGCGTGCAATGCGCTGTCCCGCCGATGCGAGATTCTGCGCCACACAGAGTTGCGTTCCCGCAGCCAGCACCCGCGCCAGCGCTTCAAGCATGGTCGCGTTACGGTAAGGCGTCTCGATGAACACTTGTGTCGCACCCGTCGCGGCCAGTTGCCGTTCCAGTTGCTGCAACGCCCGATCCCGTTCTACCGGCTTGCTCGGCAAGTACCCATGGAAGGTGAAGTGCTGGCCGTCGAAGCCGCTGGCCATCAGGCCGAGCAAGACCGATGATGGACCCACCAGCGGAACGACTGGTGCGCCAAGCTGGTGGGCAAGGGCGACAAATATTGCGCCGGGGTCCGCCATACCGGGGCAGCCGGCGTCGGACACCACGCCAACATCAATGCCGGCCTTCAGCCACGCGGTGCATTGCGCGATCGCTGCGGCCTCCGGGTCGCAGGGCACGATCGCCACGTCGGCGATCACGCGCTTGGGCGACAGCGTCTTCAGGAAGGCGCGGGCGACCTTCGGTGTTTCGACCACGAAGTGACCCAGGCGCCGCGCGACGGCGATGGTGCGCGCGGGCAACACGTCTGTCGGCGCGGCGACGCCCAGCAGGTTGGGCACCAGATAAAGCGTTCCCTGGGTCGGCATTGGCAAGCAGGCGCGGGTTAAAGCGCGCCGACCGTGTACAGGAAATCGGTCAGGCGGATCAATGGCAGACCGATGATGGCGGTCGGGTCATCGCTGCGCACTGCCGAAAGCAGGGTGATACCAGCCGTTTCAACCTTCACGGCACCGGCGGCGTCGAAGGGCTTTTCCTGATCGAGATAGGAAATCAGCGCCCGATCGGGCAGTTTTCGGTAGGAGATCGCGGTTGGAATCACATCCAGCAACGGCTGATGATGCGGCGCGATGACGCAGACTGCCGTGCAGCACACCAGCGTGCGCCCCTGGCAGCGGCGCAACTGGCTGAGCGCGGCGTCAAAATTTCCTGGCTTTGACAGTGCCTCACCGTCGAGGTCAAGCACTTGATCGGAGCCAATGACCACGGCATCGGGATGTCGCGCGGCGACCGCAAGCGCCTTTTCCAGCGCCAGACGCCGGCAATTCGCCAGCGGCGATTCGCCCGGCTGCTGCGCTTCATTCACCTCGGGTTTTTCGACCGTGAATGGCAGACCGAGCCGTTCCAGCAGCTCGCGCCGGTAACGGGACGTGGAGGCAAGAATGAGTGGAAGAGGCATAAGGGCTGGTGCTCCCCCACGAAACTGGCTATAATCGTGGGCTTTCGTCTTTTCAGCTAAGTCTCTGACTTTATAAGCGTTTTTGGCTGCCGCTGACAAACATGGGTCTGTGTCAGACGCCGACTGGAAGTTTCGCCAGAACGCGTCGCAATTCGCCCGGCAAGGATATGACATTCACGGCGATCTCACAGCAGCGCTTTTGACGCGTGTTGCTGACGGGGAGGCCGGAGTGAAGTCCGTGTCCGGTGCGGTGCACAGTCTGGACCATAGTGCGAGCGGGCGACCGGGGTTTGAGGTCTCGGTAGCCGGGCTGCTGGGGTTGACCTGCCAGTCATGCGGTGCGGCGTTTGACCTGGCGGTGGATTCAGCGTCGATCATTCACGTGGCGCGCGATACCGCGGAGCTGGCAAGTTGGGAAGATGAAACGTTCGAGAGTATTGAGGCGACTGAAAAAACCTCGGCGCTCGAACTGGTAGAAGACGAATTGCTGCTCTCGATACCGTATGTGCCGAGATGCCCGAAGTGCGCTGCCGACGATACGCCGCGTACCCATGAATTCAGTTAGTACAGTTACAGAAAACAAATCAGGAGCCCATCATGGCCGTTCAACAAAACAAGAAATCCCCTTCCAAGCGCGGCATGCATCGCGCGCACGACTTCCTCGCGACGCCGCATCTGGCCGTTGAGCCGGTGACGGGTGAGGTGCATCGTCGTCACCACATCAGCCCGAACGGTTTCTACCGTGGCCAGAAGGTTGTTCAGACCAAAGCTGACGAATAAATCGTTCCCCGACGTTGATGGCCACGGTTGCGCAGCCATTGCGCATTGCAATTGACGTCGATGGCGGCGATCATGGCGCGGCAGTCACGCTGCCGGCCGCCGCCCAGTTTCTGGCCCGGCGACCCGACGCACATCTGGTGCTGGTCGGGACCGAGGCTTCGCTTGCCAGCGCCGTCAAAATAATTCCCGTCAGCGTTGCTGGGCGGGTGAGCCACGTCATCGCGACGGAAGTCGTCGGCATGGACGAGTCGCCGGCGCTTTCGCTCAAGAACAAGAAGAATTCCAGCCTCCGTCTTGCGCTGAATGCGGTGAAGGACGGGCAGGCTGCTGCCTGCGTCAGTGCGGGCAACACTGGCGCGCTGATGGCGACCGCCCGTTTTGTGCTCAAGACCCTGCCCGGTATTGATCGCCCGGCCATTGCGTCGCTGCTGCCTACCCACAAGGGGCATGGCAAGGAGGGCGACGGCGGCGTGCTGATGCTCGACCTCGGCGCCAATGTCGATTGCACGCCGGAGCATCTGCGCCAGTTCGCAATCATGGGCGCCGCCCTGTCGTCGGCGCTGACCGACAAGCCGCGCCCCACAGTGGCGCTGCTCAATATCGGCGAAGAAGAGATCAAGGGCAACGACATCGTCAAGGAAGCCGCCGAGCTGATCCGCGCCAC
>Ga0208826_1002740_pt1 | contig 12874 bp, 10 predicted proteins | sample AD_UKC115_MetaG_FD_184451 | JGI IMG/M metagenome (GOLD analysis project Ga0208826, IMG submission 184451) | Active sludge microbial communities of municipal wastewater-treating anaerobic digesters from Hong Kong - AD_UKC115_MetaG (SPAdes)... | ecosystem: Engineered > Bioreactor > Anaerobic >...
GGAAGTCAGAAGCAACGGACGGATCAATCTAAAGAAGGTATTCAGGCAACCGGATCTTCTGCTGACTCCAATGAAAAAAGAAATTGAAGAATTTCTCAACTATCTAAGGCTTGAGAAGAATGCTTCTCCGCATACCGTCTCGGCCTATGGACGGGATCTCCAGCAATTAGCTTTTTACCTTAAAGAAAATGGCTATAACTGGCGGACAGCTGATACCCTGGCCCTGCGCGGCTTTCTGGCCGAACTTCACCAGCGCCATCTTAAAAAAAGCTCCATGGTGCGTAAGCTGGCTGCCATGAGATCTTTTTTTGCTTATGGCCTCAAAAAGCACTGGCGACAAGATAATCCGGCCAGTCTTCTGGCCACTCCCCGTCAGGAGCAGTCGATCCCGGGCTTTCTGACTGAAGAAGAAACTGCCAGGCTACTTGATTGGCCAGTTAACTCCGGTGATCCGCTGGACGTGAGAGACAAAGCTATCCTGGAGCTCCTGTATGCGGCTGGACTGCGTGTCTCGGAATTAACTTCTCTTAATCTTGAAGATATACATCTCAAGGAGAGGCTGATCCGGGTCAGGGGCAAAGGTAAAAAAGAAAGAATAGTTCCCTTTGGCCGGCAAGCTGAAAAATGGCTCAGGGAATATTTAGGGCTCCGCCCTTTACTCGCCTTAAATAAAGTGCCAGAGCTGGCTGTTTTTCTTAACTACCGTGGGGAAAGGCTCAATGCCCGTTCGGTTCAGAGGCTGGTTCAGAAAAGGCTCAACCAGATGGCCATGGCGAGGAAGATTAGCCCGCATTCCTTGCGACATTCTTTTGCTTCCCATCTATTGAGCCGTGGGGCCGATCTTCGAGCGATTCAGGAATTACTCGGTCACCGGAGCCTGGCCACCACTCAGAAATATACCCATCTTGATTTAGGTCATCTGCTGGAGGTCTATCGCCAGTCTCACCCCCGCTCCTGACATATTTTCCACCAGTTGAGCGTAACTGACGACAAAAATTGGAAAAGAGGGAAAAGGCGGAAGAGGCAAAGTTGTTGACTCTCTCCTCCGCCTTTTTTCTTACCGGTTTTACTTTGACTCGCCGACGGTAATCCGGTCTTTGAGCTGATTAAAAATTTTTTCCCCGATGCCCTGGACCTTCATCAGATCTTCCACCTTTTTGAAGGGTCCATTTTGAGTCCGGTAGTCGATAATGCGCTGGGCGACCTTTGGCCCGATTCTCGGCAGGCTCTCCAGTTCAGCTAAAGTGGCTGTATTGATGTTAATCTTGCCCGCCGCCGGCTTGTTCTGATTTTGAGCCTGAGCCCAGCCGCTACCAGCCAGGGATAAAAAGACCAGGATGGCCAGATTGATGGCCAGTGCCTTAACCAAAACTTTTTTCATGGGAAACCTCCTCTCGCTCGTACCTGATGCAAAAAGCGGGCCAGATTCTTTCAGTTTGATAACGTTTTATTTTTCAATAAGATAGCTGTAGCGAGAGAGGCACCTGGCGTCAAAAAAAATTGACCCTGAGTTTTTTTAAGTCCAATTAATTTGACCTCCGGGAAATGATACCTGTTTTTCTGACATCAAGCGTAAGACAGAAATGGGAGTTCCTGGTTTTGAGCTTTAAGCCTCAAGTTTTTCTAGATAGGCTCGCACTTTTCTCAGAGCTCTTCCACGGTGGCTGATTTTATTTTTTTCTTCAGTCGTCAGTTCAGCCAGGGTTTTCCTGAGCGGAGGGTAGAAAAAAATAGGATCATAGCCGAAGCCGTTCTGGCCCCTGGGCTCAGGCAGTATCCTGCCTTTTAACTCTCCTCTATAGACTTTAAGAATCTTCCCCTGCCTGGCCAGACTAACGACACAGATAAATCGGGCTTTTCTGTTCTGGTCAGGGATATTTTTCATCAATTTCAGGAGTTTTTTGATGTTTTTTTCGTCGGTAGCCTGAGGACCAGAAAAGCGGGCCGAGAAAACGCCGGGTTTTCCTTGGAGTGCTTCTACTTCCAGACCGGAGTCTTCAGCCAGCACCAGCCCGGGGTATTTCTGGCTGTAAAACACGGCTTTCACCCGACTGTTTTCTTCGAAAGTTCTGCCTTTTTCCTCAAATTGCCCGAAGTCCGGGTAATCACCCAAGCTTTCAATCCTGATATTCAAACCGGCCAGCAGCTTTTTGATTTCTCTGGCTTTCCCTGGATTGGTAGTTGCCACCAGCAGCTGCTGCTCAGTCAAGCTTGAACTCCTCCAGTTCGCCCAGATCCAGAACTGCTTCATTAAATTCCTGTTCTTTGTCTTCAGAACCAACGGCCGTAAAAGAAACGACCAGAAATGGTCCGTCTTTTTTCAGGCTGAGATGTTCAAGTCTAATTCCATGATGAAAACTAAGCTTCCTGAGCTTGGATAGCAATTCAGGGTGCTCTCTGAATTTAAGATGATAGTGATAGATATGTTTTCTTAGATAAACCTCTTCCACTTTTCTAAACACCACCAGAGTGGCAATAATGATGGCGGTAAAAATTATGGCTGGAATATAATAGCCAGCACCGATGATTAACCCCAGTCCCGCCACTACCCAGAGAGTGGAGGCCGTCGTTAAACCGATGACTGCTCCCTGGGCGTGAATAATTGTTCCGGCCCCCAGGAAACCGATGCCGGTAACCACGCCGGCGGCCATTCTGACCAAAGAATCAGGCGACGCACTGCTGCCCTTAATGAGCCCGACGGCCATACTCATCATCATGGCTGAGCCAAGGCAAACCATGATGTTAGTCCGAAAGCCGGCCGGTTTCTGGCTGGCTTCCCTTTCCAGGCCGATCAGCCCGCCAAGAGCAATGGCCAGAATTAACTTGAGAATTATTTCTAAGATATCCATCTGATGGCGACTCTCCTTCTTGACCAAAATCAGAATATATAACTTTTGATGGTTATGATTTTATTAAAAAACCAGAAAAATTTAAAGGCAAGAGGCTGGTCTGAGTCCGGCTTTTAGCTCAGCGTCAAAAGGATGATACCGACCAGGCCCAGCATGATCCCGAAATAAGCTGCAGGCTTGATTCTTTCCTTAAAATAAGCCAGTGACAGAACGACGGCAGCGATGATCGGGCCAGCCTGAATGACCGGAAAGACTACTGGCTCCGGGAGCCCGGTCAGGGCTTTTAAAGTAAAGAAATTCCCGGCGACGCTGCCGGCCGCGGCCAGAGCGCCAAAAGACAGAGCCTGGCGGGGAAGTTTCATCTTTTTTGCCGCGAGATAAATCATAAAAACCAGGGCCCCGGCCAGAAAAGTTACGAAAAGATATGACCATAAATTGATCTCAGCCAGGCGCACTGCTGCCGCCTGAGAAATCTGAGGGATACCAGTCAGGAAAAAAGTCGCCAGTAAGAAAATAAGCCATCTTAAAAAAAGACCTGATTTCTGACTTTCGGGAGTTGAGCCGGCCAGTGAAATCAGAATGATCCCGGTGATGATCAATAAAATTCCCAGCCCAATTAAAGTCGTAACCTGTCTGTTCCAGAAAATGATCGAAAAGATAACCGGATTGAGAAAGGTCATGGTGTAAATGGAAATAGTCAGGGCGTAGCTTCCGATTTTTAAAGCCTGAAGAAAAAAGAAATAAGCTATGGCTCCCCCGGCGCCGCCAGCAATCGCCAGTAATATCACCGGGAGAGTAAAATTTAAAGCCTGGCCGCTTAAAATTAAAATCAGCAGACAGTAAAATGAAGCCAGAGCAAAAAGGCTGCTGGTGAGCTCAGAGGAGTTTAATCCACGCAGGCTCCCCAATTTCATTACAAAATTCATGGCGACGTAGCCGATGATGGCCAGGAGAAGAAATAACCAGCCCACGATTAGATCCCTTGCGATTTTTCAGAGAGACTATCCTACTATTAAAGGCAAGCTAAATAAAGCAATCAGCAATAAGCAGATTCTTCGCCAGCTCGGCCTTACCATTCCTGCCCTGGGGCTGAGGTGACTTATCCCGCTGTTAAAAGTCAATGCTCTTAGGTCAGATAAATATCTTTATTGTTTAGTCGTGGAATCCTGACCCGGAACAGGAACCACAGGAAGGAAAAGCAAGAAGCACCAGAGCCTTGTCCTCAAGCGCCAGATGAAATATAAAGAAAGAAGAGCAAAAAATAAAAACTTTATTGGAAGGCAGAACATTTAACCTGAAGCTTGCAGTTCAGGAAATTTAAGTTTGAAGGCGGTGAAGCATGAGAAAAAGGGGCAGAGAAGGCTTTGTGCTTTTTATCATTCTGTGCCTTTTCATCGGCTGTCGAAGCGATAATTCCAGGCAAAAATCAGAGCCTGCTGGCCTCAGCCTGGAAACGACTGTTTCTCCTTTTCGACCGGTTCGGGGAGAAACTGTCGTCATCGAGACAACTGTCCGGACGGCGAAAAGCGGGCCGGTGAAAATTGAAGCCAGAATGCTCATCCCGGGTAAAGGCTTGGAAATTCTTTCCATGACTGAGGTCAGGTCGGCCGATCCAGCTTCAAAAAAATTTCGCGGGGAAAGAAAAGTAGAGGCTGACGCGCCGGAAGGATTTTATACGGTGACAGTGACGGCGACCCAGAGCAGGCGGCAGGCGGTGAGCAAAGCGAGTTTTCTTCTGGGGAACTTGATCGGTGATTTTACCATCGTCAGCAGTTTCCAGGCTGACGGGCTGGAAAAAGACATGAGGGCCTATTTTGAGGAATTTAAAAAAACAGGTGGCAATCTGGCTATTCTTCACAGCCTTATTACCGCTGATCGCGCCTTCTATCCTTCAACTGTTTGCCTGAAGGCGGCGGCGGCCGGTAGCCCGGAGGATAGAGTCGGTCTGGCTTTAAAACTGGCCGCTGAATATGGCCTGACTGCCCTCCTCAGTGTGAGCTGGGACATGACCCGCGAGATGCCTTATAGTGAATGTCTTGATAGCACCAAAAAGATCATGAATGAGCTCTGGACTCTATACGGTAACGAGCCGGCTCTGGCCGGTTTTTATAATTACCAGGAAGGGAGCGGGACCTATTTAGTCTGGCAGATGAGAGAATTCTGCGCGGCAGCGAAATCTCACGACCGGGGGCTCCTCACCGCCTGTGCCCCTTATATTGACGACCCGCTCCTGGCCGGCTACCTGGCGGCCCTTGATGACCTGGATATAGTTATTTACCAGGGAGCGGTAATGGCTTCTTACCGAAAAGATAACCGTCGCTGCTTTCCTTATCGTCGGGTAAAAGATTTTGCCAGCCTGTCGGCTGGAGCGACCAGGGTCAAAAATAAAATAACTTTATCTCATGTTGAATTGTTCGGTTATCTCGAGAAACAATATGCCGGCCACTATCTGGCTTCTCCGCAGGATATTTATCGTCAAATGTTAAGCGCGGCCAGTGCTTCCGGTCCAGAGGGGATTATTTTCTTTACCTATCATTACAATATTTTTGATTATGCTAAAACCATTCCGGCCGCCCGGGAATCGAGAACCGGCCTGACCGAAGGTCTTCAAGCTTTTCGACTGATCGCTAAAACAGCTGCTCTTCATTCAACTCATCTGGGCCTCTATATTCCCTATAATGACTGGTGGGCCGACCGCTGGACAACCACTGTGGTGCCGGCGCTCGATGCTTTCCGCTCTCTTGGCCTTAGTCCTGATATTCTGCCTTTTATCCCCCGCCAGGGAGAAGAAGTTCTGCCCTATTATCCTTACCATCAGAATGAAGAACAGCTTCAGTTTCTGCTCAAAAATCGTTATGTCCTTGTCCTCAGCGATATTGCCGGTATGCAGGACCCGGATAGCCAGATGCTAAAAGAGTTTGTAGAACGGGGCGGGGTGGCGATCCTTTTTGGCCCGGCTATTCCCTATGGAGACAGATTTGAACGGGAAGAGCTTGTCGGCGGCCAGGAAAGTCCGGCTGGATTTCATCCCTGGCTTAAAATTGAAAAGTCGTGGGGGAAAAGAACTCAAAAAAACAGAATCTATCATTTAAAAATGACCAGAGCTTCTTCCTGGCAGCCCGTCACGGCCACAGTTTTAGCTTCATTTGAAGATGGCAGGGCGGCTATTCTAGCCAATCATTATGGTCAGGGCTGGTGTTTTACTTTTCCGCTGAGTCTCAGGGAGGCGGCAAGAGACTGTCCGGAGGTAGTCGGCGATTTAATTGATCTGGCTCTGGGTGAATATGGGCTGAAGAGAGAGTTTGAGGTGTCTGGTCTCAGTGAGGAATTTGATCTGGCCGAGTCTTCGAGCGGCGAGGCCAGATATCTGGCTGTCGTGAATCATGGCGATTCTCCACGCCGGATAAGCGTCAGTCCTTTAAATCTTAATTCCCTGGAGATATATGAAGTTAAAAATGAGGCCTCCGGAGAAATTCTCCAGGTCGGGAGCGCAGAGGCTTTAAAAAATATCTACGTTGTCGTTCCCGCCTGTGATTATGTTTTGCTGTCAGTGCGGAAAAAGACAGTCGGTCATTAGACGCGAGTAACGAGCGTTAGAGAGAAGACAATATGCGGCTGCTCTCTTCTATGAGGACTGATTCGACGGCCGGGGTAAAATTAAAAAGCCCATAAAATTTAGGTGCACAGTAACAGGCATAATCAGCGGAGTCAAGGTAAGCCTCAGCCGTAGGTAAATAGCCAACATCTCCGTTAGCATAGCCGGCGGCCATCAGGCCCGGAAATTTTTCTCCAAGCTTGAGTCCCAGGCTGCAGAAAGCCTCGCCGGGGAGGCCCAGGATGGGCATCTCGCCGACTTTTATGGCCTGTACCGGCACATTATCAAGCCAGGGGGAGGCAGCCAGGGTTTCATAATGCTTTTCAATTTTTTTACGCCAGAGCCTGATCATGCGAGCAGCATGAGGAAATTGTTGGTTAGCTTCCAGAGCAGCGGCTGTTTCGAGGTCGAGATTTTCGCGGGGGAAAACAGACAGCGGCAGTCGGATCCTGTTTTCGGCCGCTTGTAAAGCCATGTTTTTCTTCCAGGTGGTATATCTTATGGATTTAAGAGCTCTGGCCGCTATAATTTTTCCAGCCAGATAATAGTCTTCTCTGGTTGCTCCGAGCCGCCGGTTCAGATATGTAACCGGGTCAATATCCCCGCAGAATCCCTGTAGGACCAGCGCCCGGTGGCCGGCTTTCTCGAGTTCACTGACCGCTGCCCCGGGCCAATCGGAGGAAATTTCTTTCGTCGGACCGAGCGTGACGGCATGGCAGGCATAGTTGAGCAGAAAAATCGAGTGTTTTTTCTGCCGGAAAATTCCCACCTTAAGCCACGGATCAAGGGGAGAAAAGCTGCTGAGTCGCCGGTTATAACCAATCGGTTCGACTGCCTCGGCGTGGAAGCCGAACTCTGCTTCTTGCATCTTAGGCAGAGCCTGACGGGAGGCGGCCAGTAAGGCTGCAGGCAATTTTCTGACATATTCCCGGCTGATTTTACCCAGTCCGGGTAGAGGTTGAACAGCTGGCCCGGAGTGAGTGTGAGTACAGGCCAGAAGGATATTTTTAAAAGGGACCCCGGTCCTGGCTGATATCTGCCGGCGGCAGCGGTCAGCAAAATCAACTGCAAGGGAAAGAAGGTCCAGGGCGATGATAAGAACTCTATCTTCGCCCGACTCCAGGCCTAGTGCTCGGGCTTTAAGGCTGTCGCGGATGATAGTTGCCCTGCGGTCTAAATAAAAGCCAAATCCGGCCAGGTCCGTACCGAGAGGCGGGGTAATGTCAATTTCTCCATAACCGGCTCTGAGAGTGCTCACCTTGTTTTTACCCATTTATTTTCTCCCTTTGAGCAGAAAGCAGTCGGTTTTTGTCTCTTTCCAGGTCTTAAAATTTATTGGCACCTTAACTGATAGCTTCCACTCGCCTTCCGGGCAGTGCTCTTTGGCCTCCGAATTTTTGTCCCTTCACGTCCGTCCTGCTCCAGGGTCTGAGAGCGGCCAGATTAGATCCAGAGAGCGCTGCCAGAATTCCTGATATTTATCCCAGAAAACAAAATTACATCCCCAGTGCGGCGCCGGGTCAGAGGTAAAGGCCAACGTCCGTCCTCTGCCGACTTTCATCACGGCAAGTAAAGGATCTCCTGTTTCTTTAATCTGAAGTAAGATTTTTCCTTCCGGCCGGGGCCGGGTGCGGTTATAGCCCAGAAGAGGCGGAATCTGATTGAGGTCAAGACCGGAGAAAGCAGTCTCGCCGGCCGGTGTGACCTCCACTGAAAAGCCTTCAGTTGACTCCACCAGGTCTTCATAATCAAGACATCTCACCGGCAGAATCTCAGCCAGCCGCGTCCGACCCCAGCCGCCTTTACCCTGCTCCCCGGTAAACGAATACCAGCCGCCCAGAAACATGGCTGATTTGCCACCGGTTATAGCTTCAACTGTCAGCCTCACACGGTCGGGGAAAGTTAGAATTTTTTGGCCGAATTTTTCACGGTCAAAAAAACTCGGAGCCAGTTGAAAGAGCTTGGCATCAATGTCGCTAAAGATAAAGACCTCATGGTCAGCCAGAACGCGTTCATAGTCACCTGGCCCGAGTTGATTATAGAAATCCCAGGCCGGGACAGACTCGACCTGGTGCCGGCCACCGCTTTCCAGAGCTTCTTTGAGCCACCGCCCGTAATTAAAGATATCCAGTCCTTTGGGCGAATGATAGAAAGGAGTTTCGGCGAAAACCGGGCCGGTAAGAATTGCCCAATCGCCCACATAATAAATTTTAGCCACCCACTTTCTCCTTAAACTGGCTCTTTGAATACTATAAATTAAAGGCCAGTTTTAATTCAACATAAATTGCAGCTGGATCTATTTCAGGTTCGATTATGTTTTTGAACAGGTCGGTTAATTTCCGGGTGAGTTGGCCTGCTAAGACACAAGAACTTCACTTCTTTTGATCTGAGATGAACTAAGCTCAATCATTTCAGCTGGAAGCCAATAAGAATCTGTTTTTTCCATTCTCGTTAAGCCTTCATTCTTTTTTTTCGTTAGAATTCCTGGCCAGCCTATGCTAAAATTGAAATCAGAAAACAAAATATTTTCAATATCTTAAAAATGGAGTGGCCAGATGAATATCACTATTAAGAACGTTAAAGCCAGGGAAATTCTTGATTCGAGGGGCAACCCGACCGTCGAGGTTGAAGTCTTGCTGGAAGACGGAACGGTTGGTCGAGCGGGAGTGCCCTCTGGTGCTTCTACTGGTGTCCATGAAGCGCTGGAGCTCAGGGATGGTGATAAGAAAAGGTACAATGGCAAAGGAGTTCTGCAGGCCGTTGACAATGTAAACAAATTGATAGCTCCTGAAATCTGTGGTTGGAGTCCTTTTGATCAGGCAGCGCTCGATGATAAACTTATAACGCTGGATGGTACACCGAATAAAAGCAGGCTGGGAGCCAATGGCATTCTGGGTGTCAGCCTGGCTGTAGCCAGAGCAGCGGCACTGTCTCTGAGGCTTCCTCTGTATCGTTATTTAGGCGGACTGGGAGCCAGGGTTCTGCCGGTGCCGATGTTCAATATTTTAAATGGCGGGGTGCATGCTAACTGGCAGGGAACTGACCTGCAAGAATTTATGATTGCGCCGGCCGGCGCTCCTTCCCTGCGTGAGGCCGTCCGCTGGGGTAGCGAAGTCTATCAGGCCTTGAAGAGCGTTCTTAAAAGTCGGGGCTATTCGACGGGAGTTGGCGATGAGGGTGGTTTTGCTCCGGCTCTCAAGAAAAATGTAGAGGCCATCGAGTTAATTGTTGAAGCCATAGAGAAGGCTGGCTATAAGCCCGGGGAGGAAGTGGCAATTGCCCTTGATGCAGCTGCCAGCAGCTTTTATGAGGACGGGTTTTATAATCTGAGGACCGAAGGCAAGAAGGTCAAAGCGGAAGAGATGGTGGAGATTTATAGAGAGTGGGTAGAAAAATATCCTGTTTTTTCCATTGAGGATGGCCTGGCTGAAGATGACTGGGAAGGCTGGAAGATTTTAAACGAGCGACTGGGCCAGAAGGTTCAACTGGTCGGGGATGATATTTTTGTCACTAATGTGCAGCGGATCAGAAGAGGTATTGAAGAAAGAGCAGCTAACTCTGTTTTAATTAAATTAAATCAAATTGGAACCTTGACTGAAACTATTCAAGCTATTGATCTGGCCCGTCAGGCGAGCTGGACAGCCATGATTTCTCACCGCAGCGGTGAAACCGTGGACAGTTTTATTGCTGATTTCTCGGTGGCTATGGGTACCGGTCAGCTCAAGACAGGTGCTCCCTGCCGTGGAGAACGGGTTGAAAAATACAATCAGCTCTTGAGAATCGAAGAAGAGCTTGGCTCCAGTGCCAGTTATGCCGGCCGCCGTATTTTCCGCCAGCCGAAGGCCTGAACGGTTTTCTTAAACTGACGGGTTCTAAATATTGACCCGGGATAGAAAGAGAATCAGACACCGGCCGGTGTTGGATTCAATCTCTATCACCCCTGGTAGAGCCAGATCTGATGGACCGGGATGCTTTGAACAAAAAGAGAAATGTTATAGCTTCCAAACAGGTGGCTGTTATTTTTATTTAGATTCTGAGCTGTTTATTTTATACTGCTCATTAAGGCGGAGACAATGGAAAAGAAAGAAATAACGGGCTGCTTGATTTTGATTCTGGTCAGCCTGGCTTTTCTGACTTCTGGCCTTGAGGCTCAGAACCGTAAGGGAAGAGTCCGCGTAGTTTCAGAACAGGCCAATATACGGCTCAAGCCGGATATCAGCAGTGAGATGTTGTTTCAGGTGCCAGAAGGCACTGAATTTCAGGTTGAAAAAAAAGAGGGCGAATGGTTTTTGATTTTGTTTGACAGAGCTGATGGCAGCCAGGGCAAGGGCTATATTCATGAAAGCCTGGTAGAGGTGATAACTCCAGCTGGAGGTGAGCAGGTTTCGCCGGTGAAAAAGGAAAAAGCGGCTGAAACCCGCCCGGCCGAGCCAGCCCGAGAGGTTAAAAAACCTGAAGCCAGGACCGATGCCACCCAGAAAACCGCCACGAGTGGAGTTGCCGTCGCTTCAGTTTTGAAAAAAATGTCTCTATCTGTTCACGGATTGCTGACTTATCTTTCACCCTCTGATTTAAACCAGGCCGCAGAAGGTGTGACCAATTATTATTATCAGACTTTCGGTTATGATCGACAGGCTGATCTGACCGGACTTCATTTTGGCGTTGGTTACGGACTCGACTTATTTTATAAATTATATCCCGGCTTATATATTGGTCTGGGTTTTGATTATTACCAGCCATCTAAAACTAACAGGGCGAATTTTACCACCAGCGGGACAAATTATCTGATCTGGACAAAGGTTGGAGTGAAGGATTTACCTTTAAGAATTTCTTTAAAGTTTCAGCCGGTAAAACGTTTTTATCTGAAAACAGGGATTGAGTATCATCTGGCTAAAGCTAATTATCTTTATTCTGTTTACCAGTCAGCCGGAACACCGGAGGAAAACTGGGCTAGCTGGACGGGGCAGGCTTCAGGGCAGTCCTTTGGCTGGCTGGTGGCCGGTGGGGTCAACCGGCCGGTTACTTCCTGGCTGGACTTCTTTTTAGAGGGATTTTACCGTTCGGCTAAGATTAAAAATTTTGATGGAGAAAATATCTATCTTGATTCGGACGGATTCGAGCAAAAAGAGAGCGGTAATCTTTATTACTGGCAGGTCCTGGCCTCGCCAGGCACATCTTACCCTGTTCTCTTTATCCGGGATCGGATACCGGCCGAGCCCGGCGTCCTTAACCCCCGAAAAGCTGAGATAAACTATTCTGGTTTCAGTCTCAAGGTTGGTCTGCACTTTAAATTTTAAGGCGGGTCGGCAGTCTGACGCAGTTAATTTCGCCTCAATAATTCCTGCCCCTTTTTGTTCTGGCGTTGCTCAGTGTTACGTTTTAGAATTATGTAATATTTCTGGTAGCCGGTACTATTCTTCGAATTTATAGCCGAGGCCTCTGACACTTTGAATAAGTGAGGCCAGCTGTCCCAGTTTCTGCCGCAGATGGCGGATATGAACATCAACTGTTCTGGTGACCACCACTTTCTCCTGGCCCCAGAGATGATCTAAAATTTCATCCCGGGTAAAAACCCGGCGCGGTCTGGAAGCCAGCAATTCTAAAATCTTGAATTCAGCTAAGGACAGCTCCACCGGCTGGCCGTTGACTTGAACTTCATGTTTTTCTGGATCGATAACCAGCTGTCCGCCGGCCAGGATTGTTCTGGCTGAACTTTCAGCGGCTGTGGCCTGTTGGCGCCGGAGGACAGCCTTTATCCTGGCCTCGAGCTCGCGGAGAGAAAAGGGCTTGGTAATATAATCATCCGCTCCGAGCTCCAACCCTGCTACCCGGTCAGCTTCCTGGGTTCTGGCCGTCAGCATGATGATGGGAACAGAGGCTGTTTCCGGCCTTTTTTTAAGATAGCGGCAGATCTCCAGTCCATCAGCCCCGGGAAGCATCAGATCGAGAAGGATTAAGTCAGGCGGCTCCTGGGCTACCACTTTTAAAAACTTTTCCGGCTCAGCCAGAGCTATGACTTTAAAGCCAGCTCTGGTCAGATAAGTGCGAAGAAGCTCCAGGATATCTTCTTCATCATCCAGAACGGCTATAGTTCTGATCATCGAAACTATTCCCTCGATACCTTTATACGATTTTAGTCAGCCATTGTCTATTTCAACTTGTAAGCTTATTTTTTGTCTGATTCGATAAAATGAAGGAGGTTATCCCTGGCCCCTGGGGAAACAGTCCTGTCGGTTCCCCCGTCTAAAAAGCCGGTTCTTGAAAGGAGGTCCAGGAGATATCTCCTCCTGGTTGCATACTGAATGCCAACAAAGCCAGGCAGAGAGCAGAGCGAGCGTTGGCAGGGGACATCAAGTCCCCTTCAGGGTATTCGGGTTCTCTCTGCTACCGGGGGCATCAGGATAACCTCCTCCACCTCTATCAGGAATCA
>Ga0208826_1002744_pt1 | contig 12859 bp, 7 predicted proteins | sample AD_UKC115_MetaG_FD_184451 | JGI IMG/M metagenome (GOLD analysis project Ga0208826, IMG submission 184451) | Active sludge microbial communities of municipal wastewater-treating anaerobic digesters from Hong Kong - AD_UKC115_MetaG (SPAdes)... | ecosystem: Engineered > Bioreactor > Anaerobic >...
CGCCACAGCGGTTTCGCGGTGGAGTCGCTGCGCTACGGCGCGGTGGACAACCTCTGGGCAACGCACGGTACGGGGCGGCCGGTTTGTGTGTTCCTCGGCCACACCGACGTGGTGCCGAGCGGGCCGGCCGCGGCCTGGCGCAGTCCGCCCTTCGTGCCGACCCTGCGCGACGGCGTGCTGTACGGTCGCGGCGCCGCCGACATGAAGGGGGCGGTGGCGGCCATGGTGCTGGCCCTGGAGGGGTTCGTCGCCGCCCATCCCGACCATCCGGGCACCGTCGCGCTGCTGCTCACCTCCGACGAGGAGGGTGAAGCGCGCGACGGCGTGCGTCGGGTGATGGAGGAATTCCGTACGCGCGGCCAGCGCATCGACTTCTGCCTCGTGGGCGAGCCCTCGTCGCGCGAGCGGCTCGGCGACGTGATCCGCGTCGGCCGCCGCGGCTCGCTGTCGGGCGCACTTACCGTGCGCGGCGTGCAGGGTCACGTGGCCTATCCCGAACTTGTGCGCAATCCCATCCATCTCGCTGCGCCGGCGCTGGCCGAGCTGGCGGCCACGCGCTGGGATGCGGGCAATGCCGAGTTCCCGCCGACCTCCTTTCAGATCTCCAATCTGCATGCCGGCACCGGCGCGAACAACGTCGTGCCCGGCACGCTGGAGGCGCTGTTCAACTTCCGCTACTGCACGCAGAGCACGGCCGCCTCGCTACGTGAGCGTGTCGAGGCCCTGCTCGCGCGCCACGGCCTCGACCACAGCTTGCGCTGGGATCATTCCGGCGAACCTTTCCTCACCGGCGATGGCCCGCTGCGCCGCGCCGTGGTCGATGCCGTGGGCGAAGTCTGCGGCATCGTGCCCGAGCCCAGCACGGGCGGCGGCACGTCCGACGGCCGCTTTGTCGCTCCGCTGGGTGCGCAGGTGGTGGAGTTGGGGCCGCTGAACGCGAGCATCCACCAGATCGACGAGGGTGTGCGGCTCGCCGACCTGGAGCGCCTGCCGACGCTGTACGGCGCGGTGCTGCGCAGGCTGCTGGCGTGAATGCGCGGTGGCGGCGCCTGCTCGTTCTGGCGGCTCTGCCCTGGGCGGCGGCGGCGCGGCCGGCGATCGGCGACGGCGCGGAGGCGACGCTGTGGCGCAGCCGGGGCGGCGAGACCACCTGGTGGTTGAACCGCGATGTCCTGCGTCCGCTGGGCATCGCGCTGCAGGATAGTGCGGGGCGCACCGATCGCACGAAGGATTTCGGTAATTATCTTGAAATGCACTTCGCGGCGACGGACGATTCCGGCTTCGCCCTGCGCCTGCGTGGTGCTGCCCTGGTGCGGCTCGATGCGAGCGCGCTGCGTCATCGCGGCGGGCCGGTGTTTGCCCTGCCGCAGGGCAAACTCGACCTGCGCGGTTTCCGCCTGCAGCAACGCCGCGGCGGCGCCTTCGGCCTGGACGTGGCCGACGCGCAGGGCAAGGTGTGGTTCAACCTCGATCACGCCCACCAGTACGTCGACGCTGCCGCGGGCCGCTTTGCCGTGCGCCACATGGACCTGCGCCTGGCGCCGGCACTGGCGCAGCGCCTGGGCCACCCGGAATTCGCCGGGCTGCTGGTCGGCGGCATGCAAAGCCAGGCGGCAGGCTTGTCCGCCGACGGCGCGGTCAGCGCTGGCGGCGCCGCCGCGGGAGGGGGGGCGGATCTGTGCAGCGCCCCCTGGCCGGCGCCGCGCCACGACGAAGCGCCGTGGGCTGACATGCGCATGATCCATCTCGCCGTCAATTGGGAGGAACGCCAGCCCGACGGCGTGAATGCCTACCGTTGCGGCCGCGACGACGATGCCGGTGGCCACAGCCTGCCCTGCACGGCCGACAGCAGCGACGGACTGGTGGTGATCTCGCCCGACGCCAGCCTGCGCAACGACGGCACGGCGGCCATCGCCTGGCATCCCAAGTTCACTGTGCCGGCACCGCCCTACGGCAACGACCAGCACCCCTTTCTGGTGTGGAACCTGTACCGCGTCGACGCCGATGGCAGCCTGGCGCAGATCGGGGTGTCCGCGCTCAAGCATGCCTTCCACACCATCAATGCGGCCTGCGGCTGCGCCCAGGGCGAGGTGCTCTATCCCACCTGCGAGGACACCTACGGCGGCTTCAGCAACGACTACCCCGCCGCGCTCGGGCCGCGCGCCGAGGTGATCGCCGCCACGGCGCAGTGGGGGCGCTGCGGCTCGCTCTACGACAAGGACTGCGACGGCCAGGCCGACGCCGACCGCGGCGCCGTCGCCGACGAGGCCTACAGCCCGTCCAAGCACATGGCCGTGCGCGAGGCGGAGCTGTCGCCCGTCCTGCACCCGGGCGCCCGCTGGTTCCTCGAGTACTGGTACGTCGTGCGCGACGACATCGACCCCTGGAACAACCTCGGCCTGCTCGAGGTGCTGCCGCGCAAGCAGCCGGGACAGGGCAGCGACCCCAATTCCTGGATCTGGCGCTTCGACACGGCAGACTTCCGCAATGGACCGATGGTGGACCTGTGGCGCAGCCAGGCCGCCGACGGCGCCTACACGCGCCAAGGTGACGCCGCATCCGCGCAGGGGCGCGTGCGCGTGACCACGCGCGTGCAGCGCGCCGGCGACGGCCGCTGGCGCTACGACTGGGCCGTGTTCAACCTCGACTACGCGCGCGTGCGCAGCAGCGGCAGCGAGCCGAACCTGCGCGTACTGGAGAACCGCGGCCTGCTGCGCTTCGAGGTGCCGATGTGGGATGCCGCCGCGCTGCAGTCGGCGCGCTTCGCCGGCATCGGCGGCGAACGCGGCGCGTCCTGGGGCTGGCAGCGCGACGCCCAGCGCATCGCCTGGGTGGCGCCGGCCGACAATCCGCTCGACTGGGGCCGCAGCAACATCTACACCCTGGTGACCGACGCGGCACCGGTGGCCGGGGTCGTGCTGCTGGGCGACGCCGTCGCCGACGTCGCGCTGCGGGTGGACAGCCTGGTGCCGCTGGATGTCGCCGCACCGCGACGCCGCAGCGGCACCCTTCAGCCGTTGCCCTCGCGCTGAGGCGCGGCCGGCAGCAGCTGCAGCCGGTGGCGGGCCACACCGGGCAGCAGGGGCGTGGGTCTGCCCTCGACCCAGTCGGCATGGCCGGCACCGTGGAAGGGCGACAGCGGATGCCCGCTCTGGCCTCCCGGCATCATGAGGTAGGACCGGTCCTCGTGCCCCGGCACGATGGCGAAGCGCTCCGAGGCGCCGAACTCGGGCGCCTGCACGCGCGGCATATTGCTGTCGCCCGGCAGAGCCTGGGCAGGCATGTCCAGCGCGCGCGCCAGCACTGCCGGCAGGAAGCGCGACAGCGGGTGGCGGATCGCGGCCGTGTTGCGCTCGCCCCAGCGCCGCGCCGCCAGGCCACCAGGCTGCGCCGCCAGTTCCTCGGCGGTACGCCGCGCCGCGGCGCGCAGCAGCGCGTCCCAGTCGGCGTAGCGCGGATCGAGAAGGTGGGGCGGGCGGGTCTGCAGCAGGGTCCACACGGCCGCTTCGTAACCCTGCGCCGAGGGCAGGCGGAAGTCGGCGTCGCGCCGCTGCGCCAGCGCCACGAAGGGCGCCAGCGTCGCGTCGATGACCTGCTGGCGGAAGGCGCGCACGACCCGGTAGTCCACCGCATCGACGCCCGCGCTCCCGCTCCAGGTGGCGGTGACCTGCTGCAGGTCGCGCAACAGGGCTTCGTCGGAGCCGTCGAGCGTATGCAGCAGCAGTGGTTGCCAGCGCTGCAGAAACAGGGCGCGGTCGTCGAGCTGGACGGCAAGCAGGTCGGCCGGGGTGAAGCGGGCGCGCGCGCGCAGGCCATCGCGGATCTGGCGCGCCCGGGCCCCGAGGTCGTAGCCGCCGTCGCCTTCCAGTGCCAGGGCCTCGCCGTCCACGGTGCGCGCGTTGGCGCTCCACAGGCGTGCCTCGGGCGGATCGTAGAGTCGCGGGTAGCCCGCTGCGTCGAGCCAGCCGGTCCAGCCGGTGCCCGGCTGCGACCAGTCCGACGGCCGCTGCGCGTCGATGCCGGCGCGCAGCGGCATGGCGTTGCCGGTGAGGGTCCAGCCGATGTGGCCCGCGCTGTCGCCCACGACGAAGTTCTGCACCGGCATGCCGATGCGCGGCGCCAGCGCCAGCGCGGCGGCCGCATCGCGGCAGTGCTCCAGTCCGAGCAGGCCCAGATTGAGCGCACGCGGCGCGTGCGCGGTCCAGGCCAGGGCCAGCGGGGTGCCGTCGGCATCGCTGGCGGTGATCGGACCCCAGCGTGTCTCCACCACGTCCAGCTCTTCGTCTGGCGCGCCGCGCACGCGCAGCCGCTCGCGGTGGTGCTCCAGCCGTGCCCAGCCCCCGGGCACGCGGTAGCGCTCGGCATCGTCCGGATCGCGCTGCACCCGTACGAAGTCCAGCCAGTCACCGTAGCTGTTGGTGAAACCCCAGGCGATGTGGCCGTTGCTGCCGGCGACGAGCGCCGGGGTGCCGGGCAGGGTCACGCCGTTGAGATCGATCGTCGTACCCGGATCTGCCGCATCGGTGTAGCGCAGCCTGGCGCGGAACCACAGATTGGGCACGCGCAGCGCCAGGTGCATGTCGTCGGCGACGATGGCTGCGCCGTCCGCGGTGAGAGTGCCGCCGACGGCGAAGTTGTTGCTGCCGACGAGGGCCGCCTCCGGCGGGATGGCGGGCAGCGGCCAGCGACCGGCGGTGCGTGTGGCGGGCGTCGGCCCGGGCGGCCGCAGCAGCTGCGGATCCATCCGACGCAGATCCAGCGCGCCGGGATCCGGCACCGTCGCCGCGGCCAGGGCGTCGCCGTGCAGGGGCGCGTCCCATTCGCTGCCCGGCTGCACGAGGAAGCGCAGCAGGTCCGCCGGCAGCACCGCCGCCCAGCGTGACAGGTCCAGCTCGCGGCGGTTCTCGCCGTCGCTGTTGAGGTCGAGGAACATGGCGTAGATGACCAGGGCCGTGTCCTCGCTGGACCAGGCGCGCGGCGCGCTGCGCAGCAAGAGGTACTCCCAGGGGCGCACGCGCAGGTCGGCCAGGCCGGCGTTGACGCCGTCCCGGTAGGCGTCCACCAGGGCGCGTTCGGCGCCGGGCAGCTCGGCCAGCGCGGCGGAGGCGCGCGCGCGAAAGCGGTGCAGGCGGTGGCGCCGGTCCAGCGGCAGGGCTGCGGCGCCGACCAATTCGGCCAGTTCCCCGGCCGCGTTGCGCCGCATCAGGTCCATCTGGAAATAGCGCTCCTGCGCGTGGGCGTAGCCCAGGGCGCGCGCCAGATCGCTGCGGTTGGCGGCCTGGAGAGTGAGCGTGCCCAGTGCGTCGCGCTCCAGCGCGACGGGTGCGGCGAGGCCGGCCAGGGGGGCCTCGCCGTCGATGCGCGCCAGGCTGCCGCGCAGGGCCAACCAGCCGGCACTGGCGGCGAGGGCGAGAAGCAGGAGCAGGGCGAGCAGGGCGCGGCGCAACCAGCGCATCGGGCGTTCCTCCGGGACAAGCGGTGATTGTGGCAGGCGGCGCGGGCCTCAGGTGCCAGCGCGGCGCTGTGCGCGCAGGCGCCGGCGGTTGGCGCCGACCAGCGCGTCGTCGGCGAGGGCGCCGTCGAGGCGCAACTGCTGGCGGTTGGTGCGCAGCAGGGCGCCGCATTCGCGCGTGAGCGTGTCGATCACCAGCTGCTGCATGCCGGTGTAGTACGGCTGCCGGTGGTAGTGCAGGAACACCGGCACGTCGTAGGGACGGAAGCCGGGCACCGCGCGCACGGGGATTTCCGGTCCGAGCAGGTGCACCGGCACCACCGCGCGGCCGATGCCTTCGGCCACGGCGTCGATGAGGCCGTAGATGTCGTCGAAGTAGGCGCGCTCCATGCGCGGCACCGTGCTGCCGGTCTGCGACAGGAAGAACTTCTCGGTGAAGTTGTCGCGCGGGTCGTGGTCGATGTAGCAGGCCTCGCGACCGCCATGGCGGGTGGATTCGATCAGCACGTTGCGCTCGATGCCCAGCGGCACGTTCTCCACGCCGGCGCGCTCGCATTCCGAGAGCGAGACGCAGTAGTCGACGTGGCCGTCCAGCAGCATGTCGTGCAGGCGCTCAACCTCGCCCTTGAGGGCATGACAGGACAGCCGGGGATTGGCGCGCAGGGCATGTCCCAGCGCCGGCAGCACGATCGAGCGCAGCGCCGAGGAATAGGCCACGATACGGAAGAAGCCGGCCACCTGGCCGCCGCGCTCGCCCATGAGGCTGCCGATGAGTTCGGCCTCCTGGTGCTCCAGCGCCGTGCCGTAGCGCTGCAGGATGCGGCCCGGTTCGGTCAGCTCCAGTGCGCCGGGCTGGCGCACGAACAGCGCCTGGCCCAGGGCCGACTCGAGATTCTGGATGCGCTTGGTCAGGGCGGGCTGGGTGATGTGGAGGATTTCCGCGGCGCGCGAGAAATTGAGCTCGCGCGCCAGCACCAGGAAGGACTCCAGCAGAGGCGAGGTCAGCGGCAGGCGCATGGCATCTCCGGCGCAGTCGGGGCAGGGAATGTGCACGGCTCGGCATTCCGTCGCGGGCCTGGCGCACGGCGCGCCCGTGACGGTATGCCGTGAACGCGGGGTGCCGGCGTCAACTATAACTCCGAGGAATGGGCCGATGCGCAACATTCATTGGTCCGGCACGGGCGGCGCACGTAGGCTCTGCGCCATTCGGAGGAGGGCCGGATATGTCCACATTGAGTTTGGCCAGTGTTCTGCCGCTGTCGCGCCGCGCGCCGCCGGCACCGGTGGTGCTGCCGGCGGAACCGACCGAGGCGCTGATCCGCCGCGTGCGCGAAGGCGATGCGCGCGCCCGCGAAGCGCTGGTGCGGCGCTTCCTGCCGCTGCTGCGGCAGTGGGCGCATGGGCGCCTGCCGCGCGCGGCGCGCGATCTGCACGAGACCGAGGATCTGGTGCAGCTGGCCCTGATGCGCGCGCTCAAGCACCTGGACCACTTTTCCTGCGAGGGCACGGGCAGCTTCCTGGCCTACCTGCGCCAGATCCTGCTGAACCAGGTGCGCGACGAGGTGCGGCGGCTCGGCCGTCGGCCCGAAGCGACGGAGATCGATCCCGAGCTCGCCGACGTCGATGCACCCTCACCGATGGAACACCTGGTCGGCGTCGAGCGCCTGCGCGCCTACGAGGCGGCGCTGGCGGCGCTGCCGCGACGCCAGCAGGGCCTGGTCGTGATGCGCCTGGAGTTCGGCATGAGCTACCCGGAGATCGCCGCGGAGGTGGGGGGGACACCCGACGCCGTGCGCGTGATGGTGGCGCGCGCCCTGGTGCAGCTCGCCGTGGGCCTGCGTCCCCACGCCCCCGACGCCGGCTGACTGTTCGGATCGGCCGTCTGCGCGCGTTCGCATGGACACGTCCCTGCACGCCGGCCCCGTGATGCCCAGCCCCCCTGACCCGCGCGATCTGGAAGATCTCGCCGCGCGCATCGCCGACGACGCGGCGGTGGACTGGCGCCTGCTCGCCCGCCTCGATGCGCGGGCCGCCGACACGGGTGCCGGCCTGCACGAGCTGTCGGGCCTGGCGCAGGCCTTTCGCGCGGTGCAGGTGCGCGCGCCGTTGCGCGAGAGCCGCCGCGTGCTGTTCCGCTTCGCCGGCCTGGACGTACTGGAGAAACTCGGCGAGGGCGCCCAGGGCGAGGTCTGGCGTGCCCACGACCCGCTGCTCGACCAGCAGGTCGCACTCAAGTTGCGCCGGCTCGATTCACCCGTGCTGGCGCACCAGTTCCTGCGCGAGGGCCGCCAGCTTGCGCGCGTGCGCCACGCCAACGTGGTGGGTGTGTACGGCGCAGCCGTGGAGCAGGGGCGCGCCGGCCTGTGGATGGAGCTGGTGCGCGGCGAGTCGCTGCAGGCGCTGGTGGCCGCCCAGGGGCCCTTGCCGGCGGATGAAGTGATCGGCGTCGGCCTGAGCCTGTGCCGCGCCCTCACGGCCGTGCACCGCGATGGGCTGGTGCATGGCGACATCAAGGCCGGCAACGTGCTGCGCGACGACTCCGGGCGCATCGTCCTGACCGACTTCGGTGCCGCGCGCGATTGGCGTGAGGCGCGCGGCGACGTGGTTGTCAGCGGCACGCTGGCCTATCTCGCCCCGGAGGTGCTGGCCGGCGGTGCGGCCACGCCCGCGAGCGACCTGTATTCCCTGGGCGTGCTGCTGTTCTTCCTCGCCAGCGGCCGCTTGCCGCTGGAGACCGACGATGCCGAGGCCCTGCTGCAGGGGCTGCGCGACGGCCGCCGGCAGCGCCTGCCGGCGCTGGCACCGCGCCTGCCCCCGCGCCTGCTGCGGCTGATCGAGCGCACCCTGGATGTGGACCCGGCGCGCCGCCCCGCGGGCGCCCAGGCCCTGGCCGATGCGCTCGGCGACCTCGCCGCGCCGCGCGGCCGCCGCGTGCTGCACCTCGGCATGGCCGCCGTCGGCCTGGCGTTCGCCGCCTGCGTGCTCGGCGCCTTCGCCCTGTGGCGCGCCCCCATCGCCTCGCTGGCGGGCGTCGAGGCTCACCTGCATCGACTGGGGCCTGCGGCCGGCGCCGCCCTGCTCAGCGGCGACCGCGTCGCCGTGGGCGATCGGCTGGCCTTGAGCCTGGGCAGCACCGAAGCGCTGTGGGCCTACCTGTACAACGACGACGGCAGCGGCAGTGCGGCGCAGCTCTTCCCCATCGATGCCGCGCACGGCAATCCGGTGGCCGCCGGTACGCCGCGCTGGCTGCCGGGCGAGGGTCTGTCCTGGCAGATTGACCGCGCCGCCGTACAGGAGGAATTCCTGCTGGTGCTGTCGCCGCAGCCGCTGCCGGCGCTGGAGAGTCTGGGCGCCGCCTGGCAGCGTCCGCGCGAGCCGGCCGCACCCAGTCGCGGCGCCCTGCGCCTGGCCGGGGCACCGGAAACCCTCACCCTGCGCAGCGCGCAATTGCGCGAAGTGCTGGCGCTGGCACAGCGCGAGCCGGGCGTGCGCGTGTGGCACTGGCAACTGCGCGCCGCAGCCCCCTGAGCCGCGGCCGCTGTCGCCGCGCGGTTCGTGCCGCGCGGGGACGCTGCGCCCCCCTGCCTGTGGGCATGTGCGACACTTTCCCCGTCGCGGCGGGGGAGGGAGAGCGTGCGTCGCTGGCTGTGTCTGGTGCTCCTGTGCTGGCCCGCGGTTGCGGCGGCCTCGGCCGATGCCGTGCACCGGCTGCTGGTGGCCGATCGCTTCGACGAAGCGCGCCGCCTGGCCCTGGCCGACCTGGCCGCCGCCGGACGCGACTTGTCCTCCCGGGCGCAGCGCCTGGATGCGCTGCGCGCCCTGCTCGACGGCGCGATCGCCGCACGCGATGTGGCGCCGGCGGAAGTCGGCGACTGGGCGGCCGAGGTTCTTGCCGGGGATGGGGCTGGCGCGGCACCCAGCGGCCTGCGTGCCCAGGCGCTGGCGGTGCAGGCGGCACGGGCGCGCCGCGGCGATGCAGCGGCGCGCGACGCCGTCCTGGCGCAGGCCCTGGACCTCGCCCCGGCGCGCGGCGCCGCGGCCGCCTACGTGTACCAGGTCCAGGCCATGATCCTGGTCGACGGCTCGCACTTCGCCGAGGCCTGCGCCGCGATCGAGCGCGCCCGCGCGGCGCTGGATCGTCCGCGCGACGACTGGGAGCGCCTGCGCCGGGCCACGCTCGAGGTGCTGTACGGCGCCTACGCCGAGCGCGCCGGCCGCGACGATGCCCTGACGGTGGCGCAGCGCGGGGTGGCCGGCCTGCGCGGTGTGGCCGGGGCGCGCAGCCTGCACCACGCCTTTGGCCTCACCTACCTCGGCCAGCTGCGCTACTTCCGCGGCGACTACCTCGGCGCCGCCCGCGATGCGGGTGCGGCCGTGGCGATCCTGGCCGGTCGCCCCGAACGTGCCATGGATCGCGGCGCCGCGCGCATGATCCAGGCCAATGCCCTGCGCACCCTGGGCGACTATGACGGCGCCCATGCGGCCTATGCCGACGCCATCGCCCTGGCGCGGCACGATCCCCTCGACGCAAACCTGAGCGGCCGCCTCAACGGTCTGGGCGTGCTGGAGCAGTGGCAGGGGGATCGCGCGGCCGCGCGCGCCACCTTCCTGCAGGCACTGGCCCTGATCGAGCACCCGGACGAGGACCGCCGCGCCATCCCCGTGCTCGGCAATCTCGGCCAGATGGCGCTGGAGGATGGCGATCTGGAGCGCGCCCAGGAGCTGATCGAGCGCAGCCTGCGCCTGTCCCTGCGCCTGTACGGCGCCGACCATGCCACGGTGCTGGACCAGCGCCTGTCGCTGGGCCTCCTGGCCCTGCGCCGCGGCGAGGTGGTACGGGCGCGCGACCGCCTGGCCGACGTGGTGCGCGCCCAGCACGACCGCTACGGCGAGGACTACCCACCGCTGCAGCAGGCGCGCTGCGCCCTGGCTCTGGCGCAGGCGCGTGCCGGCAATCCGGACGCTGCCTGGGGCCTGGCGCTGGCGGCGGAACGCCAGCGCGTAGCCCTGCTGCGGCGCGTCGTGCCGGTGCTTGCCGCGGGCCCGGCGCTGGCTTTCAAACGCCATCTGCCGGCCTGCGACGGCGTGCTGCTGGCGCTCGCGGTGCGCGCGCCCAGCGCCGCGCGGCTGCAGTCGGCCTGGGGCGCGGCAGCCGCGGCGCGCGGCCTGGCCACGCGGCTGCAGGCGCAACGCCTGGCCATCGTGCGTGCGCGCGCCGACGCGCCGGCGCAGGCCGCCTGGCAGCGCTGGGAAAGCGCCGCCCGCGCCTACGCCGACGCCCTGCTGTTCCAGGCCGAGGCGCGCGCACTGGGGCGCGCCCGGCAGACCCTGGACGATGCCGAGGCGGCGCTCGGCGAGACGGCGCGCGGCGCGCTGCAGGCGCTGGTGCCGCCGCCCGATGCGGTCGAGCCGCGGGCAGACGGCGGGCCGCTGGTCGCCTTCGTCGAAGCGGCGGCGGTCGACCTGCAGGCGGCCAGCGCCGATCCCTGGCCCGCGGCGCGGCGCCTGTATGCCTTCGTGCGGGACGCGGCAGGCGTGCGTCTGCTCGACCTCGGCGACGCCGCAGCACGCGCCGCGGAAGTCGGGCGCTGGGAGCGGGCCCTGCGCGCACCGCAGTCCCCGGCGCAGGAGCTGGCGGACGCGGGTCGTGCCGTGCGCGCGGCCCTGTGGGATCCATTGCACCTCGCGGACGACGCGCGCCTGGGCTGGATTCCGGACGGCGCGGCGTTCCGCGTCAATCCGCTGGCCTTGCCCGATGGCGACGCCTACCTGGCCGAGCGCGGCCTGGTGGTGGCGGTGCACGACGCCGAGCGCGACGCCGCTCCGGTGGCGCCCGCCGCGCCGCGCGGCCGCCTGCTGCTGGTCGGAGCGCCGGACTTCGGTGCCGCGCCGCCGGCGTGCGCCGCCGGCCTGGCGCCGCTGCCCGGCGCCGTCGCCGAACTGAGTGCGGTCGCGGCGCGTTGGCCCGGTGCGGTCACCGTGCTGGACGGTGGCGGCGTGCGCAAGGATGCCCTGCGCCGCGAGCTTGGGCGCGCCGACGCCTTGCATCTGGCGACCCATCTGGTGCCGATCGGCGAGGGCTGCCCGCCGTTTGCGGCGGCGCGCGGCGCGCGCCTGGTGGCCGAGGCCGCGCCCAATCCCGCCGCGCAGGGCAACCAGTTGGCCCTGGCCCTGGCCGGCGCCAACCGCTACTACGCCCGGCGCGATGCGTCCGTGCTGCTGAGCGTGCCGGAGATCCTCGCGCTACCGCTGCAGCGCCTGCGCTTCGTCGTCTTGGCCGCCTGCGACAGTGGCAGTGGGCCGGTGCAGCCGGAAGAGGGCGTGTTCGGCCTGCGTCGGGCCTTCCGCCTCGCCGGCGCGGGTGCGGTGGTGATGAGCCTGTGGGCCGTCGACGATCGCGCCAGCGCCGACTGGATGGAGCGTTTCTACGCCGCCCTGGGGCAGGGGCAGGACCTGGCCCCGGCGGCAGCGCAGGCGGCGCGCGGCGAGCTGCAGCGACGGCGCCGCGACGGTGCGTCCACACACCCGTACTATTGGGCGGCGTACCTGGTGGTCGAGCCGCGCCGCTGAGGCGCCTGTTCGCTTGCGCCGCTGCGATGCATTGGGTCGCCATCGGCGCGGTGCGCGCGCAGCGTGGTGACGGTCATGGCGGTGGCGGCAGTGCAGGGGCGGTCAGAGAGGCAGGGTACAGGGGGCGAGCCATCCGGGCCCGCGTTGCCGGCGACACCGCCGGCCACGGTCGAACTGGTACGGCGCATCCGCGCCGGCGATGGCGAGGCGCGCGAGCTGTTGTTCCGTCGCTACCTGCCACTGCTGCGGCGCTGGGCCCACGGGCGGCTGCCCGCGCCGGCGCGCGACCAGGGCGACACCGACGATCTGGTACAGGTCACCCTGCTGCGCGCCCTCAATCGTCTCGGCGACTTCGACGTGCGCCACCCCGGCAGCTTCCTCGCCTACCTGCGGCAGATCCTGCTCAACGAGGTGCGCGGCGAGCTGCGCCGCCTCGCGCGCATGCCGGCGCGCACGGAGCTGCCGGAGGAGCTGGGTCCTTCGGACGAGCCGACCGTGCTCGAGCAGCTGGTTGGCGCCGAGCGCCTGCAGGCCTACCAGGCGGCGCTGGCGGAGCTGCCGCGGCGCCAGCAGGAGATCCTGGTGTTGCGCCTGGAGTTCGGCATGACTTACCCGGAGATTGCGCTGGAGCTGGGCGCCAGCGCCGATGCCGTGCGCATCATGGCCAGCCGGGCTGCGGCCGAGCTGGCGCGCCACCTGGGCCAGGGCCATGGCTGACCCGCGCGACGAGGTGCAGGATCTCGCGGCCCACATCCTCGATCAGGGCGAGGTCGACTGGACCCGCGTCAGCGTCGCGGCGCGCCGCAGCGATCCCGAAGCCATCGACGGCCTGCGCCT
>Ga0208826_1002748_pt1 | contig 12852 bp, 12 predicted proteins | sample AD_UKC115_MetaG_FD_184451 | JGI IMG/M metagenome (GOLD analysis project Ga0208826, IMG submission 184451) | Active sludge microbial communities of municipal wastewater-treating anaerobic digesters from Hong Kong - AD_UKC115_MetaG (SPAdes)... | ecosystem: Engineered > Bioreactor > Anaerobic >...
GGACCAAGCGGCGGCTGCGCGCATGCCAGGCCGCCAACGCAAAGTCGCCCAGCAGGCGGGGCAGACCGGCGCTTTCCCAGCGCGCCCAGGCATGGAGCGCCAACTCCGCATCGGCCATTTTCCGCAACTGCTCGGGATCGAGTCCCAGGGCGGCGGCCAGTTCCTCGCGATTGTCGATGCGGCCATCGAACACCAGCGCCCAGCCGCTGTTCGCGTCGACGCAGGGCTGATGGTCGAGGGCGTCTTCTGGCGTGGAGCGCAGCAGCGTCCGCACGAAACCGGCGCTGCCCATCGACCGGCAATGCCGGGCGTCCATGCCGTAGGGCGACAGCACGTTGAGCATGCGCTCCAATACGCCCTTGTCGACCATCCCTTGGTCGTGGCGAACGATGCCCGCGATCGCCGTCATCGTGCGTGCGCGCTCGCGAACGGCGCCGTCAACAGTTCGCCAAGTTGCTCGAACATGACATCCGGGACCTGCTCCGGATGCCGCACGACACAGGCATGGCGGTAGAAACGGCTGACGTCCTGGCCGGTTCCGATGGCCAGCAGGTGCACGGGACTGGCTTCGATCCCGGCGATGACCTGGCGCAGGTGGTGTTCGAGGTAACCGCGTCCGTTGGCTTCCGCGGTTGCGCGGTCGAACGGCGCACCATCGGACAGCACGATCAGCAGCTTGCGCGGCTCGCGGCAGCGCAGCAGACGGCGCGCCGCCCAGTGCAGCGATTCGCCGTCGATATTCTCGTGGCCGAAACCGTCCCGCAGCATGAGTCCGAGCTGCCCGCGCGCCTGCCGCCAAGGCTGCTCGGCGCGCTTGTAGACGATGTGCCGCAGCGCATTGAGGCGGCCGGGCATTGCGCCGGCGCCCTGTCCGCGCCAATGACCGGCAACCGGATTGTCGTCGCCGAACCGCGTGGTGTAGCCGAGGACTTCGCAGCGGATATTGCACAGCTCCAGCGAATGAACGGCGAGGTCGATCGCCAATGCCGCCATCAAACGGCGTTGCGCGTGCATCGAGCCGGACTGATCCACCAGCAGGCTGACGCAAGCCTCGGGCATGGCCGACTCGTCCTCGACGCGAAAGATCGCCTGATCGCCGGCGGGTCCCAACAACCGGCCCAGGCGTCGCGGGTCGAGCAAGCCTTGCTGTTGATCGAAGCTCCAACGGCGCAACTGCATCGCCTGCAAGCGCCGTTGCAGCCGATGCGCCAATCGCCTGACCCGCTGGCGGTCGGGCACCAGCAACTGGCGCAATGCCTGCTCATCGCCTGCTTGCAAGTAGCGGCTTGCGGGCAGTTCTTCATCCCATCGGCGAGCATGGACCCGGTAGTCCGGGAACAATCGCTCGACGAGCACCTGTTCCGGGGACGCATCCGGCTCGTCGCCGACATGTTCAACGGTTCCCTCATCAAGGCTGTCGTCGCCATCCATGGGCAACTCGGCCGCACGCTCCCCGGTCTGCGCAGCCGCACGGGCCGCCAAACCGACCACCAAGGAATGAACGGCGTCCGCAAAGGCATCGGGGTCGTCGATGAGTGCTGCAGCAGCCCGCAACCCAACTCTCAAACCGGCATCGTCGAGCTTGGCCGTTTCCGCAAAGGCCGCTTGCGGCCTAGCCGTCCAGCTATTCCACCACCTCGACAAGTGGCGCGGAGGCGGCGGCAAAATAACCATCTCCACGGACTGCCCGGCAAACATGCTCCTTGCGGCGACATACACCGCACGCGCCGTGGCATCGGCAGGCGCCAGCGCATCGAGCGCCTGCAGATTGTGGGCCATCCCGCGCAGATCCCGCCCGGCCAGCGCTTCGACGCGGGCGCGTTCCAGCAACGCAAACCAGGGACGTTGGGATGCATCGAAGCGCCGTTGAATGCGCTCCTCGTGCCAGCGCCGCCAAGCGGCCAGACGGTCGGCATCCGCGCGGCGGTCGGCAATGGCTGGCGGGGCCATGCCATGCGCCGGACCGTCGCGCCGCCCCGGCGCGTAACTGCGCAGCCAGGCTGCGGTGACGGAATCAGTAGAGCGCATCGCGATCGTCGCCGATGGACAGCTCGGCGTTGAAACAACGCTGGAACAGTTCGGCGACCAGGGGACGCTCGGCGGCGTCGCAGCGATTGGCGAACGCCAGCCGGAATGCGGCCGCCACATCGTCGAGCAACTGCAGGTTCTCGGCCCACGTGATCAAGGTCCGCAGCGACATGAGCGTGGACATGTCGCCCTGGCGGTAGGCCTTGCGGCAAAAGCCGGCCAACTGGACCATCGTGCGCAGTTGCTCCGCGTCCAGCGACGGCAACCGCGCCGCGAGCACCGCGAGTTCCCATTCGGCTGGCATGTAGCCCAGTTCGCAGACCACGTGCCAGCGGTCCATCTGCGCCTGGTTCAAGGCCTGGGTGCCCGCATACAGCCCGCTGGCATCGCCCTGCCCGGCCGTGTTGGCGGTGGCGAACAGCCGGAACGCCGGATGCGGTTCGATCACCCGGTTCTGGTCCAGCAAGGTCAGCCGTCCGTTCGATTCCAGCAGCCGCTGGATCACGAACATGACATCCGGTCGGCCCGCGTCGTACTCATCGAAGACTAGGGCCACCGGCCGCTGCAAGGCCCATACCAGGATGCCCGGCACGAATTCGGTAACCTGCTTGCCTTCGCGCAGCACCACCATGTCGCGGCCGATCAAATCGGTGCGGGTGACGTGGCCGTCCAGGTTGACGCGCACGCAGGGCCAGTTCAGTCGAGCGGCCACCTGCTCGATGTGGGAGGACTTGCCGCTCCCGTGAGGGCCGTGGATATAGACCCGCCGCCCATGGGCAAAGCCCATCAGCAAGGCCCGGGTCGCCTCGGGCTCGAAACGGAACGCCGGGTCGATCTCCGGCACATGCTCCTCTGCGCTGTCGAAACCCAGCACGGGCCATGCCGTTTCGATACCGAAGCTCGCCCGCGTATCGCAAAGCCGGTCGGGTTGGCCGTCGAGTATTGTCATTTGCACGCCACCTGGGCAATACGCTCATCCGCCATGAGCATGGCATCCAACAGTGGCTTCAGCTGTTCGTCCATGGCGCCCAGCGACCAGTGGCGCCGGAAGCGATAGATCTCGATGCGCGAGCACAGCGCCAGCAGATCGACCATCACCGCCTGGCGGGGCCGGTACCAATACGCCATGTAGGGCCGGTACAGCGCGGTCAGGCAGACGTCGAAGGCACTGCCTCCGGACAGCTTCTCCAGACTGGGCGCCGTGGGTTCGGGACTGGACTCCAGGAGCACCAGCGCGTGCAACGGTTCGGGATCTGCGTCCGTCTCGCTGCCGCCATCGCCGAGATAGAGCTGGTATTTGTCGGTGCCACTGAGATCCTGCACCAGGTCGCCCGGATCGCAGCTCAGGTGTTCGGCGGCGTCCTGCCAGAGCTTGAGCTTGCGCGGCCCGGGAAATACCAGGGGCTGCCGCTGGTCCAGCCGCAATGCCGAAACGTCGTCGGACACCAGTCGCAATCCGTACCTGAGGTGCAAGGTGGCCGACAACGTCGACTTGCCCGCTCCCGATGGCCCGGTGAACGCCCAGATCCCGTTGGCTGCGCGCACCGCGCTGACGTGCAGGGGGAGCCGGCCACGTTGGTGGAGCGCCGCACCCATGGCGCTGCCGAGCAGGTACAGGCGCACGTCGGCGTCCCGTCCCGGACGACCGTCGCGCCGCAGTTGGCGGTCAACGACGATTTCCCGACCGTCGCGAACGTGGAGCCTGCACACCTCGGGGATGGTGATCAAACAGGCCCGGTCATTGGCTTCGAACCAGGCGGACTGGTGCTGAACGTCATCGAGCTGCTCGGGTACATCGCCGAGGCGGATCAGCAGGTCGGCCGGGGCGTCGTGCGGGCTTGCCTGCAATTCGGGAAGCTCGATTTCTGACGCCACGGCCAAGCCGTAGACACGATATGAAAATGCCGGCTTCATGGACTCCTTGTACCATCATCGCAGGCGTCGCTGGCCTGGTCATGCGCCTTCTCTCGGAACCGCCTCAACCTCAACGCGCGCTGATGCTCGGGCGCATTCTGGCCCAGCGTGGTCCGGCCCCGCATGTAGTCCTGCTCGAAGGGCACCTTGAGCCATGCGCTTTCGCCCCCTCGGGCGTATACGTATCTGCGGAACTGCACCGTCATCTCGCGCCTACGCTGGAATTCCCGCGTCTCCCGCTCCAGGTCGGGGAAACTCGCCGCCGCCTCCACTCGGGGCCGCAAGCTTTCGATGTCGTGCCGGCGAATCGGCGTGATCATCACGAACGGCTCGTCCGCCGCGAACACCACGCTGTGCCCGGGGCGGGTGAACTTCCAGTTCATCGTGAATGGCGCCACTGCCCAATCCGTCTCGACCACCCCCTCCAACGCGGCAATGCCGTCCTTGGGGTGATTGGCAGGACCACGTACCATTAGATTGAACGAAGCCGGCGTGCGGAACAGATAGCCGACATCCCAAGTCAGGATGCCGTAACCGAAGATGCTGGATGCAATCGGTTCGCAGTCGCCTAGCGGTTCGATCCTCAAGGCATCCTTGCCGTCCCCGCCATCCCAAATCGCCTTGAACGGCTGCGGATTGAGCAGGAACCAGCCGAACTGGTTGGCGATCAGCAACGGCAGGCAGCGCTTGGCGAAACCGCCGGCGGTGGCGTTCATCCACTCACGCATCACGGCGGCGGGGACGATCTTCGGCGTGCGATCCGGCGCATTCAGACGCAGTGCAAGCAACTCCATGGCGGCGTCCGATGACTGACCTTCAATGCAACCCGGCAACTCGTCAGACCGCATCGACGCCGCCTCCTGTCGCCGGCTGATCGGCACTACTACACCCGGTGCCGTGCAACCCTGGTAGCGAGACGAAACATGCGATCACGGTATACCGGCTGAAACTCTCGCCGCCGACCACCCTGATTTTCCCCGCAGCGGTCCACGCATGGGCGGAAAATCCGTGTTCTTGTGAATCCAGCGCGACGCCGAAGCACACGCAATGCGGTATTCGGTACAGGACCAGCAACAGACAAGCGGTCAACGCCTGCGGGTAGCAGTTGGCGCCCCAAGGCACGTAACGCGCGGCCAGACGGACTGCCTGTCCGATCTTCGCTGCGCGCTTCTGTTGATCTTCGGTGACCAAGGGGATGCACGCCATTTTGCCATACGCCACTCCCAGCAGCGAAGCCAAGCGCCGAAACGACAGCATATCGATCGATAAACGGCACAGGCTCAACATCAACCAGACCGGCACCAGCCATAGCAGCACGAAGACCGGCTTCCCGAAGCCCGAGCGGAGTCTGCGAACCAGCGCACGCATGACGCGCGATCAGGCCGATTCGATCAACTTCAGCCTGATCAGTTCCTCGATGAACGCGCCCACATCCACGGCGCACCGTTCGCGCTCGACGTCGTAATCGGCCATGACGCCGTCGACCAGCTCGTCCATGGACTTTGGCTCGGCGAGCAGTTCCCAGATGAACGTGCCGACGCCGCCGATATTGTAGTAGTTGCCCGCCTGGATGCTCATCATGACCAGGTCGTCATCCACGTTGGCGGACAAAATATCTGTGTTGCGCCTGTATACCGCGTTCGAACTCATAACGTCGTCAATCCGTATTGTTCAATCTAGGGGCGGTCGCGGCGATACCACGCATCGACCACTTCGACGAGCCGGCCGCATCCATTCCGGATCATGTGCCTGGTGTTACCCGCCCATGAAAAAAACACGCCTCCTGACGGAAGCGTGTTTTCAGTCTCAACAGAAATCTCAGCGCAGGCTACAACCCAGCCTCACGACGGAGGGGGGAACGAAGTATTGTTCTGGAACGGCAGCACGTCGGAGTTTGGCGAACTACCGCTCTGGGTCTTCTCAGCGATCGAACCCAGCAGCTCGACGCTGGGCTGGACATAGGCTCTCTTGATATCGGACATCTGACGTCCCCCTATAAGATTGGCGACTGATTGGAACATGCACTTGCAGGATCTGCAACTTTCGGGCCGACTATACCCGAGGTTCCGGCGATGCCGCAAGAGCCCCTCCGGTATCCGCAACTCCGTACCGCGCGAGTCAAGTCATGGCTCTACCGGGAAGCCGGAAGCGTCAGAAACCGGACCCGCGCCGATGCCATTGCCGCTCCGGTAGAAATACGCCTGCTTCTCGAACAATTGGGCATAGGCCCCTCCCCTCGCCATCAGTTCGTCATGGGTGCCCGCCTCGCGGATGGCGCCTTCTTCCAGCACGTAGATGAAATCGGCCTGGCGAACCGTGGACAGCCGGTGGCTGATGACCAGCGCCGAGCGGTCGCCGATCAGCGACCTGAAATCCCTGAACAGGTCGAACTCGACCGCAGGATCGAGCGCGCTGGTCGGCTCGTCCAGCACCAGGACGCGGGAGTCGGCGGCGAAGGCGCGGGCCAGCGCGATCCTCTGCCATTGCCCGTGGCTGAGTTCCGCGCCGCCGTCGAACATGCGCGTGAGGCGGGTGTCGTAGCCTTGCGCCATCGACTGGATGAAGCCGTCGGCCTCGGCCTTGACCGCCGCCTCGCGGATGCGCGGCGAGTCCGCCGGCAACCGGATGTCGCCGATCCTGATGTTCTCGTTGACCGTGCTGGCGTAACGCGCGAAGTCCTGGAAGATGACGCTGAAGACGCGGCGGTATTCCGCAAGCCCGAAGTCGCGGATATCGCGGCCATCCAGGGTCACGCGCCCCGCCGACGGATCGTAGAGCCGGCACAGCAGCTTGATCAGGCTGGTCTTGCCGGAACCGTTCGCGCCCACCAGCGCGACGATCCTGCCTGGCGGCATGTCAAGGTCGATGCCGTGCAGCACCTGCCGCTGCGTGCCGGGATAGGTGAAGTCCACCTGCTCAAGGCGCAGGCGCATTGCCGTCGGCGCAGGCAGCGCTGCGGGCAAGGCCGGCTCCTGCAAGACCGGGCGGATGTCGAAATACTCGAACAGCTGGCTGAGATAGAGGTTGTCCTCGTACAACTGGGAGGTTTGCTGGACCAGCTCCTGTCCGATCGACTGCACGCGCTGGAACACGACCAGGAACAGCGCCAGGTCGCCCATGCTGTGGCGGCCCTGCGCCGTCCGGAAGGCCAGGTAGCCCAGCGCGCCGAAGAACGCCGCCGTGGCAAGCGTGGCGACCAGGCTTTCAAAGCCCGCCCGCCGCCGCCCGATACCCAGTTGCTCGGTGCGGATCGTGTCGCGCAGGCGCGTGTACTGGCAGCGGAAGAACTCGCCCAGCCCGCCGGTGCGCAGTTCCTTGGCATGTATGTCGGCGGTGATGAGCCAGTCGAGATAGGCGGCCTCCCGTTCCATGTGGGTGCGCCGCCGGCGCCAGTCGTACATCCTGCGGGTGAAATGCAGGCGCACCAGCAATGCCGGCGTCAGCACCATGGCTAGGATCAGCAATACCAACCCATTCACCGACCCCAGCAGCGCAACCGCGCCCGCCAGCAGCAGACCATTCTTGGCCAGCATCAGGATATTCGAAGCCACTTGCGCAGGCCGTTGCCCGCCCGACATCCGCGCGCGCTGCAGGGTGTCGAAGTAGCGCGGGCTTTCGAAGAACGACAGGTCCAAGCGGATGGAATGGGCCTGGATCATGCCGTTGACGTGATCGGCCAAGCGCAGCCCCTGTGCCTCCCGCATGAACCCGGATAAGGCCCGCGCCAGCAGGTAGGCCAGCGAGCAGGCCGCCGTGAGGACCACCGCATGCACCACCGGCCCAATGTCGATCCGCCCTGGCGAAGCGGCGGCGGCCACGCCGGACACGGCATCCACCAGCCCCTTGATGAGATAGAGCGTCAGCAGCCCGAAGACGATCTCGGCCACGATCCCCGCCGCACCCAGCACCGCCCATCTGGGCGAGCTTGCCCAGAGCAGCGCCAGGATGCGCCGTGCGGCTTTCAGCGGGGCTGCGATCTTCGGGGTATCGGCCATGGAGGCGCTAATTGTTCAGTCCCGGCGCTGGCTGCAATGCGCTCAAGCCTTGTAGTAGTCGCGATACCAGCGCACGAAGTTGGCCACGCCTTCCTCCACCGGCACCACCGGGCAGTAGCCGACGCCGGCGATGAGATCGGACACGTCGGCCTCGGTATCCGGCACGTCGCCGGCCTGCAAGGGCAGCATCTCCATCTTCGCCTTGCGGCCCAGGCAGTCCTCGAGCACTTCGATGTAGCGCAGCAGTTCCACCGGCTGCTCGTTGCCGATGTTGTAGAGGCGGTACGGCGCGACGCCGCTGGTGGCGGGATCGGGCCTTGCGCCCGACCAATCCGGGTCTTTGCCGGGCACTCGGTCCAGCGTGCGGATCACACCTTCCACGATGTCGTCGACATAGGTGAAGCTGCGCTTGTGCCTGCCGTGGTTGAACACCCGGATCGGCTCGCCGGCCAGAATCGCCTTGGTGAACAGGAACAGCGCCATGTCCGGCCTGCCCCAGGGGCCGTACACGGTGAAGAAGCGCAGGCCCGTGGCCGGGATGCCGTAGAGATGCGCATAGGCATGCGCCATCTGCTCGTTGGCCTTCTTGCTGGCCGCATACAGGGTCAGCGGGTGTTCGGCGGACGTGTGCTCGGAGAACGGCATGGCGGTATTGGCGCCATAGACCGAACTGGTCGAGGCATAGACCAGGTGCTCCACGCCGTGATGCCGGCATCCTTCCAGGATGTGCAGGAAACCGGTGACGTTGCTGGCGACGTACACGTGCGGGTTCTCCGCCGCGTAGCGCACGCCGGCCTGCGCCGCCAGGTTGATCACCCGGTCCGGCTTGTGGGCGGCGAACGTCGCCTCCACCGCCGCACGGTCGGCAAGATCGGCCTGCACGTGGGCATAGCGGGGATGATCCATGAAGCGCGCCAGCCGCGCCTTCTTCAGTTCGACATCGTAGTAGTCGTTCAGGCTGTCGAACCCGACAACCTCATCGCCGCGCTCCAGCAGGCGCTGCGCGACATGCGAACCGATGAAACCGGCGGTGCCGGTGACCAGGACTTTCATCCGCGGCGGATCCTCACGCAATAGGCAGTTGGGTATTGTGCCAAAACAGGGGCTGTTCAGCCCCGCGCGTCGGCATCATTTCGTGGCGGAAGCCTGCAACACGGCGCGCGCGTGGCGCGCCAGGAAGTTCCATGCCCTGAGGGATTGCTTGCGAATGCGATGACGGATCCGGTTCGCAAACAGCACGACGCGTTCGCCATGCGTCGACTGCCATGCGAACGCGCGGTCAGCCGACAACCTTTCGGCACGAAGTTCCACCTCATGCTCCGGCCCGCCTTCCAGGCACTCGATCGAGCGCGCCAGCAAGGCTTCGCCGGCGCCGCGATCCAGCGACAACGTACCCGGCCAATCGCCCGTGCGCGCATACCCGTTCAATTGCAGGCAGGCCTCGACCGTGGAGGAAAGACCGACATCGCCTGCGAACCCGCGCACTTCGGCCAGATCGAAAAGAGGATGGCCGATGATGGCGTCCAGGTCGGCATACCAGTGCAGGTGCGACCAGAAATGGCGCGTGTGGTGCATGCACATGTACACGAACAGGTCCGAGGTGTGCAGCACGGGCAACGTGCGCCCCCGGAAGTCGATGCCCTCGGCGCGGGACAGCAAGCGGCCCACATCCAGCCGCCCGTCGCCATGGTCGAGCGACTGATGGATCTCGACGAGCACCCCGTTCGGAGCACGCACGCCATAGACCGTTTCGCGTTTCAACCAGGCCGCCAGTTCCCGTTCGCTGGTGCCGATCCCTTGCACCGGCACGTAGCCCAGCGAGCAGGCGTGGCGCAGGATGTCGAACGCCATGTCCGGGTCGACCAGCACATCGACGTCGCGACAAGGCCTGGCGGCGGGGACGGCATGATAGCGATGCGCCAGCGCGGCCCCCTTGAAGAACGCGTGACGGACGCCGAGCGGGGCAAGGCAATCCGCCATGAAGTCCAGTTGCCCGGCTTCGATCTGCAGGGAATACATCGCGAACATCCGCGACGCCTGCTGCATCCGGCCCAGGACCTGCGCCGGGACGACGCTTTCGGGCAGGGTCAGGAACAGACGATAGGAGAGGCAAACGCCAAGCGAGCGGGTAGCCACATCGCAGAACGTATTCCAGTCCGCCACATCCCGCGCAAGCCGTGCAGCCGTGTCCCGCTGGACATCGTCCCATGCCCCCCGCGCGGCCAGCGGCAAAAGCCGCCGCGTGGCCTCATCAAGGCGATATGCGCCATTCCCTGTCGCCACCCTTTTCCCCTGTGAACCTCTGAAGCAACCCGCCGGCACCGCAAGCTTACACGGCAAGAGCTCAACGCCTTGCCGGCATCGGCGCTCATTCCGTGTAGAACACTTCCCCTTCGACGTTCCCCGAGGCGAACTCGAACCGCACGGTACGGCGCAGCGCATCCAGCATCGTGAAGGGCGGCTGGAAACCCAGGCGCGAATACCCTGCGGCGAAATGGGAATCGCTGACGAACTTCCTGACCCGCACCGCGCTGACCGGCAATTTCCTGCCGCTCACCGCCGCCGCCACATCCGCCAACCGGCCCAACGCCATGCCGAGCCAGACCGGCAGGCGCAGGCGGGTTTCGGCGGGCTTCGCCAGCTCCTGCCGGGCGATGCCCACCAATGTGTTCATGTCGATCGAAGGTTCGTCGACATAGTTGACCAGCACGTTCCCGCGCTCCTCGCCCGCGAGGAAGGCGAGGAATGCCGCCACGTTCCCGACATAGGCCATGGATTTGACGTTGCGCCCCGCCCCCACCATCACGAATCGCCCCGACGCGATCTGCCGGAGCAGGTTGTACACGTTCCCGCGATTGCGTTCGCCGAAGATCACCGTCGGCCTGACGATGGCCAGGCTGCGCGTGGCGGGGCTTTCGCCCTGCCATTCGCGAAAGACTTCTTCGGCCAGGAACTTGGTACGTCCATAGTCGTTGAATGGCGCGATCGCGCCGTCCTCGCCGGTGCCGGCCGGCGCATTGCCGTAACACGCCACAGAGCTGGTGAAGACGATGCTTCGCACGTCCTTGACCGCCGCCGCACGGCAGATGTTGCGCGCGCCTTCCACGTTGACGTCGTGGTAGAGGCTCCTGGGCGTCACGTCGTCGCGATGCTCCGCCGCCAGGTTGATCCACACGGCATCGGACGGCAGCGCCCGCTCGAGCGCGTCCGCGTCGCGCACGTCCGCAACGACGCACTCGTCCGGAAACGATTCGCTGACGCGCTTGTCCACGATCACGAACGGCTGTCCGGCCGCGCGCAGGAGTTCGCATAAACGCGTTCCGAGGAAGCCCGAGCCGCCGATGACCGCCACCATGCGCGTCATGCGGACGCTCCCGCACGCAGCAGCGACAGGATATCGGCGTTGACCGATTCGCAGGAAAAGCGCTCGAGCGCGATGCGACGACTTCTGTTTCCCATTTCATTCCTCAGCGACGGCTGTTCGCACAAGGCGATCATGGCATCCGACAGGGCCTCCGCATTCCCCACCGGCACCAGGAAACCGTTGTCCCCATGGGTCACGGTGTCCCGGCAACCCGGTGCGTCCGTGGTCACCACGGCAAGGCCGCAGGCCATCGCTTCCAGCGTGCTCCTCGGCAGGCCTTCGCGATAGGAAGGCAGGACGAAGACCGAGGACATCCGCAGGTACGGCCGCACATCCGAGACCTTCCCGACCCATTCGACATCGCCGCGCTCCACATGCCCGCGAAGCTCGTCCGGATCGATGGCGGACGGATTATCGTCGGCGCCGCCCACCAGCAGGCACCTTGCCTGCGGGTGCCGCTGCCTGACCAACCTCGCCGCCTGCAGGTATTCCCTGACCCCTTTGTCGCGCAATAGCCGCCCCACAAAAACGAAGACCGGCCCTTCCGGCTTTTCCGCGGGCGCATAGGCATCGGTATCGACCCCCGAACCCTGCACGACCGAGGCTTTCGCCGCGGGACAGATCCGCAACTTCGTCAACAGGGCCACGTCGTCGCGGTTGTGGAAGACTGCCCTGGAGGCAAGCCTGAAGGAAACGGCGTACAGGCAGCTTGCAATCAGGCCGGCAAGCCGCCTGGAGAACGCGGGTTCCCGTCCCGGCGGCGAGGTGAAGGCATAGCCGAGCCCGCCCACCAGCGCGTAACGCAGTCGGATTCCGGCCATCGCCGCGGCGATGGTGCCGAACACCACTGGCTTGATGTTGTTGCCGAACACGATGTCCGGCTTCTCCGAACGCAACAGCCGCGCCAGCCGGAGCGTGTCCGCGCCGTCGCGGAACGGGTTCATCCCCGAAGCGTTCAGCGACAGGTTCCTGCCGGCGATCCCGTGCGCCCGCAGTCGTTCCGCATCTTCCTGATCGAGACCCGGCGCGAACGCCGTGACCTGGCAGCCGGCATTCGCCAGCGCGACCAGCATCGGCAATCGCAGGCCGGTGAGGTATGCCGGGTTGGTGTGCAGAAAATAGAGCCGGCGACCCTGCAATCCCCGGTCCGCGCCATCAGCTTTCACGTATCCAGGGTCCCAGTGGCGCGGCATGTCCCGCGCACGTCACTCGAGCAGGGACAACAAGGCATCGATTTTAACCTCGTCGTCCAACAGCACGGAAGGATACCCGCCGCGCGCCAGGCGTTCGCGCAATCCGGCATCCCGGATCAGCGACGCCAGCCCCTCGCAGATGGCGTCCACGTCCTGTTCCACGATCAAGCCGTTCACCCCACTGTCGATCTGCTCCTCCACGCCGGCGAAGCGGGTGGCGACGACCGGGCGCTCCAGCACGCGCGCCTCGTTGACCACGCCGCACAAGCCCTCGTAACGGGAGAGCACCGCGCAGATGTCGGCATGCTTGTAATACGGGAAGGGATTGCCGACGGCCCCATGCAGCCTGAAGCTGGCC
>Ga0208826_1002754_pt1 | contig 12825 bp, 10 predicted proteins | sample AD_UKC115_MetaG_FD_184451 | JGI IMG/M metagenome (GOLD analysis project Ga0208826, IMG submission 184451) | Active sludge microbial communities of municipal wastewater-treating anaerobic digesters from Hong Kong - AD_UKC115_MetaG (SPAdes)... | ecosystem: Engineered > Bioreactor > Anaerobic >...
CAGCGATCAGTTTGGGCGGATCACTGGCGTCGAGCCGGTTGATCGCATCAATGAGATTTCGCCGCAAAGTCTGCGCACCCGCGTCACGCTGCTGCCGCAATCCGGCAAGCTCGGCATCGGTAATCGCCGCATGCGCCGCCCCGGCAAGCGTGGTCAGCGCGGCCAATACAAGCAGCAACACAGCATGTCGCCAACAACGTTTCGTGACGACGTCATGCGCGCACGACTTCACCATTGCCAGACTCATGCCGACGTCATGCGAAGCGGGTGACGTCTGGCTGCGGGTCATCCCATCAGCCAGCAGCCACCCATCGCGTCGTCCCATTACTACTGCCACCTCTTGTTGCCAACATCGCGAGCCGGAAGCTCGTCGATGGACGCTACTTTTTTCCAGGCCCGCCACCTACAGCCGCCGCGCCCGTTGGCCCCAACGCGCGGGCTTGCACCACCAGCTTGTTGTGGGCATCAAGGAAAGCCGCAGCAATGACCTTGCCTTCGTTGGTAATCCCCCATCCGGCGGCACCGCCAAGCACCTTGCCAATCACAATGCCACCCACGCCAAGATCGGTTGCCCGTGCCGCACCGGTCGCCGCCGCCAGCTGTTCGGTCGTTTCATTGTCAGTCAGCAACAGTACGACCTGCGCTTCCTTGAACTTCACACCGCTGGCCACACCCGCCCAATCGCGAAGCGCAGGAATCATGCCAAGTATTGCGGCGATACCACCGCCCGCGTTGTTCTCGCTGAAGGTCAGCGAAGGCGTCAGGGTCATGCGTGCGCCGATACCTTCGCCCTTCTTCGGTACGGTCTCCGCCTTGAGGATGCCCGCATCCTTGAGTTCCTGCTCCTGGATCGTGCCACGCAAACCGGCGGCGCGATCAACCACCCGGAAGCAGCCCGACTGCTGCATCATGACGCGGATCAGCGGCAGCGGCGTCGGCGGTAACTGGTACTGCGAGAGCACGGTGTAGCCGTTCGGGCTCTCGGCGAGTGCGATGGTGGCAATCGGTGCGTCGCAGGTCACCAGTTCCTTCGCGGCATCCTTCGGCCCGGCAGGCCCCGCCGAGCCCGACACTTTGCTGCCACCTTCGCCAAGATCGGTTTGCCGGCACGACGCGAGCGCAACGACGGCAATGGCCGCAAAAGCGATAAGCAAGACGGGGCGGGACGGCATGGCAGGCAAGCAGTTACGATTTGCCCACATTTAACCCGAATACGCCGTCGCTGCGGAGCCGAATTGTCCGCACTGGCGGCGCCATCAAACGGATATCACGTCATGCTGAAACTCTGGGGCCGCGTCAATTCATCCAACGTCAAGAAGGTGCGCTGGACCTGCGCCGAGCTGGACATTCCCTACGAACGCGTTGACGCCGGGCTGCACTTCGGCGTGGTCAACAGTGACGAGTACCGCGCGATGAACCCGAACGGCATGATCCCGGTGATCGACGACGATGGTTTTGTGCTGTGGGAATCGAATGCGATCGTGCGCTACCTCTGCGCGAAACATCCGAAAGCGCCCTTCTGGCCCGCCGACCTGCGCACCCGCGCCTCCGCCGACCGCTGGATGGAATGGCAGAGCACCACCATTGGCCCGCAGATCGGCCCGCCGTTCATGCAGTTGATCCGGCAGCCCGAGCATGAGTGGGATCTGACAATGATCAAGCGCAACATCACCCGTGCAGGTGATCTGTGGCAAATCGTCGACCGCCAGCTCGGCCAGACCAGGTGGCTCGCGGGTGAAGATTTCACGATGGGCGACGTGCCGCTGGGCATCCTTGCCTACACCTGGATGGAGTTGCCGCTAGCGAAGGTTGGCTTGGCACACTGCCGCCCGAAGCTCGCCAATGTCTGGCGCTGGTACGACCAGTTGCAGGCGATGAAGAACTACCGCGACATCGTGGCGATCGGTTTGACCTGAAATCGCCGCCAAACACCCCAAAAGTCGTTGCAACGGCGGTAATATCGGGAATCTCACGGCCAACTGAGCCGCCATGCAGCCCATCGTTACGGCACCAACGTCGCAGTTCGAACGACTGGCCAACGTCGTTGCGCTGCCAATCGGGCGCTGGGATCGCAATGCACGCCTGATTTTCTGCAACACGCCTTACCTCGCGTGGGCCGGGCGTCGGCAGGAAGAATTGCTTGGCGGCACGCTGACCGCACTGTTCGGCGAAGCAGCATGGCAAGCAGCGCGCCCGGCGTTCGAGCGCGCCTTTCAGGGCGAGATCAGTAGCTACGAGCGACTGCTGACGCACGCGCCGCATCCCGAGCGCTGGGTCCGCATCCAGGTGTTCCCCGAGGCCGGCTCCGATGGCACCGTCGCATCGGTCTTCACGATTGCCACTGACATTCATCAGGATGTGGTTCAGCGCGACGCGCTGATCGCCGCGCGCAAACGGCTTGACCGGTTCACCGACAACATCCCCATGCCGCTGGTTTATCTCGATGTCGAGTGCCGGCTGCGCTTTGTCAATCGTGCCTGGCGCGAGATGGTGGGTAGTGTTGGCGACGCCGCGCTTGGCCGCCACGTCAGCGAAGTCCGCGGCGAAGCCATCTGGCTGGAGCAGAAGCCGTACTACGACAAGGCACTGGCCGGCGAGCCATCGCATTTCTCGCGACTGGTCCGCCGCATTGTGGGTGGTCCGCGCTGGATGCGCACCAGCTACTACCCGGACTTCGACGACGGCGGACACGTCGTGGGCATCTACACCCTCTCCACCGACGTGCATGAGCTGACCTCGACGCAGGAGAGGCTGCGCCGGAGCCTGGAGCGCGACGCGCTCACCGACGCCCTGAGCCGGCAGACCATGATGTCCTGCATCGAATACTCGCTGACCGACACCAAGCAGGAATACGCGCTGTTCTTCATCGACCTCGATGGTTTCAAGGCGGTAAACGACGAGATGGGGCATCACGCTGGTGATCGTCTGCTGGCGGCCGTCGCGGCAGCACTGCGCGGCGCCGTGCGGGTCGAGGATGCGGTTGGTCGTTTCGGTGGCGACGAATTTCTGGTGCTGGCGAGAGGCTGCGGCCACGCTCAGGCGCAGGCGCTGGCGGAACAACTGCGGCGCACGGTGCAGGCCACAGCAACGGCCGCCGGCGTGAACGTCAGCGCCAGCATCGGCTTCGCCATCGCGCCGACCGATACCCGCGACCCGGTGGCGCTGCTGCAATATGCGGATGCCGCCATGTACGCCGCCAAGTACAGCGGCAAGAATCGCGTGATGCCCTTGGGCAAGCCAGGCACGGACGCGCCCGGATAGCCGCGCGCCAAGCGACCGCGGACCGATCTGCTCGTCGCTGCAAGCCCGGGAATCACATCAGCTATTGTCCCAAACCGTTTATGTACAGGGCGTGGAGCCCGATTTGATAAAAAGTCGACTGAGAGACTATTTTCCTCTTTAGCCCAATAAGAATAAGGGTTTCGCGCAAAAGTCATAGACATCCAATCGGTATGTGCCGGATCGTCACTGCTACCCATCCCGGCAATCAATACACTGTGCGCCATGCAGTCCGCCACGCCCCCCCTTCCGCCGCTTGAACAGCCCTACCTCGACCTGCTGCGCCAGGTGCGCACGCAAGGCGCGACCAAAACCGACCGCACCGGCACCGGCACGCTGTCCACCTTCGGTGCGCAGCTACGCTTTGATCTGCAGCGCGGCTTTCCGCTGATCACCACCAAAAAGGTGTTCTGGAAGGCGATCGCCTACGAATTGCTCTGGTTCCTGCGCGGGGACAGCAATGCCAAGTGGCTGCAGGAACGCGGAGTCACCATCTGGGACGAATGGGCCAAACCCGACGGCGACCTCGGCCCGGTTTACGGCGTGCAATGGCGCAGTTGGCCCACGCCGGATGGTGGACACATCGACCAGATTGCTGAAGTCGTCAAGCAACTGAAAACGACCCCTGATTCGCGCCGCATCATCGTCAGCGCGTGGAACGTGAGTGAACTCTCGAAGATGGCGCTGATGCCCTGCCATGCGTTCTTCCAGTTCTACGTCGCCGACCCGGTCGCGCCCGCAGATCGCGCGCGTGCCGCACGCGAGGGTTTGGCCGACACGCTCCCCAAGCCGCGCCTCTCCTGCCAGCTCTATCAGCGCAGCGCCGACCTCTTCCTTGGCGTGCCGTTCAACATCGCAAGCTACGCGCTGCTCACCCACATGCTCGCGCAGCAGTGCGACCTCGACGTCGGCGAATTCATCTGGACCGGCGGCGACTGCCACATCTACCAAAACCACTTTGAACAGGTCGATCTGCAACTGACCCGCGCGCCGATTGATCCGCCACCGACGCTCGTCATCAAACGCAAGCCTGCGTCAATCTTCGACTACGAGTACGAGGATTTTGAGGTTGCCGGGTATCAGAGTCACGCGGCTATTAAGGCGCCGGTGGCGGTGTGACTTTGCGTCGTACTGTCGCCGCTCTGGGTTCGCTTGCGATTTCACTCGAATCGAACGCACATGCCAACATTGGTGCCAACGGCTGGCAACTGCTCGGAATGGCAATCATGGCCTCCGGTTGCCTAGGTCTTTTCCTTTCTGCAGGTCTGTGGGCACTTGGATTTCGCGATAGGCGAAATCTTTCGTTCGGAACATTGCTGATCGCTGCGATAAGCATTCTTCTGGTAGCACGGACGATTTCGCCAACACTTCAGTTACTTCCACAACAACTACTGCAGTTGGTGACGTTGTCGGCTGGTCTCTTTATCTTCTTCTGGTTGAATTACGTTTGCTGCTGGACATTTGTTTCTTTCTGCATACGCCTGATGACACGATCCAGCGCTCCCCCGAATGAGCGATAAATCAGTTTCGAAAGACATGCAAGTCGAGAAGTTCCTCGCTAGGCGTGCGATCACGTAAACAGTAATGGCTTGCCTGCGACATCCTACAGGCGAACAATGAGTTTCTCTCTCATCCGCGCCATCATGATCCACGCCCCCGACACCGTAGCGGCGATGGCTTGGTACGCCCGCGCGTTCCCGCGCGCGGCGCCGAAGCGCATCGTGTGGTCGGGCGGCGAGTTCGAGTGTCTTGAGATCGATGGCATCCAGATCGAGTTTCACCCGGCGGACGAGAAGGTCGCGGCCGGTGCCGCTGGCAGCGTGGTGTACTGGGCCACCGACGATTTCGACGCAACGCTCGCCCACCTGCAATCGCTCGGCGCGACGCTCCATCGCGGCCCCGGTCGTATCGAGAACGACGAACAGATGTGCCAGGTACGTGACCCGTGGGGCAATTGCATCGGCCTGCGGGGGTAGCGGGTAGGCAGACTGCTGGCTAGCGGGCAACACGCCGCCCATCGACGGAAGACGTGCTGCCAAGGAAACGCTGAACAAGTCCCACGTGCGCACCGCATCGTTGGACTTGGGCGATCTGCATCACGCGGATTTATTCAGCGTTCCCCTAAAAGTTGTCACCTGCGATGAGCGTTTTCGCCGCAACTCCGTGCGTTTGAAGGTGACGTACTGCGCCCTGCTTTTCCGGGGGCGCGGCGACGGAATTCCTTCACCCCCGGAGAACCTCATGTTCCAGTCCAGCTCCTGCACAGCGCTCCTGTGCCGCGCCACCATGCCTGTTTTTGCGTTGATGCTCGCCGTCGGGACGGTTAGCGCCCAGGCCCAACAAATCGTGACGACCACCTACCCAGGCATTTCGATCACCACGGGTAACCCAACCGGCACTCAGCTATCGGCGGTTGCGTACCCCATCACCGTCAATACGACTGGTACGCTGGAGGTGGAATTCACCACCAGCGCCGGACATTGTTCGAGCATGTTCGTCCGCTTTGAACTGGACGGCAACACCGCAACGCCGGTTTACACCTCGCCCACGGTGCTGGCCGCCAATCAGAGTACTGGTTTCATCCCGCTGGGTCCTGTCTCGCCCGGCACTCACACGGTATCAATTCGGGCAGAAGGCACAGTGAACGGCTGCAACGCCGGCACATTGGTCGGCTGGGGCGGCACGGCCCGCGTGCGCACATCACAGGCAATCGCGGCCGAATCACCCAATGTGGTGCCAACGCTCGACACGCGCAGCATCGGCTTGCTGGGCGGATTGATCGGAATCGCCGCTCTGATCGGCCTGCGTCGCCGCTGGGGTGCATGATGCCGGTCTTGGCTTGCACTTCTGGGCGACGCGGTGGCTCCCGTCATTTGCGCTGGGTAGGTGCGGCGGCATTGGCCGCTGCGCTGTCGTCTTCGCACGCAGCCTGCCCACCCGCCGGTGCCGAGTATGTGATCAAGGGCTTTACCGGCGACACGCGCGTGACGGCACGAGGCACGCCGCCTGACAAGCGGGGAGGCTGCTTCTGGAAGACCGAGGACGGCCGCGACCTTTGGTGGAATATGGGTAGCGATGTCAAACCGGCACCGCCGCGCCCTGCCGGGTACTCCGCTACTGGCAAAGGTGCGCTGAGGCCGGGCAGCGTCTATCGGTGCACGCTGCCCGGTATCGGAATGTTCACCGGCGCCTATTTCGGCATCGTCGATGGCAGCACCTACCGCAACTTCGACGGCAAGCGCGGCACTTACACGTTCGACCAGCGCACGGGCATCCTGCGGCTCGTGTCTGGCTCATCGAAGGGACTGAGCTATCAAAGGCAAAGCGAGGGCAATTTCCGCGTACTGGACGAGCGCGGCAGGATCACCGGCGGCAACTGCGCACTCAACGAGGCATTGTCAATCAATGGGCGGTGGTAGCAGGCCTTCTTCACTGGTGGTCGAGCAGTTGCGATGTCAGCGCTGCGGGAGCGCGGGTCAATTGCGACACGCGCCCTCGCCCGCGCCCATGTCCGGCATCTGGTGCGAAGCCTGCCATCAACGGTTGCGCCGGCACCAGCGCCGTTTGCATGGCGCCATTCGGCTGGTTCCATTCCTGACAATCGCCATCGGCGTGCTGTTGGTGTTCATCCGGCGCTCCTACTGAACGCCACGCAGTTTGCCAGCGATTTCGACTCGCCGACGCACTTCCGACGCCGCCAACGTGCGCTGTGCTGCCGCAGCGTCAATGATCTCCAGTGCGCCTCGATAAGCGCCTCGCGCCTTTGCTGCGTCCACCTTCGACAACAGCGAGGCATCGCCAAGCAGTTCGAGCGCCTCGATCAAACCATCGTAGAAGCGGGCGTTGGGGTGCGTCGTCACCAGCGCCCGCATCTCCGCTACCGTTGCGTTGAGTGCGCGTCGCGCCTCCTGTCCGCGACCCGCGCCAACATGTGCGCGACCGGCGTACATCAATGACAGTGCGGCGGCAGCTGCATTTTCCGGTGCGGTGTCGCGAAACTTCATCTGCAGCGCTCGCGCCTGCTCATGCTCCGCCACCGCACGATCAAACTGCTGACGCCCGAAGGCGAGATTACCTGCGCGCCGATGCGCCAGTGCCACTGTTGCCTGCGCGTCCACGTCATTGGGAACGGACGCGAGCCGCTCTCGCGCCATCTTCATCTCAACCAGCACGTACGGCTCGGCTTCGTCGAAGCGCCCCGCCTTGATGAGTTGACGCGCCGCCCACCCAGCGGTGGCAGTGACGCCCGAACGCATGGCCTCATTGCCAGGGTCAGCAGCAAGCATCCTTTGCATGAGTTGAGCAGCGTCCACGGCCGCAGCGACCGATGCATCAATGCGATCCACCGCCTCGTACGCAGGCACCAGCCGCGTAAGCACAACACCCAGTTCGCGCTGTCGATAGCTGTTGTTAGGCTCCAGAGCGGCAACGCGCCGCGCACTTTTCAGCGCGGCCTCAAACAAGGCGACCGCTTCCGACTTTCGGCCCAGCGCCCAGGCACTTTCGCCGTCACGCAGGTCGCTCTCGTACAGCGCTGACTGTATGCCCGGATAGTTTGGCGTCGAGCTAACGATGACTTGACGGAGCGTTCGCGCCTCTGCGTAGTACGCGACCGCCGCGGCCGGATCCGACAGGCCCTTGGCGCCATCCCGTCCCAGAAAATCACCATAGGCATCAAGCGCATTGGCAAGGTTGGCGCGCGCCTCGGTGCGTTCAGGGTGCGCCATCGCAATGTTGCGCCATGCTGCGACCGCAGCTTCATAATGGTTGCGGGCCGATGCCAGTTCAGTCCGCTGATATGCCAGATGAGCCTCCTTGAGCAGCAGACTGGCGCGCGCCTCATTCACTGCCCCTTGACTGCCGCCCGCGTTCGCCGCAACGTCGAGCAATTCACGTGCTACCGCGTAGCTTTTCGCTGCGCCGTCAAAGTCTCCAACATTGGCCTCAGTGAAATTACCCTGTATGTCGCCGATACGCGAGTAGGCGTCAGCCAGTTCGATCATCAGTTGCGCGTCGCGAGCGTTGTCGCCCAGTCCCTGGCGCAAGGAGGAGAGATACTGCAAACCGTCCTGCACCAGTTGCCGTTGCACTGGCAGGGAGCCGGGCAGCGGTTTGATGCCGTCGTAGTAAGAAAATAGCAGGCGGTTGGCGAGTTGCCGCACGTCGCCGAAGCGTCGTTCAGCGAGAGCGCGTTGCTGCTCGGCCACCCTGCCTTGCCACAGCGCCGCCGCAACTGCACCGATGACAATCGTGGACGCCACTGCGGCCATCGCCACCGCAAGGCGATGACGTGCAACGAACCGGCCTGCGAGATAGCGCCATGTTCGTTGCCGTGCCTTGACCGGTTGTCCCACTAGCGCCGCACGAAGGTCATCTGCCAGTGCGCTGGCCGTGGCGTAGCGTGCTTCCGGCTGTCTCTCTATCGCACAAAGAATCACGTCGTCGAGATCGCTGCGCTGTTTCAGTAGCGCGGCAGAGAAATCGTTGACGGCCTGCACTGCGCCTGCGGTGCTCGGACGTACCGGTTCAGCGGTCGTGATACTGTGCAACATCTGCGCGGCGGAGTCGCCGGACTGCCGGAACGGATGTCTGCCACAAAGCGCTTCATAGAGGACAATGCCCAATGCGTATACATCTGTCGCCGTCGTGACGGCGCCACCTTGTAGTTGCTCCGGCGCAGCGTAGGCGGGTGTCAGCGGTGTGCCGACATCGCGTGTCAGGTCAGTCGCACTGTCGGCATCGAGCAATTTCGCCACACCGAAGTCAAGCAACTTCGGTTCGGCCGTGGCGTCGATCATGATGTTCGCTGGCTTCAGGTCGCGGTGCACCAGCAGTCGACGATGGGCGTAATCTACGGCGTCGCAAACCTTGATCATCGCTGCGACCACGTCACCAAGCGTTCGGCCCATCTGCCTTGCCCAGGCAACGAAGTCGATGCCCTCAGCATATTCGAGAACCAGATAGGGCTGTCCATCGTCCGTGGTCCCCGCGTCATACAGGCGCGCGATGTTCGGATGATTCAGGCCGGCAAGAATGTCGCGTTCGCGCAGGAAACGGGCGAAGAAGTGCTCACCTGACACGGTGCGCAACACTTTGATCGCTACCGTCTGCGAAAAGTCGGCGGCACGATGCGCCCGAAACACCACACTGCTGCCGCCTTCGCCAACAAGGTCATCCATGACAAACGCACCCACCGCCTGCCCTGCAGCAGCAGTGGCAAACGCCCGCGCAACGCTGGCAGCGTTGGGAGCGTCGGGCATGCGATGCTCGGCAGCGAGCAATTCGCGCAACGTCATCGCGGCTGTCGGATCCTCGCTCGCGATCACTTCAAGTTGCGCTTGCCGGGCAGTTTGATCAAGCGGCAGAAGTGCATCCAGATGCATCTGCAACGCTTGCCACTGCGCCGTGGACACAGGCGAACTCATGCGCCCAGTGCGCGCCCAAGCCAGAGTTTGGCCATGGTCCAGTCCCGGCGTACTGTCGCGTTTGACACTCCCAGTAGCGCAGCAATCGCATCAACGTCAAGGCCGCCGAAAAACTTGAGCTCGACGACTTGCGCCTGCCTCGCGTCCAACGCCGCTAAGGCATCAAGCGCGTCATGAATCGCCAATAGATCAACCTCTGCGGGCGCGATCATGCCATCATGATTGGCGGCGGAGAGCGTCAGTACTGTGGCACCAGCCCCACGCTTCTGCGCCTTCGCGTCGCGCGCATGATTGACCAGAATACGCCGCATCATGGTGGCTGCAAGGCTGAATATGTAGGCTCGATTTCCCCAATCCACCTCGCGTTGCCCGCACAGGCGCAGGTAGACCTCATTCACCAGCGCGGTTGGCTGCAACGTATGGCCAGTGTCCTCCCGCGCAAGGCACCTGCGCGCCACACGCCGCAGTTCGTCATAAACCAGCGGATAGACGCGATCCAGCGTCGCACGATCTCCGCGCTGACACGCCTTAATGTCCTCCGGAGCGACAGTAAACTGTTCGGACACGCTTGCTTTAATTTCCAGATCGATTGTCAAAAGCATATCAAGCCTCGTCAGCACGCTCCTCTCCGCAGCCAGTCGTGGCAGGCGCTGAGAATTTTTTTGCCACACGGGGCTGGACGCCGTTTCCCTTCCAGCGTGACGCGTGGGCCGCTTATGCGCAAGGCAAGAGCGGGCTGATTCACGCACCGACGGGATTCGGCAAAACCTACGCAGCGTTTTGTGCAGCGTGTGCGCTGGGGCCAGCGGGTAACGCCCGTGTGCCCTCCCCCCCGGTGGGGGAGGGTGCCGCGCAGCGGCGGGAGAGGGGGACGGTGGTGGGGGCCGCAGCGGTTGCTGCTACTGCCACCTTGACTGCCAAAGCAAACGTCACCCTCTCCCCCACCCCTCCCCCCTCAAGGGGGAGGGGAGAAAATGCGTCACCGCCAATCACCATCCTCTGGGTCACTCCGCTCAAAGCTCTCGCCGCCGATACGACACTGAGCCTCAAGGAAGCCAGCGCTGCCATGCAACCGACGTGGACGGTCGGTCTGCGCACCGGCGACGTGTCAAGCAGCGAGCGGGCGAAACAGGATCGCCGTTTGCCGACGGTGCTGGTGACTACGCCGGAATCGCTCGCTCTGATGCTCGCCCGCGCTGATTGGCGCGAGCGGCTTAGCACACTGCGCACGGTGATCGTGGACGAATGGCATGAGCTCTTGTCGTCCAAACGCGGCGTGCTGCTGGAGCTGTGTCTGACGCGCCTGCGCGGCGGCAACCGTCAGCTGCAAACCTGGGGCATGAGCGCCACGCTGGGCAATCTGGACGAAGCGATGCGGGTGTTGATCGGGCCCGACGCGGCGCTGGCGCGGCAGGGCGTGCTGATCAGCGGCAAGATCGACAAGAAGATCGTGATCGATTCCCTGCTGCCGAAAACGATCGAGCGCTTCCCGTGGGGCGGGCATCTTGGCGTACGCATGGTGCAGCCCGTCGTGGAGCACATCAAGCGCGCAAAAAGCACGTTGATCTTCACCAACACCCGCTCGCAGACCGAGCTCTGGTATCAGGCGCTGCTGGACGCCGAGCCGGACCTTGCCGGCCAGATCGCACTGCATCATGGCTCGCTGGATCGCGAGACGCGAGAGTATGTGGAGCAAGGCATTCGCAGTGGCGCGCTGCGGGCGGTGGTGTGCACCAGTTCGCTCGATCTTGGGGTTGACTTTCGCCCGGTTGAGCAGGTGCTGCAGATCGGTTCCCCCAAAGGCATCGCGCGCATCCTGCAACGCGCCGGGCGCAGCAGCCATCAGCCGGGCGCGACGAGTCGTGTCACCGTAGTGCCGACGCACGCGCTGGAGCTGGTCGAGGCCGCGGCATCGCGGCAGGCGGCCGACGCACGACATATTGAGTCGCGCTCGCCGCTCGGCAGTGGTGGTACCGGTAACCTTGGCGCCGGCAAGCCATGGCGGCCGCTCGACGTGCTGACGCAACATCTCGTAACCTGCGCGCTGGGCGGTGGCTTTGATGCTGACGAGTTGCGCGCTGAGGTGGAGAAGAGCTTCACCTACCAGAACCTGAGCGATGCCGAGTGGCAATGGGCGCTCGACTTTGTGGTGCGCGGCGGCGCGTCGCTATCGGCCTATCCTGATTTTCATAAGGTGGTGTTTGACGAGGAAACTCGACGCTACGTCGTGAAGGATAGGCGCATCGCGCAGCGCCACCGCATGAACATCGGCACCATCGTGTCGGAAGCATCAATCACCGTGCAGTTTCAGGGCGGTGCAAGGCTTGGCCATGTCGAGGAGGATTTCATCGCACGACTCAACCCGGGCGATGCGTTCATCTTTGCCGGACGTGTGGTGGAGTTCATCCGCGTGCGCGAGATGACCGCCTACGTGCGCCGCGCCACGAAGAAACGCAATCTCGTACCGCGCTGGGCGGGCGGCAAGATGCCGCTCTCCACGCAGCTCGCGGGCGCCACGCGTGAACTGATTGCCGAGGCAAAGCATGGCACCTTCTCCACGCCCGAGATGCGGATGTGTGAGCCCATCTTCGCTTTACAGGCAAGACTTTCGGCATTACCGGACATCAAGGAATGGCTAGTCGAGTCGCTGAAGAGCCGCGAGGGCTGGCACCTGTTCTTCTACCCGTTTGAAGGACGACTGGTTCACTTGGGGCTCGCCACGCTGTTCAGCTACCGCCTCGCGCAAAAGCACCCGGAACTGGGCAAAACCTTCTCGATTGCGATCAACGACTACGGCTTTGAGTTGTTGTCGCCGACCGAGGTGCAGATCAACGCACGCGAGTTGCGTGAGCTGCTTGATTCACGCCATGTGGAAGCCGACATCCTCGCCGGACTGAACGCTGCGGAACTCGGCAAGCGCCAGTTTCGCGAGATCGCTCGTGTTGCCGGGCTGATTGACCAGGGCTATCCGGGACAGAACAAGTCGAGCAAGCAGTTGCAGGCATCCAGCGGTCTGCTCTATGACGTGTTCACCACCTACGACAGCGACAACCTGCTGCTCAAGCAGGCCGTGCGTGAGGTGCTGGAGCGGCAACTCGAAGCCTCACGCCTGGCGGCCGCG
>Ga0208826_1002759_pt1 | contig 12816 bp, 11 predicted proteins | sample AD_UKC115_MetaG_FD_184451 | JGI IMG/M metagenome (GOLD analysis project Ga0208826, IMG submission 184451) | Active sludge microbial communities of municipal wastewater-treating anaerobic digesters from Hong Kong - AD_UKC115_MetaG (SPAdes)... | ecosystem: Engineered > Bioreactor > Anaerobic >...
TCGCCACCGGGTTTTATGATGGGTTGAACGCCTACCACTCCTTCTCCGGTAACTTCCCTGCGGCTTCCTTCACTATCAAAGATGAACCAATGCCGCGTTAATAATTGTACCGGGAAACTGTTTTCATTTTGAATGAGGATCCGGTATGCAAACATAAATTCATGAGACACCGGATTGCTATACTCCGGTTGATAATAGGTTTCAACACTCACCTTTACGCCACCTGAAATTTTCGAAGTCATTTCTTCCTCATTTTAATTCAAAATACTCAAAAAGTTGAGAGATTACCCACCAACCATGGAAAATTCAACTTTTTAACAAAAAACCAATTATTTCTCCTGCTTTCCATGCTGTAAGGCATTTTTATATTTAAGCACGAGCCTGATTCATATCTTTTTTGTTTTTGAGAACCCATTCTTTAGCAACCATTGAAATATCTTCTCCCTGTTATCACCCTGAATAATTATTTCATTCCCTTTTACAGAACCGCCCGTTCCGCAAAATGATTTTAGTTTTTTACCCAATTCAATCATTTCTGATTGAGGTCCAAAAAAATTCTCAACCAGGGTAACTGCTTTTCCTCCCCGGTTCTTCGTATCAAGCCTGATTTTCAACAATTGATTTGAAGGGGAGATAGCTTCCTCCGGTTCCGGTTTATCTTCATTCAACTTAAAATCGGGGTTCGTTGAATAAACGATTCCTCCCGAATAATATTTTTTAGCCATCTTTATTTTTCGATTACTGCTTTTAAACTAAGATCCAGGCTTTTGGCCTGGTGGATGATAGCGCCACTGGATATAAAATCCACCCCGGTTTGGGCATACTCCCTGATATTATCAAGCGTTATCCCGCCGCTGGCTTCCGTCTCGTAACGGCCGGCTATCAACAATACAGCCTTGGCAATTTCTGCGGGATTAAAATTATCAAGCATAATCCGGCTGACCTTCCCTACCCGAAGTACTTCCCTTACATCGTCCAAACTTCGGGTTTCCACTTCTATGGGCAAGGATAACTGGTTTTCTTTCAGAAAGGCATTGGCCTTTTGAATGGCAGGGGTAATCCCTCCGCAATAATCGATATGGTTATCCTTCAGCATAATCATGTCATATAATCCAAAGCGATGATTAAATCCGCCTCCAATTCTTACCGCTTCCTTTTCAAGCAACCTGAAGTTGGGCGTGGTTTTGCGGGTATCAAGTAGTTTCGCATGGCAACCTTGCATTTGCTTTACATATTGTTGAGTAAGGGTGGCAATTCCACTCATTCGCTGCATACAATTTAAGACCAGCCTTTCGCACATTAATATCGTATGTACATCTGCATACACTTCAAACGCAAGCTGCCCAGGCTCCATCGGATCTCCGTCCCTTTTGAAAGAAACAAACCTAATTTCAGGTTGCATGTATTTAAATATCCTTTCGGCCACATTCACCCCGGCCAGAATTCCCTGCTGTTTAATTTTTAAAACGGCTTTCCCCCGGGCCTCTTTTCCTATACTGCTGCGGGTTGAATAATCACCTGGTCCAATATCCTCCTGCAGGGCATTCTTTATTAATATATTTAATAAATTATCGTACTCCATTTGGCAAAACTAACCTTCGCTAATGGCAAAAAAAAATCCCCGGCAAGCGGGGATATAAAGCCTGATTAAAATTATTGCGTTTCAAACCTGATTTCCTGTAATAAGTGCACCCCATTCTTTTGTTTCATAAAAACAGTGGTGCGGTAATTCCCGTTCCGGGTAACCAGGGTACCGATGCAATATTGAGATCCGGAGTTTTCTCCTTTGTGCAGAATTTCAAAATTTCGCACCGGATTATTTTTAAAAAAATCGGTAAGCACGGCCGCTGCCTGTCCTTTACTATAACTGCCGCTTTTTGCCGGAAGGGTAATTTCCACCGTATTATCAAAGTACCTGGCTATCCCTTCGGCATTGCCGTTCTTTAAAGCATTCACTACTTCATCAATATTCAATAAGGCAAAACTGGAAAGGAAGATTGCCACAGGAAGCATCGTAAGGGTAAATATTTTATTCATATTGACCGGTTTACTGATAAAGACCAAACAAAAAACGTTCCCATTAAAACAAAATTGTCCTTTTTAGCATTTTCAAAATACAATAAATCCAGGTCAAAGTCAAGCCAAAATTTTAGTTTTACATTATGGAAAATCAAAAAGCGATACTTATTATTATGGATGGGTGGGGGCATGGGCAAGTGCCTGAAAGTGATGCCATTCTGCATGCAAAAACCCCATTTGTTTCTTCCTTATATACAAAATATCCCAATACAACCCTGGTTACCTGTGGGGAAGCGGTAGGGCTGCCAAATGGGCAGATGGGGAATAGTGAAGTAGGGCATTTAAACCTGGGTGCCGGGCGTATTGTATATCAGGAATTGGAGCGAATTAATGTGGCCATTCGAAATAACGAACTGCAACAAAACCCGGTATTGCTGGAAGCCATCCATTTTACCAAAACCCATTCTGCCCGTCTGCACCTCATAGGCCTGGTGAGTGATGGCGGGGTGCACTCCCACATCAACCATCTGAAAGCGATTTTAAGTACCTGCCAATCCCAGGGTCTGAAAGATGTTTTCGTACATGCGTTTACAGATGGCCGTGATACCGACCCAAAATCAGGAAAAGGATTTATCCAATCTCTCATCCGGCACATGGAAAACACTACCGGGACCCTGGCATCCATTATCGGGAGGTATTATGCCATGGACCGCGACCGCCGCTGGGAAAGGATAAAAATTGCCTATGACGCAATGGTAAATGGAAAAGGCGTTCTGGCAAATGATATGATTGAAGCCATCCAGGTTTCGTATGATGCCGGCGTTACGGATGAATTCATTAAACCCATTATTAATGAAAAGGCAAAAAACGGATGCATTAAAAACGGGGATGTGGTAATCTGTTTTAATTTCCGGACAGACCGCTGTCGTGAAATTACCACGGCATTAACCCAACAGGAATTCCCTGCCGAAGGAATGCATCCGTTGCAGTTGCATTATACCAGCATGACGGAATATGACAAGAATTTCAAGAACGTACAGGTAATTTTTGAAACCGATAACCTGCGAAACACGATTGGGGAAGTGTTGGCGGCTAACCATAAATCCCAACTTCGAATTGCGGAAACAGAAAAATATCCGCATGTGAGTTTCTTCTTAAGCGGAGGCCGTGAAGTGCCCTTTGAGGGAGAAAAGCGCATCATGATTCCCTCTCCCAAAGTGGCCACTTACGACCTTAAGCCTGAAATGAGTGCAGTTGAAGTAACGGATGCCGTAGTTAAGGAGATAAATGAAAACCAGCCAGATTTTATTTGTTTGAATTTTGCCAATGCCGATATGGTTGGGCATACCGGTGTTTGGGATGCTGTAATAAAAGCGGTGGAAACCGTAGATGGTTGTGTGGAAAAGGTAGTGACCGCCGCTTTAAATCACAATTACCTGATATTCCTGACGGCCGACCATGGCAATGCAGATTATGAAATAAATGCAGATGGCACCCCCAATACGGCACATACCCTTAATCCGGTTCCCTTATTCATCATACATAAAACCTGGAAGGGGAATATTAAACCTGGGAAACTTGGCGATATTGCACCCACTATTTTATCAATGATTAATGTCAGTATACCAAAGGAAATGACCGGAAACATCTTAACTTAACAGGATATTCCATTTATATGAAACTGCTAAAAAGAATTTTATTAATCCTCGTTATTTTATTTCTCCTGGTTCAGTTTATTCCCAAACCCGGAAAAAATTTATCAACAGAAACTTCATCTGCAGATATTCGACTCATGCATGCAATCAGTCCGGAGGTGGAAGCCATACTAAAAAGCAGTTGCTTCGATTGCCATAGTAATAACAGCAATTACCCCTGGTATTCCAAAATACAACCGGTTGCCTGGTTCTTAGGCCGGCATATTGATGAAGGAAAAAGGGAACTTAATTTTTCTGAGTTTGCCAATTACAGCCTCCGTAGACAGTTCCATAAAATGGAAGAAGTGGAAGAAACGGTAAAAGACGGAGAAATGCCTCTAAAATCTTATGCGCTGATACACAGATCAAGTAGGCTCACCCAAAGCCAGCGGGAAATTTTGATAAAATGGTCGGTATCAATCCGCGACAGCATGCAATTGATTTATCCGGCCGACAGCCTTATGAGAAAGAAAAAAGCTAATTAACACGGATATCCTCTGTTAATTTTACTCCATTCGTCACAATGCAGCGTAGCCGTATTCCTGAATGTCATATATTTATGAGGCACAAAAACTTATACTGATGACGGAAGAGCAAATGCTTGCCGGAAGTATTAAGAATAATGCTGTTGCCCAGGAAGCCTTGTACAACAGGTTCAGCCCAAAAATGCTGGGTGTATGTTACCGCTTTGCCAAAAACAGGGAAGACGCGGAAGACATGCTTCAGGAAGGGTTTATTAAAATATTCACCCAGTTACATCAATACCGGAATGAAGGCGCTCTGGAAGGGTGGATTCGCCGGATTATAGTACATACTTGCATTAATATTCTCAAAAAGAACAAGAAGTTTTCTGAAAGTGTGGATATTATTTATGCAAATAATATCCATGTGAAGGAGGAAATGATACCCTCCATTATGCAGGCAAAACAAGTGGTGGAGAGTATCCGTTTACTGCCCTTGGGATATAGAACGGTGTTGAACCTGTACGCCATTGAAGGCTATTCGCACAAAGAAATTGCCCGGCTGTTAGACATTGAGGAAAGTACAAGCAGGAGCCAGTACACCCGGGCCAAAGCTATTCTTGAAGAACTACTGATAAAACGAAAAATCCTATTAAAGCCATCGCAGAAAATGAATTATGGAGCCGTTGTTGATTCGCCCCGTTAACATCGCTGCGAACTGATTGAAAACACCAGACCAAAATGACTATTGTGAAAGATGGAACAACATTTTTTTCGGGACGGATTTGAGAACTACCTAAAAGACTCGGTAGAAAATTTCAGGATTTATCCATCGGGTAAGGTATGGAAAGGAATCTACAACAGTATGCACCCCGGAAGGCGCTGGCCTTCCCTTACCGTGATGTTGCTGTTTATCTTTTCTCTGCTTTACATTGGAATTACCCATAGCAACCAGGTAAATCCAAACAGGGAAACAGCACAAAATGCACAACTTTCGTATGCCGCTAACTTAACCGCCTCTAACCAGTCGGTTTCGTCTAATGTTTCCGACATAAATAATCACGGATTAATAGTCAATGCAGTAAATCCTAATATCAAATTCCTCCCGGAAAAAAACAAAGTTTCAAAAACCGATATTGAAAAATCATCACAAAATAATTCGGACAAACCCATAAGTTCAAAGAAATCAAAAAAGACCTCCCATTGGAATAAAAATAAAGCCTTTCATATCTCCACAAACCCTTCCAGCCTGGCAGGCTTTAGTAAACCGGCTCCCGATGCGATACAAAATGCAGTTCAAACTGACCCTTCGATGAATGAAAGCGAATCGGAAGAACCATTATTATCGGTATTGCGAAAAAGGAATGATTCTGATTCCTATATTTTCACTTCACATTCCACTCCGGCCATAAAGAAGAAAAATTCATTTGTTGCGAAGGATTTTACCAGCCCGATAACCGCCGAAAAAGAATGGATAGAGGACTTTGCTTTTCATAATCAGCCCAAACTCAAAGCCTGGAAAACCAGTGTGGATTATGAAGCTTATGTTACACCTTCTATTGGATACAGGAGTTTAAAAACAAATGTGAGATTTAAAAATGCTTCGCGCACGGCAACACCAGTGCCTTTATTTAATTCGAATGCAGAAGATCCGGAAGTAGATCATCTACCCGCCTTCAACTTCGAAGCCGGGGCGGTTGCCAGATACCATACATCGAGTAAGTTATTATTAAAATTCGGGGTACAATTTAACTATACCAATTACCTGGTGATGGCAACCAAAATGAACCATTCGACAGCCACTTCCCTGTTATTGAACGATCTTAATTCCGGGTCTCCTTACCTGGTTTCAAAATCGAGTAACCTCTCTAACATCAGTGGCCTGGCTGCCACCTCCGAAAACAATGAAAGTTATGAGTTATCAATTCCTTTGGGACTTGATTTCCGGCTTGCCGGCAATGGAAACCTGCAATGGTTTGCAGGGGCCACCATTCAACCCGGACTAGTTTTTGGCGGTAACAGTTTATTGCTTTCAGCAGATACCAAATACTATATCTCTGATAACAGCCTGCGCCGGAAGTGGAACCTGAATACCGGTATTGAATCATATCTCTCGTACAAAACCCCAAGTGGAATTTCCATTTTAGCCGGACCCCAATTCAGGTACCAGGTATTTTCAAGCTATTCAAACGAATATAGCTTTAAAGAAAATCTATATAACCTGGGGTTGAAGATTGGGGTAGTTAAGAAGTTTTAACTTTTTTACTATATCTTTTTTTACGCAGCCTTTGTGCTGCGTTTTTTTTACGCTGAAGGGTTTAGTAAATTTGAGTTTATGTATCGTACACTTCTTTTCCTGATAATCATTATATGCCTGGGTTGCAAAACCAAAACAAAGCAGATCCTACCCTCTCCTCCTGTTATAGTTCAACAGAAAGAAGAGGTACACAACTTTTTTCCGGTAACAGCCTATTTAAAAGGCCAGATTGCGGATTTAAGAAATCAGGGAATAAATCCCATTTTATACAGGACCATCCGGCAAAAGCAAGATTCTTCCTGGGTAAAGAGTGAAGATTTTGATGCGTTGTTTCAGCCATTCCTGGTGCCGGTAATTGATAGTACAAACCAATCGGGAACCTTTGTTGAAAAATCTTTTGTAGATCAAACCATTAATGCCATTACCTTTTCTTACGACCCAAGGACGGCCCTTCCGGATTCCGCCACGCTCCGGAGATGGGATGTTTATATTGATCCGGAAACTCAAAAAGTAACAAGGATTTACCTTGTCAGGAAATTACCCTCCGGCCACCTGCAACAATTAACCTGGCAATCGGGAAAATGGTGCAAAATGCTGGAACTGGATCCCAATAAAGACGGGAATGCCGCCATCATCAGTCAAGAACAGGTGAAATGGGATTTTTAAATCATGACCCAGGAAGAATTTTCAACCATATCATCCGGAATACCCAAACAGCCCGGTATATATAAATATTTCGACAATACCGGTGAGCTAATTTATGTTGGCAAAGCCAAAAACTTAAGAAAAAGGGTAAGCAGTTACTTCACCAAAAAGCAGGCAAACCATAAAACCACGGTACTGGTTAGCCGAATTCATCGCATCGAATTTACCATTGTTAACAGTGAGCATGATGCATTTCTCCTGGAGAACACCCTCATAAAGGAAAACCAACCGGTCTTTAATATCAGCCTGAAAGACGACAAAACATATCCCTACATTGTAATAAAAAATGAACCTTTCCCCCGGGTATTTTTTACAAGAAAAAAGATAAACGACGGATCCACCTACCTCGGACCCTTTACATCGGTTATGGTAGTGAAGGATGCCCTTGAGTTCATCCGGCAAAACATTCAACTCCGGAATTGCAAATTGAACCTGTCGGCAGAAAACATCAAAAAGAAAAAATTTAAAGTTTGCCTCGAATATCATCTGGGGAATTGCAAAGGACCTTGCGAAGGCTTGCAAACAGAAGAAGATTATAACCAGGGCCTGGAAAGGATAAAACACTTCATTAAAGGAAATTTTAATCCCATACTCCAGGAATATAAAAGGCAATTAAAAGAGTATGTGGAACACCTTGAGTTTGAAAAAGCAGCCGCCGTTCAATATAAAATTGACCAGGTAGTAAAATTGCAAACCAAATCGCAGGTGTTAAATATTAAAACCGGAACGGTGGATGTCTTTTCCATTTTGGAAGAAGGAGACACCGCTTATGTAAATTACCTTGCAGTAAGCCATGGAAGTATCATCCGGACAAAAACCATCACGCTGCAAAAACAATTAGAGGAAACAAAAGAGGAAGTACTGGCATTCGCAATTGCTCAACTCCGAAAAACCTTCGAAAGTGAAGCACAGGAAATCATTGCACCGTTTCCTCTTCCCTTCCCCGATGAATCCGTTCTGGTTACTATCCCGGAAAAGGGAGAAAAGAAAAGCCTACTGAGTCTTTCGGAAAAAAATGTAAACCATTTTAAGGAGGAACTCAGAGCAAAAAAAATGCTCCATCTCGAAGAAAAGACGGAAGCAGAAACTTCGGCAATACTCAAAAAACTACAGGAAGACTTACAACTTCCGAATCTTCCGGTAAAAATTGAGTGTTTTGATAATTCAAATTTCCAGGGGAGCAACCCCGTTGCAGCGATGGTTTGCTTTGTAAACGGTTTACCTGCCAAAAGAGAATACCGCCGATTTCATATCAAATCGGTTGAGGGCATAAACGATTTTGCTTCCATGAAAGAAATCGTTTACCGAAGATATAAACGCCAGCGAGATGAGGGCAAACCGCTTCCTCAACTGGTAATCATCGATGGAGGTAAAGGACAATTGAGCGCAGCCCTGGAAAGTGTGGATGAATTAGACCTGAGAGGAAAAATGACCCTAATTGGGCTGGCAAAAAATAAGGAAGAAATATTTTATCCGGGCGACAGTGCTTCCCTTGAATTACCCTGGGATTCTGACAGTCTTAAACTGATCCGGAGAATAAGAGATGAAGTACACCGCTTTGGAATCACCTTTCATCGGGACCAGCGAAGCAAAACAGCCATTCGAAATGAACTGGAACAAATCCATGGAATCGGTAAATCAACTGCCGATGAATTATTGAGAAAATTTAAATCGGTAAATAGGTTAAAACAACTCCCCGAAAGTGAAATTGCTGAAATTACCGGAAAATCAAAAGCCAGGATCATCTTTACTCACTTTCATCCATCAACAGCAAAAGTAAAACCGGAATAGCCTGTCCTTTCTTTCAAAATTTCAGCCGGTCATCAATTCTGCATTCTCCTAAAAAATTTATCCCGGTTGATTCATCATCCCGCTTTTGGATAATATATCTTCCCTAACAATAAAACTATTTAGTTTCATGTGGGGGATGACCCAATGATTCACCAAAATAAGTTTTACTTACCTGGTTTTCAGATCCTATTTAATTACTAACTATAAAGCACACCTGATTAATGAATAACTGCATTAATCTTTTCCCAAAGGGCATTATCAAATCCGGATAATGCAAAGGATGGATTATTTGGATCAGAGGCATCTCCCATCCGTATCACTACCATCTTCCTACCGGGAACCACATAAATCCGTTGGTCGGCAGCGCCCATGGCCGCATACATATCGGAGGGCGCATTGGGAACAAGAGCCCCCGGGAATACGGTTTGGCCGCCCGGAACCATATAACTGGTTTTGCCATTTAGCCACCACAAATATCCATAAGAAGGGTTGATGGTTTGAGAAGAAGCAACGCAGGAATTAAAATAATCTTCATTTAGAACCTGGTCGCCGTTCCACTTACCCTTATTTAAAGCCAATAAGCCAAAACGGGCCATACTGCGGGTATTACTGTAATAAATTTTAAATATCGGTCCAAAGTTCCAGGTACCTTCCATTCCAATCCGGTCTCTTAACTTACTTGCATAATAATCCCTAAAATCCTGGCCGGAAGCGGAAGCAACAATATCCATTAACTTTTGAAAAACATTACTATACGACCAACGGGTGCCGGCATCCGCCAGGTAGGTAAGATTTGATTTTATTACCAAATTACTGGCATCATTCAAACCCGATGTCATGGTAAGCAGATGGCGGACAGTGATCAGGTTCTCTTTTTCCAATACTTCACTGGTCCAGCCGGTATCCAAATATTGTGAAGCTTTATTATTAATTTGTAAAAGTCCTTCCTGCTGTGCAATGCCTATGGTGGCGGCAGTAAGGGTTTTACCTGCACTATTCCATTGCCAGGTAGCGGAAGCTGAATGACCGTTAAAATATTGTTCCATTACGATCCGGCCATTTACGAGAATCATGAATGACTTGGTATGTTTTGCCGCCAGGTAATCGTATAAGGGTTGGATCGCATTGGTATCCCAACCTAAGGAGGTAGCAGATTGGGTTTCCCAAATGTTGCTGTTATTAGAAGGGAAATACATAGTTTCCGGTGGAAGTGGGGGGCCCTGGGCAGTATTCTTATTACAACCAACTAAGGGAATAAAAATCAGCAGGAATAGTTTGGCAAAATTCATAAACAAGGTATTACACAATAAAACGATTGACACCCGAATTACAAAAAAGTTAAAAATAAGTCGTCATTAAATATAAATTTCTCAATCCGGCTTAGACAAGCATCCCCTCGGAAAAGACAAAAAAATACCCCGGAAGTCCGGGGTATTCGTTTATTTAAAACTTGCAAAGCCAATTAATAACTCCACAAATTCTGTTCGTAATTGAAGATCTTCTCCTTTACATGTTCTCCTTCCAATAATTGAAGGATCCCATTATCTTCGAAGCCTTTATAATTCTTGATAGACAGATCCAATGGATTATCGAGGGTACTCTTGATGATTCTTCCATGGAACATCCGGCTCTCAAAAAGTTCCTCCCAACTCATGCGGGCCCCAAAGTTCTTGCCATTATACACTTCGTATCGTGCAAAAATGGGGCGCATATCGGGATAATAAACCCAGAACAGTTCGGTTTCGCCAATATTAACACCCATTGAAGTAATCACACTTTTTACAGGTGCAATTCCCAAAATCCGCCAGAAGAGCCTTGAACTTTCTTTGTCGAAAATCACTTCTTCCTTAATTCGGAATCGGTAAATAGAATCGAGGTTGATTTCGTTCCTTTTGTAAACCGTACCAGTCAGGTTACCCAACGAATCGTATTGTGGAACCGGTACCGAGTCGCCTGCAATAGCGGTGGCCACTTCGGCTTTAGTCATGGGTGTGGTAAACCGGTCGTCTACACTATTGAATACTGTTACCTGGCTGTCCTGGATAGCTTGCAGGAGGATGGAAATAAACCGTTGGTTACCATTGTTCTCATCGGCAGAATAACGGAAGGGCTGGTTGATCTTTTCCCGAATATCGATTTCGCGCCAGATTTTTTGACGATATACGGCATCATCGGCACGGAGGTGCTCGTATGGTAGCGGCGTACGATCGCGAAGCGTAGTGGTTTCCACTGCTTCATCCGGGCGTAGCGATTTTTTTACGGTTTTAACCGGCAGGCTGTCGTTTTGTGGTTCCGGTGCAGGAATCGCGGCAACTTTTACGGTATCAGTTGTGGGAACGGAGGACTTGATATTGGCCTTCGTTTTTGTTTTGGTTGTTTTGCGGGTAGTATTCCTCTTTTTGGAACTACGCTTCTGTGCTTCGGCAGAAACCGCAACACAGCCAAAAAGAACCGCCAAAAACAAACACCTCAAAAACTGCTTTTTCATAGTTTATATTTTAATAGAGTGCGATTGATTTTCCATCAATTGTTCTTGTTCCATCCGGGCCAGATACCTTCACGTTATCGAAAGTAATTACAGAGCCTGGGCCACAACGTTGCATCATTGCATGGAGGGAAGCCAGGTTATTTCCATTTAAGGGTAACTGAACCACATTCGGGAAATTAGCTCCGGAGAAATATACCGTTGCGCTCACTACGTTATATCGTGTGTCGAAATCAAAGTTTTCGAGTTCGGCACGGCAAAATTGCTGGCTCTTAAATTCAACGGCAGGCATACGTACTTTACCGGAACCCACTTTAAATACCGGATCCGGAATACGTTTAACCCTGAATTCAAATTTAGAGGGTTTACCATCTGCCACCACCGTAATGCTGGCAGCTCCCAAGGTGGAAACTTTTACAATTCTTTTTGAACCCTGGCCTGAGATAGAACCACCAGCCATGGATACATTGGTTTTATCCCAACCGGTGGGTGAACCAATGGTTACCGGGTTGTCTACCCCAATATAGAATACGTTCATTTTATCCAACATCACCGCTGCACCACCGGGGGTACCCACGGTATATTTAACGGTTTCTGTTTTGGTTTGTGTTTGGCCGTTTTCATCTACGAAAGTGATGGTAACAGGTACGGAGCGTTCGCCGCTTCCGCTGGCCGTGATTTCTGTAGAACCCTGTCCGCCATTCACCACTACAGAAGCACCTCCGATGGAAATGGATGGTTTCGCTGCCGAGCTATATGCACCCACACCGGCAGTAATGGTCACTTTTTCGCCAGGCATTACATAACTGGAGGATTGCCCAACCAAAACACCTACCTGATCCATGTGTACTTCTACCTGTCCAATTTGATTGTGGCAATAAGAAGTGATCAGGTTTTCGGCATTTTTCACATTGTTTTGAAACTTACTGAGAAGCGTAAGCGCAGCTACAGTAGGAGTCATGTGAAAATAAGCTTCGGTGAAATTCTTTTCTTTACCATCCTGGCCAACGATTTTGTTGATATTATCAACCGGGAATGTTTTTTCGAAAGAAGTTTTGATGCTAGGATCGATATTCAGCATTTTATCGCGGTAATCGTTGAGCCTTTTTTGAAGTTCGGGCCCCAGGTTTTTCCCACCGGGTCCGTTACCAAAAAGCCGGGTAGCAGCTTCCAGGTCATCTTCTTTAAATTCTTCCTTTCCATCAATAACTTTTAAGCCGGCTTCGTCTTTCAGTTGTTTTTTAATGCCGTCAATAAACTTATTCAGGTCGTCGGATAATTGTTTGGATTGCTTGGCCTTTTCATCCCAGATCAATGCTTTATCGTGGGTTTTGGGGTCAGCAACTTTATCAGCCAGAGACTTATAGAGGGTCTCATTTGCATTCGTGAGGTTAGAGTTGGACG
>Ga0208826_1002761_pt1:2500-12801 | contig 12801 bp, 7 predicted proteins | sample AD_UKC115_MetaG_FD_184451 | JGI IMG/M metagenome (GOLD analysis project Ga0208826, IMG submission 184451) | Active sludge microbial communities of municipal wastewater-treating anaerobic digesters from Hong Kong - AD_UKC115_MetaG (SPAdes)... | ecosystem: Engineered > Bioreactor >...
CTTATCCCGCTCGTCTTAGGATTCTCTCCTCATCCACCTGTGTCGGTTTGCGGTACGGGTACCTTTACTCTTGATAGCGGATTTTCTCGTCAGTGTGAAATCACCGGCTTCGGTACTAAAATTTCCCTCCCCATCACGACCCGGAAACGGAAAGCGTACTTAACTACTCTCCTATCCTCATCGCTTGGACGCGCATTTCCTGCAGCGCGCTCCGGCTATCCTCCTGCGTCCCCGCCTCTCTATAACGAGTATCGGCAGTACAGGAATATCTACCTGTTATCCATCGACTACGCCTTTCGGCCTCATCTTAGGTCCCGACTAACCCTGGGAGGACGACCCTTCCCCAGGAAACCTTGGATTTTCGACGGACAAGATTCTCACTTGTCTCTCGTTACTTATTCCGACATTCTCACTACTGATACATCCACACGTCCTTACGATCGTGCTTCTACTGCTTACAGTAAGCTCCTCTACCACGCGTCTTTAGTACGCATCCGCAGTTTCGGTATACGGTTTAAGCCCCGGTGATTTTCGGCGCAGACTCACTCGACTAGTGAGCTATTACGCACTCTTTAAATGAGTGGCTGCTTCTAAGCCAACATCCTAGCTGTCTTAGCAAATCCACATCCTTTACCACTTAACCGTAATTTTGGGACCTTAACTGGCGATCTGGGCTGTTACCCTTTTGACAACGGCATTTATCTGTCGCTGTCTGACTCCTGCACTCTGATCTATCCGGCATTCGAAGTTTGATAAGGTTCGGTAGGCTGTGTAGCCCCCTAGCCAATTCAGTGCTCTACCTCCGGTAGACATATGCAAGGCTAGCCCTAAAGCTATTTCGAGGAGAACCAGCTATCTCCGAGTTCGATTGGAATTTCTCCGCTATCCACAAGTCATCCGAGCAATTTTCAACTTACACCGGTTCGGCCCTCCAGTAAGTTTTACCTTACTTTCAGCCTGCTCATGGATAGGTCACTCGGTTTCGGGTCTATAACCGCAAACTATTTCGCCCTTTTCAGACTCGGTTTCCCTTCGGCTCCGTACCTTCAGTACTTAACCTCGCTTGCAGCCATAACTCGTCGGACCGTTCTACAAAAAGTACGCCGTCGAGCATTAACGCTCTTCGACTGCTTGTAAACACAGGGTTTCAGGTTCTATTTCACTCCCCTCCCGGGGTTCTTTTCACCTTTCCTTCACAGTACTACTTCACTATCGGTCACTGGTTAGTATTTAGGCTTGGAGGGTGGTCCCCCCTGCTTCCCACAAGGTTTCTCGTGTCTCGTGGTACTCTGGATACTCCTGCTTCCTTCCTCTTTCGCATACGGGGCCTTTACCCTCTTTGGCGGAGCCTTTCCTGACTCTCTTCTGCTAGATTCCGGATCACGTTTGGAGTCCACAACCCCGGAAAACCGAAGTTTCCCGGTTTGGCCTGTTCCGCTTTCGCTCGCCACTACTAGCGGAATCTCGTTTGATTTATATTCCTGAGGCTACTTAGATGTTTCAGTTCACCTCGTGTCTCCACATATCGCTATTTATTCACGATATGCTACATACACGTTTAATGTATGTGGGTTTCCCCATTCGGAAATCTGCGGATCGAAGTGTATGTGCCACTCCCCGCAGCTTATCGCAGCTTATCACGTCCTTCATCGACTACCAGTGCCAAGGCATTCGCCCTGCGCTCTTAGTAACTTGACCTAATCATTTGGTCGTATATCTCTATACAACCGTTATGGTTCTCTTTCTTTAATTCGTCTTAATCCAAAACACATTTTGAATGAGAAGATTCTTTCTTATCCTTAAGACTCGCTTTCATTTTTCCTGTGCTTTACTAGTACTTTCAAAATTTATGCAAGACCTTTAAAAAATAAATATTTCTCGTTTGTCTTCTCTTTTGTTTTGTTATTAGTCTTCTTATGTAGTTTTCAAGGTGCAATGCTCAAACACTTTTCAAAAAGAAAAGTGGTGGGCTTAAATGGACTCGAACCATCGACCTCACGCTTATCAGGCGTGCGCTCTAACCAGCTGAGCTATAAGCCCTTTTGAGCTTCAGGATCGGGTCCTGAAGATTGAATAGATGCAAAAATCAAAATTTAACGGGTTGTATTTTTGTCGTTGGCACAATGCCAACGTCGACTTAGAGTATGAGTGCTCCGTGATATGAGCTCTCACGTTCTCCTTAGAAAGGAGGTGATCCAGCCGCACCTTCCGATACGGCTACCTTGTTACGACTTCACCCCAATTATCAGCCCTACCTTCGGCAGCGCCCTCCTTGCGGTTAGGCTACTGACTTCGGGTATTGCAGACTCTCATGGTGTGACGGGCGGTGTGTACAAGGCCCGGGAACGTATTCACGGCAGTATGCTGACCTGCCATTACTAGCAATTCCGACTTCGTGCAGGCGAGTTGCAGCCTGCAGTCCGAACTGAGACAACGTTTAGGGATTAGCTTACTCTCGCGAGTTTGCTGCCCTCTGTCGTTGCCATTGTATTACGTGTGTAGCCCAGGACATAAGGGGCATGATGATTTGACGTCGTCCCCTCCTTCCTCCGCGTTGAACCGCGGCAGTCTTGCCAGAGTGCCCAACTAAATGCTGGCAACTGACCATAGGGGTTGCGCTCGTTATTGGACTTAACCAAACATCTCACGACACGAGCTGACGACAACCATGCACCACCTGTCACTCTGCCCCGAAGGGAAGCTCTATCTCTAGAGCGGTCAGAGGATGTCAAGCCCTGGTAAGGTTCTTCGCGTTGCTTCGAATTAAACCACATAATCCACTGCTTGTGCGGGCCCCCGTCAATTCCTTTGAGTTTCAACCTTGCGGCCGTACTCCCCAGGCGGAATACTTATTGTGTTAACTGCGGCACAGAGGGAGTCGATACCCCCTACACCTAGTATTCATCGTTTACAGCGTGGACTACCAGGGTATCTAATCCTGTTTGCTCCCCACGCTTTCGCGCCTCAGCGTCAGTTACTGTCCAGATAGCCGCCTTCGCCACCGGTGTTCTTCCTGATATCTGCGCATTTTACCGCTCCACCAGGAATTCCGCTATCCCATCCAGCACTCAAGCTCAGCAGTTTCAGATGCAGCTCTCGGGTTGAGCCCAAGAATTTCACATCTGACTTGCTAAGCCGCCTACACGCCCTTTACGCCCAGTAAATCCGGATAACGCTTGTCACCTACGTATTACCGCGGCTGCTGGCACGTAGTTAGCCGTGACTTATTCTTTGGGTAGGTCATTTATTTCTTCCCCAATTAAAGAAGTTTACAATCCGAAGACCGTCTTCCTTCACGCGGCGTTGCTGGGTCAGGCTTTCGCCCATTGCCCAATATTCCCCACTGCTGCCTCCCGTAGGAGTCTGGGCCGTGTCTCAGTCCCAATGTGGCCGTTCAACCTCTCAGTTCGGCTACCGATCGTCGACTTGGTGGGCCGTTACCTCACCAACTATCTAATCGGACGCGAGATCATCCTCAAGCGAATAAATCCTTTGGTCTCGGTGTCATGCGACTCCAAGACTTTATGCGGTATTAGCACCGATTTCTCGGTGTTATTCCCCACTCGAGGGCAGATTCCTCACGCGTTACTCACCCGTCCGCCACTAGGCTAATATCAGAAGCAAGCTTCCGTTAATAGCTTCGTTCGACTTGCATGTGTTAAGCACGCCGCCAGCGTTCATCCTGAGCCAGGATCGAACTCTCAAATAAAATTTGAGAGCCATGTTTGGCTCAATTACTTCTTAATAAAACTCAATTCTTTAGAATTGATTTAAGGTCCGTTATTACTTCAAGTTTTTGCATTCTATTCAATTTTCAAGATCCGCGCCTTTGAGCTTTCAGGTACTTTTTGCAGTGCCCTCTTGCGAAGTGCTTGTACATGATAATCCTTGGGACGAACTAAGTCAAGCGGTTTTTTCTGATTTTTTGTGATTTTTTCAAAAAAGTCTCTAAAGCCTTTATTCTTGGGCTTCTCGCCGGTGCAGGATTATCCTCTTCCTTGCATCTTTGAGCGTCTTCTCCTCGGTCTGCTGAGCTTTGTTACTCTTATAATCAGTATTCCGTTTATGATGATAATCGCAAGCATCACCGTTCCGATGAGCACCGATAATTTGGTATTGTCTTTGATAAACAGAACCAGCGGTGCGCTCTGCTTTGCGGCATTATCCTGGGTCGCATCGCCTGTGTCCGGCGCGGCTGCTTCCGTCGGTGTCGGAGTATCAGGGAAATAATCGACAAGCTGATCGCCAGGATATATAAGCGGATCATACTCTGGCTGTTCGCTGTCAGGAGCATTCACGCTTCTGTAATCTCCGGTCGTTCCTATAACTACACTCTCAGGATCATTCTCCCAGCATGCCAGATTGCCGTATGCCGTTACTGATGCCAAATACATTGTCGTATAGAAATAGTACTCAGCCGGTATTCCGCAGATCGACACCATCAGCTCATGTCCGTTCTCATTAACCGTATATATTGTGACACCTTTGCCGGCATTCGATGTTGTTCCGGTCTTTCCGCCGATAATGGCTGCAAGATGTGAGTCTGTCCCGTTTGCAGTCTTACCTGCGAGCCATGGATCGAAAAGCAGATAATCTGAGTTTTTTACATACGACCATGCATCTGAAGTGTGCAGGTTTGTGGCCTGGAAAATATGCGTCGGTGAACTGATAAGCTTCCTGAAATCATCGTACTCGGACGCCGCCGACATCATAAGCGCCAAATCATGGGCTGTGGTGTAATGATTCTCATCATGCAGTCCGCATGCATTAACAAAATGCGTCCCTGATAGCCCGAGCGTCTGTGCGCGAAGATTCATCAACGCAGCGAAAGCTTCGATTTTCCTTCCCGCCAGTATATTTTCCTTGGTGTCACCCAGAGTATCCAACAGATACTGCGCGGTAACGCCGTCTTTATTCACCTGCGTTCCGCCTTCCGGATAGAGATTGAAAAAAGCATCAACGCAGCCTTCTGCAAGGACGTTTGCCGCATCGTTTCCTGACGGCAGCATAAGTCCGTAAAGGAGCTCAGAAACTTTAACCTTTTCACCGACTCCTATTCCCATAACCGAAGAGTCGGAACCGATTGATGCCATTGCGCTCTCTGACACTGTCAGTTTTGCATCGGTGTCAAGGTAATCAAGACTCAGCATGCACGTCATGATTTTGGTCTGAGATGCCGGATAAATCTTATCGTCCATATTTTGCGATATAACAATCATGTCAGTAGTCTTGTCATAAACACAATATGACGCGCAGTGTATGTCACTTAAGGCGGGAACCGGCAGTTCCGGCTGTCCCACATCGGCAGAAACATCAATGCCGCCGGATATAAAGTACCCGGCGGCAATGATGACCGTCAAAAGAAGTGACGAGACCTTAAGCAATGTCTTTGAGGCCGCATTCTTCATTAATTATCTTCTCCGTCTTCCGGCTGCTTTGAATCAGCAGTCAAATCTTCAGTATCAGAGTTCTCTGCTTCAGCAGAATCCCCGTCAGCAGAAGGTTCCTCCTCTTCTTCGTGATTTGTAAGAGCAAAATCAACAACCGAAGCAGTGTTGGACTTCATGAGTCTTACACCGGAAGTAGCCCTTGAAAGTGTAGGAATCTCTGAGGCCGATACACGGATAATAACGCCCTGATTGGTTATTATAAGAAGATCATCCTCTTCTGATACGGAAACCGTACCTATGAGTCTTCCTGTCTTCTCGCTTACCTTATAGGTGATTATACCCTTTCCGCCTCTGCTCTGCTGACGATATTCGTCAACTGCGGAACGTTTCCCGTAACCCTTCTCGGAGATAACAAGAATCTCCCTGTCGGGATCAACTACTTCCATTCCGACGACTTCATCATCTTCAGAAAGCTTCATCGCACGCACGCCTGTAGCGGTTCTTCCCATGTCGCGGGCATCATCAGAGTTGAATCTTATTGCCTTGCCGTTTGCCGACACGACAATAACCTCCTGCCCGCCTTTTGTAAGCTGAACGGCAACAACACTGTCACCCTCGCGGATATTTGTCGCAATAAGTCCGTTCTTGTTGATGTTTGAATATTTGGACAGTGCAGTCTTCTTAATTACGCCGTATCTGGTAATCAGCGTGAGGTAGAGGCTGTCATCATCAAAATCATCAACAGGGATGATGTTGCGGATACTCTCGCCTTCAGCCATGTTCAGAAGATTGACAAGCGCCGTTCCTCTTGACGTCCTGGACGTTGTGTCAGGTATCTTGTAGCACTTAATCTTGAAAACTCTGCCGGTATCTGTGAAGCACAACAGATATTTGTGCGTGGTAGTTGTAAGAATCTTCTCGACATAATCCTCTTCACGGGTAGACTGTCCGGATATTCCTCTTCCGCCTCTGTGCTGAGCCTTGTAGGTATCAATACGCTGGCGTTTGATATATCCGAGGTGCGTCAGGGTTACAACTATATCCTCTTCCTGAATAAGCGCTTCATCCTCTATATCGTCAAAAGAACCGTAGACAATCTCAGAAACTCTTGGCGTTGCGAACTTGTTCTTGATTTCAATCATCTCTGTCTTGATTATTCCATCCAGTAAAGTCTTGTCTGACAATACCTTTCTGAAATACTCAATCTCTTCGGTGAGTGCTTTAATCTCTGCTTCAAGTTTCTCGCGCTCAAGACCCGTCAAACGGCCAAGTCTCATATCGACAATATGCTGTGCCTGCTTATCGGATAGCCCGAATCGCTCGCACATTCTCTCCTTGGCCTCAGGTTCGGTACGCGAAGACCTTATGATTGCGATAATCTCATCGATATGATCCATCGCAATGAGAAGTCCTTCGTCGATATGTCTCTTTGCTTCATCCTTCTCAAGATCGTACTGTGTACGACGCGTCACGACATCTTCCTGATGCATAACGTAATAATATAACGCTTCTCTCAGCCCTACGAGCTTAGGTTCAAGCTTGCCGGTATCATCCGGAACCAGCGCCAGCATATTTGCGCAACAGGCCTCCTGCAATGAGCAGTTCTTATAGAGCTGGTTCAGTACAACTTCAGGATTGGCATCCTTCTTGATCTCGATTACAATTCTGACCTTCTCGTTGCGGTCGGATTCATCGCGCAGTCCGGAAATTCCCTCAACCTTCTTCTCCTTGACAAGATCTGCCATTCTCTCAATAAGTCTGGCCTTGTTAACGGCAAAAGGAATATCATGCACTATGATTCTCGTTCTGCCGCCGTTGTCTTCAATCTCGGCATGGGCGCGCACCATTATACGGCCCTTGCCTGTCATATAAGCTTCACGTATTCCGGAGACTCCGAGAATCATGCCTCCGGTCGGGAAATCAGGTCCTTTGACAACCGTCATGAGTTCTTCGACCGTAACGTCGGGGTTATCCATCATCATAATGCAGCCGTCTATTACTTCGCCAAGATTGTGAGGCGGAATATTAGTGGCCATACCAACGGCAATACCTACAGAACCGTTTACAAGGAAATTCGGGAAACGCGACGGAAGCGCAACCGGCTCCATCTCGTGTTCATCAAAATTCGGTCTGAAATCAACGGTATTCTTGTTGATATCACGCATCATCTCAAGCGCAATCTTCTCAAGTCGTGCCTCAGTATAACGGTAAGCAGCCGGCGGGTCTCCGTCAAGGGAACCAAAGTTGCCGTGGCCGTCAACCAGCGGATGTCTCTGCGAGAAGTCCTGTGCCAGTCTTACAAGCGCGTCATAAACCGACGCATCTCCGTGAGGATGGAAACGTCCGAGAACGTCACCTATCGTCGTAGCGCATTTACGGTAAGGCTTGTCAGGAGTAAATCCCTGCGTGTACATAGAATACAGAATTCTTCTGTGAACCGGCTTCATGCCGTCTCTTATGTCCGGAAGCGCACGGTCTGAAATAACGCTCATCGCATAGTCGATAAACGACTTTCTCATCTCACCGTCCAGGTCAACCGGAATTATGGTAGTCTGTTCAGACTTGAAGACGTCGTCCATCTCGGCTTCCTGTACAAGCCGTGCGCGCTTCTTCTCATCACTCTCAGCCATCTATTACCTCCAACTGCTGATCACCCGGAGCGACAATTATACTCCGAAGTGCAATTCTAACCTGTTTATTATAGCATACTTATTATTATTATTACGCGTGCGCGAAAACATTATAATATATACACTTATATCGGTTCTTTTGACGGCGTTCCGGCCTTGCGGGGAAATCTCGCGGGCGTCGGGCGAATTTTGCGCACAACGACTATTGTCCTGTCCATATCGGTTCCGGGCAGCCTGAACGTATCTGATTTCTCGATTGTACCGCCAAGCAGGGCAATTGCCTTTGACGCATCTTTAACTTCCTCTTCCGCATGACCCTTCATCGCAAGAAAAACTCCCCCGACTCTGACGAACGGAAGACAGTACTCCGCAAGAACCGGCAGAGGTGCTACGGCGCGTGCGGTTACTATGTCATACTTTTCGCGATATTTCCTGTCACGGCCGCCGTCTTCAGCTCTGCAGTGAACCAGCGACACACCCTCAAGCGCAAGTTCGTCAACAACCTCCTGCAGAAAATTAAGACGTTTTGCCAGAGAATCCATAAGCGTCACGGAAACTTCCGGCATTGATATCTTGATCGGAAGACCCGGAAATCCCGCGCCTGTCCCGACGTCGGCAAGCTTCAACGTCTTGCCGCTTTGATGCTGTTCTTCTTCCCTTATATAAGAGCACAGTGTAAGAGAGTCAATAAAATGACGCATCGCTATTCCTTCGTCATCGACTATGGTCGTAAGATTCAGAACCTTGTTCTTGGCACGCAGCATGCTCGCATATATCTGAAACGCGCGGATTTCCTCTGCCGAAAGAGGTACCTCGATCTTCGTACAGGAATCTTCCAGAATCGGGACTATACCCATGGCATCGTCTTCTGCATCATCAGACCTGTCCGGCTCTTCTTTTCGCAAATCCATTACCTTCGGAAGGGTCATGCGCAGTCTGGCTATATCATCTTTGGTTATCGGCTTTCTTTCCGGCTTATTGCTGTCAGACATTCTTTTTTCTCCTTTGCTGCTCGAGCCATACCAGCAGTACCTCGCAATCGGCAGGCGATACTCCCGATATTCTTGACGCGCGTCCTACATTGTCAGGGCGCATCGCGGCGAGCTTCTGACCGGCTTCCTTTCGAAGACCGCGGATTGATGAATAATCCGTATCCTCAGGTATAACAATCTTCTCCAGACTCGCGAATCGCGCGATTTTCTCCTGTTCCAATGCAAGATAGCCTTCATACTTGATATCAGTCTCCACTCCGAATGTTATATCCGGCGTAAGTTCAGGTCTTTCTTTATCTATCGGCGCAAGCATTCTGTACGTTACACCCGGACGTTTTATAAGCTCGGCAAGCGACACACCTGACTTCGGAAGTGTCTGAAAGCAATTCGCAAGCACTTCGCCGAGCTCGGGTGAAGGTGCGACATAAGTATTCTTAAGTCTTTCCGTCTCTTCTTTAATGGCTTTCTGTTTGGCTGTAAACCTGGCATAGCGTTCATCGTCTATCAAACCTATGGAATGTCCGGCCGGCGTAAGTCTCGCATCAGCATTATCCTGTCTCAGGAACAGTCTGTATTCGGCTCTCGCCGTCATCATTCTGTATGGTTCGTTCGTTCCCTTCGTAACCAGGTCATCTATCAGGACTCCGATATAGCCCGAAGAACGGTCAACTATCAGCGGCGGCTTGCCGAGAACCTTCATCGCGGCGTTTATCCCCGCGATTATTCCCTGTGCAGCAGCCTCTTCGTAGCCTGAGGAGCCGTTAATCTGACCGGCTGTGAATAGGTTCGGAACAATCTTCGACTCAAGTGATGCTTTGCATTGCAGCGGATCAACAAGGTCATATTCTATCGCGTAGGCGCTCCGCTGAATCACTGCATCATGAAGACCCGGAAGAGAGCGGACCATCTTAATCTGGATTTCTTCCGGAAGACTCGTTGAGAAGCCCTGAAGATACATCTCGTTTGTATGTGTTCCCATAGGCTCTACGAAAATCTGATGCCTCGGCTTATCCTTGAATCTCATGAACTTGTCTTCTATCGATGGACAGTATCGCGGGCCTATTCCTTTGATGACGCCGCTGTACAGAGGCGATCTTGACATATTTTCTGTTATTATTTCTCGAGTCTCATCTGTCGTCCAGACGGACCAGCACGGCAGCTGTTCACCGGCAGGCTTGGGATAGCTTCCGTTCATCTCATTTTCAAATGAGAACGGCGGAACATCACCCTCGCCGTTCTGTCTCGTCATGGCTGTAAAGTCACAGGTTTTTGAATTGACGCGAACCGGT
>Ga0208826_1002763_pt1 | contig 12790 bp, 14 predicted proteins | sample AD_UKC115_MetaG_FD_184451 | JGI IMG/M metagenome (GOLD analysis project Ga0208826, IMG submission 184451) | Active sludge microbial communities of municipal wastewater-treating anaerobic digesters from Hong Kong - AD_UKC115_MetaG (SPAdes)... | ecosystem: Engineered > Bioreactor > Anaerobic >...
CCTCAGTATTTGCTTTAAATGCAATAGGCGAATCAGTCAAAATAAACTTAAATTCTCATAAAGGTAATTCCAGATTATTAAAAAATAATTTTAAAGACATATCTGTTAATGTTAAAGAATATCAATCTTCAGCACAATTTGGTTGTCTTATACTAACATCTTGTAATGGTTCAAATATTAGTGCTGCATTCAATAATTTAACTTGGAATGGGGGGAACGCAGCTTATCTAAGTCATCCACTTTTCTCCACAGAAACAAATGCGACATATTATCCATACTATAATGATAATAAATTAAATATTTTAGTAAACAATTATACGCAGGCTCAAAGGAATGGAAATTTTTACTACGATTATATAAGTGTAGTTGGGCATGGATTAAGGAATAATATTAATTCTTTTTACATCAATAATTTCTATCAATTCAACTCTGATAGTATCTCGAATCCGTATACAATCACATCTAATAATCATAATTCTATACTAGACTTAGGTGCTAATGTATCAACTGGAGCTATATTTTCAAATAATACATACTATTTAGATATTGACAACTGCAATATACAAAATAGGGTATTAAATTTTTCAGGAAACTATACAGTTGATTCTTGTACATTCAATATTAAAATTGATAATTTTAAAGGGTATTTGCCAATTTTTCAAAATTTTGGAAGCCCAATAATATCAAATTCTAATATAATAATTGAAGGTAACTTTGAAACTAATTCAGGGTTGCCATTAATTTATATAGATAATGGGACTTTTGTAAATTCAAAAATTATCTTAAAAGGCAACTTTACAAGTACGGGGAAAATTATAGAAGTTACAGGCGGTTCGTTTGATGCTAACAGCTCAATTGTATTAGAAGGCACATTTAAAACGACTTCTACCACACTTCCAGCTATCAACATTAATCACAATAGATTAATATTAGATAAAGCGTCAATTATTACAGGCGGTGGATATTCAGTTGATTCATCTGCTCCAATAAACATAATTGTTAAACCTGGTACATCCTCAAACGTCACCACTTCAGCAAGTGTAACACAATTAGGAAGCACAATTACAGTAAATTCAAATTACAATAATTAAAACACTAATACCATGACAAAGACAACAATAATCTTTTTCGCAACTTTTATCTTAGTAGCACTAGGATGGGTAGCATTAGTAGAATGGGCTGATTGGTCAACAATAGCAGCAGGTATAGTGGCATTTGTAGTAGGATGTGCAGCATTTGGCTTATATATTAAATATAAGTAATATATGCTATTTATAGCAATTCTTAAAGTAGTACTCCCTTTTCTATCACTTTTTCTAATCCCTATTTTTTGGGGTATGAGTGATGGGCGTAGAATATTGAATCCAGTAAAATATACTGAACAATGGCACAGATATAAATGGATTGTTCATGTACTAATAGGGTTATTAGTTTATAGTTATATGGGCTGGAAAGTAGCACTTTGCTTTGGAGTATGGTATTGGATTGTATTTGACATTTTTGTAAATATAGCTAGAGAATTACCATTTACTACAATTGGCACAACAGCATTCCTAGATAGAATTTTCCCTAACTTTTGGGTACAGTTTTTTATTAAAATAATCTTATTAATCATTGCAATATGGCTTTTATTTTAAAAAATACTGAAGATGGAGGTAATGATATAATTGCACTTCATGAAACTGTTAAACAACTGAAAGAGGATAGACGTACAAGTTACATAAATGCAGATGAATATGTTGTAAGATTTGATGGAGATCATTACTTATATATGGAGATTGACACAGTAAAATATGAACCAAAAGTGAATGAAAAACCTAATTAAAATATTACTCCCAATCTTGTTTTTTGTGAGTTGTGAAAAACAAATCACAATAGAGCAACCAGAACTAGACTTAAAAGGCAAATGGATTATGGTGGATTACCCACAGTTTTCATTTACCATGAAGGATTCTACGATAGAGCAAATAGGGTTTCCATTGGTAACAGGTGATCAAATTATCTATAAAATAGATAAGCAATTTGTTAATTGTACTTATAGAAATATTATTCAAAATAAAGATAGTTTTTCTTTAGAGATATTAGAACAAAACAATAGTAATTTAAAGTTAAGGATGTATAAAAACGTACTTGTTTACGAATTATATTTTCAAAGATAATTAAAAAAATAAATTAAACCCAAATAATATGGATTTTATAAAAACACAAATTATTAATTTTATTAATAATCTTAGAACAAAAAATGTTTATATCTATACTATTATAGTAGGTATTGCTGCTTATATGATTGTAGGTATTCCTTATTTACAATCACAAGGTGTTTCAACTCCTTCTTTTATATTAACTCTTCGTCCTTATTTCTTAATGTTCTCTTCTATATTTAGTTTTGATAAATTAGTTGTCACTACAGATGCAACAACAACTCAAGAAGCAGATGAAGAATTTACTACTACTAATAAGTAGTTTATTATATACTTCTTGTATAACTATTAAGCCACAAGAAATAGTATTAAATAAATACGGTAAACCTTTATATGTAATAGCTGCATATAGTGATACTATTGGAAGTACAAAATTTAAATTATTTATAGAAGACAGTACAGAAGCTATTAATGCTAGAAAATATTTCTTTTTGTTAAAAAACGAAATCAAAAAAGCTAATAATGAATAATAGAGTAGAACAATTACTTAAAAACATTTTACAGTTACAATGTAATACAAATAAAATACTTATGAATTTAGGTAATTGTGGAGATACAAATTTAAGTATTACTCCTTTTACTGCAACTTATACACCACCAATTTTACAAAATGGACAAAGTGATTTACAAACAGTAAATGTACCTGGAGTTTTATTATCAAAGATAAATATTATTTCAATAGCAACAGATGTGAGTAGTTATCAAGGAGTAATTTTTAGTCAATGGATAGAAGCAGATGGTAAAATGAAAATTTATATTGAAAATCAGAGTGGTGAGTATCTTGCCATTCCTCAGTTAACATATATTATTAATCAAATTAATTAACAATAAAATAAATTTAACAATGGCAATACTACGTCATGAAAAACAACAATATTTAACACCAGCAGCATTAGTTGCTGAGACTGTTGTTCCTACTAAAAATGATTCAGTTTATATTGAATCATTACAAAAAACCTTCGATTGGATTGAGGGTTCCACAGCTACTGCTGATAATGTATATGTAATTGACCAAACTTCTGAAACTGCAAATGGTAGATGGGTAGCATCTCACGTAGCAAATGTGTACACAGGTAGTGGTACGACAGATGCAATGGCTAATGGTCAAATAGATGTATTAGATATTACTGTAACTGGAGCTACTCCTGCAAAGGCAAATCTTATTGCTGTGACAAACGCTGATACATTTGTTGCAAATGTATTTGTAACTTCAAAAGAGGTAATTGCTGCTAATACAGTAAGAGTAACATTAGAAAATCAATCTGGAGACCCTGTAGCAGCTTTTGCGGTTAATGTCTCAGTCCTTGAGTTCTAAGAAAAGAATAATGGTTATTTGTAGGGGTTCGATTCCCCTACATTCTTCAAATAATTTAAGATGGCATTATTACATCAAGAAAATAGACAGTTAATGATAAGTTCTTTTGTGAGGAAACTAACTTAGACTATGACTATGATCCAACATTAACAGCGGATGATGATGGTTTATATATTATTGCTTTAGATAATTTTCCTGGAAGATTCCAATCTATTGATGGAGGATGCCCAAAAACAATAGTAGAATATAACAACCATGCACTAATGGGTAGAACCAAACCTACCCAAGTATTTGGTTTTGTTTTAGAAGGGATCACCTTTCCAAAACCCTTTGATATTTTTGTATCAGATAATGGTAATTCAAGTAGCATTTCTATTACATTAAATAATTTAGGAGAATTAGCTACTAACATTAATGCTATTTTAGCTACTTTCCCTAACACTACTACATTTTTTGCTTCCACAACGGATTCAGGGAAACCTATGATTTATACCCCTGCATTTTATAATAATGTACAAATTGGGGTAAGAGATGGAGTATCTGGAGTATGGTACACAGGTGGAAGTCTTGATCCTGAAAGCGATGGTTTGGATGGACAAATACCCTACCTTATTACTATTGGGAACAATAGTAAATGTGAAGGGATCAATATCGTAGATGGGGTATTTAACCCTACACAAGACAAACTATTAATAAAGAAACCAGCAGGAGTTGTTATTCCTAGCAATTATATACCTTTTGATTTTGGTCAAACTATTAATGCTGCTTTTGGCACAACAAATGCAACAGATACATACATTCATACTTTTTATGCTATAGATGGTGGAACTGCTATGGATAGTGTAAATATGGTAACATTAGCTGTACCATTTAATAATGCAACAGATAGTGGAATAATTGCTACGAATGTTACGCAAATACAAGCAGCTATCAATGTGGTATTACCATCAATGGGATATACAGCAAATGAAGCTATCTATACCATTCTTAACAATAATGAAATTGCTATTTGGTATAGCCCTACTCTAGCAGCAGCAGTAACAAGTGGAGACTTCTTACACATGTACGCAGGTCCTGTAAGTACTCCAGGTGGATATACAAATAAAGTTGATTTTACAAATCAACTATCTATTTCGCAGTTGGATGTACAATTGCCTTTACTTGGTACTGGAAATTTGAGATGGGGTAGTTTACCAAATTCTATCTTAAATCCTTTTATCGCTATTCCAAGTCCAATTATCTCTTTAGAAAATTGGCAAGAACCTCAACATGCAAACAATGGTGGAAGTCCTCCATCATGGGCAGCTAATAATATAAAGATATTAGTGAGATACCCAGAAAATTATTTAGATTTTGAGACATTAGTAGCTACAGGTAATGTTAGGTTGCAACTTCAACATTTAGATGGAAAAGCTATTAGCAGAAAAACAGATCATTCTACTATAATTGAGAAAAAGAAACATAGAATGGTTTGGCGTTGGGCTATTCATAAGAATGGGGCAATGGATAGTGGAGATTATTTATTTGGAAGTGTTTGTGCAGATTCATCAGGTAATCCTTATCCAGATAGAGATACAATGTTATATCTATCTAATACTACGAAACCTAACCAATTTTTTGAATTTGAATTGAATCCTTCCCTTTGGTATGGATATGGTGCAGCTTCATTTTGTGGCAGTATAAGCTCGTCTTTACCAATGAAGTACGAGGATTACTTGATAAGTAATCTGACGGTACTTTGTGGTGGTAGAATAAAAAGCAATTTTAATAATAAAACAAAAGAAGTTGTTGATAGAAAATATTTCAGGTTTGTGTTTATGTATAAAAATGCTTATGGGAGGTGGGTACAATCATTATCCCCTTCACAAGTATTTTATGTTGATTTTAAACTAGCAAATGTAGATGATGGGACTGGTAATATCCAAAAATGGATAACAGGTTTCCGTTCAAGATTTGCTTAAAGAATATGAGCTAGGCTTCGGCTTAGTTTGGTTGCTTTGTATCTGGCTTCGGCTAGGTACAGTTGCTATGCACCTGGCTTCGGCTAGGTGTAGTTTTTTGAAAATAAGTTATATTTATTATATGAAAAAAATACTTTTTTTAATATTTTCTATAGCATGGTTTGGGGCTTTTTCTCAAACTAAGACTACTAAACAAATTGTAATTGGTAAACATAAACTAACATTTTTAAATCCTGTTCCTTACTCTTTATCTAGTGGTTTTTATAATTATGACCTCACTTCTTTAAGTGGGGGAAATTCTAATTGGGGAATAACTGGTAATGCAGGTACTAACCAATCAACTCATTTTTTAGGGACTACTGATAACATTGGATTAAGTATAAGGACAAACAATGTTATTAGACAAACTATTGATAATGTAGGTAGGGTTGGTATTGGTATAACTAATCCACAAAACTCTTTACATGTCAATGGTGATATTTCATTAAATGGAACAAATCAATTTTTTAAATCTTATAATTTAAGTGGTGTTTCTACTAATATATTAGGTATTGATCACAGTAATAACCTTTCTTTAGGGTCACTCACAGGTTCAGTTAATAACTTAAATATTAGTTTAAATGGTATGTTACTGGCTCAAATGACACCTGCTGGTAGAATAGGGTTTGGAGTAAGTAATCCTAATTCAAAAATACAGACATTTGGGGCTATGTCAACTCCTTATTTAGAAACTACAAGTACTGGTTATTTTCCAAACGAAGGTGATGATGTAATTGTATTAACTAATACAGTTTCACAAACCGTAAATATGCCAACTGCTTCTCTTACAACTGGTAGAACATATACACTTATAAATCCTACTACTACTAATAAAGCATTTGCATCAGCAGTTACAGAATTAGATGGGACTACCACAACAGTACTTCAAGCTGGATATTCCTATTATTTAAAAAGTACTGGTACTACTTGGAGAGTCATATCTAAAAGTGCAACAAGTGTTACTATACCTGATGCTTCCCCAACAGTTTCTGGTAAAGTTAATACTACTTCTCAACACTTTGCAGGAACTAAGTATTTTGACAATAATATAATAATGGGGAGTGTTGCATCAGATTTACATTTAGTAAAAGGTAATTTAGGGTTAAATAACTCTTTTTCTATAGGTGCTACGTTAATTTCTAATCAAACAGTAAGTGGGAATGTAGCTACACAAAGTGTAATAGCATCAACAGCTTTGATATTTATCAACCAAACTACTCCCAATATAAGTTTATCATTACCTGCATTAACAGCATTAGATGCAAGTAAATTATTATTTGTACAGAATTCTGGGACTGTATCTGTACAAATGAATTTAACTGATGTAATTCTACCAAACAGAGGACTTTTATATAGATGGACTGGTTCAGTGTGGCAAAGCTTTAATTATGATGGAGAATTTCCATTAATTGCTACAACCACAGCAACATTACCTACTACATATAAAACGGTAATTTGTCAAAATGGTGCAACTAATATTACACTTACATTACCTGATCCTTCTCTATATGTAGGAAAAATTATGAATTTCACAAGAGACCCTGCATCCACAGGTACTATTACTCTAACAAACTCAGGTACAGCGAGGATACAAGGATTAGCTGGAACAGTAGGAGCAACTACAACCATTGCAGCATTAGGAGCAAATGAAAACTGGAATGTAAGATTTATAGCTACTAATACCTCTGCTGGGTATGCTTGGCTTAGAATTGATTAATTTATAAAAACTCAATATCATGTATGAAATAAGAGATAACCAAGTGGTAAGAGTGACAGAAGGCATACAACCCATAACTTCTGAGCAAATATCATCAGATATAGATGCCCTCAATAAAACAATAGAGGATTTTAAGAAACAAGTAGAATTATTAACAATTGATTTAGAAATAGTTAGAAAACTAGAAGCTGAACTTAAATAATATATATATAAATTAGTCAATTAAATTAATATGTTTATAAGCAAGAAATAATAAACTATGACATTTTTAAGAGGATTAATTGATTTTGACACTTTCAAGAAAGATAAAATTAATTGGTTATTATTTGTAGGACTAGTAATTGTAATTCCTATATTAGAGAAAAGAAATCAACAAGCTTTGCTTTTGATGAGACAAGATATGGAACAAGCTCATGCAAACCAAGATAAAGCTTGTATTGAAATGAAAAACTCTCTCAAAGAAGCATTAAATGACTATAAAACAGAATTAAACCATGCTATTAATATGATCAAAACTAAAGATTCTATTATAGTTATTCAAAATGAAAGGTTAAGAACTCAAAAGAAAATACTTAATTAATAACATCATGGCAACTAAAGGATTATTTTTATTTTTAACAGGTTGGATGTTACTTATTGTATCACTTGGTACACCAAAAAAGGTAAATGTCGTTAATCCTGATTATAAATTAGAAAAAGAAGAACTACTACAATATAGTAAAGATTTAAATACATCTAAAAAAAAGATAGAAAAATTAGATTTAAAACATACAGAACAGTTATTTAATAATAACTTAAAAGAAGTAAAAGGAGCTTTATTAGAAAATAAACAACTAAAAGAAAACTTAACATTTTTAAAAAAAGATACAGTTAAAATAATAATAAAAGATACTGTTTTTTTGACAAAAAAAGATACAGTTTTAAAAAGAACTTGGTTAGATAAAATTTTAAATTAATATTATGATATTCTTAGGTACAGCACAGTCTCATGTAAATCCTCAAAATTGGTATGGTTGGTCAGGTGATTTATCAGGTACAATTCCTGATATTTTATTAGCTGCGGATATTCTTAAACCAAAATTAAGAAAGACTTACATTCTAAAAGATGAAGAGACTACTATAAATGGATATATACAAGTTTTTAGTGAACTAAGTAAAATAGTTGAACCAGGAGAGTTAGTAGTTTGGTGGGACTCTGGACATGGTTGTGATGGATTACAGACTTCATTTTTTGAAGATAAATTCCAAGCTGATCAAGGAATAGCCGCTTATGATGGAATTATAAGTGATAATCAAATTTCTAAATTATTAGGAATGTTTACTAAAGGAAAAATAGTATATGGATGTGATCGTTGTCATTCTGGAAGTATGTACCGTGAGGTAAAAAAAATGAATACAAAAGCACTCCCTAAGGATATACAATCACAATTATCTCCTTATGATTATACATCAAAAGATAACTTATTTCCTCAAGATACTACTTTAAAAGTACCACTAAAATACTTTGGTGCTTGTCAAGTAAATCAGGTAGCTGATGATTTAGGATACAATGGTAGATTCACTTATGAATTTTGGTCGTGTTATAAAAAAAATAAAAATTTACCTTATGTATCTCTTTATAACAAAATACTGAGTAAATTTCCTAGAACACAAACACCAAAATATACTAATTTATCTTCTGATAAGACTTTTAATACTGAGAAAGCCTTCTCTTAAAAAACTCCTTAAACAAGTAAGAAATCGTACCTTAGTACGAAAACTTACCTGTTAAGGATAAACCTAAATATATAAAAAATTAAAAATACTCTTTAACTAAAGTAAAGTAATGTAATAGTTACTTTACTTTTTTTTATGTAGTACATCCTTCACAAAAAATCTCCCAAGAAGGACTAATCATAGTAGATGTCTGAGGTTTTTGATTAGTTTGACTAATTTGATTAACTTGATTATCTTTTTGTCTTTCCTGGTTTTCTTGACTTTTTCCTAATCTTTTAGGCTTTACCAAACTTGGTCTAGTACGAGTATAATAGACACCTGTTTTTAATCCATTTTTCCAAGCATATAGTAAACTAGTAGTCATAGTACTAGCTTTTGGTTCACTATAATACATATTTAATGATTGTGATTGGTCTACATACTTTTGTCTAGCTATTGCACAGTCTAATAATATACGTGGTTTAATTTCCCAAATAGTTTTATATATCTTTTTTAAATCATCTGGTATATCTATATCTTGTACTGACCCACTATCTTGGATAATTTGTTCTCTAATAGTAGAATTCCACAATCCTCTTTTTTCTAAATCAAATACTAGATGTTTATTTATGATAGTAAACTCTCCAGTATCTATTTGTCTAACAAATAAATTAGAAGAAAATGCTTCAAAAGATTCATTTACACCAAGTAAAGCACTAGTACTAGCAGTAGGCATTAGCCCAACAAATAATGAATTAGCTACTGGATAATTACTAAAGGATATATCTCCTTGAGTACCTCCTAAATTATAAATAGAGTTTTCCCAAGTATCAAATACAATTCCTTCTTCTATAGCTATTCTATGTGATTCTTCTATAGCAGCTTTATAAATTGTTTCAATAATAAGACCTTGATATTCTATTGAATCTTCATAAGCTATTCCTTTAATGGCTAGATGGTCTGCTAATCCTGCTATTCCTATAGCTAAAGCTCTTTGTTGCATTCCTGCTTTTTTTGCAGAAGGCGTACTCCACTCATGTTTATCAAGACCTCTATTTAAAAATCTACATAAAATTTTAGCAGCTTCTGCTATTTCTGGTAAAGAGAGATTTCTTGCTAAATTAATAGATGCTAATGCACATTGTGCTGTATATTGTGGTTTAGTTACTTCAGTAATTTCAATACAATTACCAGTAAGAATACCATTAAACATTGCTTTATGATTAATAGGTTCATTTACACAATAAGTATCATGTAAACCTTCTAACTCATTAACAGATTGGATTTTAATAAATTGAGAACATTCTCTATTTGGTTTTGTAATAACCCATTTTAACCTATCACATTTTAATCCTAACTGAGAAAGTTTATACAAAGAATTACCATTAATTAATAATCTATTTGTTTCTTTACAAGAATACAGTTGTAATTCACCACTACCATCATTTTTAGGTAAAAGACGTTCACCTTCGTCTAATGCTAACGTTATTTTAGAATCACAACCTAATGTTTGAAGCATTAATTGAACTTCTTTTAAAAAGTTTTTTTCAATACATACTACTTGAATAGATTGAGAACCATTGTTATTTGTTACTGTCCCATCTGCATCTAAATAACCTGCCAACCAATTTAATCTAGATTCTATTGAATACTCGCAATCAGGAACAAAAAACTTATCTTTTAGTACTGAGCTATGACCATAAATTCTATCTTGATCTGATTGATTATACCAATTAGAAACAGATTTAAAATTACCAACAAGTTTCTTTTTTTCACCATATAAATAAATCCTTTGACCTTGTAATGTCAAACAACCATCTCCAGTATAGAATCCATTTTCATACGCATTATTTAATGTTAAAGAACCTTCAATTAAAGGGAGATCAAATTTAATAAGTTTATCTCCAATTTTTAAATCTTTAGCTCTAACCTCTAAAATTTCTAATTTTTTTTCGCCTGTTCCTTTACTATATCCTTTTTGAATATAAAATTTATGATAGTCTGTACAATCTAATTCATAACCACTATTAGTAATTACTCTTAGTAGCTTTTGATTCTCACCTGTTTTTCTAACTAAAACATTACTCCACTGAGAACCATTCCACATGTCAACATTTTCATTTTCCAATTCACCAATACAAATATAACCATCACGAGTTAATATTTGAGTATCCTTAGATACACATAAATTAGACCCTGTAATGATACCTAAATGTTTCTGATTATTAGATTTGTTAGCATTATCCCAATTAAAAACATAAGGTTTGCCACTTTCTGGTTGAGATCTTAATAAAAGATCCCAAATACTCTTTAGTGATATAGGAGTCCCTAGACCTAATTCTACATATTCATAATAAAGTTTTTTAAATTCATCTCCCCATGTTTCATGTAATGGTTTTTTACCACTCATTAAAATATCATGAGGACAGAAAGTGTACCAAATCTTGTCTTCTCCTGTAGAGATACTTTCTGTAAGTAATTCATAAAACAAATCAGGAATACATACTGCTGTAAATAAATCCCTAGTTCGTCTTTTTTCATCCCCTATTTGTAGTGATAAACTAAGAAATTCTATAATATCTTTATGCCAAATACCTAAATAAACAGCAGCAGACCCAGATCTGTTTCCTTGTTTGTAAAATCTCATTTTGCTTTGTACCATATCACAAAATCTTACTACTCCACCAGCTAGTCCTTTAAAAGTACTAACTAATGTTTTTTCAGAACGTAAGTTATGAATATGTAAACCAATTCCAGCTCCTTTAGAGGATGATTTAGCTAAATCAGTTAAAGTAGCTTCTATTCCTTCTAAGCTGTCGTCTTCTAAGGTAGTTAAATTACAATTATGGACAATTAATCCTTCCACACAATAACTATGGTCATCCTCTACCTCAATATCATAAACAAATTCATCTATATTATTAGATTGAGATATAGATTGTACTCTATAAAAAGTATCATTACCTATTTTAATAATAAATCGTTGTTTTGCATTATAAATCTTTTCTAATCTATCATCATTATAGGATTTTGTTATATATTGAAGTAATTCATTTTGTGCACCAAAATCTAATCTATATTGTGTGGCTCTTTTATCACCATTTAATTTATCATTATATTGGGTTGCTATGGATAATCTTGTATCATATCCTCCCTTTTTAAATATACCAAATAATTCTTTAACAAGGGTAGGATTAGCTATTTGAAATCTAACATCTCCTTTTTTGGTTACATTTCCATCAGAAGATATTAAACCTGCTAATAAACCATCTAGTAATTTTTTATCCCAGTCATATATTCCTCTATAAATTTTCTTTTTATCAAAATATTCTCCAAATAATTCTTTAAATAAAATTCCTAATATCCTAGAATGAATTGAACATTTAACCCAACTCCTTCCATCTTTAGAATAACTATTATAAATTTTAGGCTCAATATTAAAGTATTTTTTACTTATATATTGTACAAATTCTACAATATTTTGAGCTTTTGTGGCACAAGTGATATTTATACCTACAATTCCCTGCTGTTTTGTTTTCAATAAGTTACCATCCCCATAATATAAACCTATAAATTTTGCAAATTCAGGTGTAATCTCAAATTGTTTTATAGATGAATGATATTTTTTCATCAAATGAGTTCCTCTTTTATTTTCATATGTGACATTATACTGGAATTCATTTTCTGTCTCTACACTTTCAATATCTATAATTTTAGTAGTCAATGTTGCTTTATATGTTCTCCAATCTTTATTAATAATATCTATATAATTAGATATTTTTATAATCTCACTATTAATTTTTAAAGTTTCATCTGAAACTGATTTAATAAAATCACCTACCCTAATATTTTTTAATTCTAT
>Ga0208826_1002767_pt1 | contig 12777 bp, 7 predicted proteins | sample AD_UKC115_MetaG_FD_184451 | JGI IMG/M metagenome (GOLD analysis project Ga0208826, IMG submission 184451) | Active sludge microbial communities of municipal wastewater-treating anaerobic digesters from Hong Kong - AD_UKC115_MetaG (SPAdes)... | ecosystem: Engineered > Bioreactor > Anaerobic >...
CTCTTGCTTTTAACAGGGAGGCAATCCGGTATGGTCCCATGCTGGCCTTTTGTGGAATGCCCGCTTTTCCTGCCGGTTGATAAAATAGCCCTGCTTCCTTATTCAACCGGTTAAATCCTTTCAGAAGGAGGATTTCTGAAGGGGAGATAAACCGTTCCTCCTGATTGGTCTTCAGATATTCCAATTTCACCCGGTTCGTCCTTCCCCAACCGTTAGTTAAATTTTCCGGAGAAAGGATGCCCTTCGGATCCAGTTTCCAAATATCATACATATCATATACAAAAAATGCCGAGTCATACTTACTCCACCCCATATTTCCAACCGGATCGGGCAATTCGGGCATATCCTCTTCCGTATCATAGAGGGGTTGGGGAACACGCAGGCTAATATTCCTTGTTATTTTTTCCAATACATCGTAAGCGAAATAATTCTTCAGTTCATAATCGTACCAATAAATATACCCGGCATCGGGTGATGGTGAAAAATTAGCGGAGCGGTTTGTGCTAATGGGGGTGGCTTTGCCATCAAAACAGTTAATCAAAAATGCAGACTGCCTGGTTCTGCCTTCCCATTGGGAAGCAATCCGGTTGTTTTTTGTTGTGGTTCCCAAAACCCAATTGGCATTTCCGTCATCAGCCAGGGTAATATCTTCAATGCCGGGACTACCCAACTGAATCAAAAATGAATCGCCCAGGTTAATAACGGCGAGGTATGACCGATTTTCTTCCCTGGCCAGGTTTAATAATTGTTTGGGTTGGAGATAATCATCGTTGTAATGCCAGATATCCAGTTTTGCCAGTTCAAAATCTACCAGGCTGGTATCGGCAGCAGGTTTGATGGGGGCCGTTCCAAAAAACAAGCGTTTTCCGTTTCTGCTAAAACTAATCTTCCCCTGTTCGCTGATACCGGATCCTATTGGCATCCCCGCCTTATTCCGGTCGGCATACAAAATAGCCGAATCGGCTCCATCCCGGAAAAACCATAATTTATAAAAGCGTTGAAGCGCTTTCTCACTGCTGTCTCTTTCGGCCACAAAAGCAAGCTGCTTTCCCCCTTCATCAAAACAAAAACCGGTGGCATCATTAAAGCCCTGCATTATCGTATCGAACCGGAGTTTATCCAAATTGGCTACCAGCACCAACGACTTTCCGGAAGAATCGGCTTTATCTTTTTTTTGCTCAATTACAATCCGGGTACCCATTTTATCAAAAAGATAATTGTCTGTATTCCTAAACACCCATTCCTTACCGGTTGTTAACTGGCGAAGAACAAGCGTATTAAAATTTTTCTTCTCATTGCCGGGTGCATCTTTTGAAGGCCCATCCGGCTCCAGGTTGTCTTTCGCTTGTTTCTGAATTTCTTTTGATACCTTTTGCAATGCTTTTCGCAATTCCTTTTCGCTGAGGTTCCCTTTTGCCGAATCAATTGCTTTCTTTAAAACGGAATCAGCGATGGCGAGCATACGCTTCGCTTCCTTCTGATGGGCAAGGGAAGATGAGTCTAAATCCTTTTTCTGTGAAACTTCTGCGAGGTACCCAAGCCATCCGCTTCCCTTTTCAGGAATTGAAAATGACTTTACCTCAGGAACATAAAACAGGGTATCTAATACAAGATTGAGGACAACCAGCGAATCGGCTGGAAGGTCATTGCCCGTCTTTTTTTTAATTTTTGCACTCCGGGTTTGCGCATACAATGGTTTTACCCTGCAAACCAGGTATAGGTTATCTTCCGTAAAGGCCGCATTGAATCCCCTTTCAATTTTTCTTATTTTTCCGGAAGAAAGCCATTTCACACACAGATCGCCATCCCCTTCCTGTGGATTCACCGCATAAGCAATATATTTCCCGTTGTTCGAAATTTTTCTTTCTCCCAGCGATTTCCAGCTATCGTACACCCCGTGATCGAGCGGCTTTTTTGATTGGCCAACAGACACTTGCAGCAAGCAGACCAGAAACACAAAGAAGCAAAATCCAATACATTTCTTCATTGGTTAAAGATAATTAATAACCCTAATGAATGAAGGAGTGGAAACGCAATCAGGTAATTATGCTAAAAATTGCTTTCAAATGCAAATCAGGCTTCAGAAAACCAACTTTTTTCCTGAAAAAATTATTATTTAAATCCTGTATAATAAATGCAGTACTGTATTCGTTACAGGGGTATTATGCTACCATGATCCATTTTGGGCCTGGTCTGACTTTTAATTATTAAAAAAAGTTAGCATTTATTGTATGGTTATGGAAATTAAAAGCAAACCATCGAAGCAGGCCCTATTTAAATATGTTAAATACATTCTTTTGCATGTATACATAGACAACAATTAAAAAGGGATTATTCCAAAAGAGGGATTCTGAAAAGCGATTTTCAAATTGGATTCTGAATCTGGATATAACGCTTACAAGTACCCGATAAAATAGGAAAATGCATACCAATTTTCATAAGAAATTGTTTACTGTTTCTAACTCTTTAAGAGTAGTTCTTATTTTGGCGGGAATTGTAATTGCGTTCCCCTCCTACTCACAATTCAGTTGTTCGGGTTTAATTACTACGGATGTTCAATACACTGGAGGGCCGCAAACTTTCATCGTTCCATCTGGTGTTACCCAGGTTCGTATAAGCATCACCGGTGCCAGTGGTGGAGAGGCTACCCTATCCAGCGCATACAAGCCCGGGGGGGGTGCTACCGTATATGCCTATATTACGGTGGTAATGGGAGATGTTTTTCGGGTAATCATTGGAGAAAAGGGAAAAAATGGAAGAATGGAATCCGGGGGTGGAGGAGCCAGTGCAGTATATAAAAATGGAATCTTAATCATGGTTGCCGGCGGAGGAGGTGGAGAAGATAATACCGGAAATGGTGGAAATGGAAGGAGTTCCACGAATGGGGGGAACGGTGGTGATGATGGCAGTGTTGGAAGTTCAGATGGATGCGGATCATCCACAGATAATGGTAAAGGGGGTACAGGTGGAAACGGTGGAAATCACGGAGAATTTTCAAAAAATTGTCCACATGGCGGAGGCGGCGGTGGTGGCCTCCTCTCCAATGGGCAGGGAAACGGGAATATCAATGCCGGCCAGCCGGGAAAAAAAGGCGACATTAATGGTGTAACCGGCGGGCAGGGTTCGCAGGATGATGCAGCAACCGTTCAGGGAGGCTGGGGATGGGCCAGCGGCGGTGGCGCTGATTATCGGGAAAGTGGCGGAGGCGGCGGGTATTCCGGTGGTGGCGGCGGGCCAGAATCCACAAATCCCGGCGGAGGCGGCTCCTTTGTAGCGGCCATAGGAACAAACGGAATTTTTATATCTGATAAAAGCGATGGGACCAACCCAAATTCAAGCTATAATGGTTATGGTACCATTTGCAGTTTGGTGGAAATTGTTTTACCTGTTACCTACAAAAGTTTTACCGCCGAATCAACCACGGTAGGAAATCTTCTGAAATGGGAAATGTCTTCAGAACAAAACATAAGTCATTATGAAGTGGAACGTAGTGCCGATGGTATAAACTTCACTAATATAGGAATTATGGCTGTTGCCGGAAATAATGCATCTACCAATAAGTACCAATTTTTAGATAATACCTCTCCTTTCGAAAGTACATACTATCAAATAAAATCAGTTGACAGGAACTCCAGAATTTCCTATTCTTCCATTCGCTTCATAAAAGGGAGGGTAATGCATGATTTAATTTCTGCCTATCCCAACCCGGCATTTGATGTGCTGAAGATTGTGTTGCCTCAAACCTGGAAAAACAGTAAATCCATAATCACAATAATGAATGCTAACGGGCAGGCATTGATCAACCAAACAGTAAATACTGCAGAAAATAAATTTAATGTGAAATCGCTTCCTAAAGGAGTTTACATAATTAAGGCAATTAACATTACCCATAATCAGCAACTGTCGCTAAAGTTCCTAAAGAATTAATCCGCAATAAAAAAAGTGCGAAAAGTCCTGGTATAGATCCACTAAAACTTCTACTCCATAAGAAATCCCCAATCCGCTTTCAGGCTGGTTAGGCGTTGAGGGGGGAGGCCGATTGAATCATAATGTCCGGCAATGCTTTTCTGCCGGTAGGCTTCATACAGGCTTACCGCACAGGCCACAGAAATATTGAGCGATTTAATAATCCCTACCTGAGGAATGATAAAATTGCCATCACAACGCCCAATTAAATCATCTGAAACGCCACTGTGTTCATTACCAAATATCAGGGCCACCGAATCGGTGAGATCGAGGCTGTAAAGGGGTACCGAGGTTGAATCGAGATGGGTAAGATATATCTTATTATATTGTTTTCTTAACGCTTCAAAACATGCATCCACATTTGTAAACTGGTGAACCGTTAACCATTTTGCTGCAGAGGAACTGCTTTTCTCTCCCCATTTCTTATGCCGCGGGATATCGGTATTCAAAACATAAATATCCTGAACTCCCACTGCGTCGCAGGTTCGCATAACGGCAGATATATTATGCGGATCGAAAACATTCTCCAACACAACCGTTAGGTTAGGTTGTCGTTTTTGCAAAACATAGTTAAGTCGATGGGCCCTTTCTGGCGTCATGCTGCGAAAATCGGAAATAAATAGGAGGTGAGTAAACAAAAGTCGGGTAAACTGAATGTTGTTTAGTTTAATTTTTAGGTTCAATTTTAAAAAATCCCGATTTTGTACCTGGGGGAAGGGGCGGCAGCCCCGGGGTGGGAAGTTGATTTTTTTATCATTCAATGGTATACCCTGTTATTTCCCCAGATAAAATTCAGGAAATTTAATCAAGCAGCACTGAACCTTTGGAACACTGGTGCCAATAGTGAGGAAAAATCGATTCGTGCATTCGTGGCAAAATAAACAATACCTACCCTAAATTTTCTTCAGTCAAATTTTTTGGCCCAATTTTTAAAAATTCCGATTTTGTACCTGGGGGAAGGGGCGGCAGCCCCGGGGCGGGAAGTTGATTTTTTTTATCATTCAATGTTAGCCCCGGTTATTTCCCCAGATAAAATCCGGGAAATTTAATTAAGCAGCACTGAACCTTTGGAACACTGGTGCCAATAGTGAGGAAAAATCGATTCGTGCATTCGTGGCAAAATAAATAATACCTACCCTAAATTTTCTTCAGTCAAATTTTTTGGCCCAATTTTTAAAAATCCCGATTTTGTACCTGGGGGAAGGGGCGGCAGCCCCGGGGCGATTCGTGCATTCGTGGCAAAATAAACAATACCTACCCTAAATTTTCTTCAGTCAAATTTTTTGGCCCAATTTTTAAAAATCCCGATTTTGTACCTGGGGGAAGGGGCGGCAGCCCCGGGGCAAAGAGCTATAACTTTAAGAGGTTGCTGAATTGCAATCCATTCCATCAACCAGATGAAGGTCTAATGAATAATGGGATCAATGCTCGTAATTATCCATTTTAATATCCATTCACTCATCAAATTTCTGCTATTCCTCCGCATTCATTTCATACATTAGCATCAAATTTTCCATAATGAGACTTACAGTATTGGCTTTTGCAGCACTTGGCATTCTTGGCGGATGCAGTCAGAAAAATGAAGATAAAAAGGAAATTAAACCCGATGTGGTGGAAGTGAATGTTGACAGTACAGTTAAACCGGGTAATGATTTTTTCCTTTTTGCCAATGGAAAATGGATTAAAGAAAACCCCATACCAGCCGAACAATCCAGTTGGGGAATTGGCAACCTGGTAATTGAGGAAAACTTAAAAAGGCTAAGGGAAATATCTGAAAAAGCTGCGGCTAATAATGCGGCAAAAGGCAGTAACGATCAAAAAATCGGTGATTTTTGGCACTGCGCAATGGATAGTGCCAGCATCGAATCTAACGGTATTAGGCCACTCACAGCCCTGTTGCAAAAGATTGATGCGATTAAAGATATTAACGGGCTTGTGGAGACCTCGGCCGAATTAAAAACTTTTGGTTCTTCCACCCTGTTTAGCGATTGGGTAGCACAGGATCCTAAAAAATCGGACCTGATGGCCTATACACTTTGGCAGGGAGGATTGGGATTACCCGAACGGGAATACTATTTTAAACCGGATTCTTCTACCACCGCTATACGGAATGCATACGTAATACACATCACAAGGGTCTTAACGCTTGCCGGGGTTGACACTGCAAAATCGAAAATTGCCGCTGATAATATTCTGAAAATGGAAACCGGCCTGGCCAGGTCTTCCAGAAAATTGGAAGATCTCCGGGATCCCTATTCTAATTACAACAAAATGGCAATTACCGATCTGGGAAAAATGGCCCCGGCCATTAACTGGGCAGCATATCTGCCGGCAATAGGCGTAAAAAGCGTGGATTCGGTAATTGTAGGCCAACCTGAGTTCTTCAAATCTCTCAACCAAACGCTAAACCAAACTTCCTTAGAAACCTGGAAACTATATTTAAAATACAATTTGTTAAACGACCTTTCCGCAGCGCTGCCAGATGCATTTGTAAATGAGGCCTTCAACTTTCAAAAATTATTCTCCGGTGCGAAAGCACAGAAACCCCGTTGGAAAAGGGCCATATCTATGGAAGAAAATGCAATGGGTGAGCTTCTCGGCCAATTATATGTAAAAGAATTTTTTAACGAAACTGCAAAAAAAAGATACACCGATTTGGTGGAATCCATTCGCACTGCCTTAAAAGACAGGATCACGAACCTTACCTGGATGACTGATTCTACCAAACAAAAAGCCTATGCCAAACTGGCTGCCATTACAGCAAAAGTTGGTTATCCTAATAAATGGAAGGACTTTTCTGCGCTCGAAATTGGAAAGGAAAGTTTTGTTCAGAATGTAATGAATGCAAATAAATTCTGGCATAATTACGAGTACAACAAATTAGGTAAACCGGTTGACCGGGAAGAATGGGACATGTACCCGCAAACCTATAATGCCTATTATAACCCCAGCAATAACGAGATTGTTTTGCCTGCCGGTATTTTTACCGTACCTGGATACCGTGATGAAGAATTGGACGATGCTGTTGTTTTTGGTTATGCCGGGGCCAGCACCATTGGTCATGAAATTACCCATGGCTTTGATGATGAAGGGCGCCAATATGATGCCCAGGGAAACCTGAAAAACTGGTGGACTAAAGCAGATGAGGATGCTTTTAAAAAGCGGGCCGATGTAATGGTGAAGCAATTTGATGCATATGAGCCTGTGCCAGGTTACCATATAAATGGAAAAGCTACCCTTGGCGAAAATATTGCCGATCTGGGTGGTATCCTTCTGGGTATTGAAGCTTTTAAAAAAACCGATCAGTTTAAAAAGAATGAAAAAATTGCCGGCTTTACGCCCATGCAACGGTTCTTCCTGGGGTATTCCTTAGGCTGGTTAGGAAACATCCGGGTAGAATTGCTGAAGAACAGACTGCTTACTGATGTGCACTCCCCTGCAAAATACCGGGTGAACGGGCCCTTTGCCGATGTGGATGAATTCTATTCCAATTTTGGGGTATTGCCTACCGATAGCATGTATATACCTGATAGCCTCCGGGTGCATATCTGGTAATTGGATTCCGGTGAAATTTTTATTACTGGCCTGAGAATTCAGGCCATTTTTTTTCAGAGAAATTAAAATGCAGATACCTCAATTCCCAACCCCGGTTTATCTGAAAGGATCACTTTGCCTGCACCGTCAAATGATATCCCCGATCCCAGGTCTTCGGTTAGAAGCAGGGTCCCGTCCATATCCAGGTAATCGGCAAGGGGGGCAAGTTGCGCAATGGCAGCGGAGCCAATGCTGGTTTCATTCATACACCCAATCATAACTTTCAGCTCTTTTTCCCGGGCATCCGATATCATTCTTCGGGCCGGGGTTATCCCGCTGCACTTGGTCAGTTTAATATTAATACCATGAAAATAGCCAACGCATTTTTCCACATCTTCTTCCTCCACACAGGATTCATCTGCGATTAGGGGTAAGGGTGAGGTGGAGAATAATTTCTTCATCCCTTCCCAATCGTCTTTTGCCAGGGGTTGCTCTACCAACTCCACACCCAATTGGGCAAGTTGGGGAATCTTTTCCAGTGCCTCTTCCAGGCTCCACCCGCCATTTGCATCCACCCTGAATGGCGCATCTGTTTCCTTACGAAGTGCCGCCACCCTTTCCACATCTCCATCCACTCCTACTTTTACTTTATAAACCGGCCAGGGCTTCTTTTTCATTTTTGCCAGCATGTTATCCATCGTGTCGATGCCAATCGTATAATCGGTTGCAGGTACCGTTGATTTATCAAGTTGCCAAAGCTGGTGCAATGGCTTCCGTTTCATCTTCCCATACAAATCCCATCCCGCCATATCCAATGCACAAACAAGGAAATTATTTTCATGAAAAAGATGATGCAGGTAATGCCAGTATCGTTCGGGATCTGAAAAGGCAAATTGTTCCACTAACCTTTTCTTCTTTTCCAGGTCTGCCAGCATTTTCTCTACGGTGATATTGTAATAGCTGATGGCGGGTGCTTCGCCATATCCCTTAAATCCCATAAAGGAAAGGCTTACCGCCAATCCGGGTTGATGGCTTTTTTCGGCCTTTGATATTTTGAATGGGAATTCAAACGGAAGGTTATAGGAATGGTATTCAAGTTTTAGCGGCATTATCTTCCACTGTTCTTTATCAGGTGGTAAATCAGCATATTAAAATCATCGGCATCTTTCAGTTCTTCGAGGCTGATATGCATCCGGTAGTTCCAATTGTGGTTGGGATCGGCAGGAATATTTATCCGCTCATCCCTGGGGTTATCAATTCTCAACTTCCCATCCATGGCAAGAAGGTCCTGCATTAAAAAAACAGCCCACATGGCAGGTGAATGAAGATGTTGCTTGATAATTTCAACGGCTACCCAGGGTTCACAATAAAAGGGGGCCATTCCGTATTGGCCAAGGACATGATTGTAAAAATACTGGATGCCGTCCTTATCTTCTTCCCACCACTGCCTTATGGTACTCGTATCGTGTGTAGAGGGAGTTATGACACTAAGAAATGGTGCTTGTGCGGGAATAGAGAAACGCTCATTGGGTTTCTTGGGCATGCGTTGAACGCCTAATGAAAGTATCTCCCGTTGTGCTAAAACACTATCCACAAAATCGGGCACCATACCCAGGTCCTCCGCACACAATAACATTCGGGTATTATCTTGTAATGCATTCAATTTTTTACCACCTGCCGATTTCCATAATTCATCCTGCCTTCCAAAGAAATACTGCTGATATAAGCGCTTCAGAATTTCCTGCTGGTCTTCATCGAGGGATTGAAACAAGCGGGTTTTAGGCATATTAATCCGGAAATGGTAAAAGCCATCAACTCCTTCTTCCGCTATTAAAACCACGTCTGCTATTATATTAAAAATAGCCTGCTTCAGATAACTCTTTTGCGGATATTTTTCAAAAAAAGCTGCCACCCCCTGCTGGGTGGCCAATTCGGGTCGGAGGTTTCCGTTATCAAAAACATTTTCCATAGCCCAAACTGCATCTTCTCCAAAATCCTGGCTAATGAGAGCATCGTTAATAAAGGGTTTCGCAAGGTATGCGGCAGAAACGGAAAGCCCATTAATTTGAAGTTCGTGTTGGGAGAAAGGCAAGGCGGGTACAAATACCCCCAAAATTCCTTCAATAGCAGTTCTGGGGATACTCCAGATACGGAAGAAACCCAGGATATGATCAATTCGGATGGCATCAAAATAGGTACCCATGTGCTCCATCCGGCTCCGCCACCAGGCATAATTATCCTTCGCCATTTCATCCCAGTTATAGGTAGGGAACTCCCAGTTTTGTCCTTTAACGGCAAAGGCATCGGGCGGCGCCCCGGCCTGCATATCCATGTGAAAAAGTGTTGGGTTAACCCAGGTTTCCACACTATGCCTCCCTACCCCTATGGGAAGGTCGCCCTTAAAAATAACGGCCTTCGATTTTGCATAATTAACGGCATCGACTAGCTGCAGATGTAAATGATACTGAATGAAATAATAAAGGGCAATTTCATCATAATAGGAAGTACCCGGACTAACCAGTTCCTGGATTTTTTCCTCTTTATAATTTGCAAACTCCTCCCAGCAACTGCAATCCGCAGAATTGTATTTATCCCGGAGGTAGCAAAAGGCTGCATAGGGAACCAGCCATTCCCGGTTTATATTGAAAAATTCGAAGAAATCAACGTCTTCATTAAAATCGTCTTTCTTATTGTTATATAATATCTTAAGAGCCCTTAATTTTAATTTTGCTACAGCTATATGATTCAAGGTAGCCTCAGCATTTAGCTTTTTTGCCTCCTCCAAAATTTCATCTTCCAGCTCCATATCCAATTCCCGTGCAAGGCGGTTAACATCGAGATACTGCGGGTGAAGAGCATAGGCAGATATAGATGCGTAAGGATAGGAATCCCGGATCGTGTGGGTGGCAATCGTATCGTTTACGGGTAGCAGTTGGATCATCCGGAAACCATTCTTATGGGCCCAGTCTGCCAATGGGATCAGATCCGAAAAATCGCCCACTCCCCAACTGTTTTTTGAACGCAGGGCTGATACCGGAAGGTTGATTCCGGCTCCCCGCCATACCGACTGATCAAAAAAGGGAAATGCCCTAAACAGGAACAACTCGTCTTTTGCGGGGTTTTTAAAAACGGTACGGTTACTTCCCGGTTCGTATTGAAGTATGTGACCGGTGTCGGTATTCTTCACCGCATATTTATATTCTACCGGAAGTTTTTCCTTATTCAGGTTAACCTGGGCTGTCCAGATTCCATCCTCAAAACTCATTTCCACCGCATCGGCCTCCAGCCATTCTCCCAAAGCCGGAGAGCCGCCAATCAGGCAAAGTTTTCTTCCTTCCTGAAGATAGGGCGCTTCCACCTCGAAAATATGGGTGATTTTTTTACCCTTATTCTTGTATTTTTTGGTGCGGTGGGTATGAAACACATCTGTAAAAGGTTCACTGGCAAATACTGAAGAATGAAAATTAAGGGCATTCCACTCGTCGTAAACTGAAATATACTCCCGGTTTATTTTCTTTAAGTGGATTTTACGTACCGGGGAGGAGTCGTACAAATCGGAACCGGAACTGTCTTTTAAAACATACCGGTATTCAATAGTTCCCTTTAACCGTAGTTCCTCCGTATCTATTTCCGTCCACCAGGTTTCATTATCATAAACCAATTTAATTTGCCTCGATTCGGTACTTTTTTTTGAAGATTTTCCAGAAAGCAGGACATACATTTCCTGTCCATATCTTGTTTTATAACCTATATGCAGCCGAATAATCATAAAGAAATTTGGATGCGCAATTTAATAAATAGGAGGCGGTTGCATCTTAATTATTTACTTCCAAAATTTATAATTGAATAATAATACACCCTATATTTGCCAAAACAATACGCAATATGACTACTACCACTAAAAGACCTACCCTGTTATACTGGTTCCTTTTCCTACTTTCGGTTTGTGCTTTTTTTGGGGTTTACGCTATTGGTGGTGGATACTGTTCGATGGTATTACCCTTTGTTGTTACTACTTTTTCCCTTGCGTTAAATCTGATTTAAACGGATCTGAATATTTACAAAAAGGCCCCGGAAATCCGGGGCTTTTTTCATTTTGTCAACCGCAATTTTATCGCGGGTGGCTGGTAAGCGTTCTCATTTTAAAGGGTAGGGTTAAAGCGTTTCTATCTGACTATTCTGCATTTTTTATAATGATGGTTGGCGGCTTCGGAGGGCGAAACCGACCGGGAGCAGGAGGCAATGGCTCCGCCCAGTATTACAAGGATGATAAGTTTCTTCATAGCGTTATAGTTGGTGTAATGTATTAAAACGGAAATATACCGTCCTTATTGTGTTTCACCCTTCTTATTTTTCTTCATTTCAAAAACCATTAATATGCCCCGTAATCAAAAAAAGCCGCCTCCAAAAGGAGACGGCTGTAATTAAAATTAAATTTAACTACGGGAAATCCTTATTTCACCTCTTCAAATTCGGCATCGGTTACATTTTCGCCGCCGGTATTTGCATTGGGCTGAGCTCCACCCCCATCCTGATGCGCTTCGGCTCCCGGCTGGGCACCCTGGGTTGCTTTATACATATCCTCACTGGCTGCCGTCCAGGCCTGATTTAATTCGGCCAGTGCCGTATCAATTTGGGCAAGATCCTGGGCTTTGTGGGCATCCTTCAGTTTGGTGATGGCCACTTCAATAGCCGATTTCTTTTCAGCAGGAATCTTATCGCCGTATTCTTTCAATTGCTTTTCCGACTGGAAGATATTACTATCGGCAAGATTTACCTTTTCAACTTTTTCTTTTTCTTTCTTATCTGTTTCTTCATTTGCCTTCGCTTCATTCTTCATCTTTTCAATTTCTTCTTTGCTGAGGCCGCTTCCTGCTTCAATCCGGATTTTTTGTTCCTTTCCGGTGCCTTTATCCTTAGCCGTTACATGCAGGATACCGTTGGCATCAATATCGAAGGTTACTTCAATTTGGGGAACGCCGCGGGGTGCAGGTGGAATACCATCCAGGTTAAAGGTCCCGAGGCTTTTATTCTGACCAGCCATGGGTCTTTCACCTTGCAGTACATGGATTTGTACCCCGGGCTGGTTATCGGCAGCCGTGCTGAAGGTTTCTGATTTCTTGGTAGGGATGGTGGTATTCGAATCGATGAGCCTTGTCATTACCCCACCCATGGTTTCAATTCCGAGGCTAAGGGGAGTCACATCAAGCAACAACACATCTTTTACCTCTCCGGTTAATACAGCCCCCTGGATCGCAGCCCCTACAGCCACCACTT
>Ga0208826_1002769_pt1 | contig 12768 bp, 17 predicted proteins | sample AD_UKC115_MetaG_FD_184451 | JGI IMG/M metagenome (GOLD analysis project Ga0208826, IMG submission 184451) | Active sludge microbial communities of municipal wastewater-treating anaerobic digesters from Hong Kong - AD_UKC115_MetaG (SPAdes)... | ecosystem: Engineered > Bioreactor > Anaerobic >...
TATGCCGGCGCTTTTCGACCTTAAAACCCGCACATTTATTTATATGCCCGACGCCAACAAAGAGTCGTTCACTCTTTATACAAGCGGCGACAGCCCGATAAACTATAGAGGAAGCGCACTCAACGATGGTAGGCAGATTTTCGATGATGGCGCTGCCGATTGCCATGACGATGTCCATGCCGATCTGAATGATTTTAGGCAGATGCTCCATAATCATATCGGCAAGGCCGCCGACCGCGTCACCAATGACCTCGCTTATTTTATCGAAGTCGTCCCCAGCACCCACCAAGCCGGAGGTGAAGTCTCCGAGCAGCGTTACGCCGTCGTCGGCAAGGGTCTGCAGCTGCGGGAGCAAAACCGTTCCCATCACGCGCTTAGCGGCTTCCGAGCCTTGCTTTAATCGCTGCACGGAATCGTCAAACGCTCCAAGCTTTTCGATGCTCTCCTCGCTGAGCACCGCGCCCATGCGTTTGGCCTCATCGGTCAGAGCGGCGATACCCTCGCTGCCCTGGGCGATCAGCGGGTTCAAATCCCGAGCGCTTTTGCCGAACAGCTGCATGGCGAGGGCGTCCCTCTCGGTTTCATTGGAAATGCCTCCGAGGGCGTCTATACAATCCCAGTACACTTGCTCGCTGTCCCGGAGAGAACCGTCCGCGTTTGTGACTGATACACCGAGCTTGGCGTATGCGTCCGCATATTTTGCGGATCCCTGGGCGGCGTTCGACATGGACTTGACGTTCTTTGCCATCGATCCTGTAAGCGTGTCCAGAGACACATCCACGAGGTCGGCGGCGTAGGAATACGCCTGCAAACTCTCCACGCTCATGCCCGTGATAGCGGATTGTGTGAGCATATCGTCGGCATAGGCGGCCGCTTCCACAGTCATATCTACAAGCGCTTTTCCTACCGTGACAGCCGCCGTGCCGATAGCCGCGAAGGCCACGCCCATAGCCGCGCCGATCCCCTTGACTATGGAACCAAGTTTTTCAAACTTGCCGCCGGATGAATCGGCTTCCCTGCCTGTTTTTTCAAGTTCGTCTCCGAATTGTCCGGCTTGCTTCCCGGCGTCGTCAAAATTGCCGTTCACATCATCCAGAGCTTTTTCGTTATCCTTCAGTTCGCGCTCCATGCCATTGAGCTCCGCCTGTGCGTTGTTTAGCTGAACAGCCCACTGCTGGGTGCGGCGGTCGTTCTCGCCGAAGGAGTTGGAGGCGTTTTCTAGGGCTTTGCGAAGCGTTTCAATTTTGTCCTTTTGCGCGTCGATCTGCTTGGTCAGCACCTCGTTTTTGGCGGTGAGAGACTGAATGCTGTTTTCGTTCTTACTGAATTCGGACTCAGTCAGCTTCATTTCCGAACCGAGCACCTTGAAGGACTGGTTAATGTCCGCGAGGGCTTTCTTGAACTCTTTTTCGCCCTCAACACCGATTTTCAGGCCGAAATTGTCTGCCATTTGCTCACCTCCAATCTAAAAAAGGACATAAAAAAGGAGCAATCCGAAGATTGTCCCTAGGTAGTTTTTTATTTCTATGGGTTATGTCCTCCATGTAAAGGCGATAAAGGTTTCACGTAAACATACACGCAATTAGCTATTTGGGGAATGAAATCCTTTAATTCAACCTTCTCCACCCATTCTAGCGGTAAGGATTTAACGCCATGCGCTCATCTTAGTACTTCAATTTCTTTTACCACATCCAGTAAGCTATAGTAAATCATATTTTTGGGTGCTCGAATAAGCGGATGACAAAAGTCTATATATGTTGTGTTCCCCTTTTTTGCATATCGCACGCCTCGGTTTGTAGTGTTCCACTTTTTAGCTGCAAAGTCTTCCCCATAAAGAGCAGCTAAGTAATATGCCGTCCCACCGCAGACCACAATATCTGGATGATAAAGCGCCAACTGCTTCCTAAGCATTTCTTGATTGTATGACTCCGTGGTAAATGCATCTAAGGTTTTTACGTCAGTCACACCAAATCCAGATATCTTTTTGAAATTGACAACGCCGATTTCTGATAACAAAGCACTTTGTACTACCTTCTCTGTTGTGTTTGACAGAACCTGAGACCACGGTTCATCCGGGTTGCCGCTCGTTAAACCGTATGTCCATAGAATTAAAGCATCTATGGAGGGGGAATGTGTGCTAATAAATTCCGGAATCGTATTGTATCCGGCTAAATACGCTCTCTCATCCCAATCAGCACCACCGTTTACCTCTTTCAGTAAGTACAGCACTTTAACTTTGGCTTCATTCCATCGCTTTTCATCGACAATCCCGTCAGGTATAAATTTCTCTCGTTGTTCTTGAGGAATCTTTGCTTTCCACTCATAAAAAATCTCGTTTTCGCGGTCTGCCAACATCATTACAACACCCCATCAAAAATAGTTTGACATTCAGTTCGTTATAGAATCCAAGAACGCTCTTTTATAGGTCGAGAGATGAGAAAGGTCGCAGGCTGTCAATTTGCACAACCTGGCCAATATAATTTGCGCTTATCGGGATAGTAACACGGTATTATCTAGAAGTAAAGCCCTTGAGGTCTTTCTATACACCAGCAGGAACAATCTCATCGATAAACAATTCTCTCTTCGGCTTTGTCAAACCGTTAAATTGCTTATACACCTCCCACTGGTCGAGCAGATGTCCAATCGGCATCAACCATACTTCGGACTCCTGCCGACCGAGCAGGGTTGTTCCATAAAAAATCAGCCGGGCAAACAACTCTTCGTCGCTTACCCGACCGATGCGTTTTTTGATGCGGCACCTCCGGTGACGCTGTCGTCCTCGCTTTCCACATTTCGCTTCGTACCTTTATACATCGCGTCCATGATGGCGTTTTTATAGTCCGCAAGCTCAAACGGCGAGGTAAGCAGTTCAACTGCTTCCTCCGTGAGCAGCTCGCGTTTATTTGCTGGATTATTTAGATTATTTACCAGCACCGACTGGTTGGCGAGCAACGTGATGAGCCATACGATTTCGTCAAGAGCCATCTCGAAGTTCTCGCTTTTCATCAGCTTTTCACCAAGGTTGGAAAGCCCACCGTAACGCCCCGCGATTTCTTTTGTTGCTTTCGTGGTGAGGAGCATCTCATACTCCACGCCACCGATCGTAATCTTCGCGGCCCTTTCGTCAGCCATCAGCCTTCACCTCCGGTCTGCGCTGTAAACACAGGCTCGTAGACCTGCGTGTACCATCCGGTAATCACGGAAGCCGGCACGCCCGTATCGTCCTCGTTGGCCTCGGCTTTCCAAGGATGCTTACCGTTTTCATCCAGCTTGTTACGACGCAACACCGTACCTTCGATGGTCGGAGTGGAAAAGGTGATGCTATCGCCCTTGGTGGCGAGGTTGGTCGCCGGAATTCCAAATTTCACTTTGTACAGCCAGAAATAGCGGTACTTTCCGTTTGCCTTTTTGGCGCGGAAGCCTACCGCGACGGGAGTCCCGCCATCCTCGCTGCCGGACACCACAACGTGATTGTCGTCAAGCTTTGCGCCAGTCAGGTCCTCTGCGGCCGTAACTCCGATATCGTCGATGCCCAGCGAGAGCGTGCCGCTCTTAAATTCCTTTACGACCTCGGCGGGACCGTCGTCCGCATAGAGCGTCGCTTCCGCAAGCTCGACCGACAGATCCGCTTTCATTGCCTTGGCGAGTGAAATGGGAGCGCTGTAAGTTTCAGTACCGTCCACGGCTTCCGTTATTTTTGAGTAATACAGCTTATCAAGTCCGATTGTCGCCATTTGTTATTCCTCCAGTTCATAGTTTTTCGCCACATCGATGGCGTAGTGGTGGTAGCCTGTATCGTCCTCATGTCCGATATACCGGCGTTCGGTTATGGTGAATTCCGCATTCAGCAGAGCGCTAACAATTTGATTTTTTACAGATGTGTAGTTGCCTTTATCGAAAAGAGAAAGCCGGGCTTCCTGTGTTTCGTTTTTTGGTTTGTTATCGGAATACAGTTCGAAGGTATCCACAAGGGGCGTAATCACAACATATCGGTCCGGGGCGGATTTTGAAAAAGCACCTGTCTCAACGGGTAGAATCGGTGAGATGAGGTCGCTCAGTTCTTGAAGCAAGCTCATATGTTTTCGACTTCCTTTTCAAATGCCGCGATCATCGCGTCAACACAGGCATTTTTACTGGATGATTTAGCAGGTTTCAGAAAAGGCTTAGGAGTCTGTCCGCTTTTTCCGTATTCCAGAACGCCCGCGATCATGGCGTTGCTTTTTCCGTCGGAACGAGGTTCTGAAAATCCGACTTTTACATTGAAATTTCCGTCCTTATCCTGTCTTGCGGAGGAAACGCCGAGCGCCGAGAGCAGTTCGCCCGTGGAGCGGCTTTCTTCCTTTGTGCCGTTGCCGATAACGGCCTGCAGGTTGGACTTTATTTTTGCTTCCACAACCTCGCCGCCCGCTTCCAGTACTTTGGGGATGATTTCGTCTGTTTTCTCTCCGAGCCGCGAGAGCTTCAGAAGGAAGTCCTCCGGCATCTGGAATGTTGCTTTAGCCACCGGGCTTCATCTCCTTGGAGAGCACCTCAATATACATTCCATGCCCCTTCACGTTCTCCACGGAGGTGATATCAAACCGCTCTTCTCCGCAGATAAGCATCATCGCGGTGGTGACCGTCACGCTAGGAATGGCGCGGAAGCGGAACAGATCCGTCGCTTCGGAGAACACCGCCATGTTTGCCCAGCGCTCCGAGCCGTGTCTCCCCTCCCGGTACGCCCGAACAGATGCGAGCACGGTATCGACGGTTGTGGCGAAGCCTTCCGCGTCTTTCATGCTCACGGTACTCACGATGTCGATGAAAGTGTTCATCTTACCAAAACTCATGCTCACACCTTCCCAAAAAATATTTTCCATGTGGCTATTGACATCCAATTTCAGTTATGATATTTTAGTTATGCAAAAAATAATAGCTGAAAAGGAGTGTACACAATGAAAGCCACATTTAACGACTTTATCACGCAAAACCCCAACTGTAGTAAATTTTTAGGTAATGCGAATGCAATGCTCATCTTTGAGTCTCTTTCCAGCGACAATGGTATAATCCAGATGGTCGAAGCAAGCGATGCGGGAAAACCCGCACTTTCTCCGTTGGCAAAACACCTTGAGGATATTTTGCTCGACATCAAGAACCCCTCCATATCATTTGATGATAATTTCACCAAACAAGCAGTCGGCTTGATGATAAAGTGCATTCTTGAGCCATTCGGATATGTCGTTTGCAAACAGAAAAACTTGCCCAAAAGTGCGGAGTCTAAAAAATTCCAGTCGGCTTCTGTCTACCGCCATGACCCGAGTAAAAATGCCACTATGAGAGTAGTAAAGCACATTGAGGAGATTGACTCCTCTACGCCAGAAAACAAGGTACATCATGACTAAAGAACAAGAACTTATGAATTTTCTATATGAACATGTCTTTCAACCCATTCTGAATTCTCCCAATGCATCAAAAGAATTAAAAAGCGGGGTTAATCTTACCATCGGCAGAATGAATCAACGTGATGCCGCAGGGATGGTACAATATTTTTGGTCAGCAATTATTGGTACGGAGCGTAGCATTGGCTTCGCCCAACGAATGAGGCAAGAAGGGTTTACTCGCTTCGAAGAGGTTCTCGAGGAATTCAGAGAACGCTTCAACGATGCGTGGCTTCGCTCATAAGACCATTTTTTATCTGTATTGCTCACACCATCCAGTCCCGGTCGAGCCGCAGAAGCAGGTTGACCGTATTCCAGACCTGTTGCGAGGCCTGCACGTTGTCGGCAAAAAAACCGCCGGTGCTGCCGTCCCGGCTCTCGTAAAAGTGGGACGACAGCATGACGACGGCTTGTTCCGTGGTTGGCGGCATCTGATGGGTGGTATAGTAATCTTCAGCCAGATGCTGGTAGCTCTCGGCATATTTGACGGCGGCGGTGATGTACATCTGCAGAAGTTCGTCATCCGCCGTGTGCTCAAGAATGAGGTTTGCTTTGACTTTTTCAAGCAGCGTCATATAGTCACCGTCCTTTCGTTATCCTTGAGCATCCGCTGCCATGAGTCCGGCGGTCTTTAGCTTTGTAAGCAGCGCATTGAAATCGGCCAGCAGACCCGGAATATCATCAGCCGTGCTCGCCGGCTGATTTTCCGCCGTAGGTATTTCCGGTACCACAGGGTAAGCCGGTACATAGAGGTTGCCGTCAGTGCCGATTTTTACTGGGACGGTATCTGTTTCGGTTCTCGCGGCCGCTTTCACGCCTCCAAGAGCGGTTTCGTTGGCTGCTGAGACTTGAGGAGAAGGAAGCCCCGTTACCGAGGCTCCCTCCTTGATTTCCAAAGTACCGCCGATGACGGTTTTTTCGCCGCCCTGTTCGGTATAGTTCTTCGCGTTATAGCTCATACCGCACCTCCATTACGCTTTCTGCTGTAGGACCTTAATGGCTTCGGGCAGAATCAGCTTACCGTCCACACGCTTGGAAGCGAGGAAACCAACCTGGCCAGTCTCGGCATATCGCTCGTTCAGCCTGCGGAAGGTGATACCCTGACGGTCGCCGATCCAGTAGAAGTTCAGGTCGCCGAACAAGACGGGCTTGCTGCCAGCCGCTATCGAGGGCATATAAGGAGACGTGAAGATCTGTTTGCCCAGCAGGGTGTCGAACTGGCCCTCGTGAAGAGCCGGCTGCCACAGGTACTGGCCATTGCCGTCCTTCAGTTTACGGACTACAGCGATTGTCGCGTCGGAAAGCACCCAGATCGCGTTCTTGCGGTAGGGAGCGCCGAGGGAGTAGTAGAGGCTGATGATCTCATCGGCGGTAATGGCGGTGGAGCTTGCCGCAGTTACACCAATGGGAGCGCCGGAAGTGGCATCCAGAATGCCGGTGGGCTTTCCGGTACCGTTGCCATTGAGGAAAGCGTCCTCTTCCTTATCGCCTATACGGCGGGCAAACTCGGTGATGAAGTAGTTTTCTAGCTCAAAGGCGGAATCATTCAGAAGCTCCTCGGAGACCTTAATGAGCGTGGCGACTTTGTGTGCGCCGATGAGCTGCTGACCGAAGACATCGTCGGATTCAGGGATTGCGCCCTCCTCGTCGACCCAAGAGGCGGTACCCTTGCTGGTGACGACGGGGATTTTATGAGAGCCGGAAGAAGTGGTAAACACATGGGCGTGTTCGCGGACGATATCATCCGCTTTCAGTGCCTGTATCAGCGTGCGCTCAAACTCGTCCGGGCAGAGGTAGCCACCTTCGGAGTCGACTCCGATCTGCAGGGCGTCGCGGATCTCCGGAAGAGTAAGGCCATCCTTGGAGCGGGTCTGTGCCCAGAAAGCAGACATATATTTGTCACTTGCGCGGCCAACCTTGGTGTCCGTGCTGGGAACGGCAGGCTTGCCCGTGAGCGGAGTGTTCAACGGCATGGCCAGCTCCCTATCGAGCGCCTCCTGCTTTTCCAGACGGTCGATTTCCTTGCCGAGCGCCACGACCTCGGCTTCCATTTTGTCATAGATGACGGTGTCCTCAGCGGAGACAAGGCCGTCCGAGCCGCGCTTGGTATCAAGGAAAGCCTTTGCGGCTTCCCATGCCTTTGTGCGCTTCTCGCGCAGTTCCAGAATTTTACTCATTGTGTTTTCCTCCTTCAAATTAGTGAGAGATTAAAGAAAGCCGCTTCTGAAGCCATTCCGCAGGGGTGGCTTTGGCGGCATCTACGGGTACTCCTGTTTTCTCAGGCGATTTCTTGGAATACAGCTTGTTCAGCAGAGAATTGGCGACGGCCCGGCGACTGAAAGCGTAGGTGATATCCTCGGTCTGTACACGTTTCTTTTCATCCTCCAGTACGCCGTCCGCAAAGCCCAGCTCGATGGCCTTATTTGCATTGAGCCAAGTCTCCGCATCCATAAGGTGGGCAAGCTTTGCGCGGGATTGGCCCGTCTTGATTTCGTAGGCGTTGATAATGCTTTCCTTGACCTCGTCCAACATAGCGATGGCTTTTTTCATCTCCTCACTGTCACCGATGGCCACAGTCAGCGGGTTATGCACCATCATCAGGGCAGTGGGCGCCATGAGCACCTTTGTTCCCGCCATAGCGATCACGCTTGCCGCCGAAGCCGCGATACCGTCGATCTTGACGGTAACATTACCCCGGTAGTCCATGAGCATGGCGTAGATCTGACTTGCCGCCACGCAGTCGCCGCCGGGAGAGTTAATCCAAATAACAATGTCACCCTCTCCGACGGTCAAATCTGCTTTGAACGCTTTTGGGGTGACATCATCATCGAACCAGCTTTCCTCGGCGATCGTGCCGTCAAGGTAGAGCGTCCGGACACCGGATTCATCATCCTTTATCCAGTTCCAGAATTTCTTCATTTGTTTGTTTCCTCCGTTTCTTTCGTATTTGCAAACGCGCCCGCGTCCTGCAGCTTGGTCATAGCTCCGTTAATGAGGTACAGATCGCCGCCGAGTTCGGCCGGGATGCGGTCGAGATTTTCAAGCTCGCGGATATCGTTGGCGCTCATCCAGCCGTTCTGCCGCGCTGTGGCGTAGCCGTTCATGCGGGAGGCATAGGATTTAAACCATAAATGGACTTATTTCCGCGAATGGTCAAAAACAGTTGACCTGTTCCCGCGAACAGAAATCGCCCATAAGAACCTTGCTCGACCTGTTCCTGCGAACATGCAAAACGAAAATACATACCAGACATCGAGGTGAGCCTATCGTTCCACGTTGAGACAGTTCTGTCTTGCAGAATGGAGATGATTGAAGTGGGACTATTTGATAAAATTAGGGGTCCTATATTTTATAAGGATGATAGCGAAGCGGAACGGCAACTCGAAGTTTTAATAGAACTTAAGCAAACGGCTTCTGGTGAAATTGCTGATGCCATTGAACAGGAAATACGACTGGTTGAAGCTGGAATTGTCGGTGAAAAACAAGTTCGCTTTGAGTTGGAAAACAGCCATATTCCGATGTATGTGCTTCATGATTTATACTACGAATATGAAGGCCTTACCGCACAAATTGATTATCTGATTATTACTCGGAAACATCAGTTCGTGATTGAATGCAAAAACTTGTATGGCAATATAGAGATTAACAGTAACGGCGATTTTATACGTACATTCTCCTATGGCCGCCACTCTAAAAAAGAAGGAATCTATTCCCCTATCACGCAGAACAGGCGTCATCTTGAAATGATAAAGCAAATACGCGGTGCGGAAAGGATTGCATTACTCCGGATCGCATTCGAGAAGAATTTTTATAACAACTACCGTTCGGTTGTTGTATTGGCCAACCCTAAAACTGTACTCAATGCAAAGTTTGCTAAGAAGGAAGTACGTAATCAGGTTATACGTGCAGATCAACTGGCTGAGTATATCCGGAAGGTAGATGCCGAGCCTGACTCTGTGTCATGCAGCGAAAAAGATATGGAAAACTTGGCGCAATCTTTTATAAGCGTCCATAAACAGCCTAAAGTAGACTATACAGAGAAATTCCGCATCCCGGTCAACAAAATTGATTCAGATACATCTAAAGGAGATCCATCAGTGGACGAACTATGCGGGCCAAACGTCGAAAGTAATCCGGACGTGATTATCTGCCCAAAGTGCGGAGCGCCTATGGTACGGCGCAAGGCTACCAAAGGGCCAAACGCCGGAAGTGAATTCTATGGCTGTTCGAATTTTCCGAAGTGCCGGGGGATCGTAAATATTCGGTAGCAAAATAAGAAAATCCGTAAGCGCCTTGATGTCACGCCGCTCCGCTGGGAGTTCAGCAATTGGATAGATGAAGCCACGAGGAGGAATGAGCATGAAAATCGAAATGGGTGAATTCCTCTTTTACTCTTGGCTTCGCCACACCAAGGAATGTCAGGTCGTTCAAACGAACTGGAAAGTATCTCCGCAGTGGCAGCTCCAACATGAAGATGAATTATCGGTGCTAATGCAAATCATGGACGGGCATTTCAGCGACAAATACGGATATAAGATTTACAAGAAAAGCCCCTCGTTATCACAACTCATCCAGCAGGGCGAGTGCGATGCTGTTGGCGGTTCATACAAAACGGTGTTTTGCGCACTTACGCCGTTGATGTGGCTTTTCACGAAAGCGGTCTGAATTACGGTTCTCGCGAGGAAACGGTGATGAAGGTCATCTTAAAAAGTCTATGTACCACCATGTGCCTGTATGGGTTTATGGGGTCACGTTCGCAGTGGTATGAAACCTCAGCGAACAATAATAGACCATATCGTCTGCGCTGGATTGAGAATCACAACAATAGTCATCAAATCTGATTTTTAACCTTAGAGAAGGGGTTGCTATCTGGTGAGAAATATTCAATTGCCGGATCGAAGTTCTTCAAGTATTAGGGTAAATGTTTAAACGACATCCGGATTGGATGGATCTGCAATATTAAAACATTGGAGGCGTAGATGATGGCTCAGGAGAATCGAACATATATAGCAATCGACCTGAAGTCTTTTTATGCCTCTGTGGAGTGCGTCGAGCGCGGTCTTGACCCATTGACCACAAACCTCGTGGTTGCCGACGCCAGCCGCACCGAAAAGACCATCTGCCTTGCTGTTTCGCCGTCGCTCAAATCCTATGGAATCCCAGGCCGGGCAAGATTGTTTGAAGCCGTACAGAAAGTCAAAGAAGTAAATGCACAGCGGCAGCGGACAGCACCGAATCGGACATTCATCGGTGAATCCCATGATACCACGGTGCTGAAAACCTCGCCGGAGCTGTCGATTTCATATATCACCGCACCGCCGCGCATGGCACTTTACATGGAGTACAGCACACGAATTTACACCATTTATCTGAAATACGTCGCGCCGGAGGACATCCATGTTTATTCAATCGACGAGGTTTTCATCGACGCCACGGATTATTTGAGAACCTATAAGCTCACTCCGCGTGAGATGACAATGATGCTTATTCAGGATGTTCTGAAAACCACCGGCGTCACGGCAACAGCCGGAATTGGTACGAATCTCTATCTTGCCAAAATCGCTATGGATATTCAGGCGAAGCACATCGCACCCGACAAAGATGGCGTCCGCATCGCGGAACTGGATGAAATGAGCTACCGGCAGTTTCTTTGGATGCATAAGCCGCTCACGGATTTTTGGCGCGTAGGCAAAGGCTATGCCACGAAACTCGAAGCAAATGGAATGTACACGATGGGCGATGTGGCGCGGTGCTCTCTTGGCAAACCTTGCGAGCGTTACAATGAGGACTTGCTTTACAAGCTGTTCGGCATAAATGCGGAACTGCTGATTGACCACGCATGGGGCTGGGAGCCTTGTACGATAGCCGAAATCAAAGCGTACAAGCCCAGCATGAACAGCATAAGCTCCGGGCAGGTGCTTCAATGCCCATACGACTTCGACAAAGCAAAACTAATTGTGCGTGAAATGACCGACCTTCTCGTTCTGGACTTGGTGGACAAAGGGCTTGTGACCGACCAGATGGTTTTGACCATCGGCTATGACATCGAAAACCTTACAAATCCGCAGATAAGCCGAGCCTACCACGGTGAAGTTACGACTGACCACTACGGTCGCAAGATACCGAAACACGCCCACGGCACGGCGAATATCGAGCGACAGACGTCCTCAACCATGCTTATCATGAATGCGGTCATGGAACTGTTCGACCGCATCGTAGACAAGAATTTGCTTGTGAGACGCATCAATATCACGGCTTGCCGCCTTGTAAGTGAAGATAGCGCCAAGGAACCGGACACTTTTGAGCAGCTTGACCTGTTCACCGATTACGAAGCTATCCAGAAGAAACGTGCCGAGGAAGAAACGGCACTAGCTCGTGAAAAGCGGATACAGGAAGCGGTGCTGACGATAAAGAAGAAGTACGGAAAAAACGCCGTACTAAAGGGCATGAACCTCGAAGAAGGTGCTACGACACTTTCCCGTAATAAGCAGATTGGAGGTCACAAGGCATGACGAATCCTTACGATGACATAATTAACCTGCCGCACCACCAGTCTGCCACCCATCCTCATATATCATCCTATGACCGGGCGGCACAGTTTTCACCGTTTGCCGCATTGACGGGCTATGAGGACGCTGTTGCCGAAACTGCTCGTCTAACGGACAAGAAGGTCGAACTTGACGAGTATGACAAATCGGCTCTGAATGAGCGGTTGAACATAATACAAGATACGCTGGACGAACAGCCTAAAGTCTCCATCACATACTTTCTGCCAGACAAAAAGAAATCCGGCGGCGAATATGTCACAGTCAGCGGATGCGTAAAAAAGATTGATGAATATGAGCATATCGTTTTGATGCGGGATGGTAGTAAAATTCCAGTCGACGATATCATTGAAATCAACGGTGATTTATTCACACTATTTGAAAATTCGCTCTAAAAGGAGCTGAACAGGCTTCTGAAGGTTGAAAAATCCTCGAAATCCCTTGTTTCAAGCCTTTTTCGGCCTATGATGCAAGAGAAGACTTTTTATTTTTGTATCAAAGACGGTAAGAACATAGATCCGGCATGCAATACTGGTATTCACTAATGGAGACCCTTCTTACGCCCTCGCTGGATCTGCACCCCCTCTTCCAAAATGCACCCCCCTTACAATGGGGGTGTGCATTTAGTTTGGTGAAATGCTTTAAGTGCGACACCGTTTTCAAAGAATGAAGTCCAAATACGGGCTCACAGAAGAAATGAAAATAGCCAAAAAGCCCTGATTATCAGGGTTTTTCGGCTATTTTGCATAAAAATAAGGACGGCATCTTCGTATCAAAGATACCGTCCTTATTTGGTCTGAGTGACG
>Ga0208826_1002772_pt1 | contig 12754 bp, 8 predicted proteins | sample AD_UKC115_MetaG_FD_184451 | JGI IMG/M metagenome (GOLD analysis project Ga0208826, IMG submission 184451) | Active sludge microbial communities of municipal wastewater-treating anaerobic digesters from Hong Kong - AD_UKC115_MetaG (SPAdes)... | ecosystem: Engineered > Bioreactor > Anaerobic >...
AATCATTTCCACATAACGAGAATATTCCCGAACAAAGCCCTGCACCAACATCTGCGACATACACCTTATACATTTTTCTCTCCTCCTTTCAAAAACCCTTTCGATGATTTAAGGACATCCTGAAATATTTTCCGACTCATATTTTCAATCGTCCCTCGGATTTTTTCTCAATTTCTAAAGTGGGTATATAACTATTACGTAGCAGTACTTGGACCACAAACAGATTATACACCTTGCACTGAAAATTAGAGCCACAGAAAAATATTTTGCAGATTGCCATCCGTCACATATTATTACAGCCCGCTCACATCTAAACATCAGATTGGATGTAGCTTTCATGCATTTAGCATATGTAGGTGGTTTTTCTCGAAGTAGTGGTAGAATAGTTGAAAGGTGATTTATCGATGTAAGTGTTAGGAGTGAGGATAATGCTGTTTATTGATAAGTGGAAGGATAATAGGAACATACTGAATGCATATGCAAAGGTACAGGAAGCCTTACACGGAAGTTTGAGTGATAGTGAGGCTTTCGAATGGCAATGGAACTTGAATGGAAAGATAGAGAAGATAAAACAAGACATTGAAAAATGTGAGACTGGTCAAGATTTGGAAACTCACATATATCTTTACAAGATACCGAAGAATAGTGGAAAGCCCAGGGATTATTATTACGTTCCATTCGATTTCGAGGTGCTATGGATCAGTTTTCTAAATATATTTGGCCCATATCTGGACAGGATTATGCCAAGGTATTCGTTTGGATATAGACTGTGGAGACCCTTTGGCAAGAATATTGAAACAGGTGACTGGGAATACGGAGATTACTCTGTACCAAGTAATAAAATATATACTTCTTTCAACCGGTCGTACAAACCTTTTAGAAGATATCAGAAGATATTTCTTCATAATATTCTTGGAGTGGAATTAGATCGTACGGAAATAGAGAATCTGAACATGGAAAGTAAGAAAGATAACATTTGGATTTCGGAACAACTTTGCAAGGGGGTTCAAGACGTCGATGTGTGGAAAAAGGGATTTCCTCTCTTCTGCTTCAAAAATCAAGGCGATTGTGGTGTTGGTAAGGACAAGCTGTACTATATAAAGCTTGATATTAAAGATTTCTTTCCATCGATTGACAGAAACAAACTTTTGGAAAATACTTCTTGTATGCTTGAACACACAGAATTGAAAGTCGAAAAGGAGAGTATCATCAAGTACTTGGAATCGCTAATGAATTTTGATGTGAAGCCTCTGTATAAAGTTCTTCCCGAAACATCTGAGACATCTACTGATTGTCGGAATACTGGTATTCCAATAGGAATGCTATCGTCAGGTTTTCTGGCAAATATATATCTATTTTGTTTCGATTTGTACATGGACAAGATGATAAAGGATGCATATGACAACAGAAGAATACTCGGATATTTTAGATACGTTGATGATATTGTTATCATCACTGATGATGAGAAAGGATTAAAGAATGCTATAAAAGAAGTTGAAGGAGAGTTCGAAAAGCTCGGTCTGAAAGTAAACAAAGATAAGCTGAAGCCAGATGTAGTGGCTAAATACTATAGGATCAGACAGTTCTCTACCAGTAAAGCAAATCAGGTATCTTTGCCAGATAGTGTGAATAGTATTTTGGATGAGATATCAAACATTAAAGATGAAGAGATAAATGATAACTTGAAACTTGCACTCGATGTTGACAAGGATGAGGAAGTTACTACAGAGCAGTTGTACACTAAGTTCATGAAGGAATTTGAGATAAAAAGAGAAAACTACCACGATTTCCAAACATCAGTTTTCAATGAAATGTCTAATTTGTCGGAAGAAGAATTTGACTTTTCCAGCCTTGATGAACTCAAAATGGATTTTCAACGTACTAGAAACCTCATACGCGCATATCTTGACGAAGGCAAAATAGAACCACAGACCCGCATGTCTTTCTCTGCTCATTTAATCCTTCGCATTTTGAGAAGCTTGTTTAAACACCACTATTCATACAAATCAGCACACTGGGTAAGAATCGAAAAAGAAATGAATTTCCAAGAGCTGTCAGAATCTATAAAGAAGTCGGAAGATGAAAGAATACGTAGTGAGATAGAGCATCTAATTAAAGATGCGCTTGATGATATCACTTTTGTGATAATCAACACCCCTGCTAAGACTAAATTGTTGAAAAGGTATATAGAGCTCATAGAACTATTAAACTCACACAGGGACAATCCAGAAGGTATAAAGATACCGAACGTGAGTCTGAAGAGTTTTCTAACGATAGTTGGTAAAACAATTCAAGTAGACGATTCGACAAAACCTTTTCTCTATTTCGAGTTTTTAAGATACTTGAACGAAATTTTAATTGAGAAATTGAGAGATAATCAAAAAATTTCGAAAATATTTTTAGATGACGTTGCAGATTTTATAGAAGCTTTGACCAGAGAATCCGAGAATGATGAGCAAGAATTAAAAATTCCAGTGAATTTACTTGATAATTCGTTGATTGCAGCTGAGATTATTGACTTAATAACCTTACTTAAACTACTCGGATACGGACTCGATGATGTACATTCCAAGGTAAGGTCTATTGACATACAGAAATATGAGGATTTTCCAGCCATACAGCGAAAGCTGAACACATACGACATTATCAAATCCAAGAAGCAATTTTCAGAAGATGCTGATGTTTGTTTTTCCTTGCTCTCTAAATTGGTTTACGTACTCAGAAGCGATGAATTCCAAAGTATAGCAGTTAAACCCATATCATCGATGGTCAAATTGATAATTCAAAGCAAGAATGATTACCGTGATGAAGATTTGAGAAAAATTGGTCATCTGCTATTAAGTATTTACTTTGCTACAAGCAATGAAGATTTGCAAGAATCGGTAGTTAAATCGAGCATGTGTATACAAAAGCATGTATTCGAATCATACAAAGAGAGTAGACAAGGCAAAATTAAGAATTCTGAACCAGCAAACTACAAACTAAACCAAATCGTTCTATCAGCTGTGTACGAGAAACATTTTCATGATTCCTCCCAGTTTAGGGAAGACGTCAAGTCAATGGTATTAGTTGCAAAAGATAAAAGATTGAAAGATCCTAAGCTTAAATGGTTATCGCTTGTGATGAGCACCGCATCTCAATTTCTAGACTACAGTTGCATAGACGATAAGAGAAGTCTGAAAAAGATAAGTTTGGCGAATTTTTTGAAAATATCCCACCTTTCTTATCCGGAGAAAATTCTTTTGATCTTTCTTGTTGCAAGTGTATGCAAAAAGCCATCGAACTATGGTAAAAATTCATCTGACCAAACACTAGTATTCACGACAACTGTGAATGTTGAGGAGTTCTATAATCTGTTTGATAAAATACAATCTGGGAGAGAACCTTTAGAAGATGTAAATGAAGAAGATATCAAAAAAGTCATTGAATTTCGAGATTCTGAACTCGGAGCAATTTTAGAAATATCAGATGAGAGTTTTTATTGGTTGATCCTGCAGATTTTGGAAGACAGGAACATTTTAGAGAGTCTTGCACCGGAGATAGAAAATATCAAGAAATATACACTCAGGAATGTATGGAAGATACTCGTCGAAAATCAACTTGTAAGCACAGATATAGCGAACTGCATTTCTGACAAAATTGGAAGATACGCACAAAATCAACTGAAACCGTACAGGAGTTCTTCACGGAGCCTGGAGGAGTTATTAACCGAAGAATTAACTGAAGTGCTCTTGAAACGTTCTACTTTAAAGAAAGTGGAATTACCACCATTGGTTTATGGGAAACAAGAAATTAAACCGTTCGTACGTATTGGAATTTTCCAACCAACTGTCAACTATTTTGAAAATGACTACGCACATATTGATGAAAAGCTGAGGTATGATGAGTTCATTATTGATAATTTGGTCGAAGAACTGGAGATCGCATTGAAGGTTTTTAAGGAGAAAGGTGCAGATTTGATCATAGCTCCTGAACTCTGTATTCCGCATAAAATAGAGTCACAGCTGATAAGATGGTGCTCAAAATCAAGAATAGTTGCGATATATGGCACCGAGTATGTGTATAATAATGATAAGCGGGAAGTAAGGAACTGCTACAAAGTTGTCTGGCCATATAACGATTTAGATATTCTGGTTATCAATGGATACAAGAGATTTTTCAGTCCTGACGAAGAAAAAAAATTCCACGAACGAAATATAAAGATCGTCGAAGGAAACATGACAAGTTTGTACTTATCAAGCGATATTGGGAATTTCTCCGTGTTGGTTTGCTATGATACATTGCACATTGAGACCTTATCTGCTTTGAAAGGAAGAGTTGATACAGTTTTTGTTCCAGCCTACAATAGGGATGTAAACACGTTCAAAGGTGTAGCAGATGCTATGAGCAAGATCGTATATTGTAATTTTGTAATTGCTAACACAGGGCTTTATGGTGGTTCTGTAGTTAGGCTTCCATACTATGATGTGCACAGAAGGGAAGCATTAACACTTGAGGGAAACGAGATGTTTGGAGCACAACTTGTTGACATTCCAATACAACACTTAAGAAATTTTCGAAAAATTACAGCGAATGTGCAAGTTAAGAAAAATAAACAAAAACAATTTAAGTCGTTGCCACCAGAATACGAGTATTGGGAAAATAGTTAAACCATCCCGCCACCTATAGAGGTGGAGGATTTCGAAAGAAGTTTGGTCAAACGACCCTTATTCTTTCAGGCTGGTCTAAGCAACCTCTAGCCTGTAGGACTCTTAAGTCCACCAGGTTACTTTTGCGAAGTATGTTCAGTGCACCGTTGCAATCAGCGTTTATAATTGTACCTTGATAAGTCCTGTATTGACCCCTAGATATGCGCTTGCCTCTAAAGTTGTATTCTTGTGGATTATCTGTGTTGTAAACAGGAAGGGGATCATTTGCAAAGAAATCTGCTTGAGAAGTGTAGCTCTCTTCCTGTTCCATGTAGTTGATTCCATAACGCTCGCAGAGTGATTTGATTTTAACTCGCAAATTGCCATGAGGAATCTGAGTAAAGTTTTGATTGTTGCAGCTACCAATGTTAATGTTGCGCTTCCAATCAAGGAGCTTGTAATTTTCATTATCTTTCAATGCGTGGTAGGCAGATTCATAGCGTAAGTATTTCTTCTCAGTAAAGTAGTACTGACGGATGGCATACAAGGTTGCATTATACAAATTTTTAGATAGTCTGCATAGCGTTTTCAAAGCAACGTACTCTTGCTTGGTTAGATGCCTAACTTGGTTCTTTTGATTGCGGTACACATCATCACCTCGCACAAGTAATATTATATCATAGTTTTGCTATTAATCTAAGATATTAGTAAGAAGAAAGGAGGGTTGGCGATTCCTCTCCAACTTGCAGAAGTTGGAGTCTCCTCGCCAGCTAAGATGAAACCTTTTTCTTTGAGTATGTTGAGTATAAATTGCTCACGGTCAGCAAACTTCGGCCTGATTGCTTCTGACAGGAATGCGCTACCTTCAAGACTTTCAACAAGATTGCGTTCTTCAAGTCGTTCAAGAAAGCAATTTACTTCCTCATGAATAAGTGCGTTGGCAACGGCTTCTCTGTATGCTTCGAAATCTATCAATGGTATTTCGTATCTGATACCGTTTTTGATTATCTCAGCGATGCCTCTATTGTATGTGTTGTATTGTCTCATTAGCTCAAAGAATATGGTTATCAGACTGCCGTGGTAAACCTTTTGAGCTTTCAATGATGCATCATTTAGGCAAATGATGATAAGATTAATTCGATGCACCAAATGATGAGCGTTTGTGCTATAATCATGGCTGAGGAATGCCTCTGCTAATGTGTTTGAAGAGAGGCAAAGCGCATAGAAATTTGAGGAGATAAGGATTTTGGGAATGGGGGTGTAGAAATGGGAGAAAGGGTACTTAAGAATAGTCCATTAACAGAGGCCTATTTCGAAATGAGATGGGTGCTAATAGGAGCAGGTCAAGCAGAATTGATACAGTCAAGTTACGATGTAATGTTGGAACACTTGATCAATGTAATTAAGGATGCGTACCCGTATCATAATGAGCTACCATTGGCAAGCCTCCCAGCTGGACTAACCATGTACTTTATCCAGCATCAATTTAGAAAGGGCAGGAACAAGTGGCCGATGATTCAGATAGGACCAGGTATTGTTACTCTGAATACTGCCGAGGAATACTCCTGGTTAGATTTTGAAGAGAGGATTTTACAGCTGTTTGATGCCATCGCTGATGGATACTCCAACACAGGTTTTGAGTTAAAACCTAACTGGTTTGTACTTAGATATACGAGTGGAGTAGAGCTCGATCGTAAAGATATAACTGCATTTTTGAGCCAAAATTTCAGAATGAATGTGAACGTAGATGAGAAAATATTTAAGGGTACTAATGTGGGGAGCTTACCTTTAGGGGCGGATTTGAAGTTTTTCTTCCCTTGTGATAAACCAAAAGGAACGGTCAATCTACGATTTGGACAAGGAAAGAAGAATGAGAAGGAGACGATATTTTGGGAAGTGGAGATGCTGAAGGAATATGGTGTCTTGAAGGATCGGAGAAAAATTGTTGAGTGGTGTGAGCAATCGCACGAAATACTTGAGCATGTCTTTTTCAACATGTTGCAAGAAGAATTTTTGGCAAGGTTTGAATCATGAATTGTGAAAATTGTAAGAGGAAAACTAATTGATGCATCTGATTGTATCACAGAAAAGAGAGAATAGATTGTTACGTCAGAACGTATCATGGTTGAAGTACGAGAAGAGGTTTTTTCCATAGTTGGGCGGAATTTGTGCAATGCATTGAACAAAACCGGCCGAATTTGTGCAATGAACTATACAAGAACCGACGAGAATGATTGGTGCACTAATGATGCATCATGACTTTGCTGTGATGCATCATTTTCGAGTGATGATGCATCATGGATGATCAAGTGAATCAGCATGGAATTATATGGACATTTTTGTGTGAGCAAAATACTTGTGAATGAGCTAAAGCTTGGTAAGTGACAAATCAGTGGTGGTTATTTGGCTTTGCTTCAAGTGGGGATATGCTTGTACAAAAGGTTGGAGGTTGTGCAGAATGATTTGTAGTTCTGGTGTTCAGATATGATAGGTTCGTAAATGCTTGCGAATGCGTTGAATACGGGGCAGCAATACCATATGAAATATTACAATAGGGTTAATTACAAAACTCTGCAATTAGCCGAAATACCTTTATTAAAGCTGAATAAATAATATGTTCTCAAATGTTACAATTTGAGCATCGCATCTCGACATCGGTGACAAGCTCGACAAATGCCGGACAGGCTCGACAAATTCTTGTGGATTATTCGATAGGTGAATACTTGTATTTTCCGGATAGTTGGTAAATTCCGTTTCTTTCGATGATGATTTTCTTTTCAATGAGTTGGTTAATTATTGAGTATGCCGTTGTGCGCTTTAGGCCATGCTCCTGCAAGTATTCTAAAATTTTGTCCCTCGTGCCGACAAAGCCTTTAAGCAATCCAATTGCTTTACGTTGGTTTTCGGTAAGTGGGGTTGCTATATATTCTTTGGTGAGTTTGTTCATCGTTCTGAGTATGTGTTCTGCTTCGAGCTTTTGTGCATCTATGTTGTCGAAAACTGTTTTGCTCATGATCCACAGCGCATCCCTCGGATTTCCATCTGCAAAGTCGCTTGCTATTTCAAAAACATTGTCTGAGATCAGATGCAGGTATTCGTGTAGCCTTTTGACGAGCAGTTCTTTGATATCGCTTTTTGAAAGTGGCTCAAGGAAGACGATGTCTTTGAATATGTTTTCCAAATTACCGGATTCGTTCCAGCGCATTCTATCTGCGGCGTATTCTCTGTATATTGAATACGGTAGTGAGATTATGATAACGAAATTATCGAAAAGGATTTGCGATTTTATCGCATCGATGGTTCTGAGTACGTCCTCTTTCTTTTCTTTGTCAAGTTCATCTATCAAGAGGAGAAATTTGCCTTTTGCTTGGACTGTTTTGGTGATGAGTTCTGCTAATTTTTCGCGTGCCGCAAAGAAGTTAAACCTTGGGGCGTTACTGGTCTGAAGGTTGGCACTTGCAGAACCAACCATGGATAGTCCTAGTGAAAAGCCTCTAACCGTTGATACTTCGTTCGTTATCCATTCCTTTATCATTCGAGCATCCTTCTCCAATTCTTTGTCATTTTCCAATGATTTGGCAAGATTGTATGTTAGCTCATAGAGTATGCTATCGAGCGAATCGCGCAAAGATATGTTGACCTTCCTGATGAATATTTCTTTTGGAGTGATGAAATTAAGCACAGTTGTCTTGCCTATACCAGTCTCACCGGCTATGCCAAATATGCCATATGGTTGGTACATTGCTATTTTACTAAGTGCATCTACTTCACTTTGCCTGTTGACGAGATAGCCTCTGTTTTCCATATCAAGTGGTTTATCCACTAAGTGTTTGATCAACTCGGTCAAAGCCATTCTCACTCACCAACTTTCTTCCATATTGAATTTTGAATTTCAGGGTTAATATAAGTTACAAATATGTTTCCATACCAAAATTGATTATATCAAAAATTCTTAGAAAAAGCAATATATTTTGCTTGATTCCTTTACATCTTATTTAATGTTACAATTTGCACACTCAATCTCGACATCGGTGACAAGCTCGACAAATGCTGGACAGGCTCGACAATTTCAACGAATGTTGATTGAATGGACTCAAGAATCTTGGAATTGCGTTTCCAAATTGGTATGAACGGTGGTAAGTGTGTCTTGGATGGATATGTTTTGGATGTACTGAATTACTTATGGAAGAGTGTAGGTGATTTCTGGAAGATTCTATTTGACTTTTGCACATCAAATTTGGTAATATAGGGTATAGGAATTCAAGGTTCAAAAGAATAGCCAGTGAGTGTTGTGCGAGTACATGTGCTTTTTCTATCTTGATTAACCCAAAAAGGAGGAGAAAAGGTCTATGAGAAATTATACCCTAGAGATATCTTCGATTTTGAGCCAGAAGAATTTTTCATCTGTATATACTTCAGAAGCTCTAAAAAATCTACTTGAGATTTTGTCTGATGAAAAGAAAGAGCAGTTGATGAGGGTTATATTGTCTATCAGAGAGTACACAGAACCAGAAATGCATTATACAGACAGTGTATCTGATGATCTTGAAAGTAGGGAAAGCATTCTTGCAATGTCAGAGTTGTTTTTATACAACCAAAATCTTGGATTCTCGAGGTTTGATTTTATTGAACAATTTTTCGATGATCTGACGAAGGAACAAAGAATTGCATTTCTAAAATTATTTGTCAATTTACAGCACAGAAGTAATGTATATTATCGTGAAAACGAAGATTCTGAATACGAAGAAGAGGGCTATGGAGAGTATGAAGATGAGGAACCTGAAGATTCTGAATACGAAGAATACGGCGATGAAGAATATGATGATGAAGATGATAGATAGCGGTATGCAAGGAATTTGAAGTGCTCAACGATGGTGTTCACAGAGTGTATTATCGGTTCAAAGCCGTTAGCTGGATTGAATTTATCCTGCTGTACATTGCATCTCGACATCGGTGACAAGCTCGACAAATGCCGGACAGGCTCGACAGCTGTCAGATGGTGAATGTTCGTTATGTTTTCGAGCACAGCTATTTCAAGATGTCGTTGTTGGTTTACGAACCGAAGTTTTCCTCAACGAATTTTTTTAGTTTGTAGAATGGCAGCAATGATACTTTTGTATTGGCGATGGACTCTTCGTGATGAGAGGAGATGTTGACGACTGCAGCTGCCTTTGGGTTGTATCGCTCGATGAAATTCCTCATAGCCCTAGTTATTTCAAACGTATCGATGCTTTTGTATTTGACTTCTACTGGGACGATGTTTCTGCCTTTTTGTAAGATGAAGTCTATTTCAGCTTTGTCTTTTGTTCTCCAAAAGTGGATGGAAAAGTCGTAACGTTTTGCCAGTTCGGAGAGTTGAAGATAAATAAAGTTTTGAAAAACAAAACCATAGTCATTGATGTTGCCGAACTCCCCAGCAGCATAGTTTCTAAGTCCTATGTCTTTGAAGTAGCATATTGGTGCTTTTGTCAGTTCTTTTGACGGATTTGTGGAAAATGGTAATATCATGTCTGTAATGTACGTCTTTTCGAGGTACCACAAATATTGTTTAACAGTTTTGATGGAAATGCCAACTTCTGAAGAAAGATTAGAAAGGTTAACAATCTTCCCAGCTAAGAGAGAAAGGAATCTTACAAGCAAGCTGAATTCTTCAGGCCTTGCAAGTCGTAGAAGATAGGTTATATCTCTTTCGATGTAACTTTGGTATATCTCCCTTATAATCTCTCGTTTCTCTTTCGCTTCTTGTTCTAAAATGACGCGAGGATATCCTCCAAAGTTAAGGTATTCTTCCAAGAATGAGAGCGTTTTGGCCTTCTCTAATTCGAAGAAATTCTCGAGCTTATCCTCATATCTGTAATCTGTCCTGTAGTTGACGAATTCTTCAAAAGAAATTGTTGAGACTTCAAATATCCGCTTTCTTCCAGCAAGTGATTCTTGCAAATCTTCTTTCAATTCTATGCTACCAGAGCCTGATACGATGAATTTGTACGGGCGGTCCATGTCGTATATGCCTTTCAAAAACCTTCCAGCATTTTCTTTACGCTGAATTTCATCGATGAAGACATAACCATCACTGCCTATCTCCAGTTCTATCTTTCTTAATAGGTCATTTTGAGAAGAGAAATGCGCCATATCCTCCTCTACATCCAAATTCATGAAGAGTGTTTTATTGTCACGAGCAGTTAACTCCGTCTCAAGAATTTTCATTAGAGTGGTTTTGCCACATTGCCTTGGACCAGTTATAACCGTTATCTCGGGCTTTTCAAGGTGCTGCCTTATCTCATCAAGCATTTTTCTCTTTACAAGTGCCATATTACCACCCGCCAATCTCAGTTTCCAATACAATTATATCATCAACCCGAGAATTTTGGAACTGGATTTCCAAAATTCTCGTACTAAATTGGAAGTCCACTTCCATTTTAGTATGAACGTTATACATCGTGGCTTGAATAGGCAATTTTGAGCACATACTGGATTGCTATCTTGTCTGCAGTTAATGGAGCAATTTGCTTCGCAAATGCAAAAGCTGTTTTGGTTATCAAGAATATGCATCAAAAGAATGAAAAATGAATTTTGATAAACACTATATTTGACTTTTGTATGCTAAATTTGATAATATATACATGAGAGTTTAAGATTTGAAAAGAAACAGCTAGCTAATGTTGTGTAAGTACAAATCATCGATGCTGTGTTCTGTGATATCAGATCCTTTTTGTTTTTTAGTGTTGAATGTGGTAAAAAATATATCAAGGATGTGAGGACGTCAATAGAGATGTGTATGGATGAATTGTGAGCAATAAATGATAAATTAAGTTAGTTGATGAATTCATAGATGCCTAAATCAAATATACTGAATGTACGATAATTAGATAAATGTGAGGAGTTGATTTTTTTTGGATAAAGATAGGTTGTTTGAATTTTTTAAAAAGGGAATGTATAAGGAAATAGTTGAGTTTTTTCATGAACATGTGCCAGAAGACCAAGAAGAATATATTTTAGATGCTTTATCTTACTACAATCTTGGTTTGGTGAATGATGCGGTAAGAACTTTGAAAGTTGGACTTATTTCTTTCCCTGGTGATAAAGATTTGCTATTTAATATAGTTGAGATTTTGTATAATGCTAATATGTTTGATGAAGCAGAAAAATACGCTGTTCAGGCTATAAATGTTGAACCTGATAATTATGTGTACTATGATATATTGGCGACAATCTATTTTTCCAGGAATGACAAAGAGAATGGTTTAAGGATACTCAAGAATGCACTAAAGTATGCACCAGATAATTTGGTGCCACAGTTAATCGATAAGTATTCGAGTGTTTCTGAGGATTGTCTATATGCGAAGAAATATGGTTTTTTTCCACCGCCATCATTTGCTGATATAAGCGGGTACGAAGTGCTATTGGATACAATAATCAAGGAAAAGCTTTATCTTTTGGAAGGTGACATAGTTGAGATAGGCGCATTCTTAGGTGGTGGAACTTACAAGTTGTCTAAACTGATGGAAGCACTCGGTGTAGATAAGATAGTTTATGCTATAGATACGTTTGATTTCAGATCAGATGAAAGCACTTCTACAAGTGGGGAGCGCATGTCTGATTTGTATGGAGAGATTCTAAAGGGTAGGAATCAGTTTGATATCTACAGCAAGATTACAATGAACTGTAAGAACGTTGTTACTCTAATTAGTGATTCAAAGAATGTTGTTCTTCCCTGTGATAAGGTATGTTTTGCGTACATAGATGGTAATCACTCACCTGATTATGTGAGAAATGATTTCTATTTAGTTTGGAATAAGTTGGTCTCCCACGGAGTTGTTTCTTTCGATGACTATGGTTATGATTTACCACAGGTTACTAAGACAATTCATAAACTCATTGGTGAGGAAAGTGAGAGAATTCTAAAGTTGTGGACTGCTGGTGGAAAGAGAATATTCATTGAAAAAGAATAGACTACTTAATCAATACTACGATGCTGTTAACTTGGCGTGATGATAGCGAGTAAAGATTGAACAATGGAATACTTGTCACCTCCTAAGTCTTTGAATAAGTTGTGGATGTACACCCAACCATTGATGTATTTCGGTATGTTACTGAATTTCTTGAAACCACGCTTAGCTCGTATG
>Ga0208826_1002774_pt1 | contig 12751 bp, 10 predicted proteins | sample AD_UKC115_MetaG_FD_184451 | JGI IMG/M metagenome (GOLD analysis project Ga0208826, IMG submission 184451) | Active sludge microbial communities of municipal wastewater-treating anaerobic digesters from Hong Kong - AD_UKC115_MetaG (SPAdes)... | ecosystem: Engineered > Bioreactor > Anaerobic >...
TCTATGCGCTCGCGAACATCGTCGGCAAGCCGGTAGAGAACCAGACCGGCCAGGCGTCGGTGTATCTGGATGGTTCGCGCGACAACCTGGCTATCGATCCGCTGTTGACCGCCACCTATCATCCGGGCGCCGGTTCGCCTGCGCTGAACAGCGGCGCGCCCCTGCGCAGTCTGCTGCCCGCCACGGACATGCTCGGCACCAGCCGCTGGACCTACGACTCGCCGGAGCGTGGCGTATACGAGCAGTTCGTCAGCGGGGTCCAGGTCTATCACGTCTCCACGGCGGTCGACTCGATCGCCAATCCACCGAACGGCAGCCTGCGCAAGGCGATCCTCGATGCCAATGCCTCGGGCCAGCCGGCCTGGATCCAGTTCGATACGCTGGCGCAGAACTGCAGCGCGCCGTGCACGATCCAGCTGGCCGGAGCGCCACTGCCCGACCTGACCGTTTCGACCTTCATCGACGGCTATTCCTATCCCGGTGCGGCGCCGAACACGCTCGACATCGGCAGCAACGCGAGCATTCGCTTGATCATCGCGGCCAATCCGTACGACGACCCGCAGGTGGCCAGTGCGCTCGTGGTTCCGGCAGCAGCCAGCAAGGTACATCTCGAGGTGGCCGGCATCGCCTTCAGCGGGTTCGGGGATTACGCGGTTTCACTGCAGGGCGGTATGGCCCACTACCTGCACGGCAACACGTTCGGAGTGGCGCTGCCCTCGACCGGTCCCCTGTTCGCCAATGGTGGCGGAGTCGCCATCAACAGCACGCTCGCGGGCTCCGCGACCGGCGTACAGGTTGGCGGTGTGCTGCCTGCAGAGGCGAACCTAATCGGCAATGCCAGCGGCACGGGGCCGGGCTTCGGCATCGCCGTGGCTGGGCCGGCGGCCCGCCTCATCAACAACAGTGTCGGCACCGATGCCTCAGGGACGGCTGCTGCAGCGAATACCGCGTACGGCATCGGCATCATGGGGCCTTATGCGGACATCCAGTCGAACGTCATCTCCGGCAACACACTGGGCGGCCTCTGGCTCGCTGCCAGCGTGGGCGCACAGGTCCAGAACAACGCAATCGGCCTCACCTGGATCAACGGTGCTCTCGGCAATGGCGGCCCCGGCATCCTCGTCGATTACAACTCGATCGGCAACGCGATTGGTCATGCCGGTTTCTACCAACAGCAAAACGGCAACCGGATTGCGTACAACAACGGCGCTGCAGTCCACGTCAGCTCGGGAAGCAGCAATTTCATCGCCGGCAATTCGATATGGAGCAATGCCGGCCTCGGCATCGACCTCGACACCAATGGGCCTACAGCGAACGATGCGGGCGATACGGACAATGGCCCGAACGGTCTGCAGAATACGCCGGACCTGACCAGCGCGCTGGCGATCGGCCCGTTCAAGTCGCGCTTCACGACCAGCCTGAATTCCACACCTCAGATGAACTATCGTCTCGACTATTACCTGTCGGAAGGTCAATGCACGGACCCCGGCATGCTCGGTCAAGGCGAGATCTGGCTCGGCAGTGGTTACGTGACGACGGATAGTTCCGGCAATGCGACGACCACGACGGATCTGCCGAATGCCTATACGTACTGGATGACCGACAGCACGCCGCTCTTCATCATCGCCACGGCCTCGTCGTACTTCGGGGATACCTCGGAGTCGACCACCTGCCTGCCGCTGACCAAGGATTTCCTGTTCGTCAACGGGTTCGATCCGGTTTACTAAGTGTCTACCCCGGAAGGAGGCACTCGGCCAAGCGAGCCGAATGCTACAAGTCACTGACGCCGCTTGGTCTTACGTGGGGGGCGGGTTGTACCTAGGATAATTATCCAGAATGGCGTATTTCCCGAGGAAAACCGGATGAAATTTCAGCGTGTCGGCATGTTGCTCCTATTCGTTCTGTACAGTGTTGGCATGGTCGGTGTGGCCAAGGCCAATGCCCAGGTGACGGTCTGTGTGAACGACATTGTCGGGCTGCGGCAGGCGCTCCTGAATTGGATCGATGCGGTCAAGACGCCGGATGGCACAGACACGACCATCAAGCTCGTGCGCGGCAGTTACGTGATCGATAATGCGAAGACGACGCACAAGCTTGGTGTCTTTCACCGGAGTGCGCTGACTGGTGGGCTGCAGATTCTTGGTGGATATGGAGTCGGCTGCGATGAGGCGGGACGTGTTGTCGATCCAACCAATACTGTCATCGATGGTAACAGCCAGATGAATTCAGAGCTTACCGTCTTGGGTATCCTTGGTGATGCCTTGATCGAAGGCATCCGCTTTACGAGGATGGATACGGGCGTCCGCATCGTGCAGCTTTACTCACCGGGCGGAGTGGCATATGAGTATGTCATGCGCCGGATAAGGGTCGATCACAACCTTTTCGCTAACACTATCGGCGTGCGTATTCACGCCACTGGTGGGCCGAGCACGGTTGTGCTCGACAGTAGTGTGATCGTGAACAATAGCGGGTCAGGCACGTACTTCATCGATGTGACTACCGGTACGGGCGGTACTACTAACGTGATTGGCAATACCGTCGCGAACAACAAGGTGGACCTGAACTATTCATCGTCACCAGCGGTAATGCTTGTGCAGGACTATTCGACTGCCGTCACAGAAAACATAGAAAATAATATATTGTGGGCGAACAAGGGTCTGTCAGGGTCGACCGCCATTGGTGATGTCGACGTCAGTATCGCTGACAGTCCAAACACTGGGTCTACAGTCAATGTGGCCAACAACGTTTATTCGCTGCTCTTGGGGGCGGTGGTAACATCCCAGAATAATCTGAATGTCGATCCGCGCTTCGTATTCCCTGGCGGCGGTGATTTCCACCTTTTGTCGGGCTCGCCGGCGATCGATGCCGGCCTCGATATGCTCCCGGGTGGCCTGCCGGCGACCGATGTCGAAGGCAATCCACGCCTCAACGGCACTCATGTGGACATCGGTGCCTACGAGTACGGCCCACTGACCGATCGCATCTTCGGAGACGACCTGGGTGGCTGAGGCCGCTTTCACGGTAATTGCCGGGTCCTGTCCGGCGTCTCCACCGGCTCGCGATGCGGCATGTATGGAACTGTAGTCTGTTCTGCCAGACGGGGTACAAGAGCGTTACCGAAAGCCGCACGGGTCTGTCGAAGCACTACATGATCATTAATGAGTCCGATAGCATGCCGGCTGGGCTGGGCACGTCGATTCCGGGCACGACGATATCGCTCTGCGTGTTCGCTTCATGTGCCACAATCCATTGCATGCGCAGGTGATTCCTACTCGGGGTGCTTCAATGCCGTTCTCAAAGCGGGCTCTCGTTATCGCGAGCATGGTGATGGCTGGCCATATGCATGCAGCGGAAGCTGCCGATGTCGTGACCTGCGTCGCCGACGTCGCCGGTCTGCGCCAGGCGCTCGTGGACTGGACCGATCCGATGAAGACGCCGGATGGCACCAACACGATCATCAAGCTCGTGCGCGGAAGTTATGTGATCGACAACGCGCAGACGACGCACAAGCTTGGCCAGTTTGATCGGCAGGCGCAGAACGGAACGCCTCAGCCACTGACCGGGTCGCTTCAGATTCTAGGAGGATATGGCGTGGGCTGCGCCGAGTCCGGTCGCGTGGTCGATGCCTCGAACACCGTCATCGACGGTAACAACCAGACCGGTGCCGGGCTATCGCTCTATGGGATGCTTGGCGACGGTTTGATCGAAGGCGTTCGATTCACGCATATGAATGCCGGCATCTACATGGTCCAATACTATCTAGACTGGCCTACAAATTATCACTACATCATGCGCTCTGTGCTGATCGATCACAATGTGTTCGGTGGTGGCTACGGCTTGCGCATCCATGCCACCAGCCCTGCCGGTTTGGTTGCCGTCGAGAACAGTGCAATCGTTAACAACGATGCCGCGGTATCAAATTTCGTCGATCTGACTACGGGCGCTGGTGGAACCACGAACTTCATCGGCAACACGGTGGCCAACAACCGCGCAAGCCTGAGCTATGCCCCATCGCCGCCGCTCTACATACGCGCGGCAGTACTCCTGCAAGAGTATTCCGCAGCTATCACCATAAATATGGTTAACAACGTATTCCACCACAACACGAGCCTGGTGAATGGAGTTGCACTCGCGGATCTCGACGTGAGCATGAGCAATGCCACCAATGCATCCGCCGTCGTCACGGCCGCAAACAACATCTACGGCACCTTAATCGGCACGACGACGAGTGCGACGGGCAATCTCGACGTCAATCCGCGTTTCGTGTTTCCGGGTGGTGGTGATTTCCACCTGCTCGCCGACTCGCCGGCGATCGATGCCGGGCTCGATACGCTCCCGGGTGGCCTGCCGGTGACCGATGTCGAAGGCAATCCGCGCCTCAACGGCGCGCATGTCGACATCGGTGCCTATGAGTACGGTCCGATGATCGACCGCATCTTTGGTGACGACCTCGGCGGCTGAAGGCGCCTCTGCGGCTAACCGCCAGGCGACGGTCAGCCGGTCGTCTCGATCCTTTCGACGCGCTGGAAACCGCGCGGCAGGAGATTGCCGCGTCCCGCACGGTTGCCGCCGTACTCGACGAGATCGGCCCACTTCAGAATCAGCTTGCGCGCACCAGCGTAGAGCGTGATCTCGCCCGCGCCTTCGGCGACTACGGCCACGCCCGCGACGCGCTCGCCGGTGGCGAGTTTGGCCTTCGGGATCTCGACGAGCTTGTTGCCTTTGCCACCATTTTCGAGTTCGGGTAGTTCGGCCACCGAGAACATCAGCACGTGGCCTGCGTTCGTCGCGATGACGATGCGGTCGCGCGCACTGTCGGCGACCGGGACCGGCGTGAGCACCGCCGCACCGTCGTCGAGGTTGATGAGCTGCTTGCCGGCCTTCTTGTTGGCGAGCATGGCCGTGAACTTCGTGACGAAGCCGTAACCGTAGTCCGAGGCGAGCACGAAGCGTGTATCGGATTCGGCGATCGCGAGCGTAGCGAAGTGCGCACCCGCTGGCGGCGTGAAGCGTCCGGTCAGTGGCTCGCCGTTGCCACGCGCGGAAGGCAGCGAATGTGCCGGTGTCGAATAGCTGCGCCCGGTCGAGTCGATGAAGGCGACCTGCTGGGTCGTGCGGCCGCGACCGGCGGCGAGATAGCGGTCGCCCTCACGATAGTTGAGCGCCGGTGCATCCACGTCGTGCCCCTTGGCCGCGCGTACCCAGCCCTTCTCGGAAAGCACCACGGTGAGCGGTTCGCTGGCGACCAGCGCGGTCTCGTCGAGGGCCTGCGCGGCTTCGCGCTCGACGATCGGCGAGCGTCGCTCGTCGCCGTACTTCTTCGCGTCTTCCTTGAGTTCGTCCTTGATCAGCGTCTTGAGCCGTGCCTTCGAGTTCAGCAGCACGTTGATGCGTGCGCGTTCCTCTTCGAGCTCGTCACGCTCGGCGTTGATCTTCATTTCCTCCAGACGCGCGAGCTGGCGCAGCTTGGTCTCGAGGATGTAATCGGCCTGTTCGTCGCTGAGCCGGAAGCGCTTCATCAGCACCGGCTTCGGCTCGTCCTCGCTGCGCACGATGCGGATGACCTCGTCGAGGTTCAGATAGGCGATGCGCAGGCCTTCGAGGAGGTGCAGGCGCCGTTCGACCTTGGCGAGCCGGTGCTGCAGACGGCGCGTGACGGTGTCTGTGCGGAAACGCAGCCACTCGCCGAGGATCTGCCGCAGGTTCTTGACCTGCGGCCGCCCGTCGAGGCCGATCATGTTCAGGTTGACTCGATAGCTCTTCTCGAGGTCGGTCGTCGCGAACAGATGTTGCATCAGCTCGTCGAGGTCGATGCGGTTCGAGCGCGGCACGAGCACCAGGCGGATCGGATTCTCGTGATCCGACTCGTCGCGCAGATCCTCGAGCATCGGCAGCTTCTTCGCGCGCATCTGTGCGGCGATCTGCTCGAGGATCTTCGATGGCGAGACCTGGTAGGGCAGGGCGGTGATGACGACGTTGCCGTCCTCGCGTGTGTAGACGGCGCGACAGCGCACGCTGCCGGTGCCGGTTTCGTAAAGCGCGAGCAGGTCGCTCTTCGACGAAATGATCTCCGCCCGGGTCGGGAAATCCGGTCCACGGATGTGCTCGCAAAGATCGCGCACGCTTGCATCCGGGTCATCGAGCAGGCGGATGCAGGCGCTGGCGACCTCGCGCAGATTGTGCGGCGGAATGTCGGTGGCCATGCCGACCGCGATGCCGGTCGAGCCGTTCAGCAGCACATGCGGCACGCGTGCCGGCAGCCATGACGGTTCCTTCAGCGTGCCGTCAAAGTTCGGCGTGAAATCGACCGTGCCCATGCCGAGCTCGGCGAGCAGCAGCTCGGCGATCGGCGTCAGCTTCGCCTCCGTGTAGCGCATCGCGGCGAAGCTCTTCGGATCGTCCGGCGAGCCGAAGTTGCCCTGGCCATCGATCAGCGGATAGCGGTACGAGAACGGCTGCGCCATCAGCACCATCGCCTCGTAGCAGGCGCTATCGCCGTGCGGATGGAACTTGCCGATCACGTCGCCGACGGTGCGCGCGGACTTCTTCGGCTTGGCCGCGGCATCGAGACCGAGTTCATTCATCGCATGCACGATGCGTCGCTGCACCGGCTTGAGTCCGTCGCCGATGAACGGCAGGGCGCGATCGAGCACGACGTACATCGAGTAATCGAGGTAGGCGCGTTCGGCGTAATCGCGGAGCGGGATCTGTTCGAAACTGGCTTGCAGGCGCATCGGGCGTGACTCGCTTGCCCCGTCGGACGGGGGCGCGGATTGTGCCGTAATCGGCAGGGACGGTTAAGCGCGACGGCCCTGCGGCGAGCGGGCCGGTGTGCGCCGTACCGGAGTCAAGCGTCGCGGCCGAGCAGACCGAACTCGACCGGATGGCGTGCGTACACGACCGCGGCGCCGGCTTCGCGGACGAGGGTCAGCAGGCGCTCCGCCTCGGCCGTGCCGAGCAGGAACTCGACCTTCACCGTCAGGGTGCCGGCCAGCTCGAAGAAGTGCTGTTCGTGCAGCAGGCCGTGGCGGCCGAAGCCGGCCACCGCGCGGAATGCCGAGCCGCCCGGCAGGCCGATACGCCGGGCTTCCTCGAGCAACCACTCGTAGAGCAGCCGTCCGGCATGGCGGGCGCTCTCGTGCACGAAGAACTCCAGGCGTTCACCCGGCAGGCCGGACTGAGCGGGTTCGGTCATCGCGATCTCCTCAGGTGCGCAGGACGAGGCGGACCAGCGCCATGCCCGCGAACGCGGCGAGCAGCGCACCGACGACATGCAGCACGGTGTGCGCCGCGGCCCATGGCCACTGGCCGCGCAGCAGCAGGGTCGCGGATTCCGCCGAGAACGTGGAGAACGTGGTCAACCCGCCGAGGAAGCCGGTGGTCACGAACAGCCGCCATTCGGGGCCGAGGCTCTCAAACTGCGCGAGCGAGGCCATCGCCATGCCCATCAGCAGTCCGCCGCCGAGATTCGCCGCGAGCGTACCGAGCGGCAGGATCGGAAACAACGGGTTGAGCAACAGGCCGAGGATCCAGCGCAGCCACGCGCCGCAGGCGGCGCCGCTGCCGATGGCGATCCAGGAAAGCGCATTCATGCGGGCTCGGCTCCGGTCGGGAAGCGACGACACCGGCGCCGCCGGGCGCGGCAGTACCGTACACGAGGATGCTAGCGCGGGCGTGGCGACTCACGTCAAGCCTCGCGGCGACATCCATGCGGAGGCAGTGCGCTGCTGCCTGCGCCTCGACAGGCGCGGCTGCGCATCGGCGACGTCCCCGGCGACGCGCGACCCGCAGCACGTGGATCGGCGGTCAGCGGCTAGAATGCAGTTCCATCCGCAGCGACGTTCCGATGCATTCCCGCGCCCGTCATGCCGGCATGGCCGTGCTGCTCGCCGCACTGGCCATGTTCGGCCCGTTCTCGATCGACACGCTGTTTCCCGCGTTCCCGGCCGTGGAGGCGGAATTCGGCGCGAGTGCGTCCGCGATGCAGCAGACGCTGTCGATCTATCTGATCGCTTATGCCGGCATGTCGCTGTTCCATGGGGCCATCTCGGACAGCCTCGGTCGCCGCGGCGTGATCCTCGCCGGCGTCGGCGTGTTCACGCTCGCCGCGGTCGGTGCGGCGCTCTCGACCTCACTCGGCATGTTGCTCGCGTTCCGTGTGCTGCAGGGGCTGTCGGCGGGTGCCGGCCTGATCGTCGGCCGCGCGATCATCCGCGACCTGTACGATGGCCCGGAAGCGCAGAAGCTGATGGCGAGCATCTCGCTGCTGTTCGGCATAGCGCCCGCGGTCGCGCCACTGATCGGCGGCTGGGTGCTGCTGGCCGGTACCTGGCGCTGGATCTTCTGGTTCCTCGCCCTTTGGGCCGGGGTATTGCTGCTGGCCTGCGTCTGGCGGCTGCCTGAGACCCATCCGCACGGTCGGCGTCAGCCCTTCAGCGTGCGCAACCTGTTGCGGGGCTATGCCGGGATGCTGGGGGATCGGCAGTTCTGGCCGCTGGCCATCGCCGGCACCGGCAACTTCAGCGCATTGTTCGTCTACATCTCGGCTGCGCCGGCGTTCGTACTCGATCTGCTGCATCTCGATCCACAGCACTTCGCGTGGCTGTTCATTCCCGCGATCAGCGGCATGATGCTCGGTGCATTCCTGTCCGGCCGGCTCGCCGGCAAGGTCAGCGCCGAGCGCACCGTCGGCATCGGCTACGCGATCATGCTCGGCGCCTCGGCGCTCAACCTCGCGACGAGCGTCGTGTTTCCGGAACCGCGTCTGCCGTGGTCCGTGCTGCCGATCGGCCTGCATGCGATCGGCATTTCGCTGACCTTTCCGACCCTGACCCTGCTGCTGCTCGACCGCTTCCCGGAGCGCCGCGGCGGCGTGTCATCGATGCAGGCCTTCGTCAGCCTGCTGATCAACGCGGTACTGGCCGGCGCGATCGTGGTGCACCTGAGCGATGACGTGCGCAAGCTCGCAGCGGGTGCGGCCGTCTCGACCGTCGCAGGTTTCGTCGCCTGGCTCGTCTATCGCCGCCTCGCGCGGCGCGAACTCGCCCGCGAGCGGGCGGCCGGCCCCGAGGACTACGCCGAGGAGGCCGAGCCGTTCTGAGCCGCTCAGCCGGTGGACGTGGCGCCGAGCAGGTTCTTCAGCAGGCCGAGGATTTCCTCCTTGCTGCCGGCGATGGTGATGTGGCGCTCGCGCGCAAGCTCGGTGCCGATGTTGACCGAGTAGCCGAGCCCCAGGTCGTTGCCTTCCTCGTCGTAGCGCGGAAACGACTCGACCTTGCCGATGTACATGATGCGGCTGGCGTCGAGGTAGCGACCGTCGTGGAGCTTGATCCAGCGTTGCATGGCGTTCTCGTCCTTGTGCGCGGGCTGCGCCGGGGTCACGAGCTTACGCGAGCGGCCCGCGCTGCGGTCAAGCGGGCCTGGGCTCCGCTGGCGCGGCGGCGCGCGCGGAATCCGGAGTGGCCGAATCCCGCGCGCCGGAACTGACTCTGCGGATCACGTGGCCGGCCGCGCGTCAGCTCTGCCAGCCGCAGTCCCGGCCCTGGTTCTGCTGCTTCAGCCAGGCATGCAGCGGGGCGAAGTAGTCGAGGATCGCGCTCGCATCCATCTCGCGCTGGCCGGTCAGGCCTTCGAGCGTGTCCTGCCATGGCTGCGAGGCGCCCTTCTGCAGCATCGCCCAGAACTTCGCGCCGGCCTCGCGGTTGCCGTAGATCGAGCATTCGTGCAGCGGGCCCTGATGGCCGGCCGCGGTGCACAGCGCGCGCTGGAACTGGAACTGCAGGATATGCGCGAGGAAGTAGCGCATGTACGGCGTGTTGGCCGGCACGTGGTATTTGGCGCCCGGGTCGAAATTATCCTCGCTGCGCGCCACGGCGGGGCTCACGCCCTGATACTTGCGCTTGAGCGCCCACCACGCGGCGTTGTAGTTCTCCGGCTTGATCGAGCCGTCGAACACGCCCCAGCGCCACTCGTCGATCAGTTTGCCGAACGGCAGGAAGGCGACCTTCTCGAGCGCGAGCTTCATCTGCGCATTGAGCACGACCTGCTCGCTCTGCCGCGTCGCGCCGGCGAGGCCGATGCGGCTGAGATAGGCCGGCGTGAGGTTCAACTGGACGGTATCGCCGATCGCCTCGTGGAAGCCATCGTGTGCGCCGGACTGGAACAGCGGTTCGAGCGGGTTGTAGGCGAGGTAGTAATAGATGTGCCCCATCTCGTGGTAGACGGTGCGGAAATCCTCCTCGCCGACGTCGATGCACATCTTGATGCGCACGTCTCCCTGGAGATTCAGATCCCAGGCGCTCGCATGGCAGACGACCTCGCGGTCGCGCGGGCGCACGAACTGCGAGTTGGCGTAGAAGGATTCGGGCAGGGCCGGGAAGCCGAGCGAGCGGTAGAAGTCCTCGGCACGGTGCACGATCGCCGGCGGCGTGTATTTCTGGCGCTTGAGGGCATTGTCCACGTCGAGGTTCGACACGCCCGGGTACGGCTGCAGCAGCGGATACAGCGCCGACCAGTCCTGCGCCCACATGTTGCCCATCGCGTGCGCGGGCAGCGTGCCGTCGGTCGGCATCTTCGCGCCGTACCGTTTCGCGAGCCGGCCGCGCGCATAGCACTGCAGGTCCCTATACAGCGGCTCGACCTGGCTCCACAGACGGTCCGTTTCCGCACGGAACGTCGCAGGACTCATGTCGTAGCCGGCCCGCCACATCTCGCCCGCATCGGCATAGCCGATCTCGCGCGCGCCCTCGTTGACGAGTTCGGCGAAGCGCACGTAATCCTGACGCATGCCGCGACCGACCGTGTGCCAGCCGGTCCAGGCCTCGAGGTCGGCATTCCAGTCGCGGTTCCTGGCCAGCGTGTCCGAAAGCTGGTTCAGATTGCGACAGGTGTCGGGTTTCGACGGGTCCTTGCAGTACTTGCCGGCGCCATAGGCTGCCGAGAGTCGCGAGGCGATCGCGGTCAGTTCGGCGAGTTTCTGCGGATCCTTCGGCGCTGGCATCGCGGTCTGCAGCTTGAGCAGGTCGAGGCTGCGCCGTGTGGGTGGCGAAAGGCCATCGGTGCCAGCGAACTCGCGCGCCTTGTCGATGTTCGCCGAGAGCATCGCGAGCGCCCGCTCGTTCGCTTTCGAGACGAGCAGTTCGGTATCTGCATTGATGTAGGTCTCCGAGACCCACTGCGCCGCAGTCTGTTCCGCGTAGTTGTCGCGGATCTGCCGGTTCACGCCGGCGATGAAACGGTCCGCGTCGCCCGGTCCTGGTGCCGGCTTCGCCGCGGCGGCCGCTGGCCGGTCCGCATCGGTCTGCCCGGCCTTGTGCGGTGGTGACTGGCAGGCGCCGAGGGCGAGCAGCAGGGCGACGGCGAGCGGAGTGACATGCTGGCGGTTCATCGGGAGGCCTCGGAACGGCGGCGATCGAGAGCGGGCAGGCTAGTGCCTGTCCACCGGCAGCCGCAAGGGCAAAGCCGCATGAAGACGCGCGGCGGCTTGCGCAATCCGCTTAGATCGTCGCGCCGGGCAGCAGGCCGCGCTCGGCGAGCCAGGCTTCCGCGTTTTCGGCGTCACGCTCGAACCAGGCGCGCGTCGAGCCGAGCCGGAAGGTGTAACCCCACGCATCCATGTCGGCCATCATGCGGTCGCGGCCCACGCCGGGCAGTGCGTCGCCGAGCAGGATCTGCAGATAGCAGGTGGCGTCCTCCTCGGGCACCGAATCGGTCGCGTCGGTATGCACCGCGGCACGCCGCTCGGGCGGCAGCACGATCAGGTGACAGGCCTCGTGCAGCAGCGAGTGCACGGGCGTGTCGCGGCGCGCATAGACGGTGCTGCCGATCAGCCCGGCTTCGCACTCGCCCCAGTAGCTGCCCGGAATCGGCCCGCCGTCGGGGATCAGCTCGAAGCGCAGGTCATAGCGGCCGAGCAGGTCGGCGACGTGGTGGAGATCGATATCGACAAGACGCAGCATGGACAGATCGGGCTGGGTTTGGAGTCAGTGACAGTACGGCGTCGTGAGGCTATGGCAGGTTGCGAGACGCGCTACCGGGCCGGTGATTGTCGCGGATCGGCGCGGCCCGTCGGGCGGCATCGCGTCGCAGCGCCAGCCGTTGCGGGCCCGGCCCGGAGGCCTCAGTCGGCCTTCTCGAACTGCCAGGCCCTGCCGTCGAAGAAGATTCGCGAGTCGTTGTTGCAGACGAACTCGTGGCGACCGTTGCGTTGCGAAGCGAGCACGCCGAAGCGATCGCAGCCCGTGCTCAGCGACTGCGTTCGGCCGCCGGGCAGCGGCAGGCCGCAGAGCAGGCTGCCCCAGCGCTCCCAGATCTGGCAGACGATCGCTTCCGGCTTGCCGTCGCCGTCGATGTCGTAGCGCAGCGTCTTGTCCTTGAGCGGACCGTCGTAATGCGGCGCTTCGCCCTCGATCTCGGCCAGCGTGGCGAGTGACGCCTGCTTGTGGTCGAGCCTCAGCTTGCCTTTGGCAAAGGCGTAGAACTCGGTGCCGTTGGTGCGCTTGACGCGGATCAGCGGATGGCCCTTCTCGTGCACGATCCGGTATTCGGCCCAGTCCTCCTCGAAATCCGCGGTCTCGATCTTGCCGCCGGCCACGCTGGCGACGAAGTACCGGTCCGGGCAGCAGTTGCCGCCTTCGGAAGTCGACACCAGGGCATCGGCATGCCCGTCGCCGTCGAGATCTTCGACCGCATCGATCGTCATCATCGTCGCGTGCGGGCCTTCGATCCGCTTGCCGGTGGCGTCCTCCCAAAC
>Ga0208826_1002778_pt1 | contig 12736 bp, 9 predicted proteins | sample AD_UKC115_MetaG_FD_184451 | JGI IMG/M metagenome (GOLD analysis project Ga0208826, IMG submission 184451) | Active sludge microbial communities of municipal wastewater-treating anaerobic digesters from Hong Kong - AD_UKC115_MetaG (SPAdes)... | ecosystem: Engineered > Bioreactor > Anaerobic >...
AAGTCAAGGACAAGGACAACCTTCTCAGAATAAAGAATCATTAAATGATTGGACGAAAGAAGGTCTTAAAGGCAAAGTTAAAAGTTATACCCAATGTACTTATGAAGCCTTTGACCGTTTTGGGAAAATTAAAAAAGGAGAAAAATCTTATAGGCGTCAAGTGATATATAATGAGAAAGGAAATCTGATTGAAGAAAATTACTCAGATGAATTAGATGACAATTTAGACTGGAAGAATACTTATAAATATGATGAAAAAGGAAATCTGATTGAAGAAAATTACTATTCAGACGGTATTTTAAGCTCGAAGAGCATTTATAACTATGATGAGAAGGGAAATCTGATTGAAGAAAATCGCTACGCTACAAGTTACGACGCCGAGGGAAACATTTCCAGTTGGTGGGTAGGGTATACTTTTCAATATGATGAACAGCAGAATTGGACTAAAAAAATTGCATTTACAGAGGATGGTCCCCACACAATTACAAAACGTGAATATCAATATTATGAATAGTATATTTCCAAATAGCTCTTTTACTAAAAGTGAGTTCAATAGTTAAATCAAAATTATAAAAAAGGTTGTATATTGGCCTCTTGAAAAAGGAGCAATGTTGTATTGATTTTTCTAGCACTTTGGGTTGATTTTTCTCTGTTTTTAATTTTTATCGGACAATAGTGAAAAATAATATATTTTTGTAATCGCATAATAAAAAAATAACAAAATATAATAGCACATCCGATTCATAAGCAATACACGAATTATTATATTTTGAACGATAGTTATAACCAAACAATAAAATAATGAAAATTAAAAATAGAACGCATATAGTAAACCTAAAGAAAATTTCAACAGTAGCGTTTGTAATGATATTAATACTATTTAATTCTATAAATCAAGGACAAGGACAACGTTCTCAGAATAAAGAATCATTAAATGATTGGACGAAAGAAGGTCTTAAAGGCAAAGTTAAAAGTTATACCCAATGTACTTATGAAGCCTTTGACCGTTTTGGGAAAATTGAAAAAGGAGAAAAATTGAGCGGGGAGCAAATGATATATAATGAGAAGGGAAATCTGATTGAAGAAAATCATTATTCAAACGGTATTATAAAATGGAAGAATACTTATAAATATGATGAGAAGGAAAATCTGATTGAAGAAAATAGGTACTGGTCAGATACTTTATACAAGAAGCATACTTATAAATATGATGAGAAGGGAAATCTGATTGAAGCAAATTACCACTACTATAGTTCAGACAGTATTTTAGACTACAGTAAGTATACTTATAAATATGATGAGAAGGGAAATCTGACTGAAGGAAATCGCTATTTATACGGTATTTTAGACTCGAAGACCATTTATAAGCGTGATGAGAAGGGAAATCTGATTGCAGAAAATGTATATAGCGACTACGGCGATGGTGTCCAGGGTGGGCAAGCTTATGAGTATGATGAGAAGGGAAATTTGATTGCAGAATATGCATTAGGGTCCCTTGGCCAGGGTGTATACGGGCAAACTTATGAGTATGATAAGAAGGGAAATCTGATTGAAACAAATCAATACCTTTACGGCAGGTTAGACGAGAAGTGTACTTATAAAAATGATAAGAAGGGAAATCTGATTGAAATGAATTGCTACGATACAGACGATATTTTAGTATGGAAGGTCATTTATAAGTATGATAAGAAGGGAAATCTGATTGAAGAAAAATATTACAATACAATATATGACGACGAGGGAAACATTTCCAGTTGGTGGGAAAGGTATACTTTTCAATATGATGAACAGCAGAATTGGACTAAAAAAATTGAATTTATAGATGAGGTTCCCAAAACTATTACAGAACGTGAATATCAATATTATGAATAGTATATTTCCAAATAGCTCTTTCACTAAAAGTGAGTTTAATAGTTAAATCAAAATTATAAAAAAGGTTGTATATTGACCTCTTGAAAAAGAGGCAATGTTGTATTGATTTTTCTAGCAAAACAAGGCATTTCCTCCTACTTGCGTAAGAGGAAATGCAAACGACAAGCGGTTTTGCAAGAACCGCTAAGCTGCTTGTCATTCACAGCACCGCCGCCTCTGCTTTTTGCCGGGCCTGCGCGCGTGCTTCGTGGCAGAACTAACTCTTTTTTGATTAGGGGGCTTGCTTTTTTAAAAACAAAATCGTGTACTTGATTATCAAGGACTTTTGATTGGTTTTTTATTTACAGATTACAGCATAACTATGTACGGTTCCGAGCGAAGCTTCATTCGGTTCAAAATGAAGCGTGGTTTTGTTCAAAATGAAGCGTGGTTTTGTTCAAAATGAAGCGTGGTTTTACTCAAAATGAAGCGTGGTTTTTATTCGAGAGAAACTTCGGACTCGAGACAGGCTTGTCACGGACTCATGACAGGCTTGTCACGGACTCATGACAGGCTTGTCATGGACTCACGACAGGCTTGTCATGGACTCACGACAGGCTTGTCATGAACTCGTGGCAGGCTTGCCATGAACTCGTGGCAGGCTTGTCATGAACTCGTGGCAAGCTACCTACGAAGTCGAACAATGAATATATTAATTGGAAGGGGACTTCCTTTTTGAAAAACAAAATCTTAGACTTGATTATCAAGGACTTTTGATTGGTTTTTCTCTATTTTTATTTTTTACTGGATACCAATAAATCCAATTATATTTTTCAAGATAATGGTACCGCTCCTACGGAGCTTAAAATTTCCATACCCGATTATTGCTATTAACATACCGCTCCTACGGAGCTTACCACCTACCGGCTCCCGTTTCGGATGGAAAACCTTAGCGTCTTTGCGTCTTTGCGGTGGGTGCTTGCTTCAGCTTACATTTGCATTCCTACCGCTTTCAAATGACTTTTCGGCGATTAAGTTATGGAATAGGATTAAAACAACAAGTAAGAGTACTTCTTCGTTTTGAAAAAATCATCATCCGAAGGTTCCATTCAACAATGAATAAATCGAAATCCTCGGAAAGTTAATTCCACAAAGTTTTTTTTGGGGGGGCGTTTAATTCCTATGATGTTGGCGGCTGGTGTTCTTTGTTTTCAGTCATTTTCCCTTTCAATTTGCTACTTCGTTTCAGGCTGCCGTGCGTTAGGAGCAGACCCACTCTTTGCTAAGTTTTGGCTTGCGTATCGGCTTGAGCGACTTGGCAATGTGTGTGGCTATTGAGCGTGGGCTGTATGATTCATTATTCCGGTCATTATGCAATTTTCTGTTTGTACAAATGTTCCTGAAATTCTATGAAAAGTCTGCTTATGTTTGCAACGTCTCCTAAAATTTCTTTTGCATCTTCTAATGATTGATATTTGTTTGTCAGCAAGATTGGTAGTTTCTCCTGGTCGAGTTCGTCAACGCCAGTTTCAATGTACTTGCTTAATACGAATGAAATAAATTCTTTCTGTTTATCATTCAGCAAAGCAAATATTGTCGCTTCGGCTGCTTTGGTTCTTGCTTCTCTGGTCATGGCAATATAATCGCCATTGAAAACATATTCCAACACATCGTACAAGTCGCTTTTTTCCATATCCACCAACTTTTGCAAAGTCAGCAAGTCAGATTTTGGAAAACCAGCATCGTCTAATTTTTCTAATAAAGTCCTTCGGGTTATTGGATTACTCCATAGTTTCCGTAATTCTTCTTCGTCTTTGAATAATTTTGGTAACTCGCCAAAGAGATTACTCAAAAATTCTTCGGCTGAAATTGGTTTGCCATCAGCACTCCAAAACGAAGTTGAAACCATGTGTTTGATTTCTCTTGCTTTGCCACGAGCCAGTTTAACTTTTGCTTTTTTCTTGCAAACACAGGGGCGTTGTCCGCATTTTGGACAAGGTGGTGGGGGTTGTTTCTCGCAAATACAAGGACTTTGACCACAAACTGGACATGGTTTTGGCGGCTGTTTTGCGCAAATGCAAGGATTTTGACCACATATTTTACAAGGTTCTTCTTCTATCGGTTCACCATCCCATTCGGGGTCTGAAAAGTGTTTGTAAGCATCTACAAAGTCGTAAATGGTAAAAAACTCTTTACCATCAAATAAACGTGTGCCACGTCCAACGATTTGTTTAAACTCAATCATTGAATTAACAGGGCGAAGCAAAACGATGTTACGAATATTTCGTGCATCAACGCCCGTTGAAAGTTTTTGCGAAGTTGTCAGAATGGTTGGTATGGTTTTTTCGTTGTCCTGAAATTCTCGCAACAATCTTTCGCCTTCTTCTCCATCGTTGGCAGTTACACGAACACAATACGCTTCGACTTCGCTCAGCATCCCCTTCTTTTGTTTCCTATATTGGTTTACTAAATCTCTTATCAATGCGGCATGTCCTTGATTAGCACAGAAAATAATTGCCTTTTCGCTTTGATTAGCTTCGTCCAAAAAGATGTTTACCCGTTTGGCTTCACGTTCAATAATTTCAATGGTGCGGTTAAAGTCTTTTTCTTCATAAAGCTTGTCTTCTTCAATTTCGCCTTCCACAATGGTATCATCCGAAGTGTAGCGGTAATCGTCTAAGGTAGTTTTGATACGTTTTACCTTGAAGGGCGTTAAAAAGCCATCGTTAATTCCTTCTTTTAGCGAATAGATGTAAACTGGTTCGCCAAAGTAACGGTATGTGTCCACATTGTCTTTTCGTTTGGGTGTAGCGGTTAAACCCAATTGCACTGCGGGACTGAAATATTCCAAAATGCCACGCCAGTTACTTTCGTCATTGGCTCCGCCACGGTGACACTCGTCAATGATGATAAAATCAAAATAATCGGTAGGATAATCCCCGAAATAGGGTGCTTGGTTTCCTTCCGCATCCATTCCGCTCATAAAAGTTTGGAAAATGGTAAAGAAAATACTACCGTTTGTCGGAACTCTGCCTTTTTTCTTAATCTCATCGGGTTTTATGCGAACCAAAGCATCATCAGGAAAAGCGGAAAATGAATTGTAGGCTTGATCTGCCAAAATGTTTCTATCGGCTAAAAACAAAATTCTTGGTCGGCGGTTTACTTCGACTCCGCTCAGTAACCGCCTTGTTATATTCCAACGAGTTTGGAAAAGTTTCCATGCAATTTGAAAAGCAATTGCCGTTTTTCCTGTTCCTGTGGCAAGCGTAAGCAAAATGCGTTCTTTCCCATTTGCAAGAGCTTCCATCGTATTCTTAACGGCTATTTCCTGATAATACCGGAGTTGCCATGTACCGCTTTTATCTTCAAACGGCACATTGGCAAATTGTTCTCTCCACACTTCGACATTTCGGCTACGCTCAATGTCCGATTCGGTGGCTGAGCCTGTCGAAGTCACCGGATACGTTTTATTCCAAAGTTGTTCGGGGCTTAAAAAGTCTGTTGCCCAACCTTCTTCGCCTGTTTTCATGCAGATTTGGTAAATCTCTTTACCGTTGGTGCTATATGTGGTTTCTAAATGTAGTTTTTGAGCATACTTTTTGGCTTGCATCACACCTTCGCCGACGGGCAATTCATCGCTTTTGGCTTCAATAACGGCAAGCTTAATGCCTTTATACACCAACACGTAATCGGCAATATCTTTTTTGCCACGTCCACCGCCAGTTTGTATTTTACCTTGCGTTATGTGGTATTCACGAAGAATTTTAGATCCTTCCACAACGCCCCACCCACAAGCCTTTAGCTTTGGGTCAATTAATTCCGCTCTGGTTTCTGCTTCGTTCATTTATTTAATTGATGATTGATGATTGATAATTGATAATTGATAATTGACAATTGACAATTGACAATTGATGATTGATGATTATTTCTTTGTGTTTTGTTTTTTGGTTTTGATGATTGAAATTAATAATTTCAGTATTTCGGTTAGGTCTGTTTTTATTGAATTGTATGCAGTTTTGTCTATAAAGTTTGATTGGAAAAGTAGTTCAATCCAATATTCTGTTTCATTTGCTTCTTTTAATGCTATAGCCATTTTGTGAATAAAATCAGCCGGGCTTTCTGCTTGTTCTGCTTCACGCACCAATGCACCAACGGCTGTTCCACTTCGTAAAAGTTGTTTACTCAATACAAATTCCTTTTTCTGCTCACATAAGAATTGATACATTTTTACAATTCGCAATGCAAAAGCAAACGACTTATTTTTTACAACATTCTCTTTCATTATCCATTATCCATTATCCATTGTCCATTATCCATTATCCATTATCCATTATCCATTATCATCCTCGCTATAGTATAAAGCCCTTTCAGCGCTTCTATAGTTAAGCCCTGAAAGGGCGTTATACATTAACATAGGGTGTAGCCCTATGAAGTGGTAAAGCCACAAAATCAAAGCCCTGAAAGGGCGTGATAACTTAGCATCGACTATATATCTAATCCCAAATATACTTCTCATTATAATCAACTTTATACTTTTTAAGAAAGGCAAGATACTCATCCTGAAAGGTTTTCTTTCTGTGATGTTCGTTTTGATTTGCGATATACGTAATTACTGTATCTACTTCTGAAGGATTAACAGAAAAGGCTCCATAACCATCCTGCCAGTAAAAGTTCTGATATCTTGCTCCCTTTGTTTTAATCCATTTAGAAGAATGTGATTTCAGTTCTTCCATCAGCTTCATCAAGGCTATCTTTTTGGATAGCATACATAGGATATGGATATGGTCGGTGTAACCGCCTACTTTGATAACCGTGCAGTCGAGTTTATTGCAGATACCACCAAGGTAAGCGTGTAGTTCTGCTTCCACGGGTGTGTGTATCAGCGGTTCACGATGTTTGGTGCTGAACACAAGGTGCATATAATTTCTTACGAGCGACTGTCCCATAGTATTGAATTACGCCCCTTCGGGGCTTGTGATAGTTTTTTTGTTATCCGATGGGTTATGCCCATCGTTAGTGTATCTCGCCCCTTTGGGGCTTAGTAATTCTCCTGCAAATGCTTTTTGCAGGATTGATTTTTTCAGTTCTTCCAAAAGTAATATTTTTTTCTGATATATCGCTTCTAATTTTTGTGTTTCGGCTCGCAGGGCATCTAATTGGCGGACGATGGTTTGTTGTTCTTTTAATGAAGGATAAGGAATTGGGAAACTGCGTAAAGCTGTTAATCCAACAAATTCTTGTGCACCACCATTTGACATAAATAAAACATATTTAATTGCTAATGATGATCTCAGATAGTAAAGTAAGTAATTCATATTGATGTTCTCGCTTGATTTAATCAGACCAACATTTTTGATGCTGAAAACCCTTTTATCATCAACTATTGCAGCCATTCCCCTGTTTGCTCCAATCATCGAAATGAGAATATCCCCAAAGGTTACATTTGAACGTTTGTAAAATTTCTCGTGGTCAGTTTCAGTAATAAATTTTGTATCATCAAATGTAAGTCCATCAGGCTTGATATTCTTTTGAGTTACAAAAGGGATTCCTTTTTTAATGTATTTTGGACTATCGTGTGTGCCGTCTTTTACTTCTGTAATCTCATTTAGTTTTTTCGTTTCCCAATTCCCATTCTCAAACACCCCTTGTAAATAGCTTTCAAAAAGTTCTTTGGCGTTTTTGAGGTTTTGTTCGGCATTTGCTTTTGCCTTAGCTATGGCGGCAAAGGCTTCATCTAATATGGAAACAATGCGTTGTTGTTCGGGGAGTGGCATCCACAAGAAAGGTTCATTCTTGTAGTCCTTGAAATAGATATGCGGAATGGCAGCACCTGCAACATATTTTTTGAAATCAACAGACATCAAAGAGTAATTCAAGTAATCCAAATCAATATTTTCTTTTGGCAGAATGTATTGCAAGGTTCCAATAACAGAAGTAAAAGCATCCATTTTTGTAACCCTACCAACACCTGAACCATCTTTTACAATTGATAAATATGGTTTGTCTCGATGATAAAAACTTACTTTCTTAATCAAACCGCTTGCTCCAAAAATTGGATAATCGCCTTCATTGTCTGCTAATTTATTTTGCGATATGTTTGAAGATGCACTTACACATACATCACCAATTGTTTTTAACTCCCAACCTATTGGCAAACTCAATTTTTCTTTCATAACAGTTCCAAAATTGAGTTTAAAATTTCCGTATTTTCTTCGTCCAATGCTTTCATTTCTTCCAAAATGGCTTGCGGTGGGCGTAGGGCTGTTTCTTCTTTTTTGTTTGGGTTCTTTACGCTCAGGTCGTAGCTTTGGTTTTCGGGGGACATGTGGGACGTAGAGGACGGCAATAGCCATTCGCTGACATCAATTGACCAGGAATTGGGGCTGTCAGCTTTGGTTTTCTGAAGTTCTATGAAATCAGATAAATCGGCTTCATTGAGCGGATTGGTTTTGCCCAAATTGCGGTCAAGATTCAAGGAGTAAAACCAAACTTTTTGAGTGGCTTTGCCTTTTTCAAAAAACAACACAACCGTTTTTACGCCTGCACCGGAAAAAGTGCCACCGGGCAAATCTAAAACAGTATGCAAGTTGCAACTTTCTAATAAGGTTTTACGAATGGCAACCGTGGCATTGTCGGTATTGCTCAAAAAGGTGTTTTTAATTACAACACCAGCTTTTCCGCCTGCTTTCAGTATTTTAATAAAGTGCTGCAAAAACAAACTGGCGGTTTCGCCGGTTTTTATCGGGAAATTTTGTTGCACTTCGGCTCTTTCTTTTCCACCAAAAGGCGGATTGGCAAGCACTACATCGTAACGGTCTTTTTCCTGTATGTCGGCAAGGTTTTCGGCAAGGGTGTTGGTGTGTATAATGTTTGGAGCATCAATGCCATGAAAAATCATATTCATAATACCGATAATGTAAGCCAGCGATTTTTTCTCTTTGCCGTAAAAGGATTGTTTTTGCAGTATCTCGGTTTCTTTGGTTGAAAGTGATTTACTGCTTTTCAAATAATTAAAGGCTTCGCAAAGGAAACCTGCCGAACCGCAAGCTCCGTCATAAATCTTGTTTCCAATCGTGGGTGCTACCACTTTAACAATGGTTGTAATAAGCGGTCGGGGTGTGTAATATTCGCCACCGTTTCGCCCTGCACTACCCATGTTTTTAATTTTGGATTCGTACAGGTGGCTCATCTCGTGCTTTTCGGCATGCGTGCGAAAACGCAATTCATCTATAAGATTTATAACTTCTCTAAGATTGTAACCGCTTTGTAATCGGTTTTTCAATTCGCTGAAAATCTCGCCAATCTTGTATTCTATGGTGTCGGCTCCTTCGGAAGAGAGTTTAAAGTTTTTTAGGTAAGGAAATAGTTGGTTGTTTACAAAGTCGGTCAGGTCATCGCCTGTAAGGGCGTTATGGTCAATTTTCAACGCTCCGTTTCCGTTCTTGATTTTTGGTGCAGCCCATTTTGTCCAACGATAATCAGTGTCAATAATCGGTGTGTAAGTTTTACCTGTCAATTCAGCTGCTGTGGCTCTGTCACGCTCTAAATCGTCAAGATATTTGAGGAATAAAATCCAACTGGTTTGCTCTACATAATCAAGTTCGCTGCTACATCCGGCGTCTTTGTGTAGTATGTCATCTATGTTTTTAAAAGTTTGTTCGAACATTTTTTATAATCCTATATTAAAATCATTATCAATAAATGCAAAAGTAACAATTTCTGCGGGTGCGTTGGCAAGAAAACAACTCTTTTGCAAACTTCGGTCGTGCGTGGGCGGTTCATTATTTCGTTTTTCCTTTTCCTGTCTTTATGTAGCAAAAGACCGCTGTCGTTTTTCTTCGCTTGTGCCTAACGTTTTATTTACGCAACAAATATAACACTTTCGTAAATACAAATCTTATAATATTCGTAAATAAAATTTTGTATTTATGATAAAACTTAATGAACATAAATAATTTGCTTTCAACATTTGAACAACGATTGCGGTTGCAATGGTATAGCGATGCATCCACCCGCAATTACAAATCACCGCAAAGGCGCTAAGACGCAAAGAGTTTGCCACCCGAGGCGGCGAAGCCGACACGCCCAAATAAAAAAGAAAATTATCGTAGTCTTAAATAAACAAGCGCTGAAATTATAAGTAAGTAACCATCTCCTGAATCAATTTTACCATGGTCGGCGTAGCAATCGAAGCCGCTTTCAACACCTCCTCGTGGGAAATTTCTTCCATCTGTCCAATGACCGCCAAATCAGTAATGACCGATAAGGCAAATACTTCCATCCCCAGATGACGGGCTGTTATATTTTCCGGAATGGTGGACATCCCAATAGCATCGGCTCCCATTATGTAAAAGGCCTTGCATTCGGCCGGAGTCTCAAAATTGGGCCCCGACACACCCGCATAGACACCTTGCTGAAGAGGAAGTGTATGTTTTTTTGCAATTTCGTGAGCCAATCGTATGATTCTATGCGAATAGGGTTCATTCATGCTCGGAAAACGCGGACCCAATTCATCATAGTTTTTGCCGATTAACGGATTGTCTCCGAAAAAGTTGAGGTGATCTTTCATGATCATAACATCTCCGATGGCAAAACTGGGATTAAGTCCTCCGGCGGCATTCGAAAGGATTAATGTTTGGATTCCCAACGCATGCAATACTCTGATGGGAAATACAATCTCTTTCATGGACAAACCTTCATAGTAATGGGTTCTTCCGTTTAATATCAAAAGTTCCACATTATTTAAACGTCCAAGAATCAAAGTCCCTTTATGTCCTGCAACCGTGGACGCTGCAAAATGAGGGATTGAAGCATAGTCCACCTCTTCAAAAATCTCAATCTGCTGAATCAAGGCACCTAATCCGGAGCCTAATACAACCGCAATTTTGGGTTTCCCCGAAAGTCTGTTTTCTAAAAACAATCGACTCTCGTTTATTTTATCTAACATCTTTTATTCCAATACTTTTCTCACACAATCAATAACGGTACCATCCACCCATTTGATGATGGCAACGGTGTCTTCATCTTTCGTGCTGATAGGAGCTTTGTCGGGCACGCCACAAATAGCATCCACTTCGGCTTTTAAATCCTGCATGGTCACAATGGGCAACGAAGTACCGCGCATTTTATCAATCAAGTCTGTCCGTAGTGGATTGATGGCAATTCCACGCTCCGTAACCACAACGTCAATAAGTTCTCCCGGCCCGCAAAAGGTGGTTACCTCATCCGTAATTACCGGAATCCGGTCGCGAAACAGAGGCACCGGTAAAATAGTACATTTCGCATGAATGCAGTTTTGCCACCCCCCAATTCCGTGTAACAACAATCCGTCAGAGTGAGTCACTACGTTGCCATTGAAACGAGTATCCAGCTCGGTAGCCCCAAGAATCACAATGTCCGTCATGCTGGTGTAATTTCCTTTGCTATGATAGTTATATGCCTGAAATACAGATAAATCTATATGATTAATATTATTTTTGATAGACTGAACGGCTTCGAGGTCAAAAGCTTGAGCATCTAAAATATAGTCTAATACCCCATCTTCCAACATTTTAACCATGTATTGTGTACTGCCGCCAAATCCGAAACGCGCCTTTTGGTTGTTGGCTTTTAATTGTTCGTGAAAATGGAGTCCCACTGAGAGGGAAGTGCCCCCTGCACCGGTTTGAATCCCCACCCCGTCTTTCAATAATCCTGCTTCCGAACAAAAACGAGCCGTCCATTCAGCCAACAGCAATCGATCCGGCGATTTAGTTACTTGTGTGGTGCCCGACACGATTTTTTCGGGTATCCCGATTTTATCAACAACTACCACATAATCAACGTAGTTTCCCTGAATCTGAAATGGCATACAAGGGAAAGGTATTAAATTGTCCGTAACGACAATCACTTTGTCGGCATAGAGCATATCCACAAGAGAGTACCCCAATACGCCGCATGCGGAAGCCCCTTCAACCCCGGTAGCATTCCCAAATGGGTCGGCAGTGGGAGCTGCAATAACACAAATATCAATTTTGAGTTCTCCGTCTTGTATGGCCTGTACACGCCCTCCGTGAGAACGAAGTACTGCACACCCTTTCATTCCACCATAGGAAGTAAATTTTCCCAATGGCCCGTTCATTGATCCTTCAATGCGGTTGATGGTTCCGTCTTCTAAATACTTAATGAGCGGATCATTGCACGGAAAAGAGGCCGTGGGTGCCCAAACTAAATCCCGAACTCCCGCTTCGTGCGCCACGTCAAAAATGGTGTTGCTCACTAAATCGCCATCCCGAAGATGATGATGCGTCGAAATGGTCATTCCATCCTTTAATCCGCAACGTTTTAACGCTTCTGCCAAGGATGATACGACTTTGTTCCCGTCATCGGGATAGTCAATACAGGTAGCTATCGGGGGGGCATATTTTCTGCCTACAGGTCTGTGTTTCCGCAATCCTTGGTAGGGAATTACCGATTCTCCGTTTACAATGGTAGGCACTCTACGACCTGCCGCATTGACTACAAATTTCTCACATTTCATCATGATTCAATTTTTTTCTGCAAAATTACACGATTTTTTCAATTAACCGATCTTCAATCATAAAAATCTTGACAAAAGAATGAAAGTAAATATATGGTCCATTTTAATTTGTAATCCACTTAAAAATAATAACATAGAGTATTAGAGGAAAAAAAATAACGGGTAATGGACATGGAATGAATATTTTTTGTACTTTTGCCGCTGTATTGCCCAGATGGCGGAATTGGTAGACGCGCCGGTCTCAAAAACCGGTGAGGTAACACTCGTGCCGGTTCGATCCCGGCTCCGGGTACAAAATAAAGTGCTGAAAATCTAACTATTAGGTTTTGGCACTTTTTCTTTTTAAAGTTTTTTATTTTGATTAAT
>Ga0208826_1002784_pt1 | contig 12718 bp, 10 predicted proteins | sample AD_UKC115_MetaG_FD_184451 | JGI IMG/M metagenome (GOLD analysis project Ga0208826, IMG submission 184451) | Active sludge microbial communities of municipal wastewater-treating anaerobic digesters from Hong Kong - AD_UKC115_MetaG (SPAdes)... | ecosystem: Engineered > Bioreactor > Anaerobic >...
AGTGTTGTTTTTTACAGCATCGAGAGCCTCCCTTGGCGACTCAATATCAGGTTGTCCGATGTTAAGGTGATAAACTTTAATCCCTCTTTTTTTGGCTTCATTGGCATAAGGTACCAGTTTTCTGATAGGAGAAGCCGGCATGATTTCAGACTTTTTAGATAATGTAAGCATTATTTGGCGTTTTTATGTTATGATTTTACTTGTCTCTTTTTACTTTTTACTTGTCTCTTTAATATCAACAAGTGCTCCGAGGAATCTTTCAACTCCAGCCTGTATCTCGGAAGTTCTTGCTTGGTAGTTGTTTGTCAATATTGCAAAATAATCATATTCACCATCTCTCTTCTCAACATAACCTGCGTAACACTTGACATTTGAGAGGGATCCACTTTTAGCATGAATCTTTGATTTGGTAACGCTATCCGCATCTTTCAGTACACTTTTTAAGGTTCCCGGGCCGCCAGGTTGCGGTAAGGAACCGATGAATTCAACAAAGTTATTCATTTCTTTCATTCTTGCGAAATATTTGCAGAAAAATCTCGGAGAAACATAATTTTGTCTGGATAAGCCACTTCCATCAACCTGAGTATACCCTTTGAGAGATAACCCCATTTTGGAAAGTTCTCTTTTAGCTGCCACTACTGAAGAATCATAAGAACCAGTGCCTGTCAACTGTTTGCCTATCATTTTGAAAAAAGTTTCTGCATAAAAGTTATTGCTTATTCTGTTGGTGACATTAACTATTGATATCAGTCTTGGAGAAAGAGTCTCTCCTATAATGTTTAATTGATCCTGATCAGTTGCATCAAAAGATCTTACATCTTTTACATCTGGATTGCTTTCGATTCCTTTATCAATAAGGAAGAGTCGAAACTCTTCTGCACACATAAGAGCCGGAAATTTACTTGAACAATCAACAGTGTAACTTTCTTTACCAGCCCCAAGAGTACCTTTGAAAACTCCGACTTTTGCAAGGTCTGATACATAATAAGAACTTCTGTCTCCACTGCCGGAAATGCCTGTTTTAAGCATGTTTCGGTATTCCATACCCGGAATTGACGGATATACATCTTTCATTACAACTGGTTCACCAGTTTTTTCTCCCGGGATGAAAGTAAAATATTGTATGTTTTCGCAGAATGAGAGACCGGACGCTGCACTTCCATAAGATGCCCCGATGTTACTCCATGACCATGTGTCAGGCAAAGCTTCTTCTTCAAAAAAACGATCGTCACCCACTATTGATCCGTTTATTTTAACAATGCCTGCAGCCCTGATAAATTTATACCATTGAGAGAAGACTGTATCTACAGGAATTGCTACAGTGTCTTTTGAACCAAGCGTCGGATCTCCTCCTCCAACAATGTAAAGATCTCCGTTTAGAACGCCATTTTCGATTTGTCCGGAATATCCTATTCTGGTTTTAAATCGATAGTCAGGTCCGAGAATCTGTAATGCGAGTCCTGTTGAGATAGTCTTCATGGTTGATGCAGTAAGCAGAGGTGAATCAGGATTCCATGATGCAACACACTTTCCCTTGCTGTCCATTACCATTATTCCAACAACGGAGTTGCTAAACAAAGTGTCTTTTTTCATCTGATTTACACATTTTTGGACAATTCTGTTCTTGGCTGACAAATTGAAAGATGAAGCCAATATCAAGAATATCAGCAGAAATAAGGATGGTTTTTTCATGATAAAAGGTTTATTGTTGAAGCAAAAGTAAGAATTTTAATAAATGCTTAACGAAAAATAGCTACATTTGACGCTGTAATTAATCATAATAAACTTTTAACATTGCTCAATGAGTAGTTTCAGAAAACGAGCTCTTGATGAATTTGCCAGCCATAAGGCTGAGCGGTTTTATGTGGAAAACAGACCAGTTTCGGAGTTCTTCGCAGAGAAGGTTTTTGATGTCGAAAAGATGAGACGTTACCTTTCTGCAGAGGCTTTTGAAGCTGTCCAGCAGGCTATAGGCGAAGGAACAAAAATAGATAGAAGTATTGCCAATCAAATAGCGTCAGGCATGAAGTCATGGGCTGTTGAAAATGGAGCTACTCACTACACACATTGGTTTCACCCTTTGACAGACGCGACAGCAGAGAAGCACGAGGCTTTTGTAGACCCTTCGAAAAATGGCGGAGTTTTTGAGAATTTCAGGGGAGATGCCTTGGTTCAGCAGGAGCCTGATGCATCCAGTTTTCCCCATGGAGGTCTGAGAAACACATTCGAGGCAAGAGGTTATACAGCATGGGATCCTACCTCTCCGGCATTTATAATGGATCAGACATTGTGTATTCCAACTGTATTTGTTTCTTATACAGGAGAGGCTCTTGATCATAAAGCGCCTCATCTTAAATCACTTCAGGCTTTAGACAGAGCTGCTACAGACTTGTGTAAACTCTTTGATCACAGAACAACCAGAGTGAATGTTATGCTTGGTATCGAGCAGGAGTATTTTCTGGTTGATGAGGCTCTTTATCGTGCACGCCCGGATTTGATGATGTGCAACAGGACTCTTTTAGGGCATACTTCTGCAAAAGATCAGCAGCTTGAAGATCATTATTTTGGAGCAATTCCTTCAAGGGTTATGGCATTCATGAAAGATTTTGAGACTGAGGCATATAAACTCGGTGTTGTTCTCAAAACCAGACATAATGAGGTGGCACCTAACCAGTTTGAATTTGCCCCATATTTTACAGAGGCCAACCTCGCAGTTGATCACAATCTCATGATGATGATACTGATGAGGAAAATAGCTAAGAGACACAAACTTAAAGTTATATTTCACGAGAAACCTTTTGCAGGTATTAACGGTTCAGGGAAACACTGTAACTGGTCACTTTTTACAAACAATGGAGTCAATCTTCTTGCCCCTGGTAAAACACCAAGAACAAATCTGCAATTTCTCTCGTTTTTTGTTTCTGTAATAAGGGCTGTTTATGAACATCATCCTTTGTTGATGGCTGGTGTGGCATCACTTAACAACTCGTACAGACTTGGAGGAGATGAAGCTCCCCCTGCAGTAATGTCTATTTTTATAGGGAAGCTTCTTTCGTCTGTTATTGATTCTATTGAAAAGATGTCAAACGGAGAGGAGTCGATAGAGGATTTACATCACAAACTGGATATAGTTAATAAGATACCTGAAATTTTGCCTGACAATACTGACAGGAACAGAACTTCTCCTTTTGCCTTTACGGGCAATAGATTTGAATTTAGAGCCGTAGGTTCTTCAGTCAATGTTGCGGCAGCTCTTTACCCTTTGAATGCTGCTGTAGCTCAGCAGATAAGGAGATTTAAACTTCTTGTTGAGGGGCACATGAAAGATGGCATAGAAAAGGAAGAAGCTCTTCTTAAAGTTATAAGACAATTCATTATAGAGTCGAGAAACATTTTGTTTGAGGGCAACGGATATAGCCCTGAATGGCATCAAGAGGCAGAAAGGAGAGGACTTCGCGGCATTAAGGATTTACCGAATGCATTTAACACTTATCTGGCAGATAACAGTGTCAGGCTTTTTGAAGAGACTGGAGTATTGACCAGACGTGAGGTTGAAGCCAGATATGAGGTGATGAATGAAACTTTTGTCAAAAAACTGCAAATTGAAGCAAGGGTTCTTGGGGATCTTACACAAAATCATATAATTCCTACAGCCATCAAATTTCAGAACACTCTTATAGAAAATGTCAGAGGTATCAAGGAGCTTTTTGACGAGGAGGAATATCGCCAGATGTCTGAAAATCAGCTTATGACAATTCGAAAGATATCCGGATATATTGAGACTTTACGAAAGGATACCAAGGAGCTTATTGAGGATCGAAAAATTGCGAATAAAGTAGAAGATATGGCTCAAAGGGCAAGACTTTACTATGACAATGTCTTACCAATGATGACTAAAATCAGGACTGTGGTAGACAAGCTTGAAATGCTGATAGACGATGAATTGTGGCCACTTCCCAAATATAGAGAACTTCTTTTCTGGAGATAGATATGGACAACGGTACAGAGGCTCAAAGGTATGCTCAAAGGGGTGTATCCTCATCGAAGGAAGAGGTACATAATGCAATAAAAGATGATGATAAGGGATTGTTTCCTGATGCATTTTGTAAAATTGTCCCTGATAAGCTTAGTAATGACCCCGAATACTGTCTCGTGATGCACGCTGATGGTGCCGGTACTAAATCATCACTGGCATATGCCTATTGGAGAGAAACCGGTGATATGAGTGTGTGGAGCGGAATTGCTCAGGACGCTATTGTCATGAATACAGATGATCTTATTTGTGTAGGAGCTTGTGAACATATTTTACTTTCTTCTACAATCGGCAGGAACAAGCATAGAATTAACGGTGCTGTAATCGCGGCAATTATAGAGGGTTCAAGAATTTTTTCCGAGAAGATGAGATCTTACGGAATCGATATTATTTTGACAGGAGGAGAGACTGCTGATGTAGGAGACCTTGTACAGACAATAATTGTTGACAGTACTGTTTGTGCAAGATTGAAAAGGAGTGATGTTATTGATAATGCCAACATCAAAGCCGGAGACGTGATTGTGGGGCTTGCTTCATCTGGAAAGTCTGTTTATGAAGAGGAGTATAATGGTGGAATAGGCAGCAACGGGCTTACTTCTGCAAGACATGATCTTTTTTCTTCATATGTTGGACAAAAATATCCTGAGACTTATAACAATCATATTCCAAAGGAGTTGGCATATACTGGCTCTAAAAGATTAGATGAGATTGAACCCGAAACTGGCCTTACTTATGGCAAATTACTTCTTTCTCCTACAAGAACATACGCTCCTGTTGTCAAAAAAATGCTTGAAAGTTACCGGGATAAAATACATGGTATGGTCCACTGTACTGGAGGGGCTCAGACTAAAGTATTGAATTTTGTTAACAATGTCAAGGTTGTTAAGAACAATCTTTTTCCTGTTCCTCCTCTTTTCAGAGCGATTCAGAGTGAATCCAAAACACCTTGGAAGGAGATGTACAAAGTATTTAATATGGGGCACAGACTTGAAATATACACAGATCAGGCCACTGCTTTGAAATTGATTGAAATTTCAGAGAGTTTTGGAGTTGAAGCCAAAATAATTGGTAAAGTTGAGCAATCAAAACAGACTCGAGTAAAGATAGTTACTGAATATGGGGAATTCACATATGAAAAGTAAAAGAAACACAGTATTGCTTTTTACGGTTATCTTGGCATTAGCCTGTTCTCCCAAGAAAGTTGCAAATGACACATATCAAAGCATTCCAATTATTGAGAAAGCTTTAAGAGATACATCTTCAGTCTATTTTGCAGACTATGGTAGTTATCCTTCTGATTTGAAACAGCTTCCGATTGGTATTTTTGATTCAGGGACAGGTGGACTGACTGTTCTTGAAGCCTTTTTGTCAATGGATGAATTTAATAATGAGTCGTTTAGATATCTTGCAGATCAGGCAAACATGCCATATGGCAATTATTCTGCTGCAAACAAATTGGACTATTTCAGAGAGCTTGTTGTGAAGGATGCACTTTTTCTTACTACAGAACCTAATCGTTCCAAGATAATTGTGATAGCGTGTAACACAGCAACAGCTTATGGCTTGAAAGATGTTCAATATCTTTTGGAAAAAGGCGTGCCTGGGGTATCAGTTATCGGAGTGATAGATGCCGGTGTCAATGCTTCTCTCGATAAGGTCAGATTGGATGAGAATGTTGCAATAGGAGTAATGGCTACTGTTGGTACAATTTCCTCAGGAGGATATCAGAAAACAATTAAATCTTCTGCCTTAAAAAGAGGATTTAAAGATGAAATAAAAGTTGTGTGTCAACCGGGGATTGGTTTTGCAGAGGCTGTCGACATGGAGGTTGATTATATAGATAAAAATGCTGCCGCTATCCGTGATAACTATAGAGGCCCTGTTATAGGAAATGATTCAATTTCCATAGATACTACTTTGCTTGACAGGTATAGGTTTAATTTTGCCAATAACTCAATGCTCTATAAGAAAAGTGGAAACAGATATGTGACCATCCAGCTTAATTCTGCGGCAAACTATGCGAGATTATATTTAGTCAATCTTATTGAGAGACACAGGTTGAGAGATGGAGAAACGCCTATCGACAATATAATCCTGGGCTGTACTCATTATCCATTTTTGCTTGATACTCTCAAAAAAGTGGTTTCAGAACTGCGGAATTATACAATAGACGGAGAAAAGATTTATGAAAAGATTTTACCAAACGATTTTGAGTTTATTGATCCGTCTATTTATACAGCCAGAGAAGTTTGTCAAAAGTTAAAAGACCAGAAGCTTCTTTCTGACACATATCCTTCAAATAAATTAAAAGCATTTATAACAGTTCCGGCGGCAACAGTAAGTCCTGAAAACATAGATAAAAACGGAAATTTCACTTATCAGTTTAAGTATGGAAGAGAAGCAGGAAGTGAAATTCAAACAGTTTGTACAGTTCCTTTTTCAATACATAATGTTAATCCAGACAATCTTTCCAGAATTGAGGAGAGATTGCCTCATACATGGCATTTTTTGAAGGAGGAGCTTAAATGATAAAATTTAATTAATGATTTACGCCCCCACAATATCTCACGAGGATTTAGAACTGCTTCCTCAGGCATCATTTGATGGAGAGATAGGTATTATAGACCAAAAGGGAGAGGAATATGACAAGTCAATTGCTTATCTCTCATCTCAGAGGATTATTGGATTTGATACCGAAACAAAGCCAACATTTCAGGCCAATGTAAAAAGAAACAGTGTTGCTCTGTTACAATTGGCAGGCAAAGATAAAGCCTTCATTTTCAGGCTTCACCATCTTGGCCTTACAGATGACCTTTGTAAAATACTGTCTTCAAACAGAATTATAAAAGTTGGTGTGGCAGTTCACGACGACATCAGAGGATTGCAACGTCATTGTAAATTTGTTCCTAAAGGTTTTGTAGATCTGCAGGCGGTAGGGATAAACTGGGGCATTAGAGAGAAAAGCGTCCGCAAAATGGCAGCAATAATACTTGGGGTAAAAGTATCAAAGTCACAGCAGCTTTCTAACTGGGAAACAGATGAGCTTTCACATGCACAAGTCTTGTATGCGGCCACTGATGCCTGGATTTGCCAAAGAATGTATCTTAAGCTTTTAAGTACGCCTAAGCCTCCAAAAATTGAAGAAGACGAGCAGATAAAAAATGGTTAAAATTTTCTTAAAGAGATCGAGAGAAGAGTCGCTTGAGAGATTTCATCCATGGATTTTTTCAGGTGCCATTCAAAGGATCGAAGGCAGTCCTGCTGAAGGAGAACTTGTTGCAGTGTATTCTTTTGACAGAAAACTTCTTGGAACAGGGCATTATCAGAGTGGTTCGATTGCAGTTAGAATCCTTGAGTTTGGTACTGACAAACTATCTGATAGATTTTGGTTTGAGAAACTTTTGGCTGCATATAATTTTAGAAATAAACTTGGTCTTGTAGAAAGCTCTATTACCAATGCATACAGGCTTGTTCACGGCGAAGGAGACATGCTCCCAGGCCTTGTTATTGATATTTACAATGATACTGCAGTGCTACAGGCGCATTCGGCCGGTATTTATCTTGCCAGAAATCAGATATCTGATGCACTATTAGAACTTTATGGCGGGAGATTAAGAGCTGTTTACGATAAAAGTTCAGGCACAGTGCCGTCAAGAGAAATTTTCAATCCTGTTGATGCTTATCTCTTTGGTGAAAAAACTACTCCTGCAGCTATTTCTGAAAACGGAAAGGTATTCAATGTTGACTGGTGCAATGGCCAGAAAACAGGCTTTTTTCTCGATCAGAGAGACAACAGAGCCTTGATTGAACGTTATGCAAAAAGCAGAAATGTACTGAATCTTTTCTGTTATACCGGTGGGTTTTCAATATACGCTCTTACAGCAGGAGCCACTTCGGTTTCTTCTGTCGACAGTTCTCGTAGTGCCATAGAGCTTCTTGAAAAAAACGTAGAATTAAACAGACAATCAGGCATTATATCCAAAGAAGCTTCGCATAAATCTTTTTGCACAGATGCTGTTGAATTTATGAAAAGAGAGGGAAAGGGAATATTTGATTTGATAGTGGTTGATCCACCTGCATTTGCTAAACACAAAAGTGCACTTTCAAATGCACTTAGAGCCTATCAGCGACTTAATGCCGCTGCAATTGAGAAAGTTGCACATGGAGGCATAATATTTACATTTAGCTGCTCACAAGTTGTTGACAAGATATCTTTTGCTCAAACTATATTCTCTGCAGCAGCTCAGACTGGAAGGGCAGTAAGGATACTGCACAGACTTGCACAAGCTCCCGATCATCCTGTAAACATTTATCATCCTGAAGGAGAATACCTCAAGGGATTAGTCCTCTTTGTTGAGTAATTATATATCTTTGTCTTGTTATGGAACAATTGGAGATAAAAGAAGATAGCAAGGAGGAGATGTATAAGTTGCTTATTCCTCAAGTGGCGTCATTGACCGAGGGGGAGGAGGACATTATTGCCAACATGGCCAATGTGGCTTCTGCAATAATGATGACCTTTAAACATCTATGGGTAGGGTTTTATATTGTAAGGCCGGACAATTCGCAATTTGGCAAATCTCTGGTTCTGGGTCCATTTCAAGGCCCTATTGCCTGTACAAGGATTGCATATGGCAAAGGGGTTTGTGGAACTTCCTGGAAGGAGAAAAGAAGCCTGATAGTTGCCGATGTTGATAAATTTCCCGGACATATAGCTTGCAGCTCACTTTCTCGTTCAGAGATTGTAATTCCTATTTTTGGAGAATGTGAGATCAAAGATGGAGAAAATTGCAAAGAGCCGGGAGATGTTAAAGCTCTGCTCGATATTGACAGCAAATTTCTGGACAGTTTTGACGAGATTGACAGAAAATATCTTGAGATTTTAGTCAAAAACATAAAATTCATATAAATGAATAGATGGCGCTTAACAAATCTTTGTGTGTTTACCTTGTTTAATTGTGCTTTCTTTTTTATTACAGGATGCTCGGTCAGGGTGCCAAAAGAGGCTGTTGCCGGGGTAAGTGAGGAACTTGCCGAAATGAGGTCTTCCAATATTTCTAATGTGCGGTATAATTTACTGTTTGAGATTCCGAAGGAGAGAGCAAACAATGTTGAGGGGATTCTTTCACTTACATTTGATGTTAAAAAAAGAGCACCCATCGTTCTTGATTTCAAGCAGGGAGATTCTTCGGTTATAAGCGTCACTGTTAATGGCAAGCCCGGTAAATATGTTTTTGAGAACGAACACATTGTTCTTTCTTCAAGGCAGATTTTAAAAGGAGAAAATCAGGTTAACATAAAGTTTTACGCCGGGGATCAATCATTAAACAGAAGAGAGGATCTTCTTTATACTCTTCTTGTTCCTGACAGGGCAAGGACACTTTTTCCGTGTTTCGATCAACCTGATATAAAGAGCAGGTACAGTCTTTCTCTCGAAATTCCTGCAGGCTGGGAGGCTGTAGCTAATGGACAGACAGTGCAGAGAGATACTATTAAACAGAATGACAGTCAATATATTGTATTTTCTGAAACCGAACCAATACCCACATATCTTTTTTCTTTTGTGGTCGGTAAAATGAATAAAATAACAAAAGTTCAGGATGGCAGGAAAGTTTCGATATATCACCGTGAGTCCTCTAAAGATAAAATTGCTCAGTGTGATGAGATCTTCTCTCAGATATTTTCTGCCTTGAGATGGATGGAGGATTACACAAATGTCAAATATCCTTTTACAAAATATGATATTGTAATAATTCCCGGTTTTCAGTACGGAGGAATGGAACATATGGGAGCAACTCTCTATTCTGACAAAACCATGTTCCTGTCTGACAATCCGACAATAGCGGAGAAGCTCGCCAGGGCTGAGCTAGTGGCTCACGAAACAGCTCATATGTGGTTTGGTGATTATGTGACAATGAAGTGGTTTGACGAGGTGTGGACAAAAGAGGTATTTGCCAACTGGTTTGCGAAAAGGATGGTGGCACCACTTTTTCCTGAAGTCAACCATGAATTGAATTTTTTGAATTCATATTTTCCTGCTGCTTATGCAGAAGACAGGACATCGGGAGCGACTCCTGTGAGACAGGAACTTGATAATCTGAACAATGCCGGTCTTGTGTATGGAAATATTATCTATGTGTCTAGTCCTGAAATAGGTTTACAAAAAAGTAAAGAGGATTCAGGATTATGAAAACAAAGGTAAAGAAATACACGGACGATTTTAAATTAATGGTTGTCCAGGATTATTTAAGTAGTGATATAAGTCAGTCAGAGTTAAAAAAGAAATATAATTTCGGAGGGAATAAGAATATTTACAATTGGATGCGTAAATTTGGGGTTTCAAAACCAAGTGAAGACCAAAATGAATTGTACCGAGTGATGGCAAAGGAGCAACAAAAGTCCGCTTTAGAACAAGAGCTTGAATTAAAGATCAGGAAGTTAGAGGAAGAATTAAAGCGAGAGCAATTACGCACGAAGGCATTAAATGTTATGATTGACATAGCCGAACGGGATCTAAAAGTAGATATAAGAAAAAAATCTGGAGCCAAACGGTAACAGAGCTGCGTACGAGTCATTATGGTACAGATATTGATGATTTGTGCGACCTGTTTGGCAGAAGTAGGCAAGCCTACTACCAGCGAAGTAAATACAATTACAAGGAAGAAGTAAAAGAAGAGATACTGCTTCAATTAATTGAAAGAGAGCGGGAATTAATGCCCAAGCTTGGAGGTCGGAAGTTGTTGGAACTCATCCGGCCGCGTTTACCAACGGAATTAAGCATAGGCAGAGACAGTTTCTTTGATTTTCTGAGAAGATACGGATTATTGGTTGGGAAACGACGAAGACGAGTTAAAACAACGTATAGCAATCACTGGCTACGCAAGTATCCAAACCTGATTAAAGGATTTGTTCCAACAGGAGCAAATCAATTATGGGTAAGCGATATTACGTATGTTGAAACAAAGGCAGGCTTCGTTTATTTGAATCTGATCACGGATGCATATTCCCGGAAAATAGTAGGCTGGACGGTTGGCGAATCGTTAGAAGCAAAATACACGGTTGAGGCCTTAAGAATGGCATTAAAGCAAGTTCCAAAAGGGATTGAAGGTTTAATTCACCATTCCGACAGGGGAGTTCAATACTGTAGTTCAGAATATATCAAAGTATTGAATAAGCATCACGTTCAAATCAGTATGACAGAAAATGGAGATCCTCGTGAAAATGCAATAGCAGAGCGTGTGAATGGTATTTTGAAAGACGAGTGGCTGAATCAAATGAAGCTAAGCTCGATAGAAGAAACTATCAAAGCACTGAAACGAATAGTTCAGATTTACAATAGCTGTCGACCTCATGCCAGTTTGGATATGAAAACGCCGGACTATGCTCACGGCCAATCAGGTGAATTTAAGAAACATTGGAAAACGTATTACAAAACCGGACAAAATCCGGCATCGTATTAGGTTTTCAAGGCATAAATAGCTCATAGATGTCATAAAAAAAAAGGATAGCCGAAAATCAACTATCCCATTTTTCTGACGTACTTGTCGCTAATCATATTTATTCCTTGTCAGGTTGCTCCTCAGCAGAGCCTGACTCCGCTTGAATATGATAATGCAAAATTAAAAATTAAATGTAAAGTAAATACAGGATTATAAACTAAAACTGTAAACAAATTTCAGGACGATACAATGATAAAGCACCAATTGTAATGGATAAGCTGGTGAGGATGGTGGGAGAAGATAATTTTAAGAAAGGGATAAGGGAATATCTTGAAAATTATTCTTATGGAAATGCTACGTGGAATGATCTTATTAATATTCTTGACAAATTTTTTGATAAGGATTTAAAACAATGGAGCCATGTTTGGATAAATGAAGCTGGTATGCCTCGGATTACAGCAACTATTTCGGGTGATTCAATAGTTTGGAAAACAGATGATCCGAGGGGAAGAGGTCTCTTTTGGGAACAACCTTTGAGTTACAAGGTTGAAAATTCTCATCTTTTACCAAACGTTGACGGCAAAGGCTATGGATACTTCATGCTTGACAGAGAGACTTCTGAATACCTTCTGTGCAAGTTTGCAGATTATCGACTTTCGAACAAGTACAAAGATACTTCTGTGGTTTACAATGATCTTGCAAGATGCTCCTTGTTGATAACTCTCTATGAAAATCTTTTGCACAACAATCTCGATCCTGTCTTTTTTTGCAACACTTTGACCGGATACGTTCTATATGAAGACAATCCGTTGATATTGTCGAGGGCTTTGTCATATCTTTCTGACGTTTTCGTTTCTTATGTTTATGGTAAGGGCTCATCCTTTAATGCTGATATGTCAGCAAAAATTGAGCAAACTCTTTTGAACATGGTTGAGAACAGGGAGCGTATGGAAGACCGTTTGCTTGCATTCAGAACTTATTATGGTATCTGTGTTTCCCGGGAGGGGGTAAATTTGCTCTATTCAATTTGGAAAGATCCAGGAAGTTTTAAGGCTGTTAAACTTGGAGAAAGGGAGTTGACAAATCTTTCATATGCTGTGCTATTGCGTCTGCCCGAGATTTATAATGAGGTTCAAACCGTTCAAATTCAGCGAATTACCAATCCAGACAGAAAAGCTGAATTTAATTATATTTTACCATCTCTTTCTGGTTCAAAAGAGGTGAGGGATTCTGTATTTCAATCTTT
>Ga0208826_1002786_pt1 | contig 12709 bp, 6 predicted proteins | sample AD_UKC115_MetaG_FD_184451 | JGI IMG/M metagenome (GOLD analysis project Ga0208826, IMG submission 184451) | Active sludge microbial communities of municipal wastewater-treating anaerobic digesters from Hong Kong - AD_UKC115_MetaG (SPAdes)... | ecosystem: Engineered > Bioreactor > Anaerobic >...
TACACCTAGTTAGTAAGGAGAAATGCAATGATAAAGATTTGTAATAACAAATTTGTGTCGTCCTAAAAAATAGACTTTTTCAGTACCCTCAGAATAAAGTCATCCTCTTTTTATTTGATAATCATTCGAATACTATTACCCACAATTTTATTAATGAACTTTGAATTTGTATCAAAATTACACAATGATGCAACAAATTTGACAGCTAAAGCTATAAATACCCTCTATTTTTGCACTGTGTATTTCCGATTATTTCATCCGGAAAAATGAAAATCTTTATATTATCTGAATTTTGGATTCATTATAGCAAGCTATCAATAAATGACAAATCTATCATTATTCAACCTTTAAAATTAATTATTATGAGTTACCCTCTTTATCATTATTGACAAGAATTAAATCCTGTCTTATACACGAGTAATTATGTTTCTGTAAATTGTAAATCATACGTTAAATTGTAAATTATTTAATCTTAAAAAATCATGAATGAGAAAAACAAATTTAAGGGCAATGTTTTAAGTAAATTAAAACTGCTTGTTTTGTTTAGCAGCATTAGTCTAACACTTTTTGCTCAAAATAGAACTGTAACCGGAACTGTCATTTCGGCAGAAGACAATGAGAAATTATTAGGTGTGACTGTTGTAGTAAAAGGTGGAACCACCGGAACTGTAACTAATCTGGATGGTAAATATAGTATCACAATACCTAATAATGATGCTGTATTGGTGTTTTCAATGGTAGGAATGACTAACCAGGAAATTAAACCCGGAAACAGTTCAGTTTTAAATGTTACTTTAACTTCAAAGTTTCAAACAATTAATGAGGTGGTTGTAACTGGTTATTCAACTCAAAAGAAAGCAGACTTGACAGGTGCCGTAACTGTTGTAGATATTAATGACATGAAGAATGTCAATAATTCAAACGCAATGCAATCATTACAAGGTAAAGTAGCTGGTATGATTGTAACCGGTGATGGCTCGCCTAGTGGTGCAGGAACTACAGTTCGCTTGAGAGGTATTGGTACTTTTAATAATAACGATCCATTGTATATTGTGGATGGTGTACCAACCAAAGAAGGCATTAATCTTCTCAATCCGAATGATATCGAATCTATTCAGGTGCTGAAAGATGCATCGTCTGCTACAATTTATGGATCGAGAGCTGCAAACGGCGTAATCATCATTACAACCAAAAAAGCGAAAGATGGTGCATTACAAATCACTGCAAATGCACGAAATACATATTCCTTTTACAGTTCAAAACTGAGTGTGCTTGATACACAAGGATATGGCCGTGCCTTTTGGCAAGCTAAAGTTAATGATGGGTTAGATCCTAATCAAAATTCTATTAAATACCAGTTTGACTGGTCGAAAGACACAAACGGAAATGCAGTTTTGAACAAAATTATTTTACCCGATTATTTGGATGCTGCTCAGACACTTAAAACAGCAAATACAGATTGGTTTGATGCTGTATCGCAAGTTGGTGCATCACAGAATTATAATATTACATTGGCCAACGGCTCCGAAAAAGGGCACTCATTGGTTTCAGTTGACTATATTAAAAATGATGGGATTATCAAAACAACTAATTTTGAACGTTTTACAACCCGGGTTAATAATGACTACAAGCTAATTAATAATAAGCTTTTCATTGGAGAGAACCTTTCATTAAGCAGATCATCACAAATAGACAATAATGTACTTGACCCTGCACTACAAGCTTTGCCTATTATTCCAATCCATACAGTTGATGGGATTGGATGGGGAGGACCAGTTGGTGGTATGAATGACCGCCAGAATCCTGTAAGGCTTTTGGAAGATAACAAACAAAACAATACAATTAATATGAGAGTCTTTGGTAATATCTTTGCAGACTTAGAAATTATTAAAAACTTACATTTGAAAACCAATTTTGGTCTTGATTATATCAGTACTAATTCCCGCAACATGCAACTTACGTATCAATCAGGATACTTAAGTAATACCACTAATTCAGTAACAAACTATCAAGGATCATCATCAAATTGGGTATGGAGTAACACCCTTAGCTATCAGATCAATAAAAACAAGCATGCATTTGATGCATTGATTGGAACAGAAATGGTATACCACGGTGATGAGAGTTTTTATGCAACCCGTCAGAATTTTGAATTACAAGATCCAAATTATATGTATTTGAGTGCTGGTACAGGTGCAGCAGGAAATGGCGGTTTGGCCTCAGAAAACACACTTTTATCAAATTTTGGTAAAGTAAACTATGTATATGATGAAAAATACCTTGCATCTGCCACAGTGCGTTATGATGGTTGTTCCCGTTTTGGTAAAAATAATCAATTTGCAACTTTCCCTGCTTTCTCTGTAGGTTGGAGAATGAATCAGGAAAGCTTTATTAAAGACAATGTATCAACAATCTCTGATTTAAAGTTAAGATTAGGTTGGGGGCAAACAGGTAACCAGGAAATATCCAATAATGGCATATATACCCTTTATTCGACAAATTATACCGGTGGTGATCCTACATGGAGAAGCCTGGATGGTACTGCTTATTCATTATCTGGTGCTAAGTCAGGAACTCTTCCTTCAGGATACCAAAAAACTCAATCAGGCAACCCTGATCTTAAATGGGAAACTACTACACAAACCAATGTTGGTTTAGATTTTGGATTCTTTGATCAATCGTTATATGGTTCTGTTGACTACTTTATAAAAGACACAAAAGATATTCTCGTTTTACCTCCATATATTGCTGTTGTAGGAGAAGGTGGTAGTCAATGGGTAAACGGTGCCAGCATGAAAAATACGGGTGTTGAAATGATGCTGGGTTATCGTGGTAAAATTGGTAACGATCTAAAGTTTGATGTTACAGGCAATGTTGCTACTTATAGAAATAAAGTGACTTCGGTTCCAGCTTCAGTGATTAACAATTACGGTGGAGATGGCAATAAAGATAACATCCTGGGACATTCAATTACAGAAAGATATGGTTATGTGGCTGATGGCTTATTTACAACACAGGATCAGGTAGATAACTCTGCAGTTCAAAATGGAAAAGGACTTGGAAGAATACGCTATAAAGATTTGAATGGTGATGGTACTATTGATACCAAAGATCAAACATGGATAATGAATCAAGTACCAGATTTTACCTATGGGTTAAATATAAACTTAAAATATAAAGGATTTGATTTGACAGTATTTTTTCAGGGCGTAAGCAATGTAGATGTTGAAAATGTGGTTAAATACAGTACTGATTTCTGGTCAGTTCGTGAAAACAACTCAAATAAAGGAACCCGTTTATTGAACGCATGGTCACCATCAAATCCTACATCAACAATTCCTGCATTGACAAGTTCAGATGCTAATGCTGAAGGTAGATTCTCAACTTATTATGTAGAAAATGGTGCGTATTGCAAACTCAGAAATTTACAGTTAGGATACACCATACCTAAGAGCATTACAAAAAAATTCTATGTAAGCAACTTACATTTGTATGTCAGCGGTCAAAATCTTCTAACAATCAAGAGTAAATCATTCTCCGGAATTGATCCTGAAAGCCCAAGTTATGGTTATCCAATACCTACTATGCTGACAGCTGGTTTGAATGTTTCATTCTAATATTATTAATCGATATTAAACATAATAAAATGAAAAAAATAATTTATATACTTGCTTTGACTACGTTGTTTTCGTGTAGCGATTTTTTAGACGTAGCTCCAAAAGGAGTACTGAGTGAAGCTCAGGTTTCAGATGCTTCCGTTGTTGATAATACAGTAAATGCTGCCTATGCAAGTTTGGGCAATGATCATTATGATACACCTTTTAGTCTTTGGCCTTATGGAGATGTTCGCTCGGGAGATGCCTACAAAGGAGGCCGTGATGAAGGTGATATTCAGGATTTCTATTTTTTGGAAACGTTCAAAAACGTTCGGACCGATATGGGCGAACTTGACGGCTTATGGTTCAAGTTGTATGTTGGAATCTCACGGGCCAATTCATCATTGAGAGTATTGAATAGCTTGAATGAAGCAGACTTCCCATTAAAAAAGGTACGTCAGGCAGAAGTAAGATTCTTACGTGCGCATTTTTATTTTCAACTTAAAATTCTTTTCAAATACATACCTTTCATTGACGAGAACGTTGCTATTGCTGATTATGCAACTGTATCAAACAGAGCATTGACAAATAATGAGTTATGGGAAAAAATTGCAGAAGATTTTAAGTTTGGTGTTGACAACCTTCCTGAAATACAATCTGAAATTGGAAGAGCTAATAAAGCTGCTGCTACAGCATATTTAGCAAAAACTAAATTGTATCAGGCCTACGAGCAGGATGAAATGAATAATGTAACAAGTGTCAATACTAATAAACTTCAACAAGTTATTGATTTGATTAATACTATTCCTGCTACCTATGGTTTGCAAAGTGATTTTGCAGATATTTTCACACCAGGAGCATCTGAGAATGGAAAAGAATCACTCTTTGCAGTCCAGTTCTCAGATAAAGGTGATGGTACAATGTTTGGGCGTCTGAATTTTGGAGATGTATTGGCAACTCCAATGGGTATAGGTTGTTGCGACTTCCATAAACCGAGTAAAAATCTGGCAAATGCTTTTAAAACAGATGCAAATGGATTGCCTTTGTTCGATACATACGATGCCACACCAATTAATCCTGCAGCTGATAAAGTAGACCCGCGTTTGAATCATACAATTGCAATACCCGGTCATCCATGGAAATATGATCCAACAACGATTTATCAGGAAAGTTGGAATCGTACACCAGATGTATATGGCGTATATGCTTCTTTGAAAGAAAATGTTTGTAAAACCTGCTATACTCAGGTTGGTCCATTCTATGGTAATACCAAAAACAGAATTATACTTCGATATGCAGATGTATTGCTTTGGAAAGCTGAAGCATTAATTGAAATTGGTGGAGCAGCAAACCTTGAATCAGCACGTCAAATTATAAATTCAATTCGAACACGCGCAAAAAATAGTACTGCTCGTCTAAAAATGTCTGATGGATCATATGAATCAAACTTCAATATCGGTACTTACGATGACCCTGCAATATGGAATCAAAATTTTGCTCGTAAAGCATTGCGTTGGGAAAGAAGACTTGAATTAGCTATGGAAGGAACCCGTTTCTTTGACCTTGTCCGTTGGGGCATTGCTGATACATATATGAATGCCTATTTTGCCTCCGAAAAATCAAAAATTGCATATTTAAAAAACGGTTTATTTACAAAAAACCGAGACGAATACTGCCCTATACCTGATAATCAAATCAGATTTAGTAAGGGTGTTTATATTCAAAACGCGGGTTATTAATAAATTTTACAATAGAAAAACAGAATATGAAAAAGCATATTAAATTATATTTATTGTCACTTGTATTACCTTTTTTGGTTGCAAGTTGTATTGACCGAAACGACTTTAATGTTGCAGAACCAAAGGTACCTTCAGTGAATAATTTGGAGTATACACTGATCGGAGATAGCGCAAAATTAACCTGGAGCTTGCCAGCTGGATTTGACACGCTAATTGTAAGTGTAAAGACCAATGATGGAGATGTTTATTTGAAAAACAATGCTACTTCTTATACCTATGGTATTGTTCAAACAAACAAAGATTATGGTTTTACAGTTAAGCTTAGGGATACAAAAGGTAATATTTCGTTGGGACAAACAGTTCGTTTGAACCGAGCTGGTGCAGCACCGGTAACAAATATAGCAGCTGTTCAGAATAATACCGATGTAAATCTAACCTGGACTGCTCCCGCAGGTATAACAGGAATAACTCTTAAATATGGAACAACAACTGTAAATCTTGGCCCGACAATTACATCGTATAAAATTTCAAATGCACCTATCGGGAAATATACATTCAGCTTTGTTACCAATAATAGTGATAACAAACCTTCAAATACTGTGTATTTCGATTTTAAAGTAGGTTCAACAATTGTAGCTTATTTGGGTGTATATGCAGATAAAGCAACTTTGCTTTCGAGTGGTGATGATGATGAAATTGCAGCTGCAAACTGGCTTTTTACAAATTATCCTTCAGCAGTTTATATTTCATTCGACCAAATTAAAAACGGTACAGTTGACTTAAGCCAATACCGTGTTATTTGGTGGAACAGAGATGTTGTAAGTGGAGCTGCGTTACCTTCAATAAGTACAGATGCAACAGTATTGGCAAAATTGACAAAATTCTATAAAGATGGTGGAAACTTCTTGTTCAGCACATATGCAATTCAGTATTTGTGGTCAATGGGAAGAATGACAACAGCTTACAAAATGGGAATCGATACTGGTGCTGGTGGTAACAATCCTGATGTATGGGGTGTTGGAGTAAAAATAGGTACGCATGATCAACGTTCACATCCATTATTTAAAGACATAACCATTACAACTCCAAACGGAGGTTTCCCTGTAATAGGTGCCGGTTGGAAAGAAAATCACAATTGTGTATTAGTAGAAATGCCTGCTTATTACAAACTTGGTAATGGTGATGAAATGTCGTATGTCAAATTCACTACCGATAATAATTTAAAATGGTTAGGTGTATGGGATGGTATTGGCGATTATTATATGTGTGGAGTATTTGAATTGACACCTAAGGACGATTTCCAGGGAACTTCTTTGAATATTGGAATTGGTGGCATTGAATGGCACGTCAACGACGTGACAAATCCATACCAATCTAATATCGAGAAAATGTATAAAAACGCAATTGATTATTTAAAAACTAAATAGTTTTGTTAGAGTTAGTTGGGTTACATGGTTGATTTTTATTTCTTCCGGGGAAATTCCCCGGAAGAAATATTTGTAAATATATTAATGAAAATACCAATGAAAAAATTTCATTTTGTCTTTCCTATTCTTATTTTCTTTCTTACTATTTCATGTAAAAACAATGAACCTGTTGGTAGTTTAATTGATAATACCCTCATCACACTAAACGAATCGGATTATAGGCCTAATTTTCATTTTACACCCCCATTGCATTGGATGAATGATCCTAATGGATTGGTTTATTATAAAGGAGAATATCATTTATTTTATCAATACAACCCCGGAGGAAATACATGGGGACCTATGAATTGGGGTCATGCAATAAGTACTGATTTGTTTAATTGGCAGGATTTGTCTATTGCTTTAACACCAGATAATCTCGGAACAATTTTCTCTGGAAGTGCTGTTGTAGATTCGTTAAATACTTCAGGTTTCCAAAGTGGAGATGAATTACCCCTGGTAGCTATATACACGAGTGCCGGAACAAAACAGTCACAAAGTGTAGCTTACAGTAATGACAAGGGACGTAATTGGACAAAGTATTCGAATAATCCTGTTTTGCCAAATCACGGGGTCAATGATTTTAGAGATCCTAAAGTATCGTGGTATGCACCGCTTAATAGATGGATAATGGCTTTGGCTACCGGCAATAAAATTAGCTTTTATTCGTCAGCTGATTTGAAAAGCTGGACTTTCGAAAGTGATTTCGGTATTGGTTTTGGTGCTCACGGAGGTGTCTGGGAATGTCCTGATTTGTTTCAAATGAAGGTTGAAGGTACAAATTTGAAAAAATGGGTGCTTATCGTTAGTATTAATCCGGGTGGACCGAATGGCGGTTCAGCAACTCAATATTTTACAGGAAATTTTGATGGGAAGACATTTACAGCCGATTCAAATGTAACTTCGTGGGTCGATTATGGAACCGATAATTATGCAGGTGTGACTTATAGTAATCTTCCTACGGCAGATGGTCGCAGAATAATGATTGGTTGGATGAGTAACTGGAATTATGCGGGTTTAGTTCCAACAACTTCATGGAGAAGTACTATGACTGTTCCGAGAGTTGTTACATTAATTCAATATGGAACAAGTTTTAAATTGAGATTTAATCCGGTTGATGAATTGAAAAACTATAAGAATCAATTAACTATAGAGAATCAAATAGCAAACAAAGCTGTTGATATAGAGAATAATGAGATATTAAAATCAGGCAGTTATGAGTTAAATTTTGATGCAGATCTATCAATTTCTGATAGTTTGAAAATTATTACAGGGAATTTGATTGAAAAACTAATAATTCTTTTTGATAAAAATTCAGGTCTCGTAACAATCGACCGCAGTCATTCAGGACCTAATACTTTTAGTAATTTCTTTAAACAGAACGTTCTATGCAACTCGTTAAACCTGAGGACTGACAAAAAAATAGATGTTCGAATGTTGATTGATAAAACTTCAGTTGAGTTGTTTTGGAATCACGGAGAAAATAGTATGACTGCCTTATTTTTCCCGGCATACCAATATAATTACATGAAAGTGGAGGGCAACACAACCTATCCTTTTATCAGTAATTTCACCCTTAATGGACTAAATAAAAGTTTGAAGAGGTAACTTTATATTTAACAAATCAGTTATATGAAAAAAGTCATTTATTTTTTATTGGTACTTCTTGTTTTTATAGGTTGTAAAAATAAAAGTAAAGATACCATTAGCGAATCTTCACCAGGTTATCCCAAAATACATTATTCTTCAACGAAACATAATGTTGGTGCACCAGTTGCTTTAATTTATCAAAATGGAGTATATTCATTGTTTTATAAAGAATTTAAATTGGATAAAAACGCTATTTGTTCAACTTACATGACCACCAGCAAAGATATGTTTCATTGGCAAACAGCTCAGAAATTGGCATTTACAAAAACGAAACAAAATATTTTGAACCGGACAATTATAGCAGCACCTGATAAATCAACTCTTTATGCTTTAATGGTGATAGATCCTGATAAAAATGAAGAAAACAATAATTCTTATTTTAAACTTTCATCCAGCAACAATCAAGGCAAGACATGGGCTGAAAGCCCTGAAAAAATAGAATTTCCTATTCAACTAAAAAATGATTTTAATCCAACTGTTTGTTGGGACGATATGAATTCAAAATGGATTCTGACAATTATTGATAATCAGACTGTAAAGTTCTTTTCTTCAAAGGATTTGAAAAATTGGAAATTCGAAAGTTCGTTTGAAAAAGAACTTCAATATTCAGCAAATATTTGGTTAAAAGCATCAATCTTTCCAATAAATAACGGGATGAATTGGGTGTTGCTTGTTGATCAGGAATTCGTAAATCCACGTGATGGATCATCTATACAATATTTCATTGGAACTTTTGATGGACAGAAATTTTACTCTCCAATTTCAACAAAATCACATTGGCTAGACTATGGAAAAGATAACATCTACAATGTCGTTTGCTCTGGATTAACCCCAACTGCTAATCCGTTGGTAATTGGCTGGAAAAATAACATCGATTACTCTCTGATAGGCAGTATGAAACCTTTTTGGGGTAGTTTTACAACTCCAAGGACCTTATCAATTGATCAATATTCCGGAGAAAAAATATTAGTTTCTCAACCAATCATTGTAGGAATGGAAGGTAAGCCCATATTGTTGAGAGATCTTAATGTAGAAGAAAAACTTGACATTAGTTCAAAAATTACAATTCCTATTACTCCTTCAATCATAACATTGAAATTTGAAACAAGCGAAAAGACTCGCATGAATTTTCCTTCCCGGTATGGAATTCAGTTCGAAAACGATAAAGGTGAAAAACTTATTGTCGGATACGATGCCTTTAAAGAATGGTATTTTGTTGATAGAAACAATTTTTCTAATGTCAAAGACAATTCTCAATTTAAAGGAATGGATATTATGCCGTCTTATAATTCCAATTCTATTATGGTTATTAAGATGATTATAGATGATTCCTCTGTAGAATTGTTTGCTGAAAATGGCAGGCAGGTAATGACTGAAAATTTCTTAGTACAAAGCAATTTCAATAAAATCTCATTGTTTGCCGAAAATGGAGTTATTAAGGTAGTAGAGCTACAGATACAGAAATTAAATTAAACTGTAGATGAAAATAAATGTATATTGTATCAATTTTACACGACGATGCAACAAAAATGACAGACTTCGTTCGGTTTTGTATCTATTTTTGCATCGTAAATTATTAACTCAATAATTTTTTTAAGAAAAATGAAAAATACACTCTTTCTTATTATCATGGCGCTTATATCGATTAATATGAGTTGCACTTCTCAGAAAAAATCGTCAGGCGATAATCTATCTTCCGATTACCAAATAAAGTCTTCCTATCTGCTTATTCCGGTGGAGGAAAAAGCACCGGCGGTAAAAATTATAGCAGCAGCTTCTGATAATGAACTCAAAACAGCTTTTGATGTGCATTTAGCTGTAAACCAGATTGATTATTGGGTGCCGCTGGATGTAAAAAAGTGGAAAGACCAACAACTTACACTTTCTTTTCAGGGATTAACGAAACCTGTATTGGGGAGCAAAGAAATCAAACAATCTGACAAATTTGAATTTGAGTACAATGAAAAGTATCGTCCTCAGTTTCATTTTTCTCCTGAATACGGTTGGATGAATGATCCCAACGGAATGGTTTATCTCGACGGCGAATACCATCTTTTTTATCAGTACAATCCATACGGTTCAATGTGGGGAAATATGTCGTGGGGACATGCCGTGAGTACCGACCTTACTTCGTGGACTTACCTGCCGGTAGCACTTTCGCCCGATAGTCTGGGTGCAATATTCTCCGGAAGTGCCGTGATTGACAAGGACAATACAGCCGGATTTGGTAAAGATGCGATGATAGCAATTTTCACCAGTGCAGGCAAAGTTCAGGCGCAATCTATCGCTTACAGCACTGACAAAGGACGTACATTTACAAAATATGCTCAAAATCCGGTCTTGCCAAATCCGGGAATTACCGATTTTCGTGACCCGAAAGTATCGTGGAACGAACTATCCGGACAATGGGTAATGGCACTTGCCACGAAGCAAACGGTCACTTTCTTTGGTTCGCATAACTTGAAGAACTGGACTAAACTGAGCGAATTTGGCGAAGGTATTGGTTCGCACGCAGCTGTGTGGGAATGTCCGGATTTGTTTCCGATGACTTATCAGAATAAAACAAAATGGGTTCTGCTGGTGAGTTTAAATCCGGGCGGACCAAACGGCGGCTCAGCCACTCAGTATTTTATTGGAGACTTTGATGGAAAAACATTTACACCCGACGCATTGCCTTATCCGCTTTGGCTGGATTACGGGCGCGATAATTATGCCGGCGTAACTTTCAACAATATCCCGCAGTCTGATGGCAGACACATTTTTATGGGTTGGATGAGCAACTGGGATTACGCTAATCAGGTTCCAACAAAGCGTTTCAGAAGTGCCAACACCGTTCCACGCGAATTAATTATTGTGAATAACGGGAAACATTTGATACTGAGCAGCTACCCGGTAAAAGAAATAAATAAGCTGAAAGGGGAAATTTCAGAGATGTCCGGTCTTGATGTCAACAAAGAATATGTAATAACCGAATTGCTGAAAAAAAACGAGGGGTGTTTTGAAATTGAAATGACAATTCGTCCTGAAAATGCACGGATATTTGGTTTTAGTTTGAATAATGCTAAAAACGAAACATTGAAATTTAATTTCGATAATACAACCGGATTTTTCAGTATTGACCGCAAACAGAGCGGTTTGACTGATTTCAATGACCGCTTTGCAATGGGGATGAATGCCCCGCTGATAAAGAGAGACAGTTACAAAGTTCGTTTACTGGTAGATAAAGCTTCGGCAGAAATATTCATCAACGATGGTGAAATCACATCGACAACGCTGTTTTTCCCTTCGGAATGGATGAACCAACTCAAATTCTTCAGTCAGACCGGAACGTTCAGTGTAGAAAATATTAAAATTAACAACTTAAAATAATTAACTCATGTCAAATAATAAATATCTCTATTGGATAACCTTTGTAGCCATTAACGGCGGTTTACTTTTTGGGCTTAATATGGCCGGCATTTCAGGTGCAGTAGATATGATTAAAGGCGAATTTTCGCTCACCGACAGTGGATTGGGTACAGTGGCTGCACTGCTTACATTCGGTTGTCTGATTGGTGCATTATTTACCGGAACATTTACCGAAAAATTCGGACGGAAAAAAGTAATGATAATCACTGCGGTCCTTTACATCATATCAGCTTTTGGTTGTGCGTTGGCAGAATCGGCAACCATGCTTGTTGTATTTCGCGTATTGTCCGGTCTGGCGGTGGGAGCTACTTCGGTAGTTGCACCTATGTATATTTCCGAAATCGCACCTGCACACAGTCGCGGAAGATTAGTATCACTCAATCAGTTTGCCATTACTATTGGTATTGTGCTGGCTTATATTTTTGATTATCTGCTCATTGGGTTTGGCTATAATGCATGGCGGTATATGTTGGCGGTTCCGGGATTTTTTGGCGTTCTGTTTCTCCTGTTCCTGATTGTAAAATTTCCCGAAAGTCCGCGCTGGTTATTGGCTCACGCACGCAGGGACGAAGCTGTTAAAGTACTTAACAGCATAGGCGGAAATGCATTGGTGACCGAAGAATTGCCTGCCATGGAAAGTACGCTGATAGCCGAGCAAAAAAAGGATAAAATGTCGGTTGGTGAATTATTTAAAGGCAAAACGGGTAAGATTGTTTTAATAGGTACAATCATCGCTGCTCTTCAACAAATCACCGGAATTAATGCCGTGATTATGTTTGCTCCTGATATTTTTCAGGCAGCCGGTTCAGCCAAGGGCGACTCGGTGATGCAGGCAATGATTGTTGGGTTA
>Ga0208826_1002789_pt1 | contig 12701 bp, 11 predicted proteins | sample AD_UKC115_MetaG_FD_184451 | JGI IMG/M metagenome (GOLD analysis project Ga0208826, IMG submission 184451) | Active sludge microbial communities of municipal wastewater-treating anaerobic digesters from Hong Kong - AD_UKC115_MetaG (SPAdes)... | ecosystem: Engineered > Bioreactor > Anaerobic >...
TGTCGCGCTGGTCGATGCGATGAGCGCGCTGACCAAGCGTGGCGCATTGAAGAAGAATCCCGTACTCGGCGCCGTTGCCGCGATCTCGGTCGGCGTGTATCGCGGCGTGCCCGTGCTCGACCTGGACTACCCCGAAGATTCCGACTGCGACACCGACATGAACGTGGTCATGAACGACGGCGGCGGCTTCATCGAGCTGCAAGGCACGGCCGAGGGCCACGCCTTCCGCCGCGACGAGCTCGACGCCCTGCTCGGCCTTGCGCAAAAAGGGATAAGTGAACTTTTGCACTTCCAGCGCGAAGCATTGACGGCATGAGCGCGCATATCGCCATGATCGCCCTCGTCGTGCGCGACTACGACGAGGCCATCGACTGGTACCGGCGCGCACTTGATTTCGTCCTGCTCGAAGACAGCGACCACGGCGGCGGCAAGCGCTGGGTGCGCATGGCCCCGGCGGGCAATGCGCATTTCAGCGTGTTGCTCGCGCGCGCGGCGACGCTGGCGCAGAAAGACGTGATCGGCAATCAACACGGTGGCCGCGTCGGCTTCTTTCTGCACACCGACGATTTCGCCCGCGACCACGCGCGCCTGACCGCCGCTGGCGCGCACTTCGAGGAGTCGCCGCGCTTTGAGGCCTACGGCACCGTCGTCGTGTTCCGCGATTTGTACGGCAACCGCTGGGACTTGATCGAACCGCGCGCAGCCAGCGCGACCCCATGAAACTCGTCCTCGCCAGCGGCAACGCCGGCAAGCTCGCCGAGATTCGCGCGGTGCTCGCCGACAGCGGCATCGCGCTCGCAGCGCAAAGCGACTTCGGCATCGCCGACGCCGAGGAAACCGCCACCACCTTCGTCGAAAACGCGCTGATCAAGGCACGCCACGCATCACGCCTGTCCGGCCTGCCCGCACTCGGCGACGATTCCGGTATCTGCGTGGATGCGCTCGGTGGCGCGCCCGGTCTTTTGTCCGCACGCTATGCCGGCGAGCATGGCAATGCACAGGCGAACATCGCAAAATTGCTGGCCGCGCTGCGCGATGTGCCTGACGCGCAACGCAACGCCCACTTCCACTGCACGCTGGTGCTGCTGCGCAGCGCCGACGATCCTGCGCCGGTGATCGCCGAGGGCCGCTGGCACGGACGCATCCTGCATGCGCCGCAAGGCGACAAGGGCTTCGGCTACGACCCGATTTTTGCCTGCCACGCGCACGGCCCCGCCGGCGAACTCGATGCTGCGATCAAAAATCGCGTCAGCCATCGCGGCGTGGCGCTGGCGCGCCTGCGCCAATTGCTTGCAGCGCGATTCTGAACCGAATACCTGCTGGCAAGGTTGCAATAGCGTCCTGCAGGACCTATCGTTCGCATCATCCCGCGCAGCCCGCTACGGCCATGATCGTTTCCCACGAGCGCGAAAAGCTGATCCATGCCATCGTGTTCTTCGCACAGAACACGCGCTACTGCGGCAAGATCAAGCTTATCAAGCTGCTCTATTTGCTCGACTTCGAACACTTTCGCCAGACCGGACGCAGCGTTACCGGCATGGACTATCGCGCGTGGAAAATGGGCCCGGTGCCGTTCGAGTTCTATCAGGAGTTCGACGCGCTGGAACCCGATCTCGCCGCGGCGATCGACATTGCCCCCGAGAAAATCATCGACTACACACGCGAACTGATCGTAGCGAAGGTCGCTTTTGACGACAGCCATTTCACCAAGCGCGAGTTGCGCGTCATGGGCGATTTGGCCGCGCGGTTCCGCGACAGCCTGTCCAAACCGATGGTCGATGTCACCCACGAGGAACTCGGCCCATGGGCGGAAATCTGGGACGGCGGTCGTGGCAACGACGAGCGCATCCCTTATCGCCTGGCGCTGGCCGCGAATGATCCTCACCGCGAAGCGATCCTTGCCAGTGCCGACGAATACGTCGGCCTTGAAGCCGCGCAAACACACTGAATCGGAACACCAAGGACGTGCAGCCGGGCGACATCTACCGCCACGAAGCGTTCTACACCGACCTCAGCACGGGCAAGCTTGAACCCAAGTATTTGCTGATACTGGCCGTTCCACGAGGCGACGACATCGTCGCCCGCTTGCTCACCAGCCGCGCACATGGCCGCCCGGAAACGCCGCCCTGCTTTCACGGGTGACCCTATGGCGGCTATTTCCTCGGCGTGCCCGGCGGCCCGCTGAACTCGAAAACTTGGGTCGATCTGCGCCCCTTCGACGATCTCGATCCCGCCGCATTCCATCGCCACAGCGAACGCGGCATCCTCGCCCACTCGCACACGTTGCCGCTCACCGTATTGCGCGCCGTACTCGAATGCGTCGCCGCTGCCGACGACACGACGCGCCGACAGGAGCACCATCTGCGCGATACACTCGCCGCCCTGCGTTGACACGCGCTGCGTGTCGATACGTAACACTCGAAAGGGAATACATGCGAATCCTTGAGCTTTTGTGCGACCTCGACCCGGGCGCGCTGACCGAAATGTTCGGCAAACAGGTCACTGAATCCGTCGAAAGTCGCTTATCGGTCAAGTCCAACAAAGACTACGTGCGCTGCCTCGTGCGCGACAAGGACGTGCAGGCCAAGCGCGAGGAACTGGTGCGCCAGCTCTGGCTGCATCGGCTCGTACAACACTACAAGTATCCGGTCTCGCGCCTGGCGGTGGAGTTCGCCATCACGTTCGGTCGCGACACTTCCAAGCGCGCCGACATCGTGGTCATGGACTCCGATCGTCCAGCGGTTCCGTACCTGATGGTCGAAGTCAAACAAGGCAAGTTCAAAGACGGCAAGGAACAACTGCGTTCCTACGCACACGCGACCGGCGCGCCGTTGGCGCTATGGTGCAACGGCGTGGAATCCGTCGCGTGGCATCGCAAAAACCCCAACTATTTCGTCGAGATTCCCGACATTCCGTCGGTCAGTCAGACCATCGACGACATCGCCGGTCAGCCGTGGACAGTACAAAGCCTGATCGAGATCGAACGCAAGCGCGAGGCCGAGGGCAAAAGCGCACGTACGGACGGACGCAATCCCTGCGCGAAGCGACAGGAAATGTTCAACTCAATCTGTTCATTTCCAAGATCGACCGGCTTCTTGTGCCACGTTTTAGCTCGGCGTTCGAGTCGAAAGTTGCGTCGGAAGTCGCATCTGCCTACGCGATGCGCAAGTCCGCCTCTGATTCGATTGCTAGCGCAGAACAATTCTTACTCGTGGCGCTTGGCTTGGCCGACTGGCAGCCGCCGCAGCCGCTGAGCTACGTCCGCAGCAGCCGCGACGCTTTCGCCGCCGGGCGGCTGGATGCCGAGCACTTCAAGCCAAGCTGCGACGAGTTGGAGGCGCGCCTTCGTGCCACCGGACGCTCATGCGCGCTGCAAACGCTGCTCACCGTTAACGAGCGCGGCGCACAGCCGGACTACGCCGACCAGGGCTTGCCGGTCGTCAATTCCAAGCATGTCGTCAACGGCGAGGTGCGATTGGACGCCGAGAACCGCACCGCCTCATCGGGTAAACGCGCGCTCACGATTCGCCACGGCGACGTGCTGATGAACGGCACCGGCGTTGGCACCATTGGCCGCACGGCACCCTACCTGCACGCAACCGAGGCATTGCCCGATAACCATGTCACCGTCTTGCGCCCCAAACCGGGCGCCATCGACCCTGTGTACCTATCGGTGTATCTGAATAGCCGCGCCGGCCAGTCACAGGTGGAAAAATGGTTGCGCGGCTCGTCCGGGCAGATCGAGCTGTACCCGAACGACATTGCACGCTTCCTCGTCTGGCAAGCACCGGAGCACGTGCAGCAAGCCATCCGGCAATCCGTCGAAGCAGCGTTCGCGGCGAAGCAGTGCGCCGCCGCCCTCCTCGACGCCGCCAAGCGCGCCGTCGAAATCGCCATCGAAGAGTCGGAAGCTGCCGCACTGGAGTACTTGCAAGCGGTGCAAGCCGAAATGGCGTGATCGTGAGTTCGCCGTCTTGCACCGCAAACCTGCCGCTGCTCTCGCGCTACATCCACGGCCCTTGGTGCGTGCGCAAATGCGCGCGCTGCGACTTCAATGTGTATCACGCGCCCGACACGGCGCCGCAATTCAGGTACACCGCCGCGTTGCTCGCCGCACCGGCGGCAAGAAACAGGTGATCGGATTGGTGAACGCACGGACACCTGCGAACTCGCAGCCGCGCTGAAAAACCGCATCAGCCATCGCGGCCTGGCGCTGGCCGCTTTGCGCGCGCAGCTTTCGGCTTGAGCGTGCTGCGATAACGCGCCGGGGTTTCCTGCACGCGCGTGCCGTGCAGGTGCGCGCGCAGCCACGCGGCAAACGCCTCGGCGGGGAGATGACCTTCGGCCAGGGCGAGCATTTGCGGGTAGAACTCGTCGTCGTCCGCACTCAAGCGGCCACCGTTGAGTTCGATGAAAGCCTCGCAGGCAACCGAAGCCGTGCGCTTGTTGCCGTCGACGAAGGGATGGTTGCGCGCCAGCCCGAATGCCAGCGCCGCCGCGAGATCGGCGAGGTCGGGTTCGGGCTCGACGTAGGCGTGCATTTGCTGCGGCCGTGCCAGCGCCGATTGCAGCAATCCTTCATCGCGCACGCCGGATGCGCCGCCGTGCTCGGCAAGCTGACGGTCGTGGATGGCGAGGATCAGTTCGCGATCGAGCCAGAGGATCATGACGGCACTCAACTATCGGCCAGCCGACGCAACAGATTTCTGCGCCGACGCATGATCGACTCGGCCACTTCCATCTTGGCGGCAAAGTCCGGATCGAACGGCATCAGCTTGATGCCGTCCGGCAGTTCGGTGACGTAGAGCGAATCGCCTTTGTCCACGCGCAGCTTGGCGAGCAATTCGCGCGGCAGGATGACGCCGGCGGAATTGCCGATGGTGGTGATCTTGAGTTTGGCGTTCATGGCTTGGTGCCTCCGGTTTCGAACGGATTATAACATGCGTTGTAACTTTGCGAACCTTTACACTGTACGCATGTCGCCTTCGCTGCCACCGCTGTCGCTGTACATCCACATCCCCTGGTGCGTGCGCAAATGCCCGTACTGCGATTTCAATTCGCACAATGCGCCGCAGGCGTTGCCGCAGCGCGAATACGTCGCGGCGCTACTGGCCGATCTGGATCGCGATTTGCCCTTGGCGCAAGGCCGCCCGCTGCGCAGCATCTTCTTTGGTGGCGGCACGCCGAGCCTGTTTGCGCCGGAGAACATGGCGCGCATTCTTGATGGTGTGGCCGCGCGGCTCGCGTTCGCGCCCGGCATCGAGATCACGATGGAGACGAATCCGGGCACGGTGGAACACGGCGACTTCAAAGCCTACCGGCGCGCCGGCATCAATCGGCTGAGCTTCGGCGTGCAGAGTTTCGATGACGCGGCGCTGCAACGCATCGGTCGCATTCACGATGCGGCACAGGCCGAGCGCGCGATCAAGCGCGCGCAGGACGACGGCCTGGACAACCTCAATCTCGATTTGATGTACGCGCTGCCGCAGCAGACTATCGACGGCGCACTGGCCGATATCGAGCGCGCGATGGCGTTCGACACGCCGCATCTGTCGCACTACCAACTCACGTTGGAGCCGAACACGTCATTCGCCGCAAACCCGCCGCCACTGCCGGACGAGGACAGCGCCTGGGACATGCAGGAGGCCTGTCAGACGCGCATCGCCGCGGCGGGTTTCGGCCATTACGAAGTGTCGGCGTATGCGCGGCCGGGGCGCGAAAGCGTGCACAACCTGAACTATTGGCATTTCGGCGATTACCTCGGCATCGGCGCGGGCGCGCATGGCAAGTACACGGCGCCCTCGCCTCCGGCAGCGTTATCGTCGGGGGAGAGGAAGGACGCGGCTCCCTCTCCTCCGACGGCAGTATCGTCGGGGGAGAGGGTTGGGGTGAGGGGGGCTCTTGATCTTGATCTTGCGCTTGGGAACGAGCGAAAGGCGCCCCCTCACCCAACCCTCTCCCCCGCCGCAAGCGGCGAGGGAGAGGGCTTTGACGTGCCGCGACACGGGAAGCCTTCGCCCGCCGCCAGCGGCGAGGGAGAGGGCTTTGAAGTGCAACGGCACGGGAAGATTTCCGCCGCCGCCAGCGGTGAGGGAGAGGGCTTTTGCGTGCGGCGGCGCTGGAAGCTGCGTTCGCCGCGCGGCTATCTCGAGCATGCGCAATCGGAGCGCGTGATCGGCGGCGACGATGCGGTCGCACGCGCGCAGTTGCCGTTCGAGTTCATGCTCAACGGCCTGCGTTTGACGAGCGGAATTCCACTTGTTGATTTCCATGCTACGACCGGGCTCGATTTCGATGCGATCCGCCTGCCGATGGAGGAAGGCGTGCGTCGCGGCTGGCTCGTGCCGGATCGCGAACGATTGCAGCCGACCGACGCGGGCCAGCGTTTCCTCAACGACTTGATCACGCTGTTCCTGCCGGACAAGCGCCGCGCCGCACTCTAGAACAGCGCTTGCTTCGCGGCGCCGCCATCCCTACACTGCGCGCCTCGCAGGTGCCCTGTGCCGAGTTCTCGGCGCAAGGTGAAACGGGAAGCCGGTGCGGATTGAACAATCCAAGGCCGGCGCTGCCCCCGCAACGGTAAGCAAGTTTTGCTTCGGTCACGCGCCACTGTGCATGCGCATGGGAAGGCGACCGACGCATCGAGCCGAGACTCGACGCTTGCAAGCCCGGAGACCGGCCTGCGTGGAGGATCGCGCTGCGATCCCCGAGCTTGCGGCGTTGCGGTGGGCAACGGACGGGCGTATCGCGCGTCGTCCGCACGCCGTTACTCCTCATCCAAAGCCTCCCGCGCCGCACCTTTCAGCGGGTGTGCTTTCGGAGTATTTCATGTCGCAAAAATCCTTTTTGTCTCTCGCCATCAGCGCCGCGCTTGCCGGTGGCCTCGTCCATGTCGGCGCCGCACAGGCGCAGGAAGCGCAGTTGCAGCCGACCATCGAAGTCACCGCCTCGCGCGTCGCGCAGACGGTCGACGCGAGCCTGGCCGATGTATCGATCATCACGCGCGCCGATATCGAGAAGACCAGCGCGCCCGACCTGATCGAAGTGCTGCGCCTGCAGGCCGGCGTCGATGTCGCGCGTCTCGGCGGCGCCGGCTTCCAGACCGGCGTGTTCCTGCGTGGCACGAATTCCAACCACGTGCTCGTGCTGATCGACGGCGTGCGCGTGGCCTCCTCGAACACCGGCGCGTTCGCGTGGGAGAACCTGCCGCTCGATGCGGTGGAACGCATCGAAATCGTGCGCGGCCCGCGCGCGAGCTACTGGGGTTCGGACGCGGTCGGCGGCGTGATCCAGATCTTCACGCGCAAGCTCGACGGCGCGCATCTCGCGGCGAGCGTCGGCAGCTACGGCAGCGCCGACGGCAGTCTCGGCTACGGCATGCAGACGGATTCGTGGGGCGTGTCAGCGCAGGCCGGCGGCCGCCACGTCGACGGCTTCTCCGCCTCGAACGTGCTCGCCGGCCCCTACGTCTACAACCCCGACGATAATCCGATGCAGAACCACAACCAGGTCGCGCAGGGCTGGTACAAGCTCGGCACGCAGACGCTGTCGGCGAGCGCGTTGCGCAGCGTCGGCACGCAGAGTTTCGACAACGGCGCCTTCGGTCCGGGCATCTCGCACACGCTCGACCAGGCCGTCGGCGTCAACCTCGAAGGTGCGATCACGCCCGACTGGCAGCACCGGCTCGCGCTCGGCACCACGCGCACCAACATCGACACGCCCGCGTTCGGTTCGGCCTACCGCTCCACGCGCGAGCAGTTGTCGTGGACGAACGATTTCGCCATCGCCGCAAACCAGCATCTCGTCGCCGGCTTCGACAGCGTGCACGACCGCGGCCGCAGCCTCGACACGTTCGGCGGCGCGACGCAGTACGACAAGACGCGCGACAACACGGGCGTTTTCGCCGGCTGGCGCGCACAGGCCGACGCGCTAGACGGCGAGGTCTCGGGCCGCTACGACCACAACAGCGATTTCGGCGGCGAGTTCTCCGGCTCGATCGCCGGCGGCTACAAACTCATCGATGGCCTGCGCCTTACCGCCAGCTACGGCACCGCATTCAGCGCGCCGACGCTGAGCCAGCTCTACTCACCCGGCTACGGCGGCTACTACGCCGGCAACCCGCTGCTCGATCCGGAACGCTCGCGCACCGGCGAGATCGGCGTGGAGTGGAATGCCGACAGCGCCAACCGCCTCGAAGCGCACGCTTTCACCACGCGCATCCGCGACCTGATCGATTTCTCCGGAGGCGCGAAATTCCAGGCGATCAACATCAACCACGCCGCCATCGACGGCCTCGAATTGCGCCACGCCTGGCACGCCGGCGCCTATTCGTGGACGAATACGCTGACTTTGCAGGACGCGCGCAACGACGATACCGACACGCAACTGCTGCGTCGGCCAAAGCAGAAATTCAACAGCGTGTTCGATGCGCAGCTCGGCGAGGCGTTCAGCGCCGGCGCGGAATTCGTCTACGCCGGTCGCGCGGACGATTTCGGCGGTTCCAGACTCGGCGCCTACGCGATTTTCAATTTGCGCGCGAGCTACATCGTCAATCCGCAATGGCGCATCGGCGCGCGCCTGGAAAACCTCGGTGACAAGCGCTACCAGCTCGCCTATGGCTACAACACGCCGGGGCGTTCGGGATACCTCACGGTGAGCTGGTCGCCGGGCAAGTAGTCTTTCCTTCTCCCGCCGGGAGAAGCCGCGAGAGCCCAAGCGCCGGATGAGGGAAGAGCACGGCAATGTTCGACGACACTGCATTGCGCGAGGCCTTCCCCTCATCCGCCCTTCGGGCACCTACCCCGTTCGGCCTCCTTGCCTCACCCTCAGTCGGCTGTCGCCGACTTCGACCCGGTGGGAGAAGGAAAGCAAGTGCGGCACAATACGCGCATACGAATCCGCGGATGCGCGTCATGACCGATCTCCTCGCCAAACTCTACCCCGACCATCTGGCCGCGCTGAAGCAGCGCAGCGATGCCGCGCTCGCACGCGGCGGCCACGATCATCTCGTCATCGCCGCGGGCCAGCCGCGCATGCAGTTTCTCGATGATCGCCCGTATCCGTTCGCGGTCAATCCGCATTTCAAGCACTGGCTGCCGGTGACCAAGGCGCCGGGCTCGTGGATCGTCTACACCCCGGGGCAAAGGCCGAAGCTGATCTACCTGCAACCGCACGACTACTGGCATGTCGTGCCCGAGGCGCCGGCCGGCTACTGGGTCGAGCATTTCGATATCGCGATCATCCGCAATGCCGACGACGCAAAGGCGCATCTGCCGAAAGACGCCGCGCGCTGCGCGATCGTCGGCGAAGACAACGCCGCGATCGCCGGCTATGCGCCGAACAATCCGGACGCCGTGCTCAACCACCTGCACTGGCATCGCGCCTACAAGACCGACTACGAACTGGCGATGATGCGCGTCGCCTCCAAACTCGGCGTGCGCGCGCACCGCGCCGCGGAAGCCGCCTTTCGCGCCGGCGCGAGCGAGTACGATATCAACACGGCCTATCTCAATGCCGTGCACGAAACCGAGAACGAACTGCCCTACACCAACATCATCGCGCTAAACCAGCACGGCGCGGTGTTGCACTACACGGACCTGAACCGCGCCCCGCCCGCGCACGCGAACTCGTTCGTGATCGACGCGGGCGCGAGCTTCCACGGCTACGCCGCCGACATCACGCGCAGCTACGCCGCGCCCGCCGCCGGCGAGTTCCAGGCGCTGATCGACGCGGTCGATACGGCGCAAAAGGGATTTGTGGAAAAAGTAGCAAAAGGAACAAATTACGCCGACCTGCACGTTCATGCGCACCACGTTCTCGCCGGCATCCTGCGCGATCACGGCTTCATCCGCATGAGCGTGGATGCGGCCGTCGCCGCGGGCGTGTCGAGCGTGTTCTTCCCGCATGGCCTCGGCCATCCGATCGGCCTGCAGGTGCACGATGTCGGCGGCTTCCAGAAAGACGAAAGCGGCGGCACGATCGCGAAGCCGCCGGGACATCCCTACCTGCGCATGACGCGCACGCTCGAACCGCGCATGGTGGTGACGATCGAACCCGGCTTGTACTTCATCGACATGCTGTTGGCGGAACTCAAGGCCCGGCCCGAGGCCAAAGACATCGTCTGGGACAAGGTCGATCATTTCCGCCAGTACGGCGGCATCCGCATCGAGGATGACGTGGCCTGCGGCGAGTCGGCGCCAGAAAATCTCACCCGCGATGCGTTCGCGGCGGCGGCCTGAGAAAGCGCTATCGCTCCCAACGCACGCCGATGCCGAGCGTGCGCGGTGGCGCGACCGTGCCGACCGCATCCGGATACAACGCCGCCAACGCGAAGCCGAACGTGGCGCTGGTGAAATAACGGCGGTCGGTCAGATTTTGTCCGTAGACCCACGCCGACCAGTGCGTGCCGCGCCAGCCCAAACGCGCATTCAGCGTCGCGTAACCGGGCATGCGCTGTTCGCGCAAGCGATTCGTCGTCTCGTCGACATCGTGTACCTGGAACGAACTCGCGCCGGCGAGCTCCATGCGCGCGAGCCATGCGCCTTGCGTGTACTGCGCATGCAGGTTGTAGTTGAATCGCGGCACCTGGCCCAATGCGTGACCACCGAGCCGCAAGCCGGCAGCGCCGAGCGCGGCGTCGAGGTACACCGCCTGTACACTGCCGAAGGTTGCGCCGAGTTGCCAGTTCGCCGCCGGTCGCAACATCGACTGTGCCTCGACGCCCTGCGTGCGCACACGATGCGCGTTGACGATGTTGCTTTCGAGCTGCGTGCTGGAATAGACCAGATCCTGATAGTCGCGGATGGCGTTGCGGAACGCCGCCAATGCGTAGCTCGCCGTGCCGTCGGCGAGTTCGCCCTTGAGACCGAGTTCGAACGCGGTCGTGGTCTCGGGCCGGTATTGCGCATGGTCGGATGCGTACGCGGTCGTGTTGTAGCCGCCGGGCTGCCAACCGCGCGTCACGGAAAAATACGCAAGTTGCGCCGGTGCAAGACGGTAGTCGAGCGACAGCGTCGGCAAAAACCGGGCATCGCTGCGCACGGCGCTTACCGGCTGTGGATCGAGGGCGTTGCCGAGAAAATCCATGTCGCCACGCACGCGCTCGACGCGCGCGCCGAGGGAAACGCCCACATTCCGCGCGGTGCCGAAACGCCATGTCGCCCGGCCGAACAGCGCAACGTCGCGGTCGTTCAACGTTTCGTTCGCGCGCGTGTAGCGGCCCGGCGGCAGTTGCAAGGTATTGCCTATTCCAAGGTCGGCGATGCGCAGAAAACCGATATCGCGGCGATCCGCACTCACGCCCGCGAGCCAGCTCACGGGGGCATTGATGTCCGTGGGTTGTGCGCGCAGCTCGACGTAGCGCTCGCGCACACGGTAAGCCGCATTCATGACCAGCCAGGGCTGCGGCGACAGGTCGTAGTCGTTCGAGTTGCGCGCGTCATGGGAGCGATACGAGGCGATGGCGCGCAGTTGCACCTCCTCGCCATGCCAGAGGCCTTTCAGTGCGGCCAACGTGCTGCGTGCATGGCTGTCGCCTTCGTGATCGAGCGCCTGATCGAAACGGCCGAGCTTGAGGCCGCCGAGCGTGGGCACGGCATTGAACGAGGCCAGATCGACCGGCAGGTAAGTCTCGCCGCCGTGGTCGCCGCTGCGCTGGCGCAACAACATCGCATCGACCTCGACGCGCTCGAACGGATTCCACACCAGGCGGCCACGCAAGTTCGCGCTGCATGTCCCGTTGTAGGGCTTGCGACCGACAAGATTGTCGAGATACCCCTCGTCGCCGTCGCGCGCCGCGGCGAGGCTGGCGTAGACGTTGTTTCCAAGTGCGCCCGACAGGCCAGCGCCCGCCGCGTAGCCGTCGCGCGAAGCCAGCGACGCCTCGCCGAACGCGCGCGCATTCGCATCCGGCTTGCGGGTGACGATCTCGATCACGCCCGACTCGCTGTTCACACCGTAGAGCGCGCCCTGCGGCCCTTTGTGCACGGCGATGCGGTCGATATCGAACAGACGCGAATCGAACGAGTAGAAATCCCTCACCGGCACGTCGTCGATGATCAGCGCCACAGCCGAATTCGGCGCGCCGAACGGATTGACGAAGCCGCGCAGCGACACGAACGCCGGGCTCGCGCGCGAGCCTTCGCCGGCGATGCGCAGGTTCGCGATCTGATCCGACAATTGATCGATATCGCGCAATTGCGCGTTCGCGATCGCAGCGGCATCGAGCACCTCGATCGACGCCGGAGCGCCCGTCGCTTCGCCTCGATCCTGCGCGATCACGCCGACCGTCGCCAATGTCGCTGGCGCAGAAGAATCGGCCTGCGCGTGCGCCACGGCACAGGCACACGCGCACGCGGCGCACACTGCCGCAAGCGAACCCTGGTACCACCGCCCTCTTTCCCCACGCCCGTCAAACAATAACCTGCACCCCTGCCCGCCGGATCAAGGGTAGTTTGGCGTGTGTTCCCGCGGCGTCAAGTGCGCGTGCGCGAAAGCCCGATCATGACGAGCAAACTTCCGAGCAGGCCGAGCAACCAGGTCGACAGCGCGGGCGCGGGTATCGGCGGTGGATTCACCGACAACGCCAGCGCTTGCACGGTCGCCGTCGCAACGAAATTGCCATCGCCCGCGTAGTACGCGCCAAGGGGGTGCGTACCCGTGGTGGCGAAAGCGTGCGTGCACGTCGCCGTGGAATTGCTCGT
>Ga0208826_1002790_pt1 | contig 12695 bp, 7 predicted proteins | sample AD_UKC115_MetaG_FD_184451 | JGI IMG/M metagenome (GOLD analysis project Ga0208826, IMG submission 184451) | Active sludge microbial communities of municipal wastewater-treating anaerobic digesters from Hong Kong - AD_UKC115_MetaG (SPAdes)... | ecosystem: Engineered > Bioreactor > Anaerobic >...
CTGCCCGCCCCCGAATGTAACGATAACCTCTTCGGCTATAAATTCTCGTGGAGTCCCAAAGGAGTTGTGCTCGCCAGCAGTAGCAGCGCCCGCTATCTCAAACATGGCAAAACTATTGAAATCCCGACAGAAAATCTCTTCAAAGACAGATTCTCTATCTTCGATTTTCCTACAGTAGGTGAAATGGAAGTCTATCCCAATCGCGACTCTATGGACTATGTTCAAATATACGGGATTCCCGAAGCTGAAACCGTGTACCGCGGTACGCTCCGTTTTCCCCATTGGTGCGAAATTATGGATGTCATTAAAGCCTGCAACCTGATTACCCAAGAGCAATTTGACTTTACCGGCAAATCTTATGCCGACATGGTAGCCATGATGTTGGGAACCGATAGTCATAATATAAAACAAAAAGTAGCGGCACAAACAAATGTGGCCGTTGGTGCACCCGCCATCCGTGGCATGGAATGGCTCGGCCTTTTCTCCGAAGCAAAAATGAACCGAACTCAAGATTCGCCCTTCGAAGTGATTGCAGAACTCATGATTCAAAAAATGCCGCTCGGACATAATGAACGCGATATGAATGTGATGCTCCATATCTTTAGAGCCGTCTATCCTGATGGCACACAAGAAATTATTAAATCTAAATTGCTCGACTTCGGATCTCCCGCTACCGAAACTTCCATTGCCCGCAACGTAACCCTTCCGGTTTCTGTGGCTGTTCAACTCATCCTCAACGGAAAAATTAATTTAACCGGCGTCTATCGCCCCACCATCCCACAACTCTACAATCCTATTCTGGACGGACTTGAAGCATACGGAATCAAAATGGAAGAGACTTTTAATTTACCATTATCTGAAATGATACCATAAACAAATTTAAATTATAAACATTATGAACAATTCGAACTTTGAATTCAAAGAACCCAAAAATGAACCCATTCTTGCGTATGCACCAGGGTCCGTTGAAAGAGAACTTTTACAAAAAGAGCTCGAAAGACAGTACAACCAAACTATCGAAATTCCCCTTATCATTGGTGGAAAAGAGGTAAAAACCGGAAAAATGGGAAAGGTAGTGATGCCTACCGAACACCAACATGTACTGGCTACCTATCATATGGTAGGAGAAGCAGAAGTGAAAGCTGCGATTGCTGCCGCTATGGAAGCAAAGAAAAAATGGGAACAAATGCCTTGGCTCGAACGCGCTTCTATCATGATGAAAGCCGCTGAACTCTTGGCTAAAAAATACCGTTATAAATTGAATGCAGCTACGATGTTGGGACAAGGAAAAAACCCATTCCAGGCTGAAATCGACTCTGCTTGCGAAGCTATTGACTTTCTCCGCTTTAATTCCTATTTTGCTTCTAAAATCTATAGTCAGCAACCCCTTTCTGACAACACTACGATCAATCGTATGGAATACAGACCGCTCGAAGGATTTGTATATGCCATCTCTCCTTTCAACTTCACGGCTATCGCTTGCAACTTAAATATCTCTCCCGTCTTGATGGGGAATGTAACCATCTGGAAACCGGCTACTACTGCCATTCTTTCCAATTACTATCTGATGGAAGTATTCAAAGAAGCCGGCTTACCGGACGGCGTTATCAACTTCCTCCCCGGCAGCGGCGCTGTAATCAGCGATACCGTTTTTGCTTCTCCCGATTTCGCAGGCGTTCACTTTACCGGAAGTACCGGAACTTTTAACGCTTTCTGGAATACCATCGGCAAAAATGTGGGTCAATACCGTACCTATCCGAAAATAGTCGGAGAAACCGGTGGAAAAGATTTCATCTTTGCACACAAAAGTGCTGATAGTCGCGAATTGGCAGTGGCTATTTTGCGCGGAGCGTTCGAATATCAGGGACAAAAATGTTCAGCCGCTTCACGTGCCTATATTCCCAAATCGTTGTGGAATCCAACCATGACTCATATCAACGAAATGATGAAAACAGTGAAAATGGGCGACGTACGCGATTTCTCCAATTTTGTTAATGCCGTAATTGATGAAAAATCATTCGACAATATTGCCGGTTACATCGAACGTGCCCAAAAATCTAAAGATGCCGAAATCGTATTGGGCGGAAAATGCGACAAATCAAAAGGGTACTTCGTTGAACCTACGATTATCCTTGCCAAAACCCCGAATTATGAATCTTTGGTGGAAGAGATTTTCGGACCTGTATTCACGGTTTATGTTTACGAAGACGACAAATATGCCGAAACGCTTAAACTTTGCGACCAAACTTCACCTTATGCCTTAACCGGTTCCATTTTCTCCAAAGACCGCTATGCCTTGAACGAAGCTTTCGAAGCTCTTCGTTATGCAGCCGGAAACTTCTATTTGAACGATAAACCCACCGGTGCGGTTGTAGGAAATCAACCTTTCGGCGGCGCAAGAGCTTCCGGAACCAACGACAAAGCAGGTAGTGAACTCAATCTCTATCGCTGGGTAAGTCCTCGCGCTATCAAAGAAACCCTTTGTCCTCCAACGGAATACGGCTATCCTTTCTTGCAAAAATAAACCGGCACATCCGATAAAATGCACGGAATTTCAAAAGTGCGTTTTGAATCATATCAATTTAAGGCTAAGCATCATCACTTAGCCTTTTTTTTATATTGGGGCGTGTCGGCTATGCGCATCCAACCGACCGTATTCCATATTGTAAGACAAATCTCAGAGTAGTGTTTCTCTCTTTCGTACTTTTGTCTTGATACAAAAGTACCAAAAAATCAAGGCAAAAAGAATGCCGCCCGCTCTGCCAAACCGCTAAGCGGTTCTATCAAAACAAGGAAACGACAAGCGGTTTTGCAAGAACCGCTAAGCTGATTGTCATTCACAGCACCGCCGCCTCTGCTTTTTGCCGGGCCTGCGCGCGTGCTTCGTGGCGGATTGTATGGGAATTTGTTCTTACGGAGCTTAGCACCTGCCGTCTCCCGTCTCGGATGGCAAAACCTTAGCGCCTTAGCGTCTTTGCGGTGAAACCCCTTCATTCATAATTTTCTCTTTGTACCTCCTGAATATTTCCATCTTGCAGGTGCCTGCTTCTTTGCCGCGGGGGCTTGCTTCAGCTTACATTTGTGTTGCTTCGACTTACATTTGTGTTGCTTCGACTTACATTTGGCTTGCTTCGACTTACATTTGGGTTGCTTCGACTTACATTTGGGTTGCTTCAGCTTACATTTGGGTTGCTTCAACTTACATTTGGGTTGCTTCGGCTTACATTTGCATTTTCCCCCGTTACATTTGCATTTTCCCCCGTTACATTTGCATTTTCCCCCGTTACATTTGCGTTTTCCCCTGTTACATTTGCGTTTTTACCCGTTACATTTGCGTTTTCCCCCGTTACATTTGCATTTTTACCCGTTACATTTGCATTCCTACCGGTTACATTTGGGTTCCTACTGGTTACATTTGGGTTCCTACCGCTTACATTTGCATTCCTACCAGTTACATTTGCATTCCTACTGCTTACATTTGCGTTCCTACCGCTTACATTTGCATTCCTACCGGTTACATTTGGGTTCCTACCGGTTACATTTGGGTTCCTACCGGTTACATTTGGGTTCCTACTGGTTACATTTGCATTCCTACCGCTTACAATGGGCATTTTCGGCACACAACAGCATGCCAATGGCTTACAATTGAGTTGCAACGTGTTTTAATGAAATAATTTTCAGCTTGTAGTCCGGTTGTATCTCCCTATCCGGGTTATACTTTGACGTGCAATATCGTTATTTAGTAAAATGTTGTTAATAGAAAAAGGGAGACCAAAAACGTTAAAATTCATAAGATTTATCAGGATAAAATGACTTATTTAAAAACAGACGTGTGAACTTGATTATCAGGTACTTTTTATTGTATTTTAACTATTTTTATTTTTTATCGGACTCCACTAAGATTATTTTTGTAACTTTGCGATACATTTTTTTGTATATTAAAAATTTTTAGGCATACCCACCGCCAAGAACGGCAACACTTTGAAAGACCTTGAAATTTATAAATTAACTACATAAAATTATGAATATTGAAGAAACTATAAAAGAATTAGAAGAACGCTTGCAGGCATACATTTCAGAAATTAGCATCAAAATGCTTGAGTACACACCGTTCATTGTTGAAGTTGGCGCTTTAACTGTTGGTACTGACGAAAACGGTGTTGTGATTGTAGAAAACAAAAACTTTCCAACGCAATTTTCGGAAGATGCTGTAAAAACCATACTTTCAATGACTTTCAAAAACTGTAATAACGAAATCGTTACACCAAAAGTGTACAACAGGTTCGAGTGGTATTCAGAAAAAATTAAAAGTTTGGAATTTACAATCAGCGAATTAAGAAAATTAGCAGCGTGAATTATTATTACCGAAATACAATAAGGGCTTTTTTGCAACAAAGCACCGACGAAATTATCGGCGTTATTACTCGTTCCAATGAGTTTGACGCTACTTTTTTGCAAAACAAATCGTGGGAGTCACAAATCCCAATTTTGAAAAATGCTTTGCAGGACTTTGAGGGTGATATTTTCTTTGAGTTTTCTATTCCTCGAATGGGAAAACGTGTTGATACGCTTATTGTAATAAAGAATGTAGTATTTGTGATTGAGTTTAAAGTTGGTGAAAGTCATTTTCTAAACCATAATATTGAGCAGGTTTGGGATTATGCTTTGGATTTGAAAAACTTCCATAAAACGAGTCACAATGTTGTTTTAGTTCCTGTTTTGATTGCAACAGAAGCAAGAAATTCATATACACAAATGGTGCTTACTTCCCACAATGACAATTTAACTTACCCTGTGAAAATCGGCAGTAATTCATTGAAGGAAGTGATTATAAGTGCTTTATCATTCTTTTCGGATGAGCCACAAATCAACATTACAGAATATATTAGCGGTGGTTATATGCCAACGCCAACAATTATTGAAGCAGCTGTTTCGCTATATACGACTCATAGTGTTGAAAATATTACCCGAAGCGATGCGGGTGCAAAAAATTTAACTCAAACGACTAAAAAAATCTCAGAAATAATAGAACAAGCCAAAACTGAAAACAAAAAAATTATTTGTTTTGTAACAGGGGTTCCGGGAGCCGGTAAGACACTTGTTGGGCTGAATGTTGCAACTTCTCACCTTGATAACGAAAAGGGAAATGCAAGCGTATATTTGTCTGGAAATAAGCCGTTAGTTGATGTTCTACAGGAGGCATTGGTACGAGATAAAGTTCGAAGGGAGCGAGAAAAAGGCAATAAAATAACAAAGAAGTCAGCACAACAAGCAGTTAAATCATTTATTCAAATTATTCACCATTATAGAGACGAATATTTACGCAATCCCGAAGCTCCTTATGACCACGTTGCAATTTTTGATGAAGCGCAACGAGCGTGGAATAAAGAACAGACAGTCAAATTTATGAAACAGAAAAAAGGAATTGCTGACTTTGATTATTCTGAGCCGGAATTTTTAATTTCGTGTTTGGACAGGCATAATGATTGGGCTGTGATTATCTGCTTGGTTGGCGGCGGACAGGAAATCAACACAGGCGAAGCAGGAATTTCTGAATGGCTTGATGCAATGGACAAAACCTTCCCTGATTGGTTTGTGTATATTTCGCCAAATCTTACTGATTCTGAATACACTGCAATAGAAGCAATAGAAAAACTTGACAATCAAAATAGAGTAAATTTTGATAGAACCTTGCATTTATCTGTTTCTATGCGTTCATTTAGAGCCGAAAAACTGTCTTCATTCGTAAAGAATCTTTTAGATATTGAAATTGAAAAAGCAAAAGCTGATTTATTGCAGATTACCGAAAAATATCCAATCGTATTAACCCGCGATATTGTCAAAGCAAAAAAATGGTTGAAAGAAAAAGCAAGAGGCAGTGAGCGTTACGGTATTGTCGTTTCTTCTCAGGCTCTTCGGTTAAAGCCATTTGCAATTGATGTAAAAACGCCAATGAATCACGTTAATTGGTTTTTAGATGGCAAAGATGATGTTCGTTCTTCGTTTTATTTGGAAGATGTTGCAACTGAATTTCACGTGCAAGGTTTGGAGTTGGATTGGAGTTGTGTTGTTTGGGACGGCGATTTGCGCTACTCGCCGAATGGTTGGAAAACTTATTCTTTCAAAGGCAACAAGTGGCAAAATATTAAAAAAATTGAAGGCAAAAAGTACCTTTTGAATGCTTATCGTGTTTTACTTACTCGCGCAAGACAAGGAATGGTAATCGTTATCCCTGAAGGGAATGATGAAGATCACTCACGCCTCAAAGTGTATTACGATGATACGTATAATTATTTAAAACAATTAGGAATTAAAGAAATATGAATAAAGACAACAATTTCTGCGTTGCAATAGACCTTTTTGTTAGTACAGGCGGGTTAAGTATTTACGCTCAAAACGAAGGTTTATAGATTGTTGATACCTTAGAAAAAAATAAATATTTTACCCGAACTTTCAAAAGAAACCACACTGCTTGAATATTTGCATTTTATAATTTTAGACCATATTCAATGGTGCGGAGCACAATTCTTTCATATAAACCGGAACTCCCACCTATTCCATAACATAAATGCGAGGAACCCGTCGTGAAATGGCCGTCAACAGTTCGTAAGGTGTTTTATGTATCCGGTCGGCGATGTCATCAATGCGGTTTTCTTCTCCGTAGATAATCACATCATCTCCGATATGTACATTTTCTATTTCGGACAAATCAATCATACACATATCCATGCAAATTTTCCCAATAATCGGGGCGTGTTTTCGGGAAATAATGACCGTGCCCGTGCCATTGCTCAGTTCACGGAAAAAACCGTCCGCATAGCCGATAGGGACAATGCCGACCGACATGTCGTGAGGGGCGGTAAAGGTGCGATTATAGCCGACAGTTTCTCCTTTTCGGATGGTTTTTATTTGGGTTACGATGGATTTTAAGGTGACGGTGTGTTGCAATCGGTCGCGGTCTTCCTCTAACGCAGAGAAGCCGTAGAGTCCCAATCCTAATCGCACCATGTCGAATTGTGCTTCGGGGAATCGGGTGATGCCGGCGGAGTTGAGAATATGTCGCAATATGGGATAATTAAAGTGTGTTTGGAGGTATTGGCTCATCCTGTCAAAATCGGCAATCTGTTTCCGGGTAAAGTCATCTTCCCCGGGATCTTCGGCAGCGGCAAGGTGTGAAAAGACGGAGGCGATTTTAATTTGGGGGTGTCCTTGCAAGATGTGAATCAGCTCCTCAAGCTCTGTTTCGTCAAAACCTAATCGGTGCATGCCGGTGTCGAGTTTGATATGGATTTTAAAGTCGGTTTGGTTCGGATAATTTTGTAAGGTTTGTTCCAATTGGCGCAAATAATGAAGGTTGAAAATTTCCGGCTCCAGTTGATAATGAATCAGGATATCGAAGCTGTGGGCTTCGGCACCGAGGACGATAATCGGGGTTTTGATGTTTCGTTTTCGCAGGCGCACTCCCTCATCTCCGTATGCAACCGCGAGGTAGTCAATGTTATGGTATTGCAATTCGTTGATTAACTCGGCATCGCCAAGTCCGTAAGACAAAGCTTTTACCATAGCGACAATTTTTACTTCAGGTTGTAAGCGTCCCCGATAATAGTTGAGGTTGTTGATGACGGCCGGCAAATTGACCATCATGACCGTTTGATGGGTTTTAAACTGCAATAGGGCAGCCACTCGTTCAAAACGAAAGTTTCGTGCTCCTTTAATCAGGATGGCTTCATTTTTGAAATGAAATGTGCCAAGATCTTCAATTAACGCTTCCGTTGTTTGGTAAAAGGAGGCCTTGAATTGGTACTCCGATTCGGAAAAATAGTGCCGGTGTTGCGAAAAGTCCTCCCCAACTGCAATAAGCCGATGTAGACGATTGCGTTCCAACAACCGCGCAATCTCTTGAAAGTCTTCCTCTTTGAGCGGTTTGGATTGATGAAAATCGGAAATAATCAGACTTCTTTTCGAATATTGCTGTTGGGAATTGAGAAAATCTAAGGCAATTTTAAGAGAATTCAAATCCAAACTGTAGGTGTCGTTGATGATGATGGAGTGGTCGTTGGCCTCTTTGATTTCCATACGCATATTTACGGCGGTCAACTGTGCCAGTTTTTTGTTGATGGCGGTGTACGGATAGCCGAAGAGATGTAGGCAGACAACCGTATGGAGTGCGTTTTCTATGGAGGCGGCATCGGTAAACGGAATCTCAATGAGTTGTCCGTTGAGTTCAATTTCGGTGTACCGCTCATGTATTTCAAAACGGGTGATTTGATATTGGGCGGATGCGGATTTTCCCCACGAGATTTTCTCCGTTGCTTGATAGTGCTCATCTTCGAGCGTGCTTGCTATCAGCGGATTATCGGCGCAATAAATCAATTGTTTGCAATTGCGGAACAGCTTTAATTTTTCTGTCAATTTTTCTTCATCGTTGGCAAAAAACTGGGAATGGGCACTGCCGATATTGGTTAGAATGCCGATGGTCGGACGAATAATGTGTGCCAATCGTTCCATTTCGCCGGAGCGGGAAATCCCTGCTTCAAACAATGCCAGTTCATGCGACGGATTCATCCGGAATACCGATACGGCAACGCCAATTTGAGAGTTATAACTATTTGGATTTTTGACAATATAATAGTCTTCGCCCAACATTATCGAGAGCCACTCTTTGACAATGGTTTTGCCGTTGCTTCCCGTAATCCCGATCACCGGAATTTGAAATAATTCCCGATGTTTGGCAGCAATAGTTTGCATGGCCGCGATGGCATCCTCAACCTGGATGAAGGTGCAATCTGCAAAAGAGGTATAATTATCGGGCGATTGCGTGATGATAAAATGATGCACCCCGGCTTCTATCAATTCCCCGATGTAAGCATGACCGTCATTTTTTTCCGTTTTAATAGCAAAAAAAAGCGACTTTTCAGGAAGAATTACTTTGCGACTGTCAAAAACTAAATCCGTAATCATAGCATCCGGTGCAGACAGATGAACTGCTTTGGGATGTAAAAGTTCGATAATATCGGTGATGGAAAACATTCGAAACTGTTTTTATGAAAATGCAAATTTACATGAAATTATGCAATTATTTCCTTTTGATTAAAAAATAGCTTCAAAATGAAGAGAAGTTTTATTTTTTTTATGTGGGCGTGCCGGCTTCGCCGTCGGTCTCCGGCTCCAAGTCCGCAGCCGGTAGTCGTGTGGCTGCAAAACTGCAAAAGGAGCTTCCTTCGGTCGCTCTTTTGCAGCAGCGTCCACATCGCCTCCCGTCTTTGCGGGCTTTCTGCCTACGCCCTCACGCGGTGGATGGCAAAAAACTTGCGTCTTAGCGACTTTGCGGTAAATTTTGTAACGATTATTTTTACAAATGAAACAGAGGTACACATTTGTTTTTTTTGACGGTCTTTATTTTTGACGGAACACAAATAGATTAAAAATTATTGCTGTCCGGTAAAAAATAAAAACCATCAAAAACCAATCAAAAGTCCTTGATAATCAAGTACACGATTTTGTTTTTAAAAAAGTAAGCCCCCCCAATCAAAAAGAGTTAGCTCCGGCGGGCGGAATACAATCCGATGAGATATCAATGAAGAATCATATTACCTACCCCGTCCTTCGGCGATGCTTCTGTTGTGTTGATTTACAAGTTTTCCTATCGCCGAAGGCCACCCCTTCCGCGCGCGGAAGGGGAATCTCCCACTCGGCAATGTTCTGCGAACTTGCCGGGAAATCAAAGTAACATCAACATAAAGTTTGGGATTCTATTCCAAAAACTTTTTTATCAATATAATACCGAGGCTGATGGCTATATGCTATTGAACTAAATTTCCTAATCAATATTTTCCTACAGGGAACAGTCAAAAACAACAAATCAAAAGAGGTGTTGCCCTATTACGGAGCAGGGAATCCCTTAATGAAAATTATTTGTAATCGTTGGCAAGCTCGCCGAGTATTGCCGACGGAGCACATTTTCGGCGACAGGAAAAACTTACAAATTAGCTAAATCCGATGCGTCGCCGAAGGCCGGGGTAGGTGAAATGGGGCGTGTGCCCTCTTGGTTATGCTCAAGGTCGTATCACCGGGCACCGGCGGCGAAGCCGATATGCCCAAATACATATTAGAGACTAATTGATTATCAGAAAATTATTATTATTTTCCCGGATACCAACAAACCACCATACCATCCGCCACGAAGCACGTGCGTAGGCCCGGCAAAAAGCAGAGGCGGCGGTGCTGTGAATGCCCATTCGCTTAGCGGTTCTTGCAAAACCGCTTGTCGTTTGTTTTGGTAGAACCGCTTAGCGGATGGGCAGAGCGGGCGGCATTCTTTTTGCCTTGATTTTTTGGTACTTTTGTATCAAGACAAAAGTACGAAAGAGAAAAAAACATTTCGATAATTTCTTATAGGATATTTTGATTGCCGGCCTTCCCCGAGGGCGTACCTTATTTTCTTGGCACTTATTTTACCGGACACCAATAAATAAAAATTAAATATTTTTATCGAAAAAGTTTTTGTATCATAAACATTTTTGTACATTTGTTGCCATATATTTCTGATAAAATTTTAAATTCTAAAAACAAAGCAGAAGCTTATTAATCATTATAAATCCAAATCATGAAAAATTTTTGTTTTATTATTTTTTTAGTTATTTGTACGAATCTGTCGTTGATTAGCCAGACAATTGAATTACGTTTTACCGGCGAAGATAGAAACCATTCGTATGTGCGCCTTGACAGTGTGCAAATTATCAATTACACGCAAGATTGGACGGAAACAATATACTATCCTGACACCGTATTAATACTTAATACCGGTACCGCTACTGGTATTACTACACTTGACGAGGTTTCAACATCATTTTCCGGTATGATTCCTAATCCGTCGTACGGGATTTCAGATATGAACATTCAAGTGGTTAAAGAGGAGTATGTTCAACTTTCTATTTTTGATGTGCAAGGTAAGAAAATTACAGAACTGCAGCAGCTATTACCGGCAGGAAAACATACTCTTCGGGTATATCTTTCTATGCCTCAATTGTATTTACTAAAATTAACGATGACGGATATCCAACATACTTTTAAAATAATCAACATCAGTAATGGAGGACAAGACAAAATAGAGTATTATTCGGCCAACTCGGAATATCCGATGGTTTATGAAGCCGAACAAGGGAAAGGAAATAGTCAAAATCCCTTTAATATGGGGGATAATATGGGTTATTATGGTTATGCAACCGTAAACGGGGAGGAATTTATGAGTGTTCCCATAGAGCAAATCCAAAATCAATCGGAAAATTTTACACTACTATTCGACACAATAATGATTACGCTACCCTCGGTAACGACCAATGCAATTTCCAATATTACTTCTATGGGGGCAACCGGAGGCGGTACTGTAACCTTTGACGGCAACACTACTGTTACGGCTCGCGGTGTTTGCTGGAGTACCTCTCCTAATCCGACACTCTCCGACAGTTACACGACTGATGGCACAGGTTTGGGTGCTTTTACAAGCAGTATTAACGGTTTGACGGCTAATACCACCTATTATGTACGTGCTTATGCTACCAATAGTGTGGGGACGGTGTATGGAAATGAAGAGAGTTTTACGACTTTACCGCCAACTTGTTCCGATGGAGTAACCGATATTGATGGCAATCATTATGATGGTGTTCAAATCGGTACTCAGTGTTGGATGAAACAGAATTTACGTGTAACGAAGTATGCCAATGGCACGAGCATTACCTTAGATGGTTCCACCAGCAGTAGTACTCCTTACCGTTATTATCCTAATGGTAATGCAAGTAATGTTTCCACGTATGGTTATTTGTACAATTGGCCTGCAGCGATGAACGGTGCGACAACCAGTTCTTCCAATCCGAGCGGGATTCAGGGCGTTTGTCCTGCGGGCTGGCACTTGCCGAGTGATGCGGAGTGGACACAATTGACGAACTATGTATCTTCTCAATCTTCTTATCTTTGCAACGCTAATGTTTCTTATATTGCTAAAGCTATGGCTTCTACTTCGTGTTGGAACAGTGACGATGGTACATGTACGGTTGGCAATACTCCTTCCGCCAATAATGCGACCGGTTTCGGTGCCGTTCCTGCCGGCGCTTACTACGGGAGCTACGAGGGTTTCGGTGACTACGCCATCTTGTGGAGTGCTACCGAGGGCGGCGGAACGAATGCCCGACTCCTCTCCCTATACTACAATGATGTCGGCGTGGGCAGGGGCTCCGGCCCTAAGTCCAACGGGTTTTCCGTCAGGTGCCTACGCGATTAATAAAAAAAATCAACATTTTCCTTCTGCATAGGGTAGGATTGTGTTTAGGTGAGGAAGGGAAAGGTTACCTTGTGGAGGGTCGGCCTTCGGTTTTTCTGGCGAAGCGGGAAAAGCCGGTGCCCGATGGCGGGGGGGATTTACCGCAAAGACGCAGAGGCGCAAAGATCTTAGGGTTTGTTAATCTACAAATGAGACGGTGCTACGCACCGTCTCAAACATCTAACAATCAATCAAACAACATTATATATTGCAACCTTCCAGCCGTATCTAATCATAATACAATCTGCCACGAAGCACGTGCGCAGGCCCGGCAAAAAGCAGAGGCGGCGGTGCTGTGAATGCCCATTCGCTTAGCGGTTCTTGCAAAACCGCTTGTCGTTTGTTTTGGTAGAACCGCTTAGCGGATGGGCAGAGCGGG
>Ga0208826_1002793_pt1 | contig 12691 bp, 13 predicted proteins | sample AD_UKC115_MetaG_FD_184451 | JGI IMG/M metagenome (GOLD analysis project Ga0208826, IMG submission 184451) | Active sludge microbial communities of municipal wastewater-treating anaerobic digesters from Hong Kong - AD_UKC115_MetaG (SPAdes)... | ecosystem: Engineered > Bioreactor > Anaerobic >...
TGGTCAGGATAAAGGCCACCAGCAGCACCATGGTAACCAACTTTTTCCTTTTCATCGGGTAACCTCCTTGAAATACTATCCTTAAAACCATCTAATCCTCCCGGTCATTCTTACCCCCTTTTACCATAATTACATAATTTTAGCTCCTCAGTAACTTATATAGTACTCATACTTTTTTAAACATCATAGGGAAACCTGTCAGCACAAAAGTTGTTTTTTGGCGAAAGGAGTGCATGGCAGGAAACATGGGAAGTGGCTCAGGTCTAAATTATTATATTCACAAGGTATGCCAGAAGGTATCTGCTTTTGCACGGTAGTAATTACCAGCAAAAGTGAATCAGGGGGAAAAGGCACATTAAATCACCCGGGGATAGAAGGCTAGCTGCACAAAAGGGAGGGAGCGAGGTTCCGATTCCCCGCTCCCTTGCTTCCTTATTATTAAGACTAATAATCAACCCTACATAGATACGCCGCCGTCAATGCTGAGAGCAATTCCGGTTACATGTGGGGCGGTGATAAGGTAAAGTGCCCCTTCGGCAATGTCCTCGCCGGTCTGGGGAACTCCCTGAGGCATCATCATCGCACACACCTTGGCGAACGCTTCCTCCGAAGACTGGCCCGGTGCAGCGAATTTCTTGGCTCCCACTTCCCACATCTTGGTATAGATGTTTCCGGGACAAATACAATTGACAGTAATATTATTCTTGGCCACTTCCTTGGCCAGGCAAGAGGTAAATGATTTTACCCCATATTTGGAAGAAGAGTAGGCCGACATATTAGCATAAGTGTTCTTGGAGGACATGGAAGCTATATTGACAATGCGGCCGCCTCCCTGAGCCAGCATCTGCCGAACTACTGCCTGGTCAACCAGGAAGGTCCCTTTAAGGTTAGTGTTTACTACCAGGTCCCATTCCTCTTCCTTCAATTCAACCACGGGTTTGTTGTAAGTCAGGCCGGCAGCGTGAACTAAAATATCCAATCGGCCAAAGGCCTCTACAGTCTTGTCCACCATAGCCTGAACCTGATCGGCAATGGTTATATCGGCCTCGATGGCAATAGCGTCTACCCCATCCTTCTTGAGACTGGCAGCCAGCTCCTGGGCTGCCTTGTAGCCGCCGATATTGGTACTTCCGTACTGATTGCTCGGTGATTTAACTACATCCGCCCCGGCAATAGCTACTTTGGCCCCTTCGCGGGCCAGCATTTCCACGCACGCTTTTCCGAGTCCGGTTCCGCCGCCTGTAACCAGTGCTACTTCGCCTTTCAACCTCATTTGCTGCAGCTCCTTTCCGTTCTCCGATTCAAACCTTTTCAAATTTACTACAACTATCAGGCTACCCGAGCGACTTTACCAACCACCCTCCTTCTTTCGCCAATTCAGGTTTATGGTCTGGCAGGCTAACAACTCGAATAGGGCAAGCATTATAACCTTTTTACCAATGAAAAGATCTATATCTATTTACCTAAGCAGTCTCCCACTGCCTGGCTCCTTTGTGGGATTGATTCGGGATTAATGTGATAGTTACCTCCAGCCATAAATAATCTTAATGGTCCACACTCCGATTCTTGTCATTGGTTTACCTCACCGCTTATCCCTTCCTGGCTGGCTAAAGCCTTCGGAAATCTCTCCCCAAAAGGTGCATGATTTTTTTCCCCTGCTCATGCTAAACTTGGTATTAGAAAGTATTTCTGTAGTTATAACCATTTTGTGTGACGGGGGGTGTTATTTCTGTAACCGCCCAACTGAGAGGGATAGTCAACTACGAAGAGGAGGATGTTTGTGCAGAAAAAATCTCTGGTGCTGATAATCCTGGCGATGTTTTTGGTAGCCGGCCTGGGCATGGCTGGGTGCAGTAAAGAAAAGACCGCCAGCCCGGGAGGAGAAAGCCAGCCCACTGCCACCCAAAAGGCAGGTGGGGAAAAAGGTGATGCCAGCCTGGAAGACCTTATGAAGTCGGCAAAAAATATCAAGGGCATGTCTTACGATATGGTAACTACCATGACTTCGCCGGAAGGTACGCATACTTCATCGGGCAAGATTTGGATTAGCGGTGAAAAAGTCCGTATTGAAAGCGAAACCGCGGGAATGAAATCCATCATGATCACCGATAACAAGGGTGATATGTACATGGTAACAGATAAAACCGCGATGAAAATACCGGCTGCTGATGATCAAACAGAACCAGCCAATGCCTGGGCTGACGAAGAGCTGGATAAAATGAAAGTGGTGGGCAAAGAGAAGATCGACGGCCACAATTGCACGGTAGTGGAAGTAACCGAAGAAGGCAACGTCACAAAAATGTGGTTGCGTCAAGACATCGGTATGCCGGTAAAAATAGAGTCCAAAGCCGATAATGCTACCATAGTTATCGAAAACAAGAATTTCAAAACTGGAGCTCAACCCGATAGCTTGTTTGAGCTACCGGCCGGAGTCCAGGTTATGGAAATGCCTGATTTTTCCCAGATGCCAGGGGTTCCCCAGCCATAAAAGCATGAGTTGTTACACCGGGACGTTGGACGTTCTTTCTGTAACACAGTTGTGTTACAGAAAGAACGTCCGAAGCCACTGAAAAAATCCTATTTGGATGTATAAATATTCAGGAGTTGTTGACGGAGCATGGTAGGAACACCCTGCGAAGGCGAAGCAGCGTAAGGAGGCGAGCCCCATGGATGGGGCGAGAGTGACCCCCCGCAAGGATGCGAATGGGAACGTCCTCCTGGAGCAGCGAGACGAGCAGCTGGTGTTACCCATGCGAAGTCTTGGCGAAAGAATATTTATACATCCAAACCAGGCCATCATTACTTTTTCAGTGGTTTCAAACGTCCCGGTGTAACATTTTAGAGTATTAAGCTGACTGCCTCCGCCCGGGTGGTATTACCCTGGGGTCTGAAGCTGCCATCGGGATAGCCGCTGATGAAACCGGCTTTTGCGGCTGCGGCTACACTGGGTTTGGCCCAGGAAGAGATGGCCTGGCTGTCAGTAAAGTCCAACCCACCGGTCACTTCCGCCAGCTGGGCAGCGCGCGAGATGATTACCGCGGCCTGCTCCCTGGTGATAAGATTATCGGAGCCGAAGGTGTTTTCATCATAGCCGCTGATAAGGTTATGGGCGGCGGCAGTGGACAGACTATCATTGGCCCAGTGGAAAGTTGTATCAGTGAAGGATTTCCCCGCTTTTACTTCCAACTGCAAGGCTTTGACCAGCATCACTGTAAACTCCGCCCGGGTGACGGCTTTATCAGGTTTGAAGGTTCCATCAGGATAACCAGATATAACTCCGGCATTAATCATTTTCCTTATGCTGTCTTGAGCCCAGTGACCGGAAATATCGGTGGGGATATTTACGGTTGGTTGGGGAGTTACAGGTTGGGCCGGTTTTTCTGCTTCAATAACTTTGGGGGCAGCTATGACAGCAAACTGAGTGAAATGATTGGTATCACCGCTGATGGTGCCGGTCTTATACTACGTCCGCCGCTGCTCCCACCACTACTGCCTCCCGAACTTCCGCCGTTGGAGCCACCGGAGCCATTAGTTCCGGTGGATGTAAAGGTCGCCGTGATTGTGGCCGGGTTTGCGGGCATGGTATAGGTGGTGCTGGCGTTATTGGCATTGGCAAAGGTGCCACCGCCGGTAGAAGTCCATTTATTGAAGCTGTACCCGGAGGCTGGTGTTGCGGTAATAGTAATAACTGTGCCCGCAGTGTAATTACCACTGCTGCCGGTAGTAATACTGCCGCCTGTTGCTGCTGTGATGGTAAGGGGGTTCTCTGCCTCAACAGGGGGGTTATTTGTTAAGAACGGATAACCCTTGTTCCTGCCGCCAATACTCCAAATATCCTTGAAATCCCAATCCACATAGGTTCCCTGCTGTTTCATTTCCTCTGTGGTTTTGCCTTCGCCGCCGGCAGATGAATTCATACCGGGTGTATTTTTATCCCAATAACTGTTATAGACCGTCGCGTCATTAAATCCCACCAGTCCGCCGACACCTGATTTACCTGTTACAGTACCGATGGCGTAAGAGTTGGTGATTGTCCCCACATTCAATCCCACTAGTCCGCCGGTCTCATATCGACCAGTAACAGCAGCATTCTCCAGTTTCACATTCTGGATTTGGGCAGCAGTTCCAGTAACACCAAACAAACCTACGTAATCCGTGGCACTCCGGTTAATGTTAAGATTGCGGATGGTTTTGCCATTGCCATTGAATGTACCTGTAAATGAAGATTTATTACTACCGATGGGCTCCCAACCCTCACCTTCATTATACGGCGCAACACCCAGGTCAATATCTGCTGTCTGTATAAAATGCTTATCAAGGTGATATCTCACATTGTTGAGTTGTTCGGCGGTTGCAACCTGATAGGGGTCTTCTACAGTGCCGCTGCCACCGGCAAATATTATATATTTAAATGCGGATACCCCGCTGCTAACTGTGCCATCTGTCGCAATAGCCTTAATGGTCATGTTGGATGCTACTTCTATTTCATTGGTATACAAAGTGCTGCCGGTTGCCGGCTCGCTGCCATCGGTCGTATAATAAACCGATGCTGCTACGGTTGGTGTTTCCAACTTAACTTTTTGCGTTCCACCATAAGTACCCGCTGGTGGGTCTGCGGTCGGAGCCTCTACTGCATAAGCCGCTATGGAAGTAGTAAACAGAAATATCATAGCCAGCAGGAGGACACCAAAACTTCTCTTTCCTTTCAGAAAGCGGGTAATTCCATTGAATATGTTATTAATCATTTTTGTTTCCATCTCCTTTGTTTTTTGTAAAACAGCAGGTCAGCCACTCCTTTTCATCCCGTCCAGCATTTCATGGCAGTACAGCATCAGGCTATCGCTCCAGCGGATGCAGTCTTTGTCAGCCAGTTGGCCACTTTGGAAAAAATCGCTGTCGACCAGGGCGGCAAAGCGTGTGGTCTGCAGTTTGGGCTTGAGGTCGTATATAAAGCTGGAGCCGTTGTCAAGTTCAACGGCAATTTTGTAATCGTCCAGCAGCTGCACCGAACCCATTTTGCTCAAATCTCCCCCTTCTTTCATAAAAAAATCTACTATGTTTAAAACTTAGTAGATTTTTTCAAATATGGGTATCACATAAAAGTACCATTTTGAAACTGAAACAATCAGTTTACCAACTCATAAATGTAAATTGCTGGTAATAGGCGGGTATGCTATAATAAATTTGAAAAGGAAGTATTGAGGTTGTGATATAAAGGTATGGAACCATCGGAAAAATATATTTATTGGGAAGAAGCTGCTAAATACGATTTGGAAACAGCTAAAGCGATGTTAGCAGCCGGGCGATATGTATATGTGGTTTTCATGTGCCAGCAGGCGATTGAGAAGCAGGTTAAAGGGCTTCATGTATTATATACAGGTGATGAAGCAAAGCGAACACATAATATATGGATTATATTTGATGCTATTTTCGGTAAGGAGGAATATAGCAGCCTGGTAGTGGACAAATCGTTTGACGATAAAGTTACGGAACATAAACCATTTTTTGCAGATTTATTGTATTACTATATTTCTGAACGATATCCGGCTTATAAGCAAAAGGTATCAGAAAGGGTTGGTGGGGTAAAAGCAAAAGAGGTTTTAACCAGGACCGAGGAGGTGTTTTTGTGGCTGCAATCCCTGAGTCAATTCAGCAAACCATAAAAGATTATATAAAACAGATAAGGAACCAGATTCCAGTTGAAAAGGCGTTTATTTTCGGTTCATATGCCCGGGGAACATATACTTCCGACAGTGATATTGACCTGGCCATTTTTTCAAGCCATTTCGAAAATATGGAAAGGATTGAAGGATTTCGCTTTTTATTTTTACAGGCAATGGATTATGATATTGATTTGCAACCGCAACCTTTTACTCTACAAGAATTTAGAGAACCTCTGGGAATTGTAGAGGAAATAATAACATATGGAATTGAGATTGATTAGCAAGCTTATATAAAAGAGGCTACTACCACAATTTATCCGGTAGTAGCCTCTTTTTAATTATTCTTTGGAAGTAAAACAAGCAATTTTTAAGTTACCGTCTTAATCCATTGTCCCGGGTCATAGCAGTCTTCCAATCATAACCGCCAGGTCATATGTTTGAACGCCTTGCCAATTAATCTCGCATTTGTAATGACTTTGTAAAGCGTTTGTGAGTAATATATTGACAACTGCATATAATACCTTGAAATTTAATTATAGAAAGGGGCTGATAAACATGGCCAAAACAACCAACTTAAATATTCGTGTTGATGAGGAATTAAAACGGGAAGCTGAAGCTATATTTAACGAACTGGGGTTTAATATGTCCACAGCCATGAATATATTCCTGCGTTACTCCGTTCGCTACGGTGGCATCCCTTTTGACCTCCGCATCGAAAAGCCCAATAAAGAAACCATGGCTGCAATTGATGATGTTAATAACAACCGCAATATGAGTAAAACTTTTGATAGTGTAAGTGCATTAATGGAGGATCTGAATGCTTAAAATCAGGTACTCCAGCCGATTTAAAAAAGACTTTAAGGCTATTATCAAGCGAGGTTATGATGATTCCCCAGCAGGCATGCCCCTGCTTAAAGCAGGTTCATCTCTTTAGCCTTTTTAACCGCCAGGATGTTGTTATTAACCCCCAGCTTTTCGTAAGCATTTTGTATATGCCTTCTGACCGTGTTGGAGGAGAGGCAGAGCCTTTGGGCAATTTCTTTTTGGGTGCAGCCTTCATCCAGCAGAGTCAGAACTTCTCTTTCCCGGTCGGTCAGGGGTGGAATTTGTTCCTGTTCATTGATTATTTTCCGGCTCTGTATAAAGCGTTCACCCAAATCCAGTACCTGATTTATCCATGAGCGGTGCTCTTGCAGCGGCATAGACTGCAAAACGGGATAAAGCTCGGGCAGGTTTTCCGCGAAGGGGGTAATGACACCGTCGGCGGCGGCCATCTTTATAGCCGGGAGCAGAGCATGTGCGGCTTTTTCCATACCATAAAGGTGCTTTTTGGCTATAGCATCATAGATGCCGGCGTAGATGAGGCCGAATATATGATTATTAGGCTTATAAATCTCCCGCATGGTTTCCACAATGACTTCCAGCTCGGCATAGCTTTTACGTAAAACCGCGGCCTGGCCGACGGCAATATAGTTGATGCCCATTCCCTGGTAAAAGAGATTGCAGCGGGAAAAGTCCCCGTCCTGCAGCCAATACGGGATTTGCCCCAATTTACTCAAAATGCCGTATATGTATGCGGCGGCGATATCCACACTGTTGAGTAAAACCGGATGGGCAACGGTTTCCACCTCGGCGCGCAACTTATTTAAAAGGGAAAAGGCTTCCTGGGGCTTTCCGTTTAACAGGGCCAGGCGGGCCAGACACAGGTTGCCGCAGATAACCAGACACAGCTGGTTTTTGGTTTTAGCCTTGAAGATGGCTTTATAGGCAAACAGTTCGGCATTGTTTAAATCACCGGTTTCCAAACAATATTCGGCCCGGGCGATATGCTCAAAACCGGTACCGCAGCCGTTGGGTTCCCCTGCCGAACCTATTCTACGGTAACGCTCTTGGCCAGGTTCCTGGGTTTGTCGACGTCGGCGCCGCGCATGACTGCCATATAATAGGAAAATATCTGCAGGGGTACTACAGCAATGATAGGTGCCAGAACCGGATTTACGTCTGGCAGCAGGATCTGTTCATCACATTCCTGGCATTCCTCCTGCAGGTTCTCCTTGCAGATGGCGATGACCACCCCGCCCCGGGCTTTGACTTCCTTGATGTTGGACATGGATTTATCCACCAGGTGGTCCTGGGTAATCAGGGTCATAACCGGCACACCTTCGCAGATCAGCGCCAGGGGACCATGTTTGAGTTCGCCAGCGGCGTACGCCTCGGCGTGGACGTAGGAGATCTCTTTTAGTTTCAGGGCTCCCTCCATGGCCACCGCATAGTCAAACCCCCGGCCCAGGAAAAAGGTAGCCTGCACGCCGGTGTGGCGCTTGGCCAGGGCTTTGATTTTTTCTTCCTCACCCAGGGCTTTTTCCACCAGCTTATCCATACCGGTCAGTTCCCGCCCCAACTCCAGCAGTTCCGCTTCGGACAGGATGCCGCGTTTCTCACCCAGGTAAAGGGCCAGCAGGTACATAATGACCAACTGGGTGGTATAAGCCTTGGTGGAGGCCACCGCAATTTCCGGCCCGGCATGGGTGTAAATAACCTGATCCGCCTCACGCGCTATGGAACTACCTACCACGTTGGTGACAGCCAGAACCTTTATCCCGTGACGCCTGGCTTCCCGCAAGGCCGCCAGGGTATCGGCAGTTTCCCCGGATTGGCTGATAACAATCATTAACTGATCCGGTTCCCAGAGGATTTCCCGGTAGCGAAATTCCGAAGCGATGTCGGTTTCCACCGGAATACGGGCCAGTTTTTCAATAGCCATCCGGCCTACCAGGCCGGCATGAAAAGCCGTCCCGCAGGCTACAATATAAATCTTTTTAATACCGTTTAAAAGTTCATCCAGGTTCAGGGCCGAAAAGTCTGCCCGACCGTCCTTGATGTGCCCCCGCAGGGTCTGGCGCACCGCCTCGGGCTGCTCGTGGATTTCCTTGAGCATAAAGTGCTCATACCCGTTCTTTTCCGCTGCCACCGGGTCCCAGGAAACTTCAAAAACCTCTTTTTGCCGGGGGGTGCCGGCAAAATCGCTCAGGCGCACCCCGTCCGGGGTAAGTACGGCAAACTCGTTGTCCTCCAGAATATAAACCCGGGAAGTCCGTCCCAGAATGGCGGGAATGTCGGAGGCTACATAGTACTCATTTTCCCCCAGCCCGATAATGAGCGGACTGTCTTTTTTGGCAGCAATAATGGTGTGGGGTTCATTTACGGAGATGGCGGCAATAGCAAACGAGCCCTGCACCTGGGTTAGAGCTTGGCGCACCGCTTCCTCCAGGGAACCCTGGTAGTATCTCTCCACCAGGTGAACCAGCACCTCGGTATCGGTTTCGGAGATAAAGTCGTGCCCTTCCAGCATGAGCCCCTTGCGCAGGCTGGCATAGTTTTCGATGATGCCGTTGTGCACCAGGGTGATCTGACCGCTGCAATCACTGTGCGGGTGGGCATTGGTATCACTGGGTACCCCGTGAGTGGCCCAGCGGGTGTGGCCAATGGCCAGGTGGCTCGCCGGAGTTTGGCCCAACGCCTGGACCAGGTCGGCCAGACGGCCTTTTCTCTTGATGATCTCAATATCATCGCCACGGTGGATAGCAATGCCCGCCGAGTCGTAACCGCGATATTCCAGTTTACTCAGTCCATCCAATATAACGGGCACAGCATCACTACGCCCGGTGTATCCCATAATTCCACACATAGTTTATTTCCTCCGGTTTTTATATAGTTTTCCCTGTGGTGCGGAAAGCTTCTTCCGACAAATATGCAGAGTTTCCTCTCTGCCGCAGAGCAAATCAAAATACCCTTGCTTAAAAAATAGGGTGCAGAAAAGATTATAGTAGGTTGCAATAAAGATTGGCCTGTTGTGAGCTGAAGAGGCTCACAAGAAGGAAGCCACGCGTACCGTTTTTTGCCCCGGGCATTGCTGCCTGTTTTTGTAACGGCACTGACGATGGTGGCGCACCGGGGGGAACCCGCCGATCTTTCTCGATTAACCCCCTCCTCGTCACCCGGAAGCTCTTCCGGGCCGGGCGCTTGATTGGTTGAACTTCTGCCCCATCTCCTTTCGTAATCAATATGGACTTATTATAGCACTGTCAGGTAGAGAAAAACGCAACCTTTTCTAGCCTATGCCAGCCATAGACCAATGTTGCCTGGCCCCCATGGGGGAGCCATGGTTCACAGCGCCCGCGTTTCCTGCAGGACCCGCTGGATATCCCCGATGACTTCCTGCAGAAGGTCCTGATCGGGACCCTGAGCCATGATGCGAACCAGGGGTTCTGTTCCCGAGGGACGCACCACCAGTTTTCCCCATTCTCCCAGACGCTGTTCGGCCTGATGCAGGACTTCTACGACCCGGGGATGGTTGATTATCTTCTCCTTGTCTTCCAGGCGCACATTAACCAGCAGTTGTGGTTGTTTTTCCATCTCCCGTGATAATTCCGAAAGCTTCAACCGGCTTTTGCCCATGGCCTCCCCAATTTTCATAGAGGTGAGCAAGCCATCACCGGTGGTGGCGTGCTGCATGAAAATGATATGCCCGGACTGCTCACCTCCCAGGAGGGCGCCCGTTTCCATCATTTTCTCCAATACATAGCGGTCCCCCACCTTGCAGCTATCTACCTGTACGTTTTCCCGACGCAGGGCTATGTCCAGCCCGACATTACTCATAACCGTGGCTACCACCCGGGAGGGATTAAGCAGTCCCCGCCGCTGCATATCCAGAGCACAGATAAGGATGATATCGTCACCATCCAGCTCGTTACCCCACTCATCCACCACCAGGCACCGATCAGCATCGCCATCGAAGGCTACCCCCAGATCGGCCTTGTGCTCCAGTACCGCCCGCCGCAATCCAGACGTATGGGTGGAACCACAGCGATCGTTAATGTTCACACCATTGGGATAATTATTAATTGGAATTACCCGGGCGCCCAGCATCTCCCAGAGACGCGGACCCGCCTGGTAGGCAGCACCATTGGCACAATCCACCACAACGGTAAGATGATTGAGTTGTTCCGGCAAGCTGAAACACTCCAGCAAAAAAGCCAGGTAGTTGTTAAGGGCCCCATCTACCTCTAAAACCCTCCCTACGTCTCCTCCCCGGGGCCGGAGAAGATCACGGGTACCCGCCAGAACCAGAGCCTCGATCTCGGCCTCGGTCTCATCGGGTAACTTGTAGCCATTGGGGCCGAAAAATTTTATTCCATTGTCAGCTACCGGATTATGGGAGGCAGATATGACTACCCCGCAGGAAGCCTGATACTTGCGGGTGAGATAGGCCACCGCCGGGGTGGGAATCACTCCTGCATCGAGAACGTCTGCCCCGGTGGAACAGATGCCGGCATAGAGAGCCGACTCCAGCATATCCCCCGAGATGCGAGTATCTTTCCCTACCAATATGCGAGGACGGCTCCCCTCTTCCTGGCGAGCCAGGACAAAGCTTCCCGCCCGTCCCAGCTCGAAAGCCAGTTCCGGGGTTAATTCCACATTGGCGACTCCCCTTACACCATCGGTTCCAAATAAGGTTCCCACTTGTTCTCTGCCTCCCGTTGCTCTTCATGATATGGTCTGTTACCAGCCTTATCCGGCCAAGGTTTATTTTTATCCCAACCTGGCAGGTAGTGGCCGTCCCGCCACCGCCAAGACCAATCGGTACATTGGGGTGGCGGTAGTTAGTAATAATCAACCTTCCGCCACTTTGGCCTCGTCTACTGCGGGCCTGATAACGCCACCGGAGTACCCAACTCCTGCTCCGTATTCACTATTTATTATTATGCCTTTTAGGCATCTCTGGTTCATATTTGGATCACAATCCACATTATTGCGTCCCTTCCGCCACGGTTTTTTCGATTATCACCGTGGCCAGCACCCGGCTGGGATAAACTTTCACTCCAGACAGATCCTGAATATCTATTTCCTGGCTGAAGGACTGTGATTGGCCGGTTACATCCAGGGCCTTGGTGGAAACCTGGTCAATACCCTCTATCTGCGCTTTGCCGCCCAGCAAGGTTACGGTGGAAGGCTCCAGGCGCACCTCGCTCACCCGGTAACCTTCCGCCGGACTCCCCCCGGTTAGAGCCTTGACTTCTACCGTCTTGTTGTCGGTAACGGGCACCACTACCGCATAAACATTTACCGTACGGGGCACCATTTCAACCGTAGCCGAAATGTCACGGTTAGCAGCATCCCGGGCTTGCAAAGATACCTCCAGGTTAATCACATTACGGGCAGAAGCCAGGTCAACCTGTGCTACCACCCGGGCCACTCGGGAGAGCTGCCCGGGATCACCGCTGACCAGGCAGTTATCTGGCTGGATGACTACATCCATCACTTCAAATCCCGGGGCAGGGTTACGGATAATTTCATAGCTGGTCGGCAGACGCTTTTCCGCAGTTGGAGAAAGTTTTACCTCCACCTGGTCAGGCACGACCGTGGTGAGCATGGCCCCCTTTACCGGCTGAACCTTGACCGGCACCCGATGGGAACCAGGACCCAACCCTTTTAAATCCGCAACAGCCAGCACTTCTCCAGTCTGGCTGACGGTCCCCCACAGCTTGACCGACACCTGGCTGGGTCCGGACAGGCTCAGGCCTTCCGCCAAATTGGTGTAGTGAATTTTAGCCGGTACAGTATCCTGACGGGCATTACTTTGCCCCTGGTTGCCAATATAAAACCACAACAAGACCGCCAGTACCACAGAGATGACCTTCAGACCCAGCGTACTTTTATCCTTCTTTTTTCCCTCGCTAGTCATCGGTCCACCTCCTGAAAATAGCGGCAGCTCGCCGACCCTCCTTCAGCATTCCCCGATTCAGGCTCTCGGTAAGGTTGGCAACATCCAGATAGCGCCGAATGGTTCCTTCCTGAGCCAGTGATATGGTGCCCGTCTCCTCGGACACAATCACCACCAGAGCATCCGAAACTTCGGAAATGCCTATACCGGCCCTGTGCCTGGTTCCCAGCGACTTGTCCAAAGTGGGGTTATCACTTAAGGGAAGAAAACAGGCCGCCTTTTCTATCCGACCATGGTTAATGAC